>Ga0153954_1001058_pt1 | contig 16757 bp, 16 predicted proteins | sample TSFL038MetaG_FD_102277 | JGI IMG/M metagenome (GOLD analysis project Ga0153954, IMG submission 102277) | Attine ant fungus gardens microbial communities from Florida, USA - TSFL038 MetaG | ecosystem: Host-associated > Fungi > Mycelium > Unclassified | place: USA: Florida, Wekiwa Springs State... | reverse complement strand
TTCAGGATTCTCATTCGGGCTTGGCTGTGATTCAAGCTTCGAATGGAACGATTCGTTTTGACTGACGCCCAATGGGCGAAGATGGAACCGCTGTGTCTGGGCAAGCCGAGCGATCCCGCCCGTAGCGGCAAGGACAACCGGCTGTTTGTTGAGGGGGTGTTGTGGATTGCCCGCACGGGCAGCCCATGGCGCGATCTGCCGCAGGCGTTCGGCCACTGGATCAGCGTGTATATGCGCTTTCGCGACTGGGTGAAGGCGGACGTGTGGAAGCGCCTGTTCGAGGCGGTCTCGGACGAGCCGGACATGGAATACGCCATGGTCGATGCCACCATCGTCAAGGTCCACCGCCACGGACAGGGCGCAAAAGGGGGACTCAGAGCCAGGCCATCGGCCGTTCGAAAGGTGGCATGACTACCAAAATCCTGGCGCTCACCGATGCGCTCGGCAATCTCGTGCGTTTCGTGCTGCTGCCCGGACAGCGTTTCGACACGGTCGGCGTTCCGCCCCTCATCGAAGGGCTGGCCTTCGATGCACTGATCGGGGACAAGGCGTTCGATAGCAACGCCATCATCACCGATCTCGACGAACGCGGTGCCAAGGCCGTCATTTCCCAGCATCCGCGCCGCGCCAAACCTCTCGCCATCGACGAGGAAATGTACAAATGGCGGCACCTGATTGAAAACTTCTTCTGCAAGCTCAAGGAATTCAAGCGCATTGCGCTACGCGCAGACAAGACAGATCAAAGCTTCGCAGCCGTGATCCATCTGGCCGCTGCCGTGATAAACTCTCGATGAATCCAAACAGGCCCTAGGCAAACGCCTGAATCTCCGAGATCGCGCGGCCCAGCCGTTCGTCTTCGGTGAACTGATCGTCGAGCAGGAACGGATCACTCCACTGGAAAGAAGCCACGGAAGGCAATGGCGAAGCGGCGGCATTTCGATGCGGGTTGAGGCCGGTTTGTTGGGCATGGTCCTCCCTCATGATGGCACCGCTTCGCCACCATTCATCTTGATGATCTGGGCCAATACTCGTCGGGTTGCCGCGAAATCCTGCGGAGACACATTCGCCATTTGCAAATTTTCGAATTTCAATTCGTTTTCCGCCAGAAGTTCGCGTCGGGTACGGCCCGTGCTGGTCAGAGCGTACCGTCCGTCAGCGGTGCGAATGATGCAATTTTGACTGGCGAGCTCGGCGATGGCATCTTCACAAGCGCGGCTTGTAAGATAAGTCCGCGTCACCAGTTCCTCGAGGCTCAGCCCATGGGTACCATCGAGACGTGAAAGCACGCGCCCCTGTGGCAGCGTGACGTTGGCGGCCCGGCGGTATTCATCAAAGTTCTCCGACATATAGTGGAATGCCCAGAACAACTGCATGAAAAAACTCGTCGGGGCCGGAGACGGATCGACTGTCGAACTGGTCGCCTTGAGTTGAGAATCGGACATGACGCGGGGGTGGTCCGCGGCCATCCGGTAACGGCCTTGCGCGAACAGAAGTCCGTCGCCGGCAAAAGTCGAAAATCGGTTTACTTTGCCAACGATGATGACGTGGTCGCCGCCATCAAAAATTCTATGTTGGCGACATTCGATCGCTGCCAGCGTGCCTGCAAGCAAAGGCGCGCCATTGCTTCCGAGCATCCATTTCACGCCTGCGAACTTGTCCTCCGCCTTGCTGGAGAACTTCTGGGACAGATCTATCTGGTCGGAAGACAGGATATTGATTGTGAAAGACGGTGCATTGACAAATGAGTCGAAACTCCGCGATGTGCGGCCGATCGACCATAGCACCAATGGTGGATCGAGCGAGAGCGAGGAGAACGAATTAGCCGTCACGCCGAACGGACCTGCGTCGCTGCAGGAGGTGATGATGGTCACGCCCGTCGCATATTGACTTAGGCACCTGCGAAACTCCCGGGCATCGAAGTGCTCGACTCCCTCATCCACCAGGGCCGTGCCGGTTTCCGTTCCCATTGCAATCCGATCGCTTTGTTGAAGACGAAAAACTTGATCCGCTACCAGGACCAATTGTGCTCCGACGGTGGCACCCATATTCCCTTTGCCTTGAGACGGGGCATGACCAGCTCGCCGAACCGCTTCACCTCATCGGTTGTCCACACAGGAAAGCTGACGGCCACGCCATTGCAACCGAACTCGCGATAGAGCATCTCGATATGATCGGCCACCTCATCGGCGCTGCCATGTATCTTCCTTGCGCCTGCCACGGATCCGACCTGCCGCATCTGCAGGTCGCCTAACGACCGATAGACGTCATCGTATGTACTGATGCCGCCGCGCACACCATTGAGATATTCCGCAACGATTTCGAGATCGACGTTTTCGGCGACCCAATTTGAATACTCTTTGGCCTCTGCTGCGGTTTCGCGAACCACGACACTGGCGTGAACCTGAAGCTGGACCGCATCGGCAGGACGGCCGCATTCGCTTGCGATACGCTTGATGTCCGCGTATCGCTTCACGAGTTCTTCGCGCGGAGTGCGGCCAGGCATGAAAATATAGTCGGCGTACTTGCCTGCGAATTGACGCCCGGCGTCGGAAGCGCCGGCGCTGACGATCAGCGGCTTCATTGAAGCGGGTGGTCCGACCAATCGTCCGTCGACCTGGAAATAGGTGCCATCGAGTTCGATTTTCTCGTTGTTCCAGGCCTTGAAGAGAATTTCCATGGTCTCCGCGGCGCGATCATATCGCTGCGCAGAACTCATTGATCCGAAGGCCTTCTTGTCGAGACTTTCGCCGAAGCCACTTCCGGTCACGATGTTGATGCCCCAACGGCCCTTGCTGAGCGCATCCAGCGCCCCACCGATACGCGCGATCAGAAGCGGATGGAAAAAAGAAGTGTGCACGGTGGAAATGCATCGCAATCGCTTCGTCGCACTCAGCAGGTGCATCGCTAGCAAGGGAGAGAGGATGATCGGATCGTAATATTCGCCGGCGTAAGCGGCTGGACCAAACGATCCCCATCCGTCGGCCATGAAAGCGTAGTCGAAACCCACGCTCTCGGCCGTCTGCGCAAGATCGCGATGAACATCGTAGTCGAAGAGATCCGGGTTCTCAGCAACGACCTTGGGCGCGCAGACATGGATGCTCCGGGCGTTCGGGTAGAAAATACCTAGTCTGATGCTCATGCCTCACCTTTCGACAACCGGGCGGGAGCCCAGTCAGGTCGGGACGAAGTCTTCCATCGCGGATTTCCGCCTTGCCCGAAATCCGTCCCCCTCTAATGCCGGCGTTCAGTATCGGAAATAAAATCCCTCATTACAAGATATTCTTCCCAATATCGACAATTTTGATCCCAAAAATAGAATCGACAAAAAGCCGGGCGCACATCGTGCGCCCGGCTTGATACGAATATCGACCGGATCTGGCCTACTTGTGAATCAGGGGGCACGGGCTATCGGCAAGGCTCATAAACACATCCGCGCCGGGAATGGTGCCTAAGACCGAGTAATAGTCCCACCGCGCCTTCGATTCGGCGGGCTTCTTTACACGCACGAGATAGAAGTCATGGATGAACTGGCCATCCTCACGAAGTCGGCCCTTGCCGAATGCATCGTCGACCGGAAGCTCCTTCATCTTGCTTGCAACGCTTGTTGTGTCGTCGGTTTTAGCCGCTTGCACCGCCTTCAAGTAATGTCGCACGGCTGAATAAACTCCCGCCTGTGACATTGTCGGCATCCGGCCATATCTGGCGAAGAACTTTTTCGCCCATGCCCTCGTCTCGTCATTGCGATCCCAATAGAAGGCCGTGAGAAACTGCAGTCCTTGCCCGACCTGCAAACCCATCGCATCGACATCGGTCAAGAAAACCGCTGGCGCAGCCATCACCTGGGATTGTGTCAAGCCGAATTCCGACGCCTGCTTCATTGAATTGGCCAGATCAGCGCCGGCGTTTCCGAGAACGACGACTTTGGCCTTGGACGCCTGAGCTTGAAGCAGCGGTGACGCGAAGTCGGACGCATTGAGGGGATGATAGACCTCTCCAAGTATCTTTCCGCCACGCGCCGCGACGGCCTTCTGGAGATCGGAAGCCAACGCATGTCCAAATGCGAAATCCACCGCGATGAGATACCAGGTATCGAGGCCCTGCTTGATCAAGGAGTTCGCCAAGCCCACGCTATTGGTATGGCTATTGTACACCCACTGGAACGAGATCGGCGTACAGGCCTTGCCGGTGAAGTCGGACGAGGCAGCCATGTTCAGTACGATCTTGTTGCGGGCCTTGGCGAGATCGATGATCGCGAACGCAACTCCGGAATTGGAGATATCCGCGATCACGTCCACCTTTTCGGTGTCGAACCACCGACGGGCAATCGACGCGCCGACGTCCGGCTTGTTTTGGTGGTCAGCGGAGACGATCTCAATCTTTGCGCCGTCGATCGAGCCGCCGAACTCCTCGGCGGCAAGCTTGGCAGCCTCGACCGAGCCCGCCCCAGCCAGGTCCGCATAAGGACCGGCCTGATCATTGATAACACCGATCTTGATGACATTGTCCGAGATCGCCGATTCCGCGAACGATGGAGACGAGAACAATTGCGCGGCAGCCATAAACAGCAAGGCGAACCGAAATGATGGAATCAACTTCATCTCCCGAGATTCATGACGCCGATACTTTCCCGTGCGGGAGCCGATTCGACTGCCCTCACGCGTGGACTTCGCTGACATATTTGCACTTCATATATTCGAGCAGACCTTCCGAGCCGCCCTCGCGGCCATAACCACTGTCCTTTACTCCTCCCATCGGAGCTTCGGGCGGAGAAACTGCGAGGCCATTCACCGCCACCATACCTACATCAAGGGCCTGGCTGATGTGGCGCGCGATCTTGGCGGAACCGGTAAAGACGTATGAAGCGAGTCCGTAGGCGACACTGTTGGCGCGATCGACGACCTCGTCGAATTCCTTGAATGCAACGACCGCCGCAATCGGACCGAACGGCTCCTTGGTCATGACTGCCGCACTGTCGGGTACGTCCGCTACAATCGTCGGCTGCCAGAAATAGCCCCGATTGCCGATTCTCTCGCCACCCAGGGCGACGCGACCGCCTTGTCGGATCGCGTCGGAAGTGAAATCTTCCATGGCGCTCATGCGGCGCGGATTTTGAACGCACCCCATTTGGCTGTTCGGATCGGCGCCGTTCCCGACCCGAAGCTTCCTCGCTAACTCACCAAACTCCGAGAGGAAGCTGTCGTATTTGCTCTCGTGAATGAAAAATCGGGTAGGGGCCACGCAAACCTGTCCAGCATTTCGAAATTTGCCGGTGAAGGCCGCTTTTGCGGCCATCGTGGAGTCGGCATCCTCGAACACAATGAACGGCGCCTGGCCACCGAGTTCCATCGTGCAAGGCTTGAGTGTCCGCGCGGCGAGCTCCGCCAAGCGAATGCCGACGGGCACCGATCCGGTGAACGTGACCTTCCGAATGATCGGGGAATCGATGAGGCGCTGCGAAACCTGGCTTGGCACGCCGAAAACCAGATTGACGACACCTCTGGGAACGCCCGCATCCTCGCAAGCCTTGACGATTGCGACACATGTCCCAGGCGTTTCTTCCGCTGCCTTGATGATGATCGAGCAGCCGGCCGCGAGGGCCGTCGATATCTTGCGCGCGGGTCCGGTAGCAGGGAAATTCCACGGCGTGAAAGCCGCCACCGGACCTATCGGCTCCACTGTCGCGAGCTGGCGCATGTCAAGTGAGCGCGGCGGGATGACCCTTCCGTATGCGCGGCGGCACTCCTCGCTCATCCATTCGAAATGCTCGGCGGCCTTCTCCACCTCGTCGCGCGCCTCGGCAATGGTCTTGCCTTCCTCTGCGGTCAGGGTCTCGGCAATCTCGGCTGTACGCTCGCGCAACAAATCCGCGATCCGGCGCAGGATGCGGCTCCGACCAACGGCAGGCGTCGAGCGCCACGTGCGGAACCCGTGTTCGGCCGCCGCAAGCGCAAGGTCGAGATCTTCTTCGCTTGCCAGGGCAACGGTACCGATCGTGGCTTCTGTTGCCGGGTTGATCACCGGGCGGCTAGAGCCGTCGCGCCAACGGCCGTCGATGAACATTTTGAACTGCGCGTTGCTGGCCATTTGGGTTCTCAGATGTGCGAGCAAACGCCATTAGCGCATATATTTTCCCATAACAAGATATACATATTATATTATATGGGAATGTTCTCTCATGTATAGGTGGAGACGATTGCGCGGCTCGGCGAGGCCAGGCGCGCGTATCATTGAGAGAATGCCAGGGAGCCGCCATGACAGTACCGAGGATCACACCATCCGTTCTCCGGCAGCAATTCCAGGAGCAAAAGGACATAGCGCTCGTCGACGTCCGTGAGGAAGACACCTTTTCCGAAGGCCATCTGCTCCGCGCGGGCTCGCTCCCGCTGAGCCGGCTGGAGCTTTTGGCGCGGAAGCGTCTTCCCCGTCTGTCGATGCCGATTGTGATCTGCGCCGACGACGAAGCGTTGGCCCAGCGGGCCGCCGGTCGGCTGCAGGAAGCGGGCTACACTGCGGTGTTCGTGCTCGCGGGCGGAATTGCGGCGTGGAAAGCGCAGGGATTGCCTGTGTACAAAGGCGTCCATGTCCCAAGCAAGGGATTTGCCGAGGTCATCGAGCATAACAACGAGACCCCTTACCTGTCCGCCGAACAACTCGTTCAGCTGCGCAAGTCCGGTGCGGATATTGTCGTTCTCGATAGCCGCTCCAACGAGGAATACAGGGACAACACCATTCCAACGGCGATCAGCGTGCCGGGCGCGGAGTTGGTCTACCGCATTTACGACCTCGCGCCATCAGACCAGACCACGGTCGTCGTGAATTGCGGGGGACGGACCCGCAGCATCATCGGAGCCCAGTCGCTCATCAACGCTGGTATCAAGAACAAGGTCTATTCACTCAAGGATGGCACCATGGGGTGGCACCTTGCCGGCTTGACGCTCGAACGGGGACAGACACCGGCCTACTCACAGACATCGCAGCGTGGTCTCGAATTGGCGCGGGAAGCGACGACTGCGGTCGCTGAACGGTTTAAACTGAGGGCGATCTCTCACGCCGAGCTCAAGGCCTTTCGTGCCGAAGCGGACCAAACGACGCTGTACCTGTTCGATGTCCGCTCGCCCGAGGAGTACCGGGACGGCCATCTGGATGGCTTCATCAACATTGCCGGCGGACAGCTGATTCAGGAAACTGACCGTTGGATCGCTTCATGGCAGGCGCGCATTGTGCTGTCGGATGATAACTGCATTCGCGCGATCATGACGGCGTCCTGGCTTGCGCAGCTCGGACTAGCCAACGTATTTTACCTCGGGGAGGGATTTGGATCTGAGTCGCTGGTTCGCGATGTCCCGGTCGACCACGGCTACCGGGCATTTCCCTTGCAGGGCCCAGAACCCAAGATGCTGACGGTACAAGAGGCTGCAACCGAGATAAGAGCCGGTCGCGCTGCGGTCATCGACGTATCCCTCAGCAGTGTCTACGACGCCGGTCATATCCCGGGCGCATGGCATGCTGTGCGTAGTCGTCTTGGAGCCAACTTGTCCAAACTGCCCGCCAGCGACTTGCTCATTGTGACCTCGGAAGATGGCGTGCTTGCCCGTTTCGCTGCGTCCGAGCTCCTGCGAATGGGCCGACGCTCCGTGGCGATTGGAGGGGGGACACGGCAATGGGCCGAAGCTGGCCTCGGCCTCGAGACAGGCCTGGTAAACTTTCTTGATGAGCCCGACGATGTCTACTATGTGCCGCGCAGGCGTAAAAAGGATCAGGCGCGATATATGAGGGAATATCTGGATTGGGAGCAGGGTTTGCTGCTGCAACTGGGCGGCGATGCCGACTGCCCATTCCCGGTGCATTCCTAGGCGATTTGCTACCAAAGGTCGGTCCGGATGGGATAGTATGAGGATTGTATTCGAAAGGTAGGATCCATGGCGAGAAGAAAGGCTGTTGCGGCTCAACGACCTGCCGTAACGCCTAAGGCGGTGGTCGAAAAAGAAGCCAAAGAAGCTGGAGCTGCCGATTCCGGATTGCTATCGCGGGGGTTGATGCTGCTTGGCGCTCTGATCAAGGAGGAGCGCCCGCTTACATCCTCCGAGCTGGCCGAAATGATCGGGCTCAATTCGAGCACCACGCATCGTCTGCTGCAAACTCTCATGCAGCTCAAGTACATCTCGCGCGATGCTTCCAAGCGCTATCTGCCGACAGCCCGTGCCCTGCTTCCGATGGGCTTGTATCATCCGCTGAATGCGCTGCGGCGACTGGCGGCAGAGGAGTTGCGAAACCTCCAGCACGCTTTCCGGATGACGACTGCGTTGCAGATTTTTATGGGGCATCAGCGCGTTGTGCTCGAGGTCGTGCTCGGCACTGGATCTTTTTCTCCATACTATGAAACGGAGGTTACCACGCCGCTTCACGCGTCGTCGTCCGGCAAGCTCCTGCTCTATAGCCTGGCGCAGGAAGAACGTGACCAACTGCTGGGCCCCGAGCCATACAAATCGCATGCTTCCGGCACGCTGTTGACCCGGGCAGAGCTCGATCGAGATCTGGCGCGGATCGGCGAGCGCGGCTATTCTGTCACCATGGACGAGATGCTTCAGGGCCTCGCGGGTGTAGCCGCGCCGATATGGCTGACACGCGATCGCGCGATCGGGGCCATTGTCATCTCCGGCCCCACTCGATTTTTCGAATCGCCGATGCTGGAAAACATTGCAGCGGCCGCACAACGATCGGCGGAATTGTTTTCGCATGCTTCGCCTGACATACGGGCCGCGGCGCGTTCACTCGGGTACTAGAGCGCGATGAGATTGGGATGAATCGTCATCGCGCTCTAGCTTCTTGTTTGCGCATGATCTCCGCGCAAACGCGTTCTGCGTTTGTCGCGAGGGAAAACCGCTGTACACTTTTCCGGATCATGCGCTAGCTGAGCCATCTCACGCGTTTGCGGCCACGACCGAAGCCAAGCCGGCCAGCATCGGCGTAGTCCGGCTAACTGGCTCCGCAGGCCGGTCGATGGGCAACAGAATGCACCGGTTGGCCGCCCACGAGATCGAAACCTCCGATCCCGGTTCCGGTACATCGGAGAACTGCGGTAGCGTAAGGATAAGACGCTTTCGAGCCGGCCCGACGCAGACCAGCGTTCGCTCGCTGCCAGAGAAGCTCGTGCGCTCAAGACGGGCCTTGATCGAGTTGGTCGGAGTGGCGGCAAGTCGTCCCTCCTCTGGACGAAATGCGATCAGGCACCGTGCGCCGATCTTCGGCCGCTCGCCGACGTGGCCGTCGATCTCGGCAATTGCCGCTTCGGTGTCATCTATGGCCAGCCGGATTGGTCCGCCGGGGAGGGCCTCCACGACCTTCGCTTCAAGGAAATTCATTCGGCCGACGAAGCTTGCCACATATTCGGAATTGGGACGGCGGTAGAGTTCGGTAGGGGTATCGACCTGCAGGATTTTTCCATCGCGCATGATCACGATCCGATCCGACATCCCCAGCGCCTCGTGTTGGTCGTGCGTCACGAATACGGCAGTGATTCCCAGCGTTTCCTGAACGCGTTTGATTTCGGCTTGAAGCTCCTCGCGCAATTTAAGATCGAGCGCTCCGAGCGGTTCGTCGAGAAGAAGAACCCTTGGACTGATTACGACAGCTCTCGCCAGCGCCACGCGTTGCTTCTGACCGCCAGACAGTTGGCTCGGATATCGATCCGCTAGCTTTTCCAGGCGCACCAAGTCCAGCATCTCCCTGGTGCGCCGGGTCACTTCCTTCCTCCCTAATCGCCTGATCTTGAGGCCGAACGCTACGTTCTGGGCGACGGTGAGATGCGGGAAAAGCGCATATTGCTGGAACACCATACCCGTATCGCGCTTGTGGGCGGGAACGTGGGTGACGTCCTGATCGTCGATCAGGACCTTGCCCTGGGTCGGTGTGACAAAGCCGGCGATCATGCGCAGGCAGGTCGTCTTTCCGGATCCACTGGCGCCGAGCAACGTGACAAACTCTCCCTTGTTGATGGAAAGATCGACACCATCGACAACGGTAGTCGCACCATATGCCTTGACCAACCCCTCAAGGCGAACGCTTGCCATGCCTGTCTCCAATCATGCGGGGAGGCACTCGCTGCCTCCGGTCGAGCCAGTTCCGTGGAGATGCCTATTTATGGACAACCTGCCGATTCCAAAGATCGAGGATCTGATCCTGGTTTTCGATGTAGGCCTTCCAGTCCGGCAGATAGGCCTGCTTCAGTTCAGTCCATGACGAGATGAATTTCTTGGAAACATCGGGATAGTGCTCCAACACCGGAGCCAGCAACTTGTTCGTCGGACCGTAGGGGATTTCGTAGGCCTGGCCAAGCTGCGGATAGGGGTCGAGAACCGTGTTGATATATTCGAGAGCTTCCTTCGGATGCTTCGAGCCCTTCACGACGTCAAGCGTCCCCATTTCGACGATGGCTCCTTCCTTCGGCCGGACAAAGGCGACCGGAGCGCCCTTGTCGACAAGGCCCCAGGCGCGACCGTCGGCCATCGGCGCGGCCCACACATCGCCGTTCGGCAACAGCGCCTCGAGTTGCACCGTCGATGTATAGATCGATTGGTATTTGAGCTGGGCGATCTTTTCGATGCCCTTGGAGAGATTCTTCTCATCGCCACCGTTCAGACGGGCAGCAGCGATCAGAAAGCTGCGCCCCATCGCGGTCGACAAATCCGGCAGCATTACTTTGCCGGCGAGTCGCGGATCCCAGAGATCATTCCACGATGTCGGTGCCGGTATGCCCGCTTCCTTGAACTTCGCGGTGTTGTAGGCGATTCCGGTCGAGTAGAACATCAGACCTGGTCCAAAACCATCCTTGTTCTTTGCTTCGTCGTAGAGGAATTGCAGATTGGTCACGGCGCCGGGATCGACCTTCTCGATGACGCCAGCCTTGGCGGCATTGGCTTGCACGTCCACATCCAGATAGACCACGTCGTAAGGCGCTTCTCGTCCGCGGCTCGCGATCATCTTGGCGAGGTGATCGGCCGGGTTGGCGTCGATGTACTGAACCTTGATGCCGGTGCGGCGCGTAAAGAGGTCAGCGGCATATTTGCGCTGCGTCCCGGTGAAGAGACCGCCGTAGTTCCCGACCTTCAGGGTAAGCTCCGGCTTTTCTTCTCCTCGGGATCCCGCACTCAATGCCAGCGACACGATCAGTGCACCGGCTACCGTTCCGATAGTTCCTTTCATCGTCCCTCTCCTCGATTGAACTGTGTGTTGTGCAGACTGCCGGCGTCACCCTCTGGCGCCGCCCAAAAGCTTGTCGATGCCGATCAGCCGCTCGACGATCGTCATCACGACAAGCGAGCACGCCACGACGATTGTGCTGACCGCCATAAGATCTGCGTCGAAATTGAATTCGACCGATGTGTAGATCTTCACCGGGAACGTCGTCGCATCGCCACCGCCAAGGAACAACGCGATCGGCACGTCATCGAAGGACATGACAAAGGCGAAGACCGCTCCGGAGATCACGCCAGGCAGAAGCATGGGCAGCGTGACGCGGAAGAAGGTCTGTGCCGGACTGGCGCCAAGGTTCATCGCCGCTTCCTCGACGGTGCGGTCGAGATGTGCTTGTCCGGCGATGGCCGAACGGATCACAAACGGAATAGTGAACGCCGATTGGCCGAGTACCAGCCCCAGCATCGAGCCCATCAGGGAATAGCCTGTCCAATCCCAAATCCTCGAGGCGAACTGAAACGCCGCCACCCCGATCACGAGCGATGGCACCATCAGTGGAGACATGCAGTAGGCGCTCAGAATTACTCGACCCGGAAAACGCCCTCTCACCAGAGCGAGCGATGCGGCGGTTCCGGCAACAACCGCTATTGCCGTGGTGCTCGTTGAAACGATCAGACTGACCCTCAGAGCGGCCCAGAACTCCGGTGAGATGCTCCGATACCATTTCAGGGTGAACCCCGAGGGCGGGAAGGCCAACACGGCGGAATCGCTGAAGGAGGTCGAAACCACCGTCACCAGCGGCGCGATCAAGAAGATGAAAACCAGCCCGACAAAGCTCCGCATCAGAACTCGAGAGAAGCAAGTCATTTGCTCTCTTCTCCCTGATACCTGAGCGCCACGACGGTCAGGCCTCCCGTAACCAACATCAGGACAACGGCGGCCATGGCGCCGAACGGATAGTTAAGGGCGGTCCGGATCTGCTGGCTGATGTAGGTCGACATCACGAGGACTCGATTGCCGCCCATCATTGCGGGCGTCGTGAACGCCGACAGCACTACGGTGAAGACAAGGAGCACGCCGGCAAGAAGGCCGGGTCTGCTCATGGGAAATACGACGCGCCAGAACGTCTCGAACGGACTTGCGCCCAAATTGATCGACGCTTCCTCCAGCTCGGGTTCGATGCGCTGGATAACCGTCATCAAGGAGATGATCATGAACGGCGCCAGCGCGTGAACGAGGCCGATCACCACGCCGGTATAGTTGTTGATCAACTGAACGGGCGAACTCAGCAAGCCTGCCGACATCAACAGCCAGTTCACCAAGCCGCTGCTGCCGAGGATGGGCAGCCAGCCGAGATTGCGGATGACCACGCTTATCAACAAGGGCGAGATGACGAGAAACACCAGCAAGCCGCGCCATCGCGTCTTCGTCCGGGCCAGAAAATACGCGGTTGGATAGGCGATGACGATGCAGATGCAGACGACGACGAAACCGAGACCGAATGTCTCGAGCAAAATGCCGTAGTAGAAGGGGTCCGATAAGAACTTGACGTAGTTCTCCAGCGTCCAGGCGTCACCGACCTGAGCAAGGCCGGCGTTCCGATGAAAGCTGTTGGTCGCGAGCTGGAAGGTAGGAATCCAGAACACGACAAGCAGCGCAACCATCGCCGGCAGGATCAAGAAACCCCATCCGCCTCGTTGGGATTTCACCTTGCCCGAGTCCGATCGGCTCCATGCTCCATCGCGTACCTGTATGGCGGCTGCGGGAATCTCGTTCGAAGACGCCAAAAGCGGACCCTCCCATGTGACTTTGGCTGGCTTCTCCGCGCGACCGGTCGCGCGGACTATCTCACTGACAGAAGTTTTGTTTTCATGCTAGTGGAGTGATTTTCTCATTTCAATAGACAAAATTATTGATAGATGGGAATGTTGTTCCTATGCTGCAAATCAGGCGATCTCGGCAAGCCTTAACAGCGTCCTCGTCCCGCGAGGAGAAAGCAGGCGAATGCCGGTCGGAAGTTAGAGGGAGAAACCGAGCGTGGTGCGTCTTCAGCGCGATTTCCGTCCTATCGAAAGCGATCTCGGCAAGGTCGCAGCCAAAGTTGGCGCGCTCATCGGGGAATCCGCCTCGCACAGAGACCTCGAGCGCGTCATTCCGACGGTGGAGGCGGGATTGGTGCGCCAGCACGGCCTGCAAGCTGTCCGCGTTCCAAGGGACTATGGGGGGCCGGAAATCTGTTTCGCCGAGTTCGCCGAAATCATGTTCCAACTCGCGGCGGGCGATCCGAACCTGGCTCAAAGTCTTCAACCGCATTTTGTGCTGCTGGAATGGATTCGTGATCAGGGGACACCGCAGCAGCGGGAAGTCATCTACAAGAGGGTGCTGGCAGGCGATATCATCACCAATGCGATCGCAGAACGCGGTACCAAGACCCCCGGCGATTTTTCTGCGACGCTGACAGCCGAAGGGAATGGATATCGGATCAGCTGCACAAAGTTCTACTGTACGGGGAGCCTTGTCGCAGACGGCCTTTATATTCTCGCCAATACGGAAGATGGCGGAATGGCGCTGGCCGTTACGTCGAAGGATCGCGACGGCATCGAAATTGTCGACGATTGGGATGGCATGGGGCAACGCACGACAGGCAGTGGCACCATCCGTTTCAACAATGCGCGCTTTGAAGCTGAAGACGTTATCAAGCTGAAGAATTGGGGCCAAGAGCGGTCGTATATCGGCGCCGCCTCACAATTGGCGCATGCCGCCATCGACGCGGGCATCGCGGAAGCGGCCCTTCGAGATGCAATCGAGTACGCCCGCACGAAGGCCCGGCCTGTCTACGAAAGCGGCGTCGCCCGAGCGACCGATGATCCATACGTACAACATTCGGTTGGTGAAATGTCGGTCATGGTAAATTCCGCGCGTGCAATGCTGACGCGCTCGGCCAACATCCTCGATTGCGTCATCGCCAAGTCAGATTCCGGGCGGGAAGAACGTGATCAAGGTTACATCGAAGCTTCGATAGCGGTAGCCGAAGCCAAGGCGGCCAGTAACGAAGCATCGCTACGCGTTACAGAGATGCTCTATCGCGTCGCAGGCGCCTCCGCGACGCTGCGCAAGTATAATTTCGACAGACATTGGCGAAATGCCCGAACTCATACGACCCACGATCCCGTCGCATACAAATATCGGGCAATCGGCGACTTTTTGTTGAACCAAAAGGCTCCGCCAATCTCCACCAAAATCTGATTCAGCGGGACCTCGATGTCAGACCAGGAATTGATGAACAAAGTCGTCTGGGTGGTAGGCGCCTCGGGAGCACTCGGTGGGGAAATCGCCAAGGCTTTCCTGGCCCGGGGTGCGGTGACCGTGCTCTCGGGACGGAACAAAGAGCGCCTTGAGGCATGCGCTCACACCTTTCCGAGTGAAAAGGCGATCATCACGCCCATAAATGTGCATAGCGCCGATGAGGTCGATCGTGCGGCGGCCAATATCGTCGCGCGCCATCGACGCATCGACATACTCGTGAATTCAACCTCGACATCTTCATTCGGGGACTTTCTTGAACTGACCGATGAACAATGGCGCCAGATATTCGAATCCAAACTTTTCGCCTACACACGCACGATGCGTGCGGCTCTGCCGTTCATGGTGGAGCAAGGCGCTGGCAGCATTGTGAACATCTCCGGGTCCGGCGGCAAATATCCAAAATTTCCAAGCCACATTGCCGGCTGCTCCGGAAATGCGGCAGTCAACTTGGCGTCGAAGGCAGTAGCTGACCAATTCTATTCCAAAGGCATTCGGGTGAACTGCGTCGCTCCGGGTCCCATCCGCTCCCCTCGCTTTGAATCCCTTCAGGAGGGCGATCAGAAGATCACCGGCGCGGAAAAGTCGGAGAGCAACTTAGGCACTGCTGCCGACATCGCGGACGCCACACTTTTTCTCGCGTCCGATAGGTCAAGGCACATCAATGGGATTGTTCTGACGGTCGACGGTGGCTCAACGCCGACAATCTAGCGTGACACGCCATCCTTTCGTTTTAGCGGTCTGCGGAGCGATTTCTCTCGCTGGCGCAATGGGAATTGGACGCTTCGCGCTCACTCCGCTTCTGCCCTGTATGACAAGCGAAGGACTGATTGGATTGCGGGCAGCGAGTTGGTTGGCTACGGCCAACTACCTCGGCTATTTGCTAGGCTCGAGCTTTATCGCGATCGAACCATTGTTGCTGCGACGCTTCGGGGGCGCAGCTAAGCCAGCCTCGCCGGGAATTGTGAGGTGGGGGCTCGTGGTCACGGCTGTCGCTACGGCCGGAATGGCCTTGCCGCTACCATCTATCTGGCCGCTCTTGAGATTTATTTCCGGACTTTCGGGCGTTTTTGTTCTGGTGCACACGAGTGGTTGGTGCCTGCGACACTTGGCGCATCGGCAGCGATCGTCCCTGGGCGGTATTTTGTTCACTGGCCCGGGGCTTGGAATCGCCATTTCGGGTCTTTTGGTCAGCCTCGTTTCTCCATTTGGAGTCCGAAGCGACACCTTTTGGCTTCTGCTGGGGATCCTGCTGGCAATTATGACCGCGGCTATCTGGACCGTCATCGACGATTTCGAGAGCGATGAACTCAGTCAGGACACGCACGAAAAACCTGCTTGTGGTCAGGAAGCCTCGATAACCGAACTCTGCCTGTTCGTCGGTGCGTATGGCCTCGCCGGCCTCGGTTATATTGTAACCGCGACCTATCTTCCTTTGATCGTGCATGCCGCAATAGGAAACAGCGCGTTAATTGATCAGTTTTGGCCGATAGTTGGTGTATCGGCCATGGTCGGAGCGCTGGCCAGCTTGTGCCTACCGGCTGCATTGGACCTCCGCACAGTTCTTGCAATTGGTTACATCAGTCAAGCGGCGGGAGTGGCCTTGAGTGTGTGGATGCCGGATGCCGCGGGCTTTGCACTCAGTAGCATTCTGGTAGGGCTTCCTTTTACTGCGATAACCCTGTTTGCAATGCGCGAGGCTCGGCGCCTCAGACCTCACAACGCAGCACCGACTATGGGCGCACTTTCTGCATCCTTCGGTATCGGACAATTGATCGGTCCACTCATCGTGACGGGATCGACCCGCCAAATCGTCGATCCGATGGGTAGTCTGAATTTCGCGCTGTTGGTTGCTGCAAATGCTCTGGTGACCGGAGCGGCAATTTTCCTTTTCATGCGAGTCCGCTGGCCGTTGCCCCTCAATCTTCATAGAACCACGTGAGTAAGTTCGGGCAGGGGAGATGCCGCCGAGGTCCGGAGAATGTGGGCTACTTAGAAGTCGTCGGGACCAACCTATGTCGCCGGCTCACTTCGCGACGCAGACAGGTAGTGAGGTCGGCTCCACAGCGCCTCATTCGAAGACCCCGGTTCTACGTCGTGCAGCGAGCTTTTCGATCTGCAGAATGGCGAGCGAGTGCGGAGGGGCACGCGATGGTGACAAAGAGATGGGTCAATCGCCTGCATGATCGTTAGCACGGCTGCTTCATGGTGGTACAGTGCGTCTCTCATGGCAAGTCTTCAGCTTACCCTGGTTCTCAACT
>Ga0153954_1001057_pt1 | contig 16783 bp, 15 predicted proteins | sample TSFL038MetaG_FD_102277 | JGI IMG/M metagenome (GOLD analysis project Ga0153954, IMG submission 102277) | Attine ant fungus gardens microbial communities from Florida, USA - TSFL038 MetaG | ecosystem: Host-associated > Fungi > Mycelium > Unclassified | place: USA: Florida, Wekiwa Springs State... | reverse complement strand
TCCTGATCCTCGCCGCCGCGACCTTCCACAAGGCCGGCCAGACCGACGTGGCCGAGCTCGATCAGGCGCACGCGTTCCTGGCGCCGCTGCTGGGCTCGGCCATCGCGCCCACGTTGTTCGGCATCGCGCTCCTGTGCTGCGGCCTGAACTCGACCGTGACCGCGACGCTCTCGGGCCAGATCGTGATGGAAGGCTTCATCGACATCCGTCTGCCGGCCTGGGCGCGGCGGCTGACCACGCGCGCGATCGCCATCGTGCCGGCCGCCCTGGTGACGATCTGGTACGGTGAAGCCGGGACCGCCAGGCTCCTGATCTTCAGCCAGGTCGTGCTCGGGCTGGCGCTGCCGTTCTCGATCGTGCCGCTGGTGATGTTCACCGCCGACCGGCGCAAGATGGGTGAGCTCGTGGCGGCCCGCTGGGTGAGCGTGCTCGCCGCGCTCATCGCCGCGATCCTGATCGCGCTCAACGTGAAGCTGATCGCCGGCGCGCTCTGGGGCTGAGCCTCACCGTTCCACCAGTGTCCAGCCGTCGGGCGTGAGCCGCTGCTGGGGCAGGAAACGGCCCTTGTAGTCCATCTTGCGGGACCCCTGCACCCAATAGCCGAGATAGACATAGGGCAGGCCCATGCGGCGCGCGCGGGCGATGTGGTCGAGAATCATGAAGGTGCCGAGCGAGCGCTCGGCCACCATCGAATCGAAGAACGAGTACACCATCGACAGCCCGTCGCCGAGCACGTCGGTGAGCGCGACCGCGAGCAGGTCGCCGCTGCCGCGGCCGTTGATGGCGCTGTCCGGTCCGCGCCGCCGATACTCCACGATCCGCGTCTCCACATGGCTATCTTCCAACATCATTGAGTAATCTAAAACTGACATATCAGCCATGCCGCCGTCGCGGTGGCGGGCGTCGAGATAGGAGCGGAACACGGCATACTGTTCGGAGGTCGGCACCGCGACCCGCATCTCGCCGACGAGGTCGGCGTTGCGGTCGAGGATGCGGCGCATGCTGCGGGTGGGCCGGAAATCCTCCGCCACCACACGGACCGAGACGCAGGCGCGGCAATTCTCGCACGCCGGCCGATAGGCGATCGACTGGCTGCGGCGGAAGCCGCCATGGGTGAGCAGGTCGTTGAGCTCGGAGGCGCGCTCCCCGACCAGATGCGTGAACACCTTGCGCTCCTCCTGGCCGGGCAGATAGGGGCACGGGGAGGGCGCCGTCAGGTAGAACTGCGGGGTATTGCGCGAATGCTGGGTCACGGCCCGTCTCTAACCGGCGAAACGTGGCACCGCCGGACACTGCAGGATCGCGCGCCCATTGTGTTCCGTCAAATGCCAATATTGCTTTAAGGCTGGTTCCAAGAGAGCCTTCGCGGCGCTAGCGGTTCCCGCCGGGCCGCAACGCCTGGGCCCGGGCCGCATTGTTGATCACCACGGTGCCCACCAGGATGTCGTGCAGGAGCCGGCGCCGATGGTTGAAGAATGCCACCAACAGCACCAGCGGCGTCAGGAACGACATGCTGACCCAGTAGACGATGGCATGCACCGCGCCCAGCACGAAATAGCAGGGCGCCCCGTACCAGGTGCGCATCTCGAGATCCATCACCCGCATGCCCAGCGTGGCCGAGGCCGGGCTGCCGAACGTCATGCCGTAATAGGCGATCGCCCAGATCACGGCAGCGGGCGACAGCAGCCAGTACAGGGCAAAGCCGAGCCCCAGCGTGATGATGCCGATAATGAAGATCAATATCGCCGCGAAGATCACCGGAACGGCGATCAGCGTCACGTCGATCACGAAGGCGATGCAGCGCCGCGCCAGCACCCCCTCGAACAGCTCCGGGTTCGCGATGGGATCATACGCATGCGGCTTGGGGTCCATCGACATCCCGATCTTTCCAGGGTCGTCGTGGGTCACGCTTGCTATCCTCCGAATCCATCGGCAGATGGAGAGTAGACGGTTTTCGTGCAAGAGGCACGGCCGTCGACGAGGCACGGGCAGGGCATCGCCAGAGCCGCCGCAATGAGCGTGACCATCGCCGATATCGAGGCCGCCCGCCGCACCATCGCCGGGGCGGTCCTGCGCACGCCGATGCTGCCGGCGCCCAAGCTCTCCGCGCTCACCGGCGCCGAGGTCTGCGTCAAATACGAGAACCTCCAGGTCACCAACTCGTTCAAGGAGCGCGGCGCGCTCAGCAAGCTTGCCGCCCTCGACGGAGCCGCCCGCGCCCGCGGCATCATCGCCATGTCCGCCGGCAACCACGCCCAGGCGGTCGCCTACCACGGCCAGCGCCTCGGCATCCCCACCACCATCGTCATGCCGGTGACCACGCCGTTCGTGAAGGTCGAGGCGACGCGGGCCTGCGGCGCAGACGTCGTCATCGAGGGCGACACCGTGGCGGAGGCGCAGATCCGCGCCGAGGCGATCGCGCGGGCGCGCGGGCTCACCTTCGTGCACCCTTACGACGATCCGCTGGTGATCGCGGGGCAGGGCACCATCGCGCTCGAGATGCTGGAAGACGCTCCCGACCTCGATCTCCTGGTGTTCCCGGTCGGTGGCGGCGGGCTCATTGCCGGCAACGCGGTCGCCGCGCGCGCGCTGAACCCGGCGATCGAGATCATCGGTGCGGAGGCCGCGCTCTATCCGTCGTTCTGGAACGCGCTCCACGGCGACCACCGCCCGCTCGGCGGCGCCACGCTCGCCGAAGGCATAGCGGTCAAGAACGTCGGCGCGCTGACGCTGCCGATCGTGCGCGCGCTCGTCTCCGACGTCATCCTGGTCGACGAGGCCCATCTCGAACGCGCGGTCAACGCCTTCCTCACCTCGCAGAAGACCATGGCAGAAGGCGCCGGCGCCGCCGGCCTCGCCGCCATGCTGGTCGCGCCGGAAAAATTCCGCGGCCGCAAGGTCGGCCTGGTGCTGTCCGGCGGCAACATCGACCCGCGCGTCCTCGCCTCGATCATGGTGCGTGAGCTTGAGCGCGAGGATCGCATCGTCTCGTTCCGCCTCTCGATTCCGGACCGGCCGGGCGTGCTCGGGCAGATCGCGACCCGCCTCGGGGCGCTGGGCGCCAACATCCTCGCGGTCGGGCATCGCCGGCTCTTCCTCGACACCCCGGCCAAGGGCGCCAAGCTCGACGTCACGGTCGAGACCCGCGACCAGCCGCACGGGGAGGAGATCTTCCAGGCGCTGGAGAAAGAAGGCTATCAGCCCGTGTGGATCGACACCGCGACGGCCATGGAGTGAGGGGGTGTAGGGTGGCCAAAGGCGCCTACGAAGGATAACGTTTCTTGCGCGAGAAAGAGCTACGCATCGCGCTGGTGTGTTTCGGCGGGGTCTCGCTCGCCATCTACATGCACGGCATCAGCAAGGAGATCCTCAAGCTGGTGCGGGGCTCGAGCGCGCTCCAAGCGCTGGGCGACCCGGCCGCGCGCGCGGGCGCTGCGTTCTTCGACCAGTTCGACCGCAACAATCCGGAATTCGACACCGAGGAGATCTATTTCGACCTGCTGCGCATGATCGGGGAAGGCGTCGAGCTGCGCGTGGTGGTCGACATCATCGCCGGCGCCTCGGCCGGCGGCATCAACGGCACCATGCTGGCGCGCGCGCTGTGCCATGATCTGCCCATGGGCGCGCTGCGCGACCTCTGGCTCGCGAATGCCGATGTCGCCGTCCTGCTGGCGCCGGATGCGAAGGCCGGCGCCTGGAGCAAGTGGTTCCTCAAGCCGGTGATCTGGGCCGCCGGCCGGATGAAGAGCTTTCGGGCCATCACCGATCTCGAGGTGCGCCAGAAGCTGTCGTTGTTCGTGCGCTCGCGCTGGTTCAAGCCGCCGCTCGACGGGCTCGTGATGGCGGGCCTGATGTACGACGCGGTGACCGCCATGGGCGCGCCCAAGGATCCGCGGGCGTCGCTCCTGCCCGCCGGACATGCGCTCGACCTGTTCGTGCCGGTGACCGATTTCAACGGCTATCAGCAGCCTATCCAGATCCACGATCCGCCGCTCATCCGCGAACGCGAGCATCATCACATCTTGCATTTCGCCTATCGCCGGCGCCCCAACGGCGCGGTCGAGAGCGAGCTCGGCCTCGACAACGCGGCGGGCCTCGCCTTCGCGGCGCGTGCGACCTCCTCGTTCCCCGGCGCGTTCCCGCCCGCGCGCATCGTCGAGATGGACAAGCTGCTGAGCGAGCGTCATGCCACCTGGCCGCGCCGCGCGGACTTCATCGCCAACGGCTTTCCCGACCATTTGCGCGCCGGCGTCGATCCGGTGACCGCCTCGTTTCTCGACGGCTCGGTGCTCAACAACCGGCCGTTCCAGGAGGCGATCCGGGCGATCCACCACCGGCCGGCTTATCGAGAAGTGGACCGCAGGCTCGTCTATATCGATCCGCATCCGCCGTCGGAGGCGCCGCCGCGCCAGGGCAACATGCCGGGCTTCTTCACGACCGTCCGTGGCGCCTTGTCGGACCTGCCGAGCGCGCAGCCGGTCACCGACGAGCTCGGCCGCGTGCTCGAGTTCAACGAGCAGGTCGCGCGGCTGCGCGCCATCATCGACAGCGCCCGCCCGCACATCAGCGAGCTGGTCGAGGATGTCGTCACCGCGCGGCTCGACCGCGCCGTCTCGAGCGACGACCTGCGCACCTGGCGGGAGCGGGTCAACGCCCATGTCGTGGGCGACGCGGGCTTCGCCTACCAGTCCTACGTGCGGCTCAAGCTTGCATCGGTGCGCGCCTTCGGCGCGGAGCTGATCGCGCAGCTCGCCGGCATGCCGGCGCAGTCGCTGATGGCGCGGGTGGTGGCCGCGATCATCGACGCCTGGGCGATCGAGAAGGGCATCGTCTACGAGCGCGCCGACAGCTCAGCGCTCGAGTTCGAGATGCCGGCTGCGGACGGCGCGCCGGCCTGGGTGAAATACCTTCTCGCGTTCGACGTGAGCTACCGCGAGCGCCGCCTGCATTTCCTGATCGAGGGGCAGAACCGCCTCTATCAGCTCATCGACCAGTCGCATTTCGCGGGCCTCGACCCGCGTGTCGTCGACGGGCTCAAGCGCGAGCTTTACGGCCGGCTCGACCAGTTGCGGCGCCGCCACGATGCCGCCTACTACAGCAAGGAGGTGCGCGATCTCGCCCGCGGGATTTTCGCCGTGCCGCCCTCGACCGACGAGATCAAGCATCTCGACCGTTTCGCGCGTGCCTTCGTCAAGCAGAATGCCGGCAAGATCGACACGCTCATCGAGCAGCTCGCCCAGGAGATCGCGCTCAATGCCTCGACCCGCGACCTCGACCATCTTCTGGCCTCGCTCGATCTCGCGGAATGGCACGCCGAGGCGCGGCGTGAAGTGCTGGTCAACTATCTCGGCTTCCCGTTCTGGGACGTGCTGACGTTCCCGATCATCAGCGCGCGCGAGTTCGGCGAGCTCAACGCGATCCTGATCGACCGCATCAGCCCGCAGGATGCTCATACGCTCAAGGGCTTCGACGGCATCGAGAGCCTCAAGGGCATCGGTTTCGGCCACTTCGCCGCGTTCCTGTCGCGCGCCTACCGCGAGAACGACTATCTGCTCGGCCGCCTGCACGCCCTCGACCGCCTGATCGACATCGTCTGCGACGCCGCCGGCTTCGACGGCAACAAGGACACCGCCGGCGTGCGCGCGCTCAAGAAGCGCGGCTTCACCCGCATCCTCGACGCCGAGGAGAAGCACCTCACCCACAGCGCCGACCTCATCGCCGCGCTGCGCAAATGCGTCGCCGAGATTGCGTAGGATGGGTTGAGCGCGCATCCGCGCCCTTTCCACGCGGCGCATTCGGGGCAGCGCGCGATACCCATCATCTCACCGGTGGCATGAAGCCGATGGGTTTCGCTCCGCTCAACCCATCCTACGAATTACGCGCTGCAAACGCCTCCAGATATTCCGTCGCCGCGCGCGTGAAGCGCGGATCATCCTTGAACAGGCCGAGCCCGAAATTGCAGGTGCGGCAGAGCAGGCCACGCACCTTGCCGGTGACATGGCAATGGTCGACGCACAGGTTCTCGTCGCATGTCCGCTTGCAGATCGCGCAGGCGCCGTCCTGCAAGGCGAGCAACGCGTCGAAGTCCTCGACCGACATCCCGTAATAATACTTGAGCTGGTCCCGACGCTGGGTCTTGCGGCGATAGTCGCGCTGCTTCTGCGTGAGCACAGGATTTTCCCGCCATCGCCGCCGATTGCCCGCATTGACGCGCTCCCGGTTGGCCTGGTGCCAGGCGCGATTATAGGCAAGCGTCTTCGCACGGAATTCCGGATCCTCGGCATAGCGTTTCTTTCTCCGCTCCTGATACGAAGACATGAGCCCGCCCGACCTGCGATGGAGATTGCGCAAGCGCGCGAAGCCCGCGCGGGCAGGGCAGGCCGAAAACCTCGGCCCCGCACCCGGCAGCGATCAGCGCGCAACTGTGGAAGATGCGCATTCATATATCAAATACGTAACGTGGTCAAGCGAAATGTTGATGGATCCCGCGACGGGCTGCTGTGATGCACTGCGGCCGCCGATCACTCCGTCTCGATCAAGCGCGGCTTCACCAGGCGCTAATCGTTCGCGTAGCGCTTGCGATACTCGGCAGGCGTCACGCCGAGATGGCGGACGAAGGCGCGGCGCAGCGTGTCGGCATTGGCAAAGCCGCAGCGCACGGCCACCTGTTTCGGCGCCTCGCGCCCGCGCTCCAGGAGGCGCCGCGCCGCCGAAACGCGCGCCTGTTCGATCCAGGCGGCCGGCGTGACGCCGACCTCGCCGCGGAACAGCCGTGCAAAATGGCGCGGGCTCAGTCCGGTTCGCGCGGCAAGGCTGCCGACCGAGTGTCGCGACGCCGGGTTGGCGGCGACGAAGCGCTGCACCTCCTGCAGTGCCGAGCGGCCCACCGGCAGCGATGCGCCCTCGCGGCTGAACTGCATCTGGCCTCCAGGCCGCTTGAAGAACATGACCAGCTGGCTCGCCACTTTCATCGCGATGTCGCGCCCGAGATCCTCCTCCACAAGCGCCAGCGCCAGGTCGAGGCCGGCAGTGACACCAGCGGCCGTGCGCAGCTTTCCGTCGCGGACATGGATCGCGTCCGCCTCGACGGTGATCGCGGGATAAGCTTCCGCCAGGCGGTCGGCGACCGCCCAATGGGTGGTCACGCGCTTGCCGTCGAGCAACCCGCTGGCGGCGAGAAAGAACGCGCCGCTGCAGACCGAGCCGTAGCGCCGCGTCGCGGGCGCCACCTGGCGCAGCCAGCTTGTGACGGCGGGGGCGGGGGAGATCTCCGCCGCGTTCGGGCAGCCGGCAACCAGAAGCGTGTCGATCCGCTCGCGGAGCGGTTCGCCGATCACCAGGTCCGGCATGAGCCGCGTGCCTGAAGAGCTGCGGACCTCGCCGCGCTCACGCGCGACGACAAGCAATCGATACACGTCGCGCCGGGCCTGCACGTTGGCCTCCGCGAACACGTCGAGCGGGCCCGATACATCCAGAAGCTGAACGCCGGGGAGGGCGAGGATGGCAACGGTCCTGGTCTTCGTCATGGCCGGGCCTGGGTGGCGGTTTTGCGCGGATTATGGCAGGATTTGACGTTTTACGTCAATTGAAGACGAGCGCCTGCGACCGCACATTCCCTTCAGCATCACGCGCCAATTCCAGCGTCACGCACCAGGAGGCCTGCCATGACATTCGCCGTAGACGGCATCAGCGTTCCCGACAGCAAGCTTGCCCGCGCGATAACCGAGGTCGTGCGCGATACTGAATCCCCGCTGCTCTTTCACCATTCCAGCAGGGTCTATTACTGGGGTGCGCTGGCCGGCAAGCGCCGTGGCCTGACGTTCGATCCCGAGCTGCTCTATGCCGGCGCGATGTTCCACGACATGGGCCTGACCGCGGCGCACAGCAGCCGGCACGAGCGCTTCGAGGTCGACGGAGCCAACGCGGCCCGCGACTTCCTGCGCAGCCACGGCATTGCTCAACCCGACATCGATGCGGTGTGGACCGCGATTGCGCTCCACACGACACCCGGCATTCCGCAGCACATGCACCCGGTGATCGCGCTGGTCACGGCCGGTGTCGAGATGGACGTCCTGGGCATTGCCTATCCCGAATTCTCAGACGCGCAACGCAAGGCGGTCGTGCAGGCACACCCGCGCAGCGACCACTTCAAGGAAGATATCATCCAGGCCTTCTACGACGGCATCAAGCACAAGCCGGAGACGACCTTCGGCAACGTCAAGGCCGACGTGCTCGCCGACAAGGATCCGGCTTTCAAGCGCGGCAACTTCTGCAGCGTGATCCGCCAATCCGCGTGGCGAGGGTGAGGGGACTCCGTTCTGGCAATTCAGAACCCGGATGCCGGGATCGTCGGGTCTGCCGGCTCGGCCGCAGCCGCCGAAATGGCGCTTGTAGCCCGCATGGAGCGCGTCAGCGCGTAATGCGGGACGGCGTCGCCGCATGTGACGAACCCCGGATTGCGCTTCGCTCCATCCGGGCTACCGGTCTGATTCCGCGACATTAGAGACGAAACTGCGCGGACTTCGCCGCGTTTTCGCGCGCGTCAAACAAGCAAAAATCAACGCGCGCTTGTCACGGTGAGGAGCGACCTTCGCGCTCGGACAGTCAGCATGAGACCTCTCTCGCGACGTACGCTTCCTGCTCCGTGCGGCTGTTTCATCATCGACTTGCGGACGTAGCCCCCGCATGACTCTCCCGGCGCAATGGAGCCCGATCGAAAAGATGCCGCTCGGGCTGCCGGGCGGCGCCACGGTCAGCTTGCCGGTGTGCCGGGCGCGGTTCAGGGCGTGGGACGGGCCGGCGCCGTCCGCGGATCCCGGCGCCAAACCTGTGCTCGATCACGGCGGCGAAGCGTTCTTCGCCGAGGCGATGATCTTGCGGTTGCTGCAGCAGCACGGCTGGGACGGCGTCTGGGTGCAGACCAATGGCGGCGTCCATTTCGTGCGCAGCATCCCGGCCGATCGCAATTCGGCGTCGGGTTGGGTGGAGCTTCCGGCCGCGCGCGTCGACGTGCTGCGGGGCATCTGGGACGCCGCGCGAACGAAAGCGTGCTTCGACTTGTTCGTGTGGCAGGGCGAGCGGCTGATGTTCTGCAAGGCCAGGCGCCGGGGCAGAGAACGCCTGACGCCCGCGCAGCGCAAGTTCGTCGACGGTGCGCTCGCCTGCGGCTTCGCAGCGAGCCAGCTGTTGGTGGTGGAGTGGGACGCGGTGCCGTAAGGCGGAGGCACGCCGCGGACTGTAGGATGGGTTGAGCGCAAGCGAAACCCATAGATGGTGCTGCCGTTCGGCGAACGTGGCGATGGGTTTCGCGCGCACCAGGGCGCCGCGTCGATGAGCATCCCGAGCGCTCAACCCATCCTACAGCGCGCGGCGACGCATCTGTTGCCAAACGAGATGGCTGAAATTACCGTCACGCGATAATCGATTGGCGCGCCCGCGCGGCTTCCGGGGGATTCCAGCCACCATGTCCACGCGGATTGAGCTCACGCTTGCATGCGGCGACTACGAGATCATGCGCGCCCTCAAGGAGGGCACCGTCAGGCCGGATGGTATCGACCTCAAGGTCGTCACCGCCATGGATTCTCCCTCGCGACACTGGCGGTTTCTGCGCGGCCGCGAGTTCGAGATCGGAGAAGTCTCGTCATCGTCCTACATCGCCGCGCGCGACAACGGCTTGCCATTCTGCGCGATACCCGTGTTTCCGCACCGACGGTTCCGGCATGGCTTCGTTTTCACCAACACGGGGAAAGGCATCAGGACGCCGAAGGATCTCATCGGCAAGAAGGTCGGCGTAAAATTCTTTCTCAATAGCGCCGCGCTCTGGCTGCGCGGCATTCTGCAACACGAATACGGCGTGCCGTTCAAATCGATCGAGTGGGTGACCGAGCTGGACGAGGACATTGCCGAGGCGTCGTTCCCGACCGATCTCAAACTGTCGCGCGTGCCGCCGTCGAAGTCGATCGTCGGTATGCTTGTCGACGGAGAGCTGGACGCGATCCTCCATCCCGACATCATCAAGCCGTTGCGCGAAAAGGATCCGCGGGTAGGGCGGCTGTTCCCGAACTACAAGGCGGAGGAGGCGGCCTATTTCAAGAAGACGGGCATCTATCCGATCATGCACGTCGTCGCCCTCAAGAAGGAGGTCATCGACAGGCATCCGTGGGTTGCCGTCAACCTTTATCAGGCGTTCAATGAGTCGAAAGCCATCGCCATGTGGCGGATGGAAAATCCGCGCATCGCTCCGATCGTCTGGTATCGCGAGGCCTGGGAGGAGCAGGAGGAGATCTTCAAGTCCGACCCGTGGGAATACGGTCTGACCGATCGAAACCGGCATAACCTGGAGACGCTGGTGAACTATTCCTTCGAGCAGGGCATGATCAAACGTCCCATCCCGCTCGGTGAACTCTTCCTCGACGTCTCACAGGGACGGCGGCGGGGCGAAGAATTCACGTTTTGAGATGTCGGCTTAAGATTCCGGCGGAACAAACAAGAAGCGGCCACGCCGCAAGGCCAGGGTGGGAAGCGCATCATGAGGATGTCCGCACCGATCAGGCTGCTGTTGATCGTTCTGTCCGGCGCTTTTCCGGAGCTGGCAGCCGGCGGCGCCGCTTCGGCGGCCGACTTCTATGCCGGCAAGACCATCAACTTCATCGTCGGGACGGACGTTGGTGGAGGTCTCCACACCTATGCGCGGGTCGTCGGCAAGTACCTTCCGGAGCACCTTCCGGGCGCGCCCACCGTCGTGGTGCGGGATATGCCGGGCGCGGGCAGCGCCAAGGCGGCGGCCTATCTCTACAGCCTGGCGCCCAAGGACGGAACGGCCATCGGCGCGCTGTTCCCCGGCGTCATCGTCGATCAGCTCTTCCAACAGCGCGCCGCCGGGCAGTTCGATGCCACCAAGTTCACCTATCTCGGCAGTGCGGACAGCGACGCGCGCATATGCATGACCGGACCGGGCTCCAAGATAAGGACGTATGACGACGCAATGCGGGAGAACGTGGTCGTCGGAGCGAGCCAGGTCGGCGGCTCGACGAGCGACTACGCATTCCTTCACAAGCATGCGACCGGCGCGAAGTTCAAGGTCGTCAGCGGCTACAAGGGAACGGCCGAGGTGCTGCTGGCGATCGAGCGTCACGAGATCGAAGGCGTGTGCGGCCTCGACTGGTCGAGCTTGAAGACGCAGCGGCTCGACTGGGTGCGGACGCGGTCCGCCAATATCCTGGTGCAGGATACGCCGCTGCCGCTTGCCGAGCTGAACACGCTCGGCGTCCCCAACGTCGACTCTTTCGTGAAGGACGAAAAGGATCGCCGGGCCGTCGATCTCGTCGTGTCCCAGCAGATCTTCGCTCGTCCGTATGTCGCGCCGCCCGGCGTTCCGGAGCCGCAGGCCGGACTTTTGAAGGCGGCATTGGCCGGCGTGTTTCACGACGAGAAGTTCTTGAAGGATGCCGAGGATGCCGGGCTCAGCATCAACGCGGCCAGCGCGGACGCCGTGCAGCAGGCGGTGCTGCAGATGTATCGCGCACCCGGTGACGTGGTGCAGCGCGCCCGCGAATTGATCCGGCCGTCTGATCGGTAGATCCCGGCACGGGCGGTGCGCTGCCTCTCCCGTTAGGGAGAGGGAGCAGACCGCCCGTGTTGCATCGAAGTGCGCCCATCCACCAAACAGTCACGGGATGCGGTAGTACGGGTTGGGCAGCAGGAACGTGCGCTCGGCGTGGCCGCCCTCGAGGTCCGAGGGCTGGTCGCCCTCGTTCGCGATGATGGTGTAGCCGTCGGCTTCGATCTTTGCGCGTTGGGGGGCCTTGAAGTCGGCGGCGGAGGCGTAGTGCGAGCCGGTCGCGGTCATGTAGAGGCCCTGGTGGTCGCCGTAGCCGACGCGGCGCAGGTTGCGCCTCGTCGCGGCGCGCTGGTTCTGCTCGCGGCCGGTGATGAAGAACACCGCTATCCCCAGTCCGCGCGCCTGCTTGAACAGCGCGAGCGTCGAGGCGATCGCGGGGCTGCGGCCCATAAGGTCCCAGCGCACCCAGCCGCAGGGGCCTTTCGGCAGCCTGTTGCACGTTCCGTCGAAGACGCGGCCGAAGTCGTCGGCCACGATCACCTCCCAATTGGTGATGGCGGTGTCGTCGATGTCGAGCACCAGCGCCGGGCGGCTCACTTGCGGGGCGCGCTCGGCGATCCACGCGCTCGCCTGCGCGTTCACGGCAGCGAGCTCGCGCTCGTAGGCGCCGGAATCGTGATACGCGGTGGCGGCGGTCTTGGCGTCGCCCACGTTGGGCGGCTGCGTCGGCGTGGCCCATTGTGCCGATACCGCTTGCGCGAACGACGCGGGCGCCGCCGCGAGCAGCAAGAGCGTGACGAGCGCGCATGTGCATGTGCAAGCGCAACCGCCGAGCCGATGTCCGGGCATGATCTACTCCACCAGATCCCAATAGGGGCGGTTGCCGAAACGCTGCAGCAGGAAGTCGATGAACAGGCGCACCTTGACCGACAGATGCCGCGTCTGCGGATAGATCGCATAGATCGCGATCTCGGGCGCGGAATAGTCGCTGAGGATGGTGCGCAGGCTGCCTTGCTGGAGGTCGGCGCCGGCGATGAAGGTCGGCAGCAGGGCGATGCCGCGTCCGCCCACGGCGGCATCGCGCAGCACCTCGGCGTTGTTGGTGCACAGCGTCCAAGGCACCGCGATCGAGTGCTCGCCGTCAGGCCCCGTCAGCTTCCAGTGGTTGCCGGTGGCAAGATGGCCATAGGTGAGGCAGGCGTGCGCGCGCAGGTCATCGGGATGCAGGGGCGTGCCGCGCGCGGCGAGATAGGCGGGCGCCGCGCAGACGACGCGCCGCGCGGGCGCGATCTTGCGCGCGATCAGGCTCGACGCAGGCAGGTCGGCGATCCGCAAGGTCACGTCGAAGCCTTCCTGCACCGGGTCGATCTGCTGGTCGCTCAGGATGAGCTGGATCGCGAGCTCCGGATATTTGCCCATGAAGTCGGCGACGCAGCGACCGAGATGCAGCGTGCCGAACGACATGGGCGCGTTCACGCGCAGGATGCCGCGCGGCTCGGCCGATAGCCGGCTGACCGCGCGGTCGGCCTCCTCGAGCTCGGACAGGATCGCCACGCAGCGCTCGTAATAGGCCTGGCCGTTCTCGGTCGGCGCCACGCTGCGGGTGGTGCGCACCAGAAGCTGCACCCCGAGGTCCTGCTCGAGGTCGATGACATATTTGCTGACCGCCGAGCGCGACAGCCGCAGCTCCCGCGCCGCGGCGGCAAAACCGCCGTGCTGCACGACCTTGGTGAACGCCCTGATGCTGCCGAGCTTGTCCATTTTCGGCCGATCGTCCGCAAATCAGCGACGAAGATACGGCCACGCGGGCGATTGTCACCTGATTAATCAACCGAAGATGTCCGGGTGCGGCCGCTCTCGCCTCGGGGGCGGTGCCTTTCCGTCATCCGAGGCGGCGGCCCGTCTTCACTTCATTGCGGAACGTGCAAGAACAAGTATCGCGACGACAAGGGCGACGAGGATCACCACTTTCGTGAGTGGCATCTTGCGTCGCGCTCTAATCGTTGATGTCGGCGCTTTCCCTCTCGGTCATGTCGGCACCAGCCCTCTCGACGACGTCAGCGCTCTCCAGGGTGTTTGCGGCGTTCGTCCAGGTACGAGCGAGATCGATGAGCTTGTCGCGCCGCGCGGGATCGTCGGTCTCTTCCGCCTGTCGCATGCACTCGACCGCGTAGGTGCGATACTTCGCAACGTCGTGATGCGCCATGACCTGATCCTGCTTCACTGAAATCGGGCGACGCCCCACCCACAAATATACGCCAGAACATCACGCGCGAACTGTCCGGTAAATCACCCTCGCGTGAAGAAGTCCTTCTGCTGCATTGCAGCGGAATTTGAATTCGTCTTTGGTAGTTTCCGTCTTTGCTTGAGGTTGATGACAAGTTTATTGCAGTCGAGCGGCATACAGGGCCGATGTTTTTCTGCCCGGAGCGTTGGCGGTAAAACCGAGAATACGGAACTCCGCTCACTGGTTCTGCTATTTTTGATTGTTAATCGCTATGGTGCGTTCTGTGATTGCATTGTCCGCAAACTGTAGACATAGAGTCCTTGGGGCGTCCGATTGTCCACATTGCCGATGGAGCCGATATGCCGGGAGAGACAACCGACACTCTTAAGGAGCCCATCATGATCAGTGTCAGACGCGCGGACGAGCGCGGGAGCGTCAATCTCGGCTGGCTCGATAGCCGCCACAGCTTCTCGTTCGGCCATTACTACGATCCCGACCACATGGGCTTCGGCCCGCTGCGGGTCATCAACGAAGACCGGGTGCGGCCGGGTGGTGGCTTCGACACGCACGGCCATCGCGACATGGAGATCATTTCCTACGTGCTCGAAGGCGCCCTCGAGCACAAGGACAGCATCGGCACCGGTTCGGTGATCCGGCCGGGTGACGTGCAGGTGATGTCGGCCGGCACCGGCATCCGCCACAGCGAATTCAATCACTCGAAAGAGGAGGGCGTGCACTTCCTGCAGATCTGGGTGATCCCGGACAAGGAGGGGATCAAGCCGCGCTACGACCAGAAGACGTTTCCGGAGGCCGAGAAGCGCGGCCGCTTGCGCCTCGTCGGCTCGCCCGACGGCCGCGACGGCTCGATCGTCATCCACCAGGACGCCGAGATATTTGCTTCGCTCATCGACAGCGGTGAGACCGTCACCCACGTGCTCTCGCCGGGCCGCAAGGGCTGGGTGCAGGTCGTGCGCGGCGCAGTCGTCGTCAACGGCGAAGCCGTCGCCGCCGGTGACGGCGTGGCGGTGAAGGACGAGCCTGCGCTGGCAATCGCAGCGCGTGCCGACGGCTCGGAAGTGCTGGTGTTCGACCTGCCGTGAATGGTGTGGCGGGTTAGGTGCCATAAGCGCCGTAACCCGCCGCTTCTTCCGCGCGGCACAATGGCGGATTACGCCATAGCGTTGAAGACGCGCGTAAACACGCTTAAGGCTCATCCGTCCTACGTTCTGACAGATCATCCATGGCCAAGCTGCCTGCCGCATCCGAGGGTTCCTCGCTCAGCCCTTTCCGCTTCACCGCGTTCAGCGTGCTGTGGGGGGCGACGGTGGTGTCCAACGTCGGCATCTGGATGCAGACCGCGGCTGCCGGCTGGCTGATGACCGGGCTCAATCCGGATCCATTGATCGTGTCGCTGGTGCAGGTCGCGAGTTCGCTGCCGATGTTCGTGTTCGCGCTGCCGGCAGGCGCGCTCGCTGATATCGTCGATCGGCGGCGCTTGCTCATCGTCGTGCAGATCACGGTCGCGGTGGTGGTCGCGGGCTTCGCGGTGTTGGTGGCGCTCGGGCGGGTGACGCCGGGCTCGCTGCTCGCCTTCACCTTCCTCGCCGGAACGCTCGCCGCGCTCATCGCGCCGGCATGGCAATCGATCGTGCCGCTCCTGGTGCCGCGGGAGAACCTGCCGCCCGCGGTCGCGCTCAACAGCGTCGGATTCAACATCAGCCGCGCCATAGGTCCGGCCCTTGCCGGCATCATCATCGCGGCGTGGGGGCTGGCAGCGCCATTCTGGCTCAGCGCGGTCACCACGCTGGGCGTGATCGCCGGCTTGATCTGGTGGCGGCCGCCGAGCGATGCGTCGGCGCAACGCCTGCCGGCGGAACGTTTCCATGGCGCAATTCGCGCGGGCCTGCGGCACGCCCGTTACAATCCGGATCTGCGTGCGACGTTGATCCGCGCCGCCGGCTTCTTCATTTTCGCGAGCTCCTATTGGGCATTGCTGCCGCTCCTCGCGCGCGACCAGGTGATGGGCGGGCCGAAGCTTTACGGCACGCTCCTCGGCGCCATCGGCGCCGCCGCCGTGGTCGGCGCCTTCGCTTTGCCTTGGCTCAAGCGGCGGCTCGGCGCAGACGGGCTCGTCGTCGCAGGCACGTTCGGGACCGCGATCGCGCTCGTGCTCTATGCGCTGGCACGCGTGCCTGCGGTCGCCATTGCAGCGAGCTTCATCGCCGGCGTGTCGTGGATCGCGGTGCTCACCACCATCAACGTATCGGCGCAACTTGCACTGCCCGGCTGGGTGCGCGGCCGCGGACTCTCGATCTTCGGCACTGTGATGTTCGGCGGCCTGACCTTGGGCAGCGCGTTGTGGGGCCAGGTCGCGGCGCTCACGAGCCTGCCCATCGCGCATTTGATCGCCGCGGCCGGCGGGGCGCTCGCCATTCCGTTGCTGCGACGCTGGAAGCTCCAGACCGGCGCCGACGTCGATCTCTCACCTTCGATGCATTGGCCCGAGCCGGTGCTCGCGCAGGCGCTCGAAGCCGATCGCGGACCGGTGCTGGTGACCGTCGAGTATCGCGTCGCCGAAACGGATCGTGCTGCGTTCGTCGAAGCGCTGCAGCGGCTGGGACACCAGCGCCGGCGCGACGGCGCCTTCGACTGGGGGCTATTCGAGGACGCGGCGGCGCAGGGACGTTACGTCGAGACGTTCCTGTTCGATTCCTGGATCGAGCATCTACGTCAGCATGAACGCGTCACCAACGCCGACCGCGTGCTGCAAGATGCGGTGAATCGATTTCAGATAGAGGGGACGCCCAAGGTTACGCACCTGATCGCGGTCGAGCCGTAGGATGGGTTGAGCGCAGCGAAACCCATCATCTCACCCACGGCACGAAGCTGATCGGTTTCGCGCGCGAAGATGCGCGCTCAACCCATCCTGCAAGAGATCAACCGACCGCTACATCCTTCCAGAAGCCGAAGCGGTGCGCGACCTCGCGCATCTTCGG
>Ga0153954_1001056_pt1 | contig 16783 bp, 15 predicted proteins | sample TSFL038MetaG_FD_102277 | JGI IMG/M metagenome (GOLD analysis project Ga0153954, IMG submission 102277) | Attine ant fungus gardens microbial communities from Florida, USA - TSFL038 MetaG | ecosystem: Host-associated > Fungi > Mycelium > Unclassified | place: USA: Florida, Wekiwa Springs State... | reverse complement strand
CCCCGCAGCGGATCAAACGAGCCCTCAACGCCCACATCTATCCCGCCTCAGTGAGCGCCGCATCGGGCGGACCCATGGCTCGTGAGCGCGCGGCGATCCTTGCGAATATGGAGATGTGGCGCTGGGAGCCGCGCGACATGGGGGAACGGCGCCTCGAGGTCAATCTCGCCGACTTTTCCGTCGCGGTCATGGAGGGCGATAGGATTATTCATCAGGCGCGCGCGGTCGTCGGCAAACCGGAGACTCCGACGCCGATCTTCTCCGACGTCATGCGCTACGTGTTGATCAACCCCTCGTGGCAGGTGCCCGATTCGATCATCAAGAAAGAGATGATGTCCAAGCTCGGCGCTCTGAGCCGGCGCGGCTACGAGGTCAAATCCGTCGGCGGCCGCCTGACAGTGCGTCAATTGCCGGGCGACGACAATGCGCTCGGGCGTTTCGCATTCATGTTTCCAAACGACCACGCAATCTATCTGCACGACACGCCGTCGCGGGCGCTGTTCGACGAAGAGATGCGCGCCTTCAGCCACGGCTGCATTCGCGTCGAAGACCCGCAAAGCCTGGCTGTCCTCGTCCTGGGCGGCGAATCAACCGGCTGGACCGATGAGCGAATCGAGTCCTTAGTCGGCGGCAAGGAACGCACCGTGTTCCTGCCCCATCCGCTGCCGATTCATATCGAGTACTTCACTGAGTTCGTTGACGAATTCGGTGAGATCAAGCGGCAGCCGGACATCTACGGGCTGACCGCCAGGGTCGAGGGCATATTGGCTCGGGCGAGTCAAGATTGAAAGGAGGCCGATATCGGGCTATAGCCACAATGAATCGCTTTTTGCCTTAACTGTGACGCCAGCGTCACAATGAGAACCAAGGAGCGCCGCAGACAAGCTCGGGAGGTCGCGTGGGGGCCGGCGGGCGGAGGCCGGCGAAAGCGTAGCGTAGCGCACGAATAGGAACCGTCCACCGGCTTCGCCGCCGGTCGTGACGCGTCGGGGAAGGATGGGTTGTTGGCGGGTTTCAAACTGAACGATTGCGCTGGCCGCGGCGGAGCGGCGGCGCAACTGATGATCGCGGCGGCGTTCACTGCGGCTTGGCTCGCGCCAAGCTCGACCGAGTCGGCGATTGCCAATGGCGATACGCGGACCATCACTCTCTCGAACCAACACACCAACGAATCCGGCTCGTTCACCTTCATGGTCAACGGCGTCTACGACTCAGCGACGCTTGATAAGCTGAACTATTTCTGCCGGGATTGGCGGCTCAACGAGCCGACCAAGATGGACCCGCATCTGTTCGACATCATTTGGGAAGTCTATCGCGAGTCCGGATCGACGCAGCCTATCGACGTCTTGTCCGGCTACCGGTCGCCGGAGACCAACGCCATGCTGCGCCGCCGGTCGCGTCAGGTCGCCGAGCATTCCCAGCACATGCAAGGCAAGGCGATCGACGCGCATTTCCTCGACGTCGGCACCGGGCGTATCCGCGACATCGCCATGCGCATGCAGGCGGGCGGCGTCGGCTTCTATCCGACCGGCAACACGCCCTGGGTCCACATCGACAGCGGTTCGGTCCGCTATTGGCCGAAAATGAGCCGGAACGCGTTGACGAGGCTATTCCCCGACGGAAAGACGGTATTCATCCCAGCCGATGGCAAGCCGATGCCTGGATACGAGCTGGCGCGGGCCGAGATCGAACAGCGCGGAGGAAATGTCCAAGTCGCGCGTGGCGGCGGGATTGGCGGAATCTTCGCTTGGCTGTTTGGCGGGGGCGGCGCTGACGACGCGGAGGAGTCGGGTGGGCAGGAAGCGACGACGAGCACGGTGGCCATGACCGGCAACGCGCGCGGCGGTCGAAGCGGCGGCTCGGCCCCGACGGCCCCACAAGTCGAAGTTGCCGACGTCGGGCCGGAAGCGGTCGCCAAAGCCAAGCGCGACATTCCGACCGGGCCCGCCTACGCAGGACCTGTCGACGCGGCGCCCGCCGCCAAGGCGCAGGCTCCCGATTCCGGGCCAGAGGCGGTCGCAAAGGCCGAGCGCAACCTGCCGACCGGGCCGGCATACGCCAGCGCCCTTGAGACAGCGCCGACTCCGCCGGTCAAATCGCAGGTGGTCGCGGCGCTCCAGCAACCCGACGTCGCTGCCGACGCTTCGGCGGACAGCGTAGAGCCGAAGCGCGTCGCGCCGCTGCCTCCACGCCGGCCGGTCGATTTCGGGGCGCTTGCGCTAGCCAGCGCCCCAATGCCGCCGGCTCGGCCGGTCGATCTGATCCTCGCCTCAAAGACCGATCAGGGCGGCCGCGCTTTCGTCCCGTCGAACAAAGGATTGAACGCGGCCATTCCGCAGGAGAGCCTCCTGCCGGACGTCATTACCGCTGGCGTGACCCGCTCCCCGACAAGCGCGCTCGGGCTCGCGGAGACGCCGTCTCCGGGGATCTACGACGACGGCGAACTGCTCGCTCGGGCGGCGCAGCTCACCGCGCCGTTGCCGCCGATGCCAATCCCCGGTCCAGGCGGGACCACTGCGGCGGCGCCCGACACTGTCGGCGCCATCGCGGGCCCGGCGCCCGCAGCTGCGCCCGAACGAGCGCCCGCTCCCGTGGCGCACGGCTGGGTCGTTCGGACGGCGGCGCTGGCCGCCCAGGATATCGGGCAGTGGTTTGGCGGGGTATTCGGAAGCGCTTCGTCCACTCAGCAGGCCCCTGACGACCTGCGCCCCTCGCAGCAATGAGTTGATACCTCATTCTGTCGCAAGTTTTGAATGAGCGTCGCCCGCTCCGGACCGCGTTTCCGCAAAGTTGATTTGAAGAACGCGTTCGCCCCTGGCCGATTTTGTGACAGGGCGGACATTCGTGAACGTGTCTGTAGATCAAGCCTCGATGTCCGCCCTCCGCCGGAGCGCGTCGCCTTCGCTAAAAACCTCCTGGAGGTTGCGCCGGAGGAGCTCATGAATCCTGCCGGACATCGCCCGCCTTCGTGATCGCAGCTTACCGTTCCGCCCGAACCAGCTCAGTCACCCCTTATCGATCGACCACGGTCCGGGGCCGGCCGCCGCGAGATAAAGGAACACAAAGCAATAAAGCGCGGCCGCCTCGCCCATATTGATCGCCGGGAAGAAGCTCATGGGGAAATGCGCCATGAAATAGGCGAAGGCCATGAATCCTGACAGGATGAAGGCGACAGGGCGCGTGAAGAGCCCGAGCACGATCAAGACGCCGCCGACGAGTTCCATCGTTCCGGTGAAGTAGAGCAATCCGCTCGGCATCTTGTCGATAAACGGCAGACCCGCCGGGAAGGCGAGCAACTTGCCTGTTCCGTGTTCCAGGAACAGAAGGCCGACCGCGATGCGCATGACCGAGAGCAGGTACGGCGCGAAGCGGCCCGGAATCACGGCCGGCGCGATGGCGGAACGGGTGAGAACATCGCTCATTGCTGTCGCCTTTTATGTATGGTCGGAGAAATCGCGCTGAGACGATCGTCGGGCTATGCGGAGAGCTTGGCTGCCGTCTTGGCGATGAGCTCACCCTGATGGCGGGCGCCGTCGAGTTCGATCTTCGACGGCTGGCGCTGCCCCTGCCCGCCGGCGATCGTCGTCGCGCCGTACGGCGCCCCGCCGACGATCTCGTCGAGCGTGCCTTGACCCTGATGGCTGTAAGGCAAGCCGACGACGACCAAGCCGAAGTGAAGGAGGTTGGCGATGATGGAGAAAAGCGTCGTTTCGTTGCCGCCATGTTGAGTCGCGCTGGAGGTGAACGCGCCGCCCACTTTTCCTATCAACGCGCCGCTCGCCCAGAGCGCGCCCGCTTGCTCCCAGAAGCTGCCCATCGCCGAGGGCATGCGGCCGAAGCGGGTCGGCGCCCCGACGATAATCGCGTCGTAGTTCGCGAGATCGGCGGGCGCAGCGATTGGCGCCGGCTGATCGAGCTTGAAATGTGAAGCTTTGGCGATCTCCTCCGGGACATTCTCAGGCACGCGTTTCACGTCCACCGCAGCGCCCGCGGCGCGCGCCCCTTCGGCCTCGGCGTAGGCCAATTGCTCGATATGGCCGTAACTGGAATAGTACAGGACAAGCACCTTGGTCATTTACCCCTCCTCAGCCTTTTTCGCTCCACAGCGAACGTCTCAAACAATCTCCGCGATCTGATCGAAGGAGAACCTCGGGCTGCGCGGGAACAGCTTCTCGTGGTCGCCGTAGCCGATGTTAATCAAAACGTTCGACTTGACGCGCCCTTCGGGGAAGAACTCCGCGTCGACCTTAGCGTTGTCGAATCCGGTCATCGGTCCGGTGTCGAGACCGACCGCCCGCAAAGCGACGATGAGATAGGCGACCTGCAACGTGCCATTCTGGAAAGCGCTGCGAGCCGCTTTCATCGGGTCGCCGGAGAACCACGATTTCGCGTCGGTGTGCGGAAACAGGAACGGCAGATGCTCATAGAATTGTTCGTCATAGGCCGTGAGAGCGACGACCGGCGCCCTCATCGTCTTGTCTAGATTGCCGGGGGACAGAGCGGGGCGGAGCCGCTCCTTCGCTGCAGGCGACCGCAGGAATAGGATGCGCAGCGGCGACTGGTTGACGCTGGTTGGCCCCATCTTGGCTAAGTCCACCGCCCTGACGAGCAGGTCGTCCGAAACGGGTTTGTCGAGAAATCCGTTATGTGTGCGCGCTGCGTTAAAGATCTGAGCAAGCGACGCGTCGTCGATCGTCTTGCGGTCGGGAACGTGAATGGTCATGTGCGAGCGCCTCGGTCTGTTGCGTTGCGACAGAATTTCGGCGCATGGTTCAATCGTGGCAATTGGCTAAATTGTGCTAGTATCCATCGCCTGAGGTGATGGATGATCGACTCACTGACACTCGACCAGATGCGCGTTCTCGTGGCGGTCGTCGACGCGGGGAGCTTTTCGGCAGCGGCGCGAAAGCTCGGCCGGGTCCAATCGGCGATCAGCCAGTCGATCCAGACGCTCGAGACGACCCTTGGCCTCAGCCTCTTCGACCGCTCCGGCAAGACGCCTCGATTAACCGACGCGGGACAAGCCCTCGTCGGCGACGCGCGAGCGCTGATCGCCGGCGCGCAGGCCATCCGCGCCCGCGCGCAGAGCATGGCCGAGGACGTCGAGCCGGAACTCACGCTTGCGGTCGACTCGATGTTCCCGATCCCGCTGCTCATGGAAAGCCTGAAGGCGCTGCGCACGGCTTTTCCCATTTTGCCGGCGACAGTGTTCACGGAAGCTCTGGGAGGCGCCGAGCAACGGCTGCGTGACGGCACCGCCCGCCTAGCGATCTATACGATCACACCCACGAGCCCCTGCGATCTCGTGAGCGAGTTCCTAACGCGCGTGGCGATGTGGCCGGTGGTCGCGGCTGGTCATCCGCTCGCCGCTCTGCCCGAGCCTATCGCCCGCGAAGCGCTCGAGCCGCACGTTCAACTCGTGCTCACCGATCGAACCCAGCTGACCCAGAACTGGGTCGGCGGGATTGTCGGGCGCCATCTGTGGCGGTTCGCCGATCTGGCAACCCGGCTCGATTTTCTGCTCGCCGGATTCGGCTGGTGCAACATGCCGAGCCACATGGTCTCCGAGCATGTCGCCGCCGGCCAGCTGAAGAAACTCGAGATCGCCGGTCGGGAGGACGTTGCTCTCCCAATCTACGTCGTCCATGAGCGCGGACGCGTCCCGGGTCGAGCCGGCCGATGGCTGATCGCGGACTTGCGCGAGCGGCTCAAGACGTGCCCAGGCGCACATCATCCGAGCGGCGAAACGCAAACGGCGGCCGAAGCCGCCGCCGCTTGAGAAGCTTTGCCCCCGGAAGGCCCTGACGAGGCGACGCTCGGTCAGTTGTCGATGCAGCCGCGGTTGCACTCCTCGCGGTTGCGCGTGAGCCCGTTGGAATCGTCGTCAATCTTCACAGCCGGAACCGACGCGGTCGCCGTCGCCGGAATCGCGTGTCGCTGCATATGATGAATAACATCGCGATGCTGAACCATCGCGCGCGCCGCAAACGGCGCGAGCACGAAACACGAGGCAAGCAGGATCGTCGAAATTCTCATTTTTGTCCCCCATTGAGGCGGAAGGCGTCGCCGCCCATGGTTTGAGGCTCGATCGGGTCGAGGCCGTCTCACAGAATCATTTTGCAGAAGGGGCGGCTGTGACGTCTGTCACACAACCGTCATGTTGGTGCTTACGGCTCGATCCAAGCGCGCCCCGCGTCTCGCAGCTCGGCCATGCGGGCCCGCATTTCGGTCGCCGACGATGTGAGGCGAATCCAGGCTTAGGGGTGTTGCGTCGGCTGGCGAAGCAACACGGCGAGCGCGGCTCTCGCCTCGTCGATCAGCCCTTCCTGGTATCGATAATACATTTCCGAGCCCATCGGCGTGACGTACGAACCCAGCTGATCCACGCAACGTTGGCGAAGCGCGTCGAGCTCTTTCCTCAAGCCTTCCGCCACCTCTCTGTCCTTCGGCGTCTGGATGACGGTGCCCGGCGGAAGCGCTCGGATCTGCTCGCGCGTAATTCCGCTATGCGATCGCGCCGTGATTTGCTCCTCGGTGAGACCGGGATAAGCCAGCTTCTTGAGGCGCTCTTCCAAGAGACCTCGGTTGACGTCGATTCGCCAAAGGCGAAAGCGGCTATAAACATCCGACGCGTTCAAAAGAACCGTGGCTCCCATCGCCAGATAGATCCAATACGCGGGCGACATCAGATTCACGAGCCAGGGGAAATATTTGTCGGCGATCTCAGGCTCGCCGCTCGTGAAGAACTGGCGCGCCTCCTCGGCCAAGGGCGCGCTGTCCTGCGACTTGGCCGCGGGCGGGGGATTGACGTGAACGAAGCTCGGGAACTGCTCGCTCAGAAGCCTCAGGAACGCCACGCGCTCGGCCCGATGCACGCACGAATTGGTCATGATGAGACTGTCGACTTGCGCGACGAGCCTGTCGGTTGCGGGCGTCGGCTTTGCGATATCGTAATAGCCCGCGGGGATCCGACCTAGTTGCAGCCATTTGTGCCGCGAGACCAAGCCTTCCATGTCGGCCGGAGCGATGATCTCTAGGTCGTACTTGTTCACAAGCGTCCGAACCATTTCGGCGTTCTCGTTCATCACGAAGGCGGCGATATCGAGCTGGCCGTCCCGCACCAGCTCCGCCTGTTGCTCGAGATCGTGATTGGAAGGTTTGAGGCCGAGGCTGCCGAGGTCAGAATTCTCGAGCATTTCCTGCATCAGATAAGCCGTGCCCGATCCTTTCGGCCCGATCCCGACCGAAGCGCCCTTGAGGTCGTTGAAGCTGTCCATTGGGCGTCCGCGCTTCGCAAGCAGGAAGAGCGATTCGGGCTGCGGCAGCCGCCCGAGAGTCACCAGGCCCGCGTCGGCGGGCGCCGGCACGCCGTCCTGCACGAAAGCGAAGGCGGGTACGCAATGCCCGTGGTCGCCAACGAGGCGCGCAATGTTCTCGACGGACCCGGCGGTCGAGACCACCTGGAGATGACCGTTCTTTTTACCCGCGAGCGCCGCCAGCCGGTCGCCCACGGCATGATAGCCCCCAGTTGACGATCCGGTCAGCACGGACGCCTTCAGGAACCCATAGTCGCCGGAGACGCTGTACCAGAGAAGCGCCGCAGCGAGCGCGAGGAAGGCGAGCGCCGCGAGAAACGCCCTTATCCACGCTTTTCGATTGCCGCTCGCTCCAAAGGCCAGGTCGTCAAGAAAGCTCATGCCCCAACCCGCACCAAAAGGATGGTGAGTTGAATAGTCGCTGGGTCCGCACACGGATGCAACCGCAGCCGGCGCCAGCCCCGGTATGGATTACCGCGCTCGGCTCTCCCTGCCATAAAGCAGGAGCATTGCGACGATGACGATTCCGTAGATGATCTGCCGGCCGGCGTCCGGCATCTGCACCACGGAAAGGATCGACTGCAGGAGCGTGATGAGGATCACCCCAGCGACCGTGCCGAGATAGTTGCCGCGGCCTCCGAGAATGGACGCGCCGCCCAGCACGACGGCGGCGATCGCCGGCAACAGGTACGCGTCGCCCATCGCCTGCGCCGCCTTGCTGGCGTAGCCGGCGAGCAACACGCCGCCGAACGCGGAGAGCCCACCGGCCAGTGCGAAGGCGATCAGCACCACGCGCTGGGTGTTGATGCCGGAGAGATAGGCGGCGCGTTCGCGATTACCAATGCCGTAGACGGCCCGGCCGAACGTGGTGCGGTTCAGGAGAAAAGTCGCGCCCGCGCCGACAGCCGCCCAGACGATGAGCGCATTCGGCAGCCCGAAGACGAATTCGCCGGTCGCAAGCGCGCGCATCGCGGGAGAAGAAGCGTCCTGCGGAGAAAACCCGCCGGTGTGAAGCACCATCAGGCCCTGCGCCACCGCGTTCACCGCAAGCGTGATGATCATCGAGGGAATGCGCAAGTAGGCGACGCCGAAGCCGTTGAAAAGGCCAAGGGCAACGCCGCAGGCGACGCCGAAGGGAATGGCCATCGCCTCGCCGATCGGGCCCCACCCCGTCGCCGCTGTCGACATCATGCCGCCGACCGCGACCACCCAGGGGATGGAGAGATCAATCTGCCCGAGCAGAATGACAATCATCGTCCCCGTGGCGATGACGCCGAGAAACGAGGCGACCTTGAGTTGCTGCAAGAGATATTCGGGCGAGAGAAAGCTGCGCGAGTAGAGCGAACCCAGGAACAGCATAAGGACGATGCAGCCGAACGCGATCACGACCGGCGGATCGATGCGGCGCTTGAGCGCGTCCCCGAAACCAGTCTCGACATTCTCGCTCACGGAAAAAGCTCCAGCCGGTTGCGCACCTGAAACACCCTCGCGGAGCCGACGCAGACGGCGGCCAAAAGCACGAGGCCTTGAAAGAGGGGCTGCCAGAGCGGGTCGAGATTGAAAACGAACAGAAGATCGCCGATGGTGCGGAACATCAGCGCGCCGAAGATGGCGCCGATCGCGCTTCCCGAGCCGCCGAACAACGAAACGCCACCGAGCACCACCGCGGCGATGGAGAACAGCGTATAGGTGTTGGCGTTGGCGGCGGACGCTTCGCCGGAATAGGTGACGAAGGTGAGAAAGAGGCCGCCGACCGAGGCTGTCAGCCCCGAAAGCAGATAGGCGCAAAATTTGGCTGCGTCGACCGGCACGCCCGACATGTAGGCCGCACTCTCGGACGAACCGACGGCGTAGGCGGCGCGGCCGATCGCCGATCGGCTATAGGGAACCCAGAGAACAAGGACGACGACCGCGAGGGCGATGAGGCTTGCGGGCGCGACATCGAAGACCTTGCCGGTCAGCGCGTCCGCGAACGGCGCATAAACATCGCCGCCTGGAACAGGCCGCAAAAGAAGGGCCACGCCAAAGAACGCCGCGCCGGTCGCAATGGTGGCGACGATCGGCTGCAATCGCCCGTAGATGACGATGAGCCCGTTGACCGCCCCACAGGCGAGCCCGGTCAGTAAAACAGCGAGGACGCCGAGGGTCGCGGTCGCCGCGGTTCCGAGGACGATCCAAGAAGCGAGACAATTGGTGAGGACAAGCACCGCGCCGACCGAGAGATCGATGCCGGCGGTAATGACGACGAAGGTCTGAGCCATCGCCACCAACGCGAGCAGCACGCCCTTGTTGGCGGCGGTCTGCACGACGTTGGCGGTGAAGCCGGCTGGATGATTGCTGGTATAGATGGCGAACATCGCGACGAAGAACACGATGGCCAGAAGCGTTCCACGGTTCTGCGCGAGGACATAGCGCCAGTCGCTCATTGCGCCGCAGCTCCGGCTGCGGTCTCTTCCGCAGAAATATTAAGCGCGCTCGCGATGAGCGCCCGCTCGGTGATCTCAGCGCCGACGAGCTCACGCCTGATCGCGCCGTTGTAGAGGACAAGCGCGCGATCGCAGCAACCGATCAGTTCGTCGTAATCTGTGGTGTAGAAGACGATCGCTGCGCCCTCATCCGCAAGCCGGCGCAAGAGCGCGTAGATCTCCTGCTTCGTGCCCACGTCGATGCCGCGCGTCGGATCGTTGAGCAGGATGATGCGCGGTTCGGCCATGAGCCACTTGGCGATGACGACCTTCTGCTGATTGCCGCCCGAGAGCGCCCCCGCCGGGATGTCGGTTCCGCCCGCATGGACTTCCAGGAGATCCATGAGCTCGCTCACGAGCTTCGTCTCGCGCGCACGGTCGATGATTCCACCCTTCGAGACGCGCTCGAGCGCGGCGAACGAGAGATTCTCACGCACCGACATGGGCAGCATGAGCCCCTCGGTCTTGCGGTCCTCCGGAATCAGCGCCATGCCGATGCGCTTCGCCTTGGCCGCGTGCGGGCTCGAGGGAGACGCAGGGGCGCCCGCCACGCGGATCTCGCCTGAGACGCCGCGCAGCACGCCGAACAAGGCAAGCAGCAATTCGCGCTGTCCCTGCCCGTCGAGGCCGCCGAGGCCGACCACTTCACCGGCGTCGGCGGTGAACGAGATGTCGCGCAGGCGGTCGGCCCAGCTCAGGTTTCGCACATCCAGGAGCGGCGCCTTCACTTTCGGACGAGCGGCGGGCTTCGACGGAAAGACGTGGCTGTATTCACGTCCGATCATCAGTTCGACGACCTCGTTATCTGTCTTGGTTCCGGCTGGATAGGTCGCGACATTGGCGCCGTTCCTGAACACCGTGCTTTCGTCGGCCAGCTCAGCGATTTCGTGCATACGGTGAGAAATATAGAGAAGGGCGAGCCCTTCCTGACGCAGGCGCTTGAGGACGACGAACACCCTGGCGACGTCGGCCGCAGTCAGCGCCGAGGTCGCCTCGTCGAGGATGAGGACGCGCGGCTTGCGCGCCAGCGCTTTGGCGATCTCGACCATCTGCCGGCGAGACAGCGGCAGGTCCCTGACCAGCGCCAGCGGATGGACGTCGGTTGCGCCAGCGCGCTCGAGCGCCTCCTCCGCAAGACGCCGCTGCGCGCGCCGGTCGATCATTCCGAAGCGACGCGGCGGATTCGAGATAGCGATGTTGTCGGCGACCGAAAGGTCGGGAACGAGCGAAAGCTCCTGGAAAATGCAGACGATGCCAGCACGGTTGGCGGCCGCAGGCGAATCGAACGCGACGCTCTTTCCGTCGAGCGTGATGCGTCCGGCGTCCGGCGCCACGACGCCGGACATGATTTTGATCAGCGTCGACTTGCCGGCGCCGTTCTCGCCGAGAATGGCGTGAATGCGGCCGGCGAATAGGGTGAGATTGGCGTCGGCGAGCGCGCGCACGCCGCCGTAACGCTTGGAAACGCCCTCCATGCGCAGGATCGGCGAGGCCGTCTGCTCTCCCGCGTTCACGTCCAACCTCTCGTCTCTCAAGACGCTCATAGGGCCGCGACGCGCCGGCCGCGCGGAAGCCCGCCGAGACGTGTCGCGCCCCGGCGGCTCGGTCCTTCGACGGTTACTTGTTCTCCTTCGTCTGCCCCATGATTTCGGCCGCGCTGAAATTGATGTTGCAGGTCGGGAAAGAGTTTCCGACGAAGAAGTTGTCGCCGAGCTTGGGATAGAAGTTCTCGTCGGCCTTGAAGCCGGGATCTTCGGCGGTCGCCAGCGGCAGCTTGACCGCCTGCGGCACCACCTGGCCCTCGAGCGCCGCCATCGCCGTCTTGATCGCAACGGCGACCTGCGCCGGCCCGCTGCCGCCGGAGGCGCATTTCAGGCCCTGATCGGCGAACTTAGCGCAAAATTTGCGAAAGCCGTTCTCCGTCTCGCCGCCGAAAGGCGCCATGGGCTGCTTGGCGTCGAGCATCGCCTGGACGACGCCCGTGTCGCCGCCCTGAGCGGTATAGCCGTCGAAGTGCTTCTGCACCGCGATGGCGTCGGCCGTCACCTTCTGCGCGGTCGGGTCGTCCCACTTGCCGTAAACTTCCACCACGTCCCACTTCTTGCCGGTCTTATCAAGCGTCTCATGAATGCCATCATGACGATCGCGGTCGACGGAAGTGCCCGAAACGCCGCGCACTTCGAGGATCTTGCCGCCATTCGGCAAATGCTTGGCGAGCCATTCCGCCCAATAGACGCCAAGACCCTTCTGGTCGACGTCGACATTGATCGCGTCCTCCGTATCGAGCGTGTTGTCGAAGGCGACGAGCACGACGCCCGCCTCTTTGGCCCGCTTGATCACCGGCTTGAACGCTTCCGGATTCTGCGCGTCGGTGACGATCGCATCGTAGCCCGAATCGATGAAATTGTTGATGGCCGCGATCTGTGCGGGGACATCCTCGCCGGTCGAGACGACCTTGAACTCCTTAAGCTTCGCGGCGACCTCAGGTTGCGCCGCATAGGCTTTGGCGGTCTGGATCATCTGGATGCGCCAAGTATTGGCGATGTATCCATTGGCGAGCGCGATGCGAAACGGCGGCTTCTTGGCCGGCCACTGCAGAAACTTCGTGTTCTCCTTCCACGGCACAAAGCAATTCGGCTCGCTCGCGGGACCCGCCACAACCTTCGGCCCCGCGGCGAAAGCGGGGGCCGACAGCACGCACGCGGCGGTCAACATAGCGCCGCCGACCACGGCGACAGCGGTCTCGCGGAAATGATTCATTCTTATCCTCCCTGTTTCGTCTTGACCGACGGCTTCATCGAAACCCGGTGACTGTGTTGAGCATCGATGTCCTGGCGCGGCCGGCTTCTCACCAGCCGCGTCAAAGTATCGTGCCGGAATACCGCCCGAGACGCCGGATAAGCCGTCTCGTTTGCGCTGGCATGTCAGTATAACGGACAGCTTCGACCGCACAAGCCCGCCCTCGACCGAGATTCGGGCGCCGCTTTGTGACCGCCGCCACCGTGCTACACGCTTCCGGATCATTCGGGCGCGCCTACCGCGACCCGGAGACGCGCGAAGGAGATAACGATGGCCACAGTCAAACTCTGGACCGATCCGGAAGCGGAAGCCGACCCAAAAATCAAGGCGGTCTTCGACGATATCCGGGCGACCCGGAAGTCGGACTTCGTGAACAACTTCTGGCGTGGCCTCGCCAACCAGCCCGAGGTTCTCGAACGGACCTGGAACAGTTTGAAAGCGGTGATGGGCGCCCCTGGACCGCTCGATCCTCTGACGCGGGAATTGATCTATATCGCCGTGTCTATAACGAACGGCTGCTCCTATTGCATCCATTCGCACACCGCCGCTGCCCGCGCGAAGGGAATGACCGACGCACAATATTCCGATTTTTTGGCGGTGGTGGCCATGGCGTCGCAGACCAACGCGCTAGTGACGGGCCTGCAACTGGCGCCCGACCCGGAGTTCCTCGCCGAGAGCCGCGCGTAGGCGGCTACGAAAAAGCCCGCCGGAATCGCTCTTCCGGGCGGGCTCCCATTCGTGACTGGCGCTTGCGGTTACTTCGCCTTGTCGGCTTTGTCGCGAGCCTTGAGGGCCGCGCCGAGAATGTCGCCGAGCGAAGCGCCCGAGTCGGCCGAGCCGTATTGCGCGATCGCCTCTTTCTCTTCGGCGACTTCAAGCGCCTTGATGGAGACGGCGATCTTGCGCGCCTTGCGGTCGAACTGCGTCACCCGAGCGTCGACCTTCTCGCCGACCGAGAAGCGTTCCGGACGCTGATCGCCGCGGTCGCGCGCAAGTTCGTTGCGCTTGATGAAGGTGGTGAGCTCAGTGCCCACGATCTTCACTTCAAGGCCTCCGTCCTTGACCTCGACAACTTCGCAGGTCACGACCGAACCTTTGCGCAGATCGCCCTCGCCGTCTTCGCCAGCCTTCGTGGCGGAGAAGGGATCGCTCGCCAGCTGCTTGACGCCAATGGCGATGCGCTCCTTCTCGACGTCGACATCGAGCACCTTGGCTCGGACCGTGTCGCCCTTCTTGTAGTCCTCGATCGCCTGTTCGCCTGGCCGGTTCCAATCGAGATCGGAAAGATGGACCATGCCGTCGACATCGCCATCGAGGCCAACGAAAAGACCAAACTCGGTCTTGTTCTTGACCTCGCCCTCTACGACCGAACCCACCGGATGCTTCTCGGCGAAGGCCTCCCATGGATTCTGCAGCGTCTGCTTGAGGCCTAGCGAGATGCGCCGCTTCGAGGCGTCAACCTCGAGCACCTGCACCTCGACCTCCTGGCTGGTCGAGACGATCTTGCCCGGATGGACGTTCTTCTTCGTCCAGGACATTTCGGACACATGGATCAGCCCCTCGATGCCGGGCTCGAGTTCGACGAAGGCGCCGTAGTCAGCGATGTTGGTGACACGGCCACGGAGCTTCTGGCCGACCTGGTAGCGCGCCTCGATGTTCGACCACGGATCTTCCTGCAATTGCTTCATGCCAAGCGAGATGCGGTGCGTTTCGTGATTGATCTTGATGATGCGCACCTTGACCTGCTGGCCGATGGTCAAGACCTCGCTCGGGTGGTTGACACGCCGCCAGGCGATATCCGTCACGTGCAAGAGGCCGTCGATGCCGCCGAGATCGACGAACGCGCCATAGTCGGTGAGGTTCTTGACGGTGCCGTCGATGACCTGCCCCTCAGCGAGGTTGGCGACGATCTCGTGGCGTTGCTCTGCCCGGCTCTCCTCGAGCACCGTGCGGCGGGAGACGACGATATTGCCGCGTCGCCGGTCCATCTTCAAAATCTGGAACGGCTGGGGGACGTTCATGAGCGGCCCGACGTCGCGCACCGGACGAATGTCCACTTGGCTGCGCGGCAGGAACGCCACCGCCCCGTCGAGGTCGACGGTGAAGCCGCCCTTGACCTGGTTGAAGATGACGCCCTCGACCTTCTCGTTCTTCTCGAACGCCTGCTCGAGCTTGACCCAGCTTTCTTCGCGCCGCGCCTTGTCGCGCGAGATGACGGCTTCGCCGAGCGCGTTCTCGATCCGCTCGAGATAGACTTCGACCTCCTCGCCGACGCCGGGCGCCGGATCACGCCCGTGATTGGTGAATTCCTTGAGCGCCACGCGCCCCTCGGTCTTTAGGCCGACATCGATGACGGCCATGTCTTTTTCGATCGCGACGACCTTGCCCTTGACAACCGTTCCCTCGAACGCTTCGTCGGCGCCGTAAGTCTCGTTCAACAGCGCGGTGAAATCCTCGCGCGTCGGCGCCAGGGACTGTGTGGAAGCCATTGGTTCTCCTAATTGGCGCCCGATCGTTCGGGCAGCGCCGGCTTTGGGTTCGCGTTGACGTTCAGGCGCCCGCCGATCGGAAAGGCCCGCGCGATCCGCGCGCGACCCTCGTTGCCGCTCATGGCGGCTTCTGCCGGCGTCGGCCGACCGTGGGAGCCCAGGGTTTCCGCCATATGGGAACTCCATGCGGCGAGCGCCAGCCGCTAGCAGGAAACCCCGCCCCAAGCAAGGTGGAAAGCATCCCGTCGACCGACTTGGCCACCGACGCCGCGACGCCGCGACCCGGCGAGACTTCAGTTCAGCCTCGAACCAAGCCTTCCGCAACCGCCCGGCTAGCGATTAGGCTCGCGAGGACTTCGCCGGCGCTAAGTGACGGGCTCCAATTCGCGAATGTCTTCGTTGCGAAGAACAAATAAGCCTTCGTTCACTTGGCGTAGACCGTTCAAGAAGATTGAGATGTCGACCTTATGATCGTCATCGTCGTCCTCAAGCGGTTTGAACCGGCCATGAAAAAAGGCGTACTCTATGCCGTCTATCAGATATGGGACAATGCCTTCCAATCTGAAAGCAAGCCTCTCTTCGCTTTTTTGAGTGAATCTGAAGCTAAACTCGAGAATCTGCCGGATTTGGTACACCTTACCTTCGCACAGATATTGATCGACGAAACGGTTTCTTACGCCATCGATTGGTTGCGCATTGACGCAAACGATCTTCTGACCGACATACCAATCGCGCATCTCATTCCCCACCACCGAAGCGGTTATACTTTAGCACCAGTCGGAACGTAAATATAAACGGCAGAGAAGAATGTAAGCTGCCGGCGTGACGTTGCAAATTAACAAATGATTTCATTCTCGTTAAGTTTGTGTAAGCGGCGCATTTCTCGTTCTTATTGTGCAAGTTTAGCTTTATCACATTGGTCTCGTGATAATTCGGCATCCCGTCACGCCCGCTCCCACGACAATGGCTCGGCGAGCGACAGCTTCCAAGAGGCTCGGCGGGACCGACGCCGGCGCCGATCGTGTCCAAGTCATTGGGCCTGGGCGAATCTACGTGGGAAGCCAAGGCTTCGCGTATGGCGCTGGAGCGTCAGCTGAGACTGTGGGCGCCGAGCGCATTTGCATGAACATCCTGCCGGTCCCGGCGGGCGGCCGAGCGAAGGCTCACGACCATCGACGCATCGAAACCATCGCCTATCCCCTGAACGGGGAGTGCGCCGTGCGCTATGGCGAGCGGCTGGAACGCCGAGTCGTCTTTCGCGCCGGAGAACAAATCTTCATCCCGGCGGACGCGCCGCACGCGCCGTCCAACGAAAGCGGCGGCCCATGCGCTTGGGCTCGGGGTTCATTCCTCCGGCAGCGAGCAGGAAGGCGTTATGCGCCTGCCCCACCTGGACCCGGTCCTGGCCTCCGAGGCGGAAGAACTGACCGCGGCGCCCGCGTCAATTGACAATCACGCCGGCCGACGTTCCGCGGCGAACCCGTCAATGCGGCGTGCCTGAACCCGCCGCCGGACATTGCACAGAGTTTAAGCGAAATGCGCTCAAGCCCCTGAAAAAGGGACCGACGGATTTCTCCGATCCGCTTCTCACGGCTTCCAGGGAAACGTCCAGGTCTCGGTCAGCGCCTTGGGCCCGGCGCGCAGGAAGACGCGCAAGTCCGTGCTCTGACCCAACTCGACCGCGACGTCGACGCCAGCGCGAAAACCTCGAATG
>Ga0153954_1001055_pt1 | contig 16810 bp, 24 predicted proteins | sample TSFL038MetaG_FD_102277 | JGI IMG/M metagenome (GOLD analysis project Ga0153954, IMG submission 102277) | Attine ant fungus gardens microbial communities from Florida, USA - TSFL038 MetaG | ecosystem: Host-associated > Fungi > Mycelium > Unclassified | place: USA: Florida, Wekiwa Springs State... | reverse complement strand
TCGAATCCCGCGCTCGGCCAGGCGCTCTCGGCCACGCCGACCGACTACGCTGTCGACCGGCTGCTCGCACCGGCCGGCGCTCCGGCCAATGCCGCTCCGGCAGCGGGCACCGACAACAACAACCAGGCCGCGGCTGCTCAGCCTCCGGCCAACCCGCAGAACCGCGCCGATCTCGCGGCACCGCTCGGCCGCGCCTTCGCCACGGCGCTGCACACCGGCCAGCTCGATCCGCGCGACCGCACGATGCTGGTGCAGATCGTGATGCGCCAGACCGGGTTGTCGCAGGCCGATGCCGAGAAGCGCGTTGACGATGCCTATGCCGAGCTCAAGACGGCCGAGCAGAAGGCGCGCGATACCGCCGAGAAAGCGCGCAAGGTGACGCTGATCGCCGCCTTCGCCACGGCCGCGACCTTGCTGCTCGCCTGCGCGGCGGCGGCCGGCGGTGCGGCGGCGGGCGGCAAGCATCGCGACGAGCAGACCGTGATCCGCGTCTTCGGCACGAGCAGGTTCTGGTAGGGGCCGGTTTTGGCGGGAGGCCGGCTGCGCTACAAGCTTCGGCATGAGCACCGACATCACGCGCGTTCCCAACAAGAAGCTGCCGAGCAAGTCGTCGGTCGCGATCTACCGTTTTCCCGGCGGCGGCGGCTTCCTGTGGGCCGTCGCCGCCTCGCCCGATCGCAGCCCGGACATCCGCGCCCAGACGCGCGGCGTTCTCGGCGTGCTCGACGGCTACCTCAAGGACGCCGGCGTCGATCGCAAGCGCATCGTCAAGGCCGAGGTCGTGGTGACGGACCACGACAACAAGCCGGCCTTCGATGAGGTCTGGGCGGCGTGGATGCCCGATGGGTTCGGTCCCGTCCGCTCCTTCGTCGAGTCGCGGATGCCGGAGGGCGACCTGATCGAGATCATCATCACAGCGGCGCTCGAAGCCTAGGAAGCCGTCGCTTACGTCGCCGCCGCCCACTTGCAGCCGCCCTGGGACGTCTGGAAGGTGAGCCGCTTGGGTGTGCCCGAGAGATCGGCCTGCATCAGCATGAGGCCCATGCCGATCTGGAAGCTGCCCGAATAGACGTCCGGCCGGATGCGCGTCAGCGTGTTGTGGATGCCGCCGTCGGTCACCAGCTCGGCCTTGTCGTTGCGCACGGTGAGCGTCATCGGGCGGTTCATGCTCGGGTCGGCCAGGATGCAGCCCGAGATGCTGTCGGGTTGCAGCACCAGGGTGAACACGGTCACCGAGCTCGGATCCACCGGCCCGGCCAGGTCCGGCTTCGGTCCGGTCTGGCACGCCGCCAATGTTCCGAGGGCCAGCAAGCCGGCCGTTGCGAGCATCGCCGTCATCCCGATCTTGCGCATGATCTGTCTCCCCCGCTCATATCCCGTCCGACTTACGCCGCACCACCGGGGCCGGCAAGCAAGCGCGCCCGCCGGCTCGCCCGCCACCTCCTCCTCCGATCGTGATCGCCGGCCGCGGCCCGTCGATCCGGGCGTGATCGCCGGGCTTGCATCGCGCCAAGACCTGCCTAGGCTGACGGCCCTGTTCGCAGTCCTTGGGGGGAATTGCATGCGTGGACCGATTTTTGCCGTTGCCGTTTCATGTCTCGCCGTCGGCCTTGTCCTCGGCCTCTCGCCGGCAACGCGGGCCCAGGATGAATTCGCGCACGAGTGCCAGAAGACGTCGACCCCCGAGATGTGCTCCTGCATCGCCTCCCATATCCCGGCCGACCAGCGCGCCGTGGCGATCGATGGCCTGCGCAAGTCGAACCAGGCCACGCGGGAAGGCGGCATGATGCCCGATCCGTCGACGCTGACGCAGGAGCAGATGCGCGGCATGCAGATCGTCGTCACCGCGCAAGCCAGCTGCATGTAGGGCGGTCGGCCGCGCGCCGTGGCCGGATGCCGCCGCTCCGGCCGGTCTGTGTAGGTTTGCCCGCATATTAAATAATGTGCCGGTTGCGCGCGAAGAGCGCTGCGTGTTGACGCAAGCGCTCCAGGCATGGGGAATCGAAAGCATGGACATGGGCCGCGGACTATAGGAGCGGCGGCGGGGAGCGGCGGGTTCTGATCAATGGAGGGCATCACATCGCCGGTGGACGCTGTGCGGGCGGCCATAGTCATGGGGCCTTCGGAGAAGGAGCGCAGAGGTGCCGGAGCGGAATCCTGCGACTGGTTGAAGAAGGCCGAGGAGGCCAGCGCACGCCAATCAGATGCGTAATCAATCGGCCAAGGAGACCATGCTGGCCATCGCCGCAAGCTACGACCGGATGGCGCAGCGAGCGGAGGCGCGGGAGGCAAAGTTCCGACCTTCAAAGTAGGATACCGCTGCGGCTTTCCACCGGCGGCGTGCCGTCATCGCGAGAGTCGCGCGCGCCGGCGTTCCTGCCGCATCTCCAACGCCTTCAGGTCTATCTTGGCCTCGCTCGCGTCCTGGCCGTTCCGCTCGAGCTCGGAAATCAGCTGCCGTTGCGCATCGAGACGCCGGTCTCCCTCTGCCATCCGGGCCTCGTTCGCGGCGGCACGGCCGGATACCCTATCGTCATGGATCGGCTTCTGCGCCATTTGGCCCTTCATTATTCTTTCCGGGTCACTGGATCGGTCGCCGTCCCCCCAGGCCGGATCGGTGCAGGTTCATGAACACCCTGGGACGGAAGGTTCAGTGAGGGCTGCCAAAGATCACGTAAGCAGCCAGCAGCAGCGCGAGCAGAATAGGAAAGACAATCGGGGGAACGAACCAGTCCCTGAATTTCTTCACGGTGCACCTCGCTTACGGCGGGAGCACTCGCTCTCTCGGCCATCGCGGCCCAGTCATCGTGCGATGACGGCAGAAACGTACGCCTCGCGCCGGGCGAGGTCCAACGCGCAATAAAGGCAGTCGAGCCGTAAAGAGAGGTCAACCGCCTCCCCGCGGACATAAACCGCATGCCACCGCTATCGTGTCCGCAGATGCCTTTCGCAACGGCAGTTGCAAAGTCCACCCATGGAACCCATGTATAGATGGTGCTGACACTCGTGTCGGCGCCGGCCAGTAAAGGACAGCCATGGATACGGGCCGAGCATCGATCCGCTCGGGCGTCGAGGTGCGAAGGGCCGCCGCGGTCTTTGCCCGACCTGTCGGGCACCAGGGAATATCGCAGCTCCTGACATCGTTCGGTCCTTTCATCGCCGCCTGCGTGGCGATGTACCTCGTATACCCGAGCTCTCCCCTTCTCAGCGTCGCCCTTGGCTTTCCGGCGGGCGCGCTTCTGCTGCGGGTCTTCATCATCCAGCACGATTGCGGCCACGGGTCTTTCTTCGCCTCGGCCCGCGCGAACGCCTTCGTCGGCCGGGCCTGCAGCCTCCTGACGATGACGCCCTTCGCCAGCTGGGCCCGCCAGCACGGCCTGCATCACGGCCACTGGAGCAGCCTCGATCGACGCCCCGACGCCGATCTCTACTCGGCCTGCCTGACGGTGCGCGAATATCTCGCCTTGTCGCGCTGGGAACGCCTGCTGCATCGCCTGCCGCGTCATCCGCTGATCGCGAACGTGCTGCTGCCGCCCTTCGTCTTCCTCGTGCTCTATCGGCTTCCTTTCGACACGCCAAGCCGCTGGGTGCGCGAGCGCCACTCGATCTATCTCACCAATGCCGCCCTGCTGACGCTCTTTGCCGTGCTCGTTCTCCTCCTGGGCTGGCAAAGGGTTCTCACCATCCACCTTTCCGTCATGGTCGTTGCCTCGATCCTCGGCGTCTGGCTGTTCTCGCTGCAGCATCGTTTCGAGACGGCACGCTGGGCGCCGCGCCAAAAATGGGAGCCGGCGGAAGCCTCGATGGAGGGTTCGTCCTGGTTCAAGCTGCCGCTTGTCCTGCATTGGCTCACGGGGAACATCGGCTTCCACCACATCCATCATCTCAATCCGCGCGTGCCGAACTATCGCCTCCGCGCCGCGCACGATGCCGTGCACGCGCTCTGGCCGGTTGCGCCGCTCAGCCTGCGGGGTGGTCTCGCCGCGCCGTGGCTCACCCTGTGGGACGAGGAGAAGGAACGTCTGGTGAGCTTCCACGCGGCCGCAAAGGCGGCAGCGTGATGCGATATCTTGGAGCCTTGCGCGGCACGGGCATGCTGTCGGATGGCGTCGGCGAAACGCTCGGCCGTGCCGACTACGAGTTCGACATGTACATGATGCGGCCGGGCGACGTCGTGGCGTCCGGCGAGATCCGTATGACGGCCGAGGCTTTGAATGCGGCTTTCGGCCGCCGCGACCTCAGCCTGCTCACGGACGACGGTCGAACGCTGGGCGTACGCTTCTCCGGCAAACAGCTCAGCCGCACCAGCGTTTTCGCACATGCAGACATCACGAGCGGCCTTCCCCCGGCCGATGCCGGGCGCCGACAACAGCGGCCGGGGACGAACTCGAGCAATGGAACGAAGAAGGTCCGCTAGCGAAGGGAGCAATGCCATGGAAAGGCCAGTGACGAAAGAGAACCTCCTTCAACAGGTTGATGGCCTCCGCGACCTGGCTCGCCGGTCCCGGCGCCTGGCGGACAGCGTGAGCCTGGAGGCCGACCGCAAGCGCCTGCAGCGTCACGCAGAGGAGCTCGACCACAGCGCCGCCGACCTCGAACGACAGGCCGTGGATGCCAAGACGGGAGTCTTTGCGCAGTACGTCCCGCGTACCGGTGGTCAGGCCGGTGGTTAGGCGGATACCGCCGCGACAACGGCAGGAGAGCGATCCGGCCGGTCGGCAGTAAGTCGGGCGTCAGCTCCCGGCCGCAAAGTTGGCGCGATCGCTTCCTATCTCCAGGGCCAATGGAGGTAGTCATGATCAAACCCGGTGTGCTTTGTGTCGCTCTTGCAGCCGCTGTCCTGCCGGCGGCGGCGTTCGCCCAACCGTCCGCGTCTTCCGACATCGCCTACTGCAACAAGCTGGCGGACACCTATGTCCGCTATGTCGGCCACGACGAGAACTCTCCGCGCCGTGCGGTGACGCGGGGGACGACCGATGCGCAGGTCGCGGTTACCCAATGCCGTCAGGGCCAGACGGCGAGCGCCATTCCCGTGCTCGAGCGTGAACTCAGGCGCGCGGGCTTCACGCTGCCGCTCCAGGGCTGACGTCGCGAACGTCCCTGGAGGCGTTCAGCTCGGCTCGCCCAGTTCCCGGCTGCGGATCGCGGCGTCGGAAGACGCGCCGACGATCTACGAAATCTTTGGTTCGTTCGCGGACCGGGAGGCGGCGCGCACGTCCGTATGCCGAATCGCGCGTGACTCGCTGGCGTGATGTGGCGGAAAATACGGTCGTTCGTGGGAAGGGTTTCCATGACCTCTATGATCGACGACCTGGCCAGAAGGTACCCGCCTGCGCGCCGACGAGGCTCGTGCGCGCGCGGACGCCGTTGCCGATGGAAAGATGCGGAAGAAATTCCTGAGCGATGCCGACGCCTGGGAGCGCATGGCGGCGTACGAGGAACGCACAAGCCCTCAACGGCATCTTTGGGCGGATGTCCCGGACGCCGGTAGTGAGATGCCCGGCGTGAGATAAGGAGCGTCGACGTTCCGGATGAGGTTGCCGTAGCGCCCGTCGTCGCTTTCGTAAAAAAGCCGGGGCTCTCGCCCCGGCTCCTCTTCCGCTTCGTCCTACATCGAGTGGCTCTTCTTGTGAGCGTCGTCCGAATGCTCGCGCGCGGACTTGGAATGGGTCTGCGCATGCGTCGCATGCTCCTTCGCCTTCGCATGGTCGTTCTTGCCATGGGCCTCGGCGGCGGACCGATGCGACTTGGCGGCGTTCTCGTGATGCTCGGCGGCTTTGGTATGCGCTTCCTTTGACATGTCATCACCTGAAGGTTGAGGCCGATTCATTCCGGCTTTCTAAAAACGATTTCCCCGCAACGGCAGTTGCCGCCCGCCTCAAACTTCATGCGCCCTTCACCGAGCGGCGGGTTTGCCCGGCGGTGCCCGCGCTACTATATTTTCGACGATTCCAGTTGGCCTTGCGTGGCCAGCTTCGAGAAGGACCATCATGCCCATCCTGCGGGTGCCCTCGCGCGACGCCGTCGTGAACAGGAAGAAGCCGCTCGCGCACTGGCCGACGCGGGGCGCCGCCGACAACCGGATCGAACCGATCGCCCGGCCGGCCTTCGATCCGACCTTCTCCTTCGCGCCCGGCGCCACGGTCTTCACCATGGGCTCGTGCTTCGCCCGCCACGTCGAGGACGCGCTGCTGGCCCGCGGCTTCACGGTCCCGACGCGCGCCCGCGATCTCGAGGAGACGGTCGGTCCGGCGGGCAACTCGATCCTCAACAATTACGGCGTGCCCGCGCTCCTCAACGAGATCCGCTGGGCGCTGGGCGTCGGCGCGCCCTACGACCCGAAGGCCCAGCTGTTCGAGGTCTATCCGGCCAAGTTCGCCGACGTTCACCTGCCGCACCATCTGCGCCTGTGCTCCTTCGAGCAGGCCGTCGCCCGGCGCGAGCGCATCTTCGAGCTGAACCGGTCGATCCGCACCGCCGACGTCGCCATCTTCACCCTGGGCATGGCCGAGGTCTGGTTCGACCGGCTGACCGGCACGCACCTCAATGCACCGCCCTACGAGACCGTCGTGCGCGCGGACCCCGAGCGCTTCGAGCTGCACGTGCTCGACTACGACGAGATCTTCGGCCAGCTCGACGAGCTCTTCGCCCTGATCTTCGCGCACTGCAGCCTGTGGTCGGGCGTCATCCTGACGGTCTCGCCGGTTCCCCTGAGCGCGACCTACACGTCGCAGGATGTCGCCGTCGCCAACCAGTACTCCAAGTCGGTGCTGCGCGCCGCCGCCGGCGCCATCGCCCAGAAGTACGCGCGGATCGACTACTTCCCGTCCTACGAAAGCGTGATCCTGTCCGACCGGCAGGTGGCGTGGGATTTCGATCTCGTCCACGTCACGCGGCGGCTGGTCGACGTCAATGTCGGCCGCATGATCGAGCGCTATGTCGGCCCGGATCACATCCACAGGGAATCCACGGTGACACCGCTCGCCGAGCCGTCCCAATCCCACGGCGCCGGCGAGGATGAAGAGGCCGTCAAGCGCGCGCGGGCGATGATGCGCGAGGGCCAATGGGCCGCCGCCATGGCGAGCGTGCAGGGGCTGCGGTCGACCTACGACTGGGTCGAGCGGCTGCGCATCGTCGGCGAATGCCAGCGCGAGCTCGGCCAGGCCGATCGCGCCGAGCAGGCCTTTCGCGCGGCGTTGGCGCTGTACGGCGCCGATGCCCACGCCCATGGCGGCCTCGGCCTCGCCCTCAAGGCGCAGGGCCGCCTCGACGAGGCGATCGTCTCGCTCACCACGGCCGTCGACTTCTCGCGCGTCGCCGAATGGCCCGTGCGCCTCGCCGAGACGCTGATCGAGACTGGCCGCACCGCCGAGGCGCGCGCGCTGGTGCAGCGCAGCCTCGGGATCTGGCCGGCCGATGCCGCTCTGGTCCATCTGCAGGCGCAACTCGACGGAGAAGCCCGGCGCAAATCGCAGGCGCAGGCATCACTCGATTTGCATCGGTGACGCTCTTTCAGTCACGCTTGGCAGTCACGCCTGACTTGACCGCACCCTCGGGCTGAGGCGAAGTCGTCCGCTCGCGGGCGACGGTGAAGCGTCCACGGATTGGAAGGGAAGCTCTTGCTGAAGCCGTCCGTACTTTTCGGGGTGATCGTGCTGGCTGCTTCAATGCTCTCCTGCGGCGCCAACGGACAGCAGGCGAGCGGCTACACCGAGTCGCGCATCAACCAACTGGAACGGGCGGTCAGCGACCTTCGGCAGCGGCTCGACCAGCTTCGCCAGCAGAACCAGCGCCTGCAGCAGGAGATGGACAAGATGCAGAGCCGTATGGAGAGCCGGCTTCAGCACCTGGAGAAAGGGCCCGCCGCGAAAGCCCCCGTGCCGAAAGCACGTACGGCGAAGCCGTAGCTCCGCGGCAGTTGCGCCGTGCGGACAGGATCAATCCTGCTTCGCGAGGACGATGTGCGTGGCCCGCTCCGTCGGCACATGCTCGACGGTCCGATAGCCCAACGCGCGGAGATCCAGGCCGCTGAAGAGCGCTTCCCCCTGGCCAATCGCAACCGGCGCCACGGCGAGATGGATTTCATCCACGTGGCCCGCCTGAATGTACTGCCTCACGGTCTCGACACCGCCGCCGATCTTGACGTCCTTCGCGCCGGCCGCGTCGCGCGCCCGTCGCAGCGCGGCCTCGATGCCGTCGGAGACGAAATGAAACGTCGTCCCGCCCAGCATCTCGATGGGCGGCCGCGGATGGTGGGTCAGGATGAACGTCGGCGCGTGATACGGCGGCTCGTCACCCCACCAGCCTTTCCACTGATCGTCCGGCCATTCGCCGCGAACGGGCCCGAACATGTTGCGGCCGAGGATGAAGGCGCCGAAACCGTCCATGGCGCGCCGGGCGAACCTGTCGTCGGGGCCGGTCTCGCCGTCCTCCTTTCCCACCATCTCACGAAACGTCCGCGTCGGAAAAAACCACTGGAAGATTTCCTCGCCGCGCACGCCCAGCGGATGCTCCAGGCTCTGCGCGGTTCCCGCGCCGAAGCCGTCGAGCGAGACACTGAACCCGGCCACTTTCACTTTGGTCATCGAGGCCCTCACGAAACACTAAACCATATAGTTAAGTGTATAGACGCGAGAGGGAAGGGAGGCAATGGGAAGGTGGCGCGCCTTCCGGCGCAACTTTGCCCCTGTCATGGCGTTTAGAAGCCCGCGCCTCCGACTGGGAAGGCGGCACCGTATTCGCCACAGCCCATACACTCAGGGAGGCCGCCATGAGCCTGCTGCTGATCATCATCATCCTTCTCATCGTCTTCGGAGGCGGCGGCGGCTACTACGGCTACCGCAGCTACGGCGGCCGCGGGCTGGGCGGGGTCGTCGGCCTGATCCTCGTCGTCCTGCTCGTGCTGTGGCTCCTCGGCGCGCTCTCGACGGGCGTTCCTGTTCGCTGAGTGTCCTGGCGCTGAACCCGATCGACCTTCCTGCGGCGAATGGGCGAAGCGTGTTGCAGATCGGGACGATCGAGGGCCTCGATCTGTCGGAGAGCGGACCGGGAGACCGTTCGCGAGAAGGGCCCGAGATGAAGGTAGAACGCGGAAAGGACGCCGACGGCCGTCAGCAGATCGGGATCTTTCCGCACTGCCCAGGCCAGGGTCCGGAGGAGCGAGAACAGTGTACGAGGGCCGCCGCGAGCCGCGCCCCATACCAGCCGCGAGAGGGCGCGCCAGTTGTTGTCGCCAATGCCGAGGAAATGCCATCGCGCGGAGAACACCGTCGTACCGCCATGAGGGGGCCAGGGCCCAAGCCGGCTCACGCAGTCCCTGACGCGGGCAAAATAGGCCGGCGGCGTGTAGATGGCGTCGATGACCCGCCTGTAGTCCGTCAGGATCTCGCGCCGCGGCCGCCGCGTGATGAAGTTCAGGCCGAGCATGCACTGGTCGCCACCGCCGGTCCGCGCCTTGTCGGTCAGCCATGTCGAGGGAAAGAGGCGGCCTTCCAACTCGAGGCGGCGGTGAAGCTGCGTATTGGGCAGCGCCACCAGCAGCCCCGCCATGCAGACCGGGATGGCGGCCGCCTCGATGCAGACGATCATCTGCCCGGCGATGCTGGCCCGTTCGCTGTCGAAGCCGACGATGAATCCGGCGATGACGATCAGGCCCGCGGCCTGGATCCTGTGGACGCTCGCGGCGATGTCGCCGCGCACGTTCTGCTTCTTGCGCGTCGAGACCAGCGTTTCGGGGTCGGGGCTTTCGATGCCGACGAAGACGACGCCGAAGTTCGCCGCGCGCATCAGGGCGAGCAGATCGTCATCCCCGGCGAGGTTGAGCGAGGCCTCGGTCGAGAACCAGAAGGGATAGCGGTGCCGCTTCTGCCATTCGATCAGAGGAGGCAGCAGGGCCTTCACCGCCTTCTTGTTGCCGATGAAGTTGTCGTCGACGAAATCGAGATGGCCGCGATAGCCCGACGCATGCAGCGCCTCCAGCTCGCCGAGAAACTGGCCGACGGTCTTGACGCGCGGTACCCGGCCATAGAGCTCGATGATGTCGCAGAACTCGCACGTGAACGGACAGCCGCGCGAGAACTGCACCGAATAGTGAAGATAGTCCCGTCGCTGCAACAGATCGAAGCGCGGCACCGGCGTGCGCGTGATATCGGCCTTGAACTTCTCGGCCGCGAATCGGCCGAAGCGTTCGCCCGCCTCCCAGGCCGCGACGAAATCGCCGATGATCACCTCGACCTCGCCGGTCACGACGAAATCGGCCTGGGCATAGAGGTCCGGCTCCGAGGTCGCGTCGGGACCCCCCACGACGACAGGCTTGCCGTGCCGTTGTGCGCGCTCGACGACGGCGAGGCAGTCGAACCGTTGCACATTCATGCCGCCGGTCATCACGACATCGGCCCCGTCGAGGTCGTTGTCGGTCAGCTCCGAGACGTTGCGATCGACGAGCCGGCACGTCCAGTGCGCCGGCAACAAGGCGGCGACGGTGATCAGGCCCAGAGGAATCTGCATGTGCCGGGCATCTACGACCGCGCACATGGCTTTGAGGTTCCAGAACGTGTTCACCGGGAAAGCCGGCGAAACGAACAGAACGTTGCAGGGTTTCACCGAAACATTGGGACCATCCATGGGAACCCAACGCCCGCCCTGCCGCGAAGATGCCTTAAGACTACGTTACGGTTGGACGAGCGACACCACGGCGGCGAAATGGAAGCTCGCTGCCACCAGCACGCTCGCGTGCCACAGTGCGGCATGGAAGCGGCGCGACGAGAGGTGGAAGACCACGCCGCCGGAATAGACCAGCGCGCCGCCCAGGATGAGCAGCAAGGGGCCGCCGCCGAGCGCCGCGATGAGCGGGCGGAGCGCGATCACGCCGATCCAGCCCAGCACCAGGTACAACGCGACCGAGATGCGCTCGATCGCGCGCGGCCGCGCGAGCTTCAGGATCATGCCGGCGGCGGCCGCGGTCCACACCGCCGCCGTCAGCGCGACATCCCACGGCGGCCCGAGCGCCAGCACGGCGACCGGCGTGTAGGTGCCGGCGATCAGCGCGAATATGGCGGCATGGTCGAAGCGGCGCAGCCACTCGCGATGGCGCGAGCGCGGCAGGAGGTGATAGGCGGCCGAGCAGCCGAGCGACAGCAGCAGGCCCGTGACATAGGCGATCACCGGCAGGAGTTGCCCCGGCACCGTCGAGCGCGCCGTCATCACGATCAGCGACACGCCGCCGGCCAGCGCGCCCACGGTGCCGAGTGCATGCACGATCCCGTCGGCCAGGCGTTCGCGATCCAGGCGTTCGCGACCCAGGCGCATGTTCAGTGGAGGTTCCGCTCGCCCGTCTTCGGCACGGGCGCCAGCGCGATGTCGGCGAGACCGGGTGCGATGTCCTTCACCTCGTCGAAGAAGGCGGCGAAGTAGCGCGGCAGCAGCGCCATCATCTCGTCGCCGATCGTCATGGTGCCATTGTGCGAGAGGAGCGTGAGTGCCGTCGCCTGCTGGAACCACAGCACGACTTCCTCCACGGACTCCGGATCGTCGAGCACGACCAGCAGGCCGAGATTGGTGGCGCCATGGTCCTTGCACATGCGCGCCATGGTCCGGTCGTCGGGGTCGCCGAGCGAGAGGGCGAGCGTCACCTGCCGGCCCGAGCCGAGCGTCACCTCGTACTCGCGCCAGGCGAGCGAGGCCGGCGGGCAACGGTCGCGCTTGCCGTGGAGCGTTTCCATGGAGGCCTCCCCTGTCGGGCTGAAGGACATGATGGGACATTGTGCGCCCGCGCGCGAATCACAGGGTGGGACGCGGGCTTTTATTTTCCCGGGTCACGACGATTGTCGTGGACTTCGCCCGCCGGATTCAGATGTGAGATTCGGGCATGAGACCGGAGGTGGGTCATGTGCGTTATCAGACCATGCAAACCATCGGTCCGCCCGGCGATCCGCCCTTCGACCTGCGACGACAGGCCGAGGAGAAGCGCCGCAGGGCCGCGCACGCGCGCAATCTCGCGGCGCTGTTGTCGAACGGCGACCGCCAGCGGCTGATCGACTACGCGACCGAGCTCGAGCAGGAGGCGGCCGCGCTGGAGCAGCGCGCCCGCGGCACGCCCAAGCCCGAGGGGATCTGACGCCGTTCCGGAGGGAAGGATCCCTCCGGACGGCTTCACGGGACCTGCGAATCAGGTTTCCCGCTGTCATGAAATCGTTTACGTCCTGCTTTATAAGGAACCATCCGGGGCTGGCTTGGGGGCGTTCCTGCGACTGGCTTGGCCCTGGCACACAATATGCTTGATGCGTCCCGCTTGATGCGTTTTGGGAGCAACCATGCCCAATTTCACACGAGTGCTGTCGGACACACGCTACGGCCCCTGGATCACGTCGATCTCGACGGGTCTGGCGACGCTCGGCCTCAACTTCGGCCTCCGCTGGCTGGTGATGCTGCCGTAACGCCGATCCTCGAACCGGTCAGACCCGGATCCACCTGCGCTTGAAGGCGTGATACATCGCGAGGCCCAGCACGAAGGCCAGCCCGACGTTCCAGATGGCGAGCCCCGCGGTGGCCACCGTGGTGAAGCGCTCGCCCTTGTCCTTGCTGATGTCGCAGGAGCCGAGCGCGAGCTGGCCGCCGGCGAGGAACAGGATCACACCCAGCACTTCGGGCGGGACCATGCGGAACACCAGTCCGACCGACGAGCTGAAGAACAGCGCCAGCGCGACCAATAGTCCGCCCAGCAGGATCGGCGCGCCGCCCGTGCGCGCGCCGAACGCCACGTGACCGGCCATGCCGCCCGCGCCGTGGCACATCGGCACGCCGCCCAGCGCCGCGCTCAATAGGTTCATCAGGCCGGTCGAGGTCGCGACCTTGCGCTCGCTCACCGGCCGGTCGGGGAACAGCCGGTTGTTCTCTTCGGTGATGGCGATGATCGCATTGCCGAGCGTCAGCGGCACCTGCGGCAGCGCGAGGAAGAGCGTGCCGATCACCAGCTCGTGCCAGCTCATCGTGCCGAGCGCGAAGCCGGGCCAGCGCGGCTCGGGCCTGATGTCGGCGAGTGCCGTGAGCAGCGTAGGGTCGCGCAGCACGGCGAGCCCCGCGCCCGCCGCCAGCAGCAGGAACATCGCGGGGACGGTGCGGTTGGTGAGCAGCGCGAGCGTGACCAGCAGCGCCGGCGCGCTCAGCCACCAGTCCGTCGCCATCAGCTTCGCGCCCTCGATCATGAAGCTGAAGCCCAGCCCCAGCACGATGCCGACCGCGACCGGCCGGCTCACGAGATCGGCGACCTTCTTGGCCGCGCCGGTGACGCCGAGCAGCAGCCAGATCGCGCCCGTCACCAGGCCCGCGCCGTAGACCGCGCCCGCGGTGATGGTCGCGGTCTGCGCCGCCTGCGTGGTCGCCGCCGCGCCGATCGCCTTCATCGGCTGCACCGGGAAGGGCGTGCGATAGACCAGGCCGACCGCGATCATCGACAGTCCGAACGACAGCAGCACGCCGAACGGATCGAGACCCAGCACGCCGATATAGGCGACGACGAAGGGGATCAGCGTGCCGAAATCGCCGAACGCGCCCGCGATCTCGGTGCGGTCGAATCGATTGCGCGTGGATGCGACGGAGGAGGGGGAGAGAGGGGACATGACCGGGCGTTTTCCTTTTTCAGGATAACGCTGGCGGAAGGGGAAGGCACCAAGGCTACGGGCCCGGCCCGTCCACTTGACCGGCGAGGGATTTTCGCCGTTCCGTCCTGGACATGGAGCGCAGTCGATAACGCATGGCAGATTTCTGGGCGACGATTGAATCGGGCGAATTCCTCCGCATCGTCGCCCTCTCCCTTGGGGTCAGCCTGTCGGCGACGTCACTGGCCGTCTTGCTCGGATTGCCGCTGGGCGCGGCGCTTGCCGTCTTCCGTTTCCCCGGCCGGCGGCCGCTGGTCGTGATCGTCAATGCATTGCTCGGCTTGCCGCCGGTCGTGGTTGGCCTCGTCCTCTACCTCCTGCTCTCGCGCTCGGGGCCGCTGGGTGAATTGGGCCTCCTGTTCACGCCGGCCGGCATGGTGATCGCGCAGGCCTTGCTTGCCACGCCGATCGTAGCGGCCCTCGTTCACCGCGCGATGGCGCTCCTATGGGCCGACTATGGCGGCGCGCTATTGGTCGACGGTGCGACGCGCTGGCGCGCCATTCCGACATTGCTCGTCATGGGGCGCCTGCCGGTCCTGACGGCGGCGCTCGCCGGTTTCGGTCGCACCATTTCCGAGGTCGGTGCGATCCTCGTGGTGGGCGGCAATATCGCTGGCTATACCCGCACCATGACCACGGCCATCGCACTCGAAACCAGCAAGGGCAACCTCGCCCTTGCACTGGGCCTTGGACTGGTGCTGATCGGCATCAGCGTCGCGGTGAGCGCGACGGCGTTCGCACTGACACCGGGAGACAAACGATGATGAAGGTGTTCCGACGGTCAGTGGTGGCGCTGCTTGCGGCTGAGCTGGCGATGGCTGCACACGGTGCGGCAGCGCAGTCGATCGTGCTCGCTTCGACAACCTCGCTGCAGGACTCGGGCTTGCTTGCCAACATCCTGCCGACCTTCACCACCGCCACTGGGATCGAGGTTCGCGTCGTGGCGCAGGGAACCGGCCAGGCGTTGGCGACGGCGGCGCGCGGCGATGCCGATCTCGTGCTGGTCCATGATCCTGAGGCAGAGGACAAGTTCATCGCCGAAGGTCACGGCGGCGAGCGTCGCCAGATCGCGTGGAACGATTTTGTCATCGTCGGCCCCGCTGGCGACCCGGCAAAGGTCGGAGGGGGCCACGATGCGGTGGCGGCGCTCGGCTCGATCGAAAAGGCGCGGGCGCCGTTCGTGTCGCGCGGCGACAAGAGCGGTACCGACGCGTTGGAGAAGCGGCTGTGGCGCAAGGTCGGACGCCAGCCTTCGCTCGCCGGCGGCGATAACTGGTACAAGGATATCGGCGGCGGTATGGGCGCTGCGCTCAATGCCGCAAGCGGTATGGGCGCCTACACGCTCTCCGATCGAGGCACGTGGCTCAGCTTCGCCAACAAAGCCGATCTCAAGGTGCTGGTCGAAGGCGATCCGGCCTTGCTGAACCGCTATGACGTGATCCTGCTCGATCCGAAGACGCATCCGAACGCCAAGCTGGAGCCCGCTCGGCGGCTGCGCGACTGGCTCGTGTCGGCGGCCGGGCAAGCTGCTATCGGCGCCTATACGAAACAGGGCCAGAAGCTGTTCAATCCTTCGGCGGCAGCACCGAAATAACGCCCACACGCCGTCCGCATCACCCCCACCGCACTGGCAGAGCGCCCGCCACGGAGGGGGGCGAACCGCCGCGGGAACGGCGGACCGTCGCGACCGTTCACCGACATGGCCGTTCCGCAAAAGCGTACGCGCAACACCGCACTCACCGTGCTCGTCCTGCTCGCGATGCTGGTGCTCGCCGTCTACATCGGCATCGAAGGCTGGACGATGGGTGGCGGCGAGAGCGGCGGCCAGGTGACCGTGCTCGGCTACCTCGCCATGGCGCTCGGTATCGCCGCCACGCTCGCCCTGGGCATCGGCCTGATGGTACTCGTCTTCTACAGCGCGCGCCGCGGCAAGGACTGACGACCGGAAGCCGTCATTCTTCCGGGCCACAGGAACGGGTTGCCGTTGGACGTTATTTCGATATATATGGAAATATGGAAACGACGGAAGCCGTCGGCGCGCTGGGCGCGCTGGCACAGGAGAACCGGCTGGAGGTGTTCCGGTTGCTGGTGCAGGCGGGCCCCGAGGGTGTGCCGGCGGGGCAGATCGCCGAGCGGCTGAACATCGCGGCGCCCACGCTCTCCTTCCATCTCGCGCAGCTCAAGCATGCCGGGCTGGTGCGGGCGCGCCGCGATGGCCGCTCGCTGATCTATGCCGCCGACTATGACGGCATGAACGCGCTGATGTCGTTCCTCACCGAGAATTGCTGCGGCAACGGGATCGCCTGCGGCGGCGTCCCCGTTTGCACGCCCGCACCCGCTCGGACCGCCAAGCGTCGCAAGATTTACAGAGGAGCCCGCTCATGAAGCGCCTGCATGTCCATCTCTCGGTCGAGGATCTCGACCAGTCGATCCGCTTCTACTCGACCCTGTTCGCGTCGGAGCCCAGCGTCGTGAAGCCGGACTATGCCAAGTGGATGCTCGACGATCCGCGGGTGAACTTCGCCATCTCCACGCACAACGGCCGCGCGGGCGGCGTCGATCATCTCGGCATCCAGGTCGAGGATCAGGCCGAGCTGCAGGAGGTCTATGCGCGGCTCCAGGCCGCCGACCGCCCGGTGCTCGAAGAAGGCATGACGACCTGCTGCTACGCGAAGTCGGAGAAGAGCTGGATCACCGATCCGGTCGGCGTCGCCTGGGAAGCCTTCCACACAGTCGGCGAGAGCACGGTCTACGGCACCGCCGCGCCGCTCGAGCAGATCGCCGAAGGCGGCGCCTGTTGTGGCCCGACCGGCACGACCGAGCCGACGAAGGCCGAGGCAAAGCCCTCGAAGGCCTGCTGCGGCTGATCGTGCGTCCCTTCAACATCCTCTTCCTGTGCACGGGCAATTCCGCGCGCAGCATCCTGGGGGAGGCGATCGCGTCGAGCGTCGGCGGCGGTCGCTTCGTCGGCTACAGCGCAGGCAGTCACCCGAAGGGCGCGGTCCATCCGCTGGCGATCGAGTTGCTGCAGCAGATGGGGCTTCCGACGGGAAACCTGTCCTCCAAGTCGTGGGACGTGTTCGCCGTTGCCGGCGCGCCGACGATGGATTTCATCTTCACCGTCTGCGACAGCGCGGCGGGCGAGGCGTGTCCGG
>Ga0153954_1001054_pt1 | contig 16816 bp, 16 predicted proteins | sample TSFL038MetaG_FD_102277 | JGI IMG/M metagenome (GOLD analysis project Ga0153954, IMG submission 102277) | Attine ant fungus gardens microbial communities from Florida, USA - TSFL038 MetaG | ecosystem: Host-associated > Fungi > Mycelium > Unclassified | place: USA: Florida, Wekiwa Springs State... | reverse complement strand
CGGCCGCTCATCGCGAGATCCGGCACCGCCCCGAGCAGCATCTTTGTGTAGGGCATCCGCGGACGGCTGAAGAGCTCGCGTCCCTCTGCGATCTCGACAATACGGCCGAGATACATCACGCCGATGCGGCTCGCCATGTGGCGGACCACGGCGAGGTTATGGCTGATGAAGAGGTAGGTGAGGCCGAACTTGTCCTGGAGGTCGCGCATCAGGTTGAGGATCTGCGCCTGCACCGAGACGTCGAGCGCCGAGGTCGGCTCGTCGCAGACGATGAACTCGGCACTGGAGGCCAGCGCACGGGCAATCGCGATGCGCTGGCGCTGGCCACCGGAAAATTCGTGGGGAAACTTGGTGCCGTCGTCGGCATGCAGCCCGACCAGGGAGAGCAGTTCGCCGACGCGATCCTTGATCTGGCGTTCGCCCTGGATCAGATTGAAGGCGCGGATCGGCTCGGCAACGATTGCATCGACGCGGAAGCGCGGGTTCAGGCTCGCATAGGGGTCCTGGAACACCATCTGGATACGACGGCGCAGCCGCTGGCGCGCCTGCGCCTGCTTCGGGTCCGTCATCGAGACGCCGTCGATCAGGACTTCGCCCGAGCTTGGCCGCAACAGGCCGACCATCATGCGCGCGACCGTGGTCTTGCCCGAGCCGGACTCACCCACGAGGGCGAAAGTCTCGCCCTTCTTGATCTCGAAGCTGACGCCGTCGACGGCCTTGAGGTACTCGAGATGGCCGCCCTCGATCACGCGGTTCAGCCACGGTTTTGAGACGTTGAACACGCGGCGCAGGTTTTTGACGTCGACAAAGCTCATGCCGCGCTGTCCTTCACCGAAGGATCGAAGAGATGGCAGGCGACGGATTGCGCGCCATGCCGGATCGGCTCCGGCCGCTCGATGCGGCAACGGTCGAAGGCGCTGCCGCAGCGCGGATTGAACGAGCAGCCCGGCGGGATCGCCGACAGGCGCGGCATCGAGCCCGGAATCTGCACCAGCCGCTTGTCTTCGCCCGCGAGTGTCGGGATCGCCCCCATCAGCCCCTTGGCGTAGGGATGCAAGGGATTGCGCACGACGTCCTGCACCGGGCCGATCTCGGCGACGCGCCCGGAATACATCACCGCGACGCGGTCGCAGGTTTCCGCGATCACGCCCATGTCGTGGGTTACGAGCATCACCGCGGTGCCGTGGTCGCGGCCGAGGCGCTTGATCAGCGTGATGATCTGCGCCTGCACCGAGACGTCGAGCGCGGTGGTCGGCTCGTCGGCGATGATCAGTTCCGGCTCGGCGCAGATCGCGAGCGCAATCACCACGCGCTGGCGCATGCCGCCGGAGAATTCGTGCGGATAGCCGTCGATGCGCTTGTTGGGCGCGGGGATGCCGACTTCGGCAAGGAGATCGATGGCGCGCTTGCGCGCGGCGCTGTCGGACAGGCTGGTATGGGTCTTGATGGTCTCGACGATCTGGTCGCCGACCCGGTAGAGCGGGTTGAGGCTGGTCAGCGGGTCCTGAAAGATCATGCCGATCCGTTTTCCCCGCACTTTGCGCATTTCCTCCGGCGGAAGATTGTCGATGCGCAAGCCCGACAGCAGGATTTCGCCGCCCGAGATGCGGCCGGGCGGATCGATCAGCCCGATCACGGCGAGGCCCGTGACGGATTTGCCGGCGCCGGACTCGCCGACCACACCAAGCACTTCGCCCTTGGCGATGTCGAAGGAGACGCCATCGATGGCGCGCAGCGTCGAACGTCGCGTCGCGAATTCCACCTGCAGGTTGCGCACGGAGAGAACGGGTTCTGTCATCGCAGTTTCGGGTTGAGTGCGTCGCGCAGCCAGTCGCCGAGCAGGTTGATGGAGAGGATCAGCGCCGCCAGCGCGATGCCGGGGAAGGCGATGATCCACCATTCGCCTGAGAACAGATAGTTGTTGCCGATCCGGATCAGGGTGCCGAGCGAGGGCATGGTGTCGGGCAGGCCGACGCCAAGGAACGACAGCGTGGCCTCGGTGATGATTGCAAGCGCGAGGTTGATGGTGGCGATGACCAGCACCGGTCCCATCGCATTCGGCAGCACATGACGCAGCATGATCACCGGCGCGGGCAGGCCGATCAACTGCGCGGCCGCGACATAATCCTTGCTCTTTTCCACCAGGACCGAGCCGCGCACGGTGCGCGCATATTGAACCCAGAAACTGAGGCCGATCGCAAACACCAGCACGAGCAGCATGCTCATCGCATCGATCCGGTTGCCGAACACGGACTTGGCCACGCCGTTGACGAGCAGCGCGATCAGGATGGCGGGGAAGGTGAGCTGCACGTCGGCGATGCGCATGATCAGAGAGTCGATGGCGCCGCCGACATAACCCGCGATCAGGCCCAGCACGATGCCGATCGCGCCGGAGAACAGCACGCCGAGGACGCCGACGATGAGCGAGATCCGCAAGCCATAGAGGATTGCGGACAGCACGTCGCGGCCCTGCTCGTCGGTGCCGAGCAGGAACGGGGCCTGACCGTCGGCCAGCCAGAGCGGCGGGATGCGCGAATTGATCAGCTGCAGCTGCGCCGGGTCGAACGGATTCTGCACGGAAAGCTCCGGCGCCAGGATCGCGAGCAGGAAGAACAGCACCGTCACGGCCGCCGCCACCATTGTCAGCTTGGAGCGGCGGAAGGAATAGAACAAGTCGCTTTCGACGGCGCGCTTGAACCAGCCGCTGGAAGAGCCGGGCGCCGGCGACGCCTTGGATTCGGTACGGGGGACGACAGCGTCGCTCATGGTCACGCCGGCCGGCTGATCGTCGAGCGCAAGCGCGGATCGACGACGGTGTAGAGGATATCGACCACCAGGTTGATGGTCACGAAGATGAGCGAAACCATCAGCAGATAAGCCGCCATGATTGGAATATCGACGTTTTGCACGGCTTGAACGAACAACAGGCCCATCCCCGGCCACTGGAAGACGGTCTCGGTGATGATCGCAAAAGCAATTACCGAGCCAAATTGCAATCCGGCGACGGTGATGACGGGAACCAGCGTGTTGCGCAGCGCGTGGCCGAAATGGATGGCGCGGGTGGTGAGCCCGCGAGCGCGCGCGAAGCGGATATAGTCGGTGCGCAACACCTCCAGCATCTCCGCCCGCACCAGCCGCATGATCAGCGTCATCTGGAACAGGCCGAGCGTGATCGAGGGCATGATCAGCGCTTTCAGGCCCGAGACGGTGAGAAGCCCGGTCGTCCACCAGCCGATCCGCACCACCTGGCCGCGGCCGAATGACGGCAGCCAGCCCAGGATCACCGCGAACAGATAGATCAGGAGGATGCCGATCAGGAAGGTCGGCAGCGAAATCCCGATCAGCGAGATCGCCTGGAACAGCTTGGCCAGCCATGAATCGCGGCGCAGCGCCGAATAGACCCCCATCAGGATGCCGAACACCAGCGCGAGGATGGTGGCGCAGGTCGCAAGCTCCAGCGTCGCCGGCATCCGCTCCTTCAAGAGCTGCGCCACCGGCTGGCGGAATTGATAGGAGATGCCGAAGTTGAACTGTGCGGCGTCGGCGAAGTAGCGCACGAACTGCACCGGGATCGGGTCGTTGAGGCCGAGCGATTCCCGCATGGCGGCGCGCTCCGCGGCCGAGGTGTCGATCGAGACCATCTGATTGACCGGGTCGCCTGCGAAGCGGAACATCGAGAACGCGATGATCCCGACGGCGATCATGACGCCGACGGCCTGGATCGCGCGGCGAAGAGTGAAAGCGAGCATGTGATCCTTTCACTACTCTCTAGTCTTAAGTCTTACTGTCTTAAGTCTTACTGCGTCACAATCCTCATGGTGAGGAGCGCGAAGCGCGTCTCGAACCATGGAGGCCCGGCCGTTGGCCTCATCCTTCGAGACGCTTGCTTCGCAAGCTCCTCAGGATGAAGGGAGAGAGCCGCCTGTGGTACCCAAAACACGAGATCCCGGAAGCGGGACGCTGCCGGGACCCCGAATATCAGAACCACTTACTCTTCCTGTTTGGTCGCCCAGTAGAGCAGGACCTGGTTGTCGGCGCGCTGGGTCAGTCTCACCTTGTTCGACACGCCCCAGGCCAGCGCCTGCTGGTGCAGCGGGATGTAGCCGTAGTCCTTGATGCCGATCTCGAAGGCCTGCTTGATCATCTGATCGCGCTTGGCGTTGTCGGTCTCGACCAGGATCTTGTCCGTCAGGGCGTCCACTTCCTTGTTGCAATAGCCGCCGAGGTTGGCTTCGCCGCGCGCGGAATCCTTAGGATCGTTATTGCACCCCATGATGTCGTGCAGCACGTTATGGGAGTCCATCGAGGCCGGGGTCCAGCCGAGCATGTAGAATGAGGTCTTGAAGCCGCCGGGCTTCAGCACCTTGGCAAAATACTGCGCCTTCGGCTGCGCCAGGAGATCGATCTTGACGCCGATGCGCGCCAGCATGCCGACCACCGCCTGGCAGATCGCGGCATCGTTGACATAACGGTCGTTCGGACAGTCCATGGTGACTTCGAAGCCGTTGGGATAACCGGCTTCGGCCAGCAGCTTCTTGGCGGCTTCCGGATCGGCTTTCGGCCGCGTGAAGTCCTTCGACAGCGCGAAAAGCTGCGGCGAGATCATCAGTGCCGACGGCGTCGACAGGCCGCGCATGACCCGGCTCTTGATCGCGTCCAGATCGATCGCCTTGTAGAAGGCCTCGCGGACGCGGATGTCCTTGAAGGGATTCTTGCCCTTGACGCTGGAGTACAGGAGTTCATCTCGCACCTGATCCATGCCAAGGAAGATCGTCCGCAGCTCGGGGCCGGTCATGACCTTGGCGGTGCCGCTGGAATTCACGCGCTGGATGTCCTGGATCGGAACCGGCTCGATGACGTCGACTTCGCCGGAGAGCAGGGCGGCGACGCGGGTCGCGTCGGAACCGATCGGCGTAAAGATGATTTCCTTCAAATTATGTTCGGGCTTGCGCCACCAGCCCGGAAAGGCCTTGAACACCGTTTTCACGCCCGGCTGATGGCTTTCGATGGTGAACGGGCCGGTGCCGTTTTCGTGCAGCGAGGCGTAGCTCGGCGTGGTGGCGGAAGCCGGCGTCGGTGCGACGGCGTTGTTGGCCTCGCACCACTTCTTGTCCATGATGTACCAGCCATCCCATTGCGTGATCAGGATGGGATTGGGCGAGCCCAGGACGACGTCGACGGTGTAGTCGTCGACCTTGACGAATTTTGCGTCAGGCGGAATCACGCTCGTGAAGTTGGAGCCTTGAGCCCGCACGCGGTCGGCGGAGAACAACACGTCGTCGGCGGTGAAGGGATCGCCGTTGTGGAATTTGACGTTGTGGCGAAGGTGGAAGCGCCAGCGCGTCGGCTCCGGGGTCTCCCAGCTTTCGGCGAGCGCCGGGATGATCTTCAGGTCCTTGTCGCGGGCGACCAGGCCCTCATAGACATGGCCATGATGCGCGATGGTGGTGGTTTCCCGCAGCGTGTAGGGATCGAGTGATTTGAGATCGCCCTGGTTGGCATAGCGCAGGGTCTGACTTGATGCCGGCGACATCGCGAATGCGATCGCCGCGGCGACGCCTGCTGCCAACAAGGTTTGACGTACCGACATTTGTTTACGCTCTCCCGCTGTGTGCCCGGACTTTTTCGTAACATCGCCGGGCTTTCTTCAAGCCATGTTGCCAGAGTTTGGCCGCTGCGCAAGCGCATTTCCCTTCAAACCGAACCGGTTTGCGTGGGCCGGCCGCAATCGCTACTTTTAGTTTAGGCGGCCAGCGCGCCCACAACATTCAACTTTCGGAGTGGAGAATGGCGGAATTGAAGGCCGACGTGCTTGTCTTGGGCGCCGGCATGGTCGGCGTCTGCGCCGCACTGCACCTGCAACAACGCGGACGGGATGTGATCCTGCTCGACAGGCATGAGCTTGCCGGCGAGGAGACGAGTTATGGCAATGCCGGGCTGATCGAGCGCGCCTCTGTCTTCCCCTATATGTTTCCCCGCGACCTCAAGGAAATCCTTCGATACGCATCGAACCGCGCGCCGCAGGTCCGCTACAGCCTGACCGATCTGCCGGCCTTCCTGCCCTGGCTCGTGCGCTATTACCTGGCCTCGCAGCCCGACCGTGCGCTGCGCAGCGCGATGGCGGTGCTGCCGCTGATCCAGCGCTGCCTGATCGAGCATGAAGCTCTGATCACGGAAGCCGGCGTGCCGGAATTGCTGCGCCGGAATGGCTGGATCAAGCTGTTTCGCTCCGAGGGGACGCTGAAAAGAGCGATCGGCGAGTTCGAACGGGCGCAGCAATATGGCGTCGAGGGGACGATCCTTGACGCCCGTGCGATCGCCGCGCGCGAACCGAACCTGACCGGAAGCTTCGCCGGCGCGATCCACTTTCCGCAGCCCGGATTCGTTCCCGATCCCGGCGGCCTCGCCAAGGCCTATGCGGCGCTGTTTCGCCGCAAGGGTGGGCGCTTTGTCGTTGGCGACGCCAGAACGCTGCAACAGGACAGCGATGGACGCTGGCGCGTCGCGATCGAGCAGGGCGCGGTGATGGGCCGCGAGGCCGTGGTGGCGATGGGCCCGTGGTCCGATCTGGTATTCGCTCGGCTCGGTTATTCGATCCCGCTGTCGGTGAAGCGAGGCTATCACCTGCATCTCGCCGCGCGCGGCAATGCCGTGCTGCAGCATCCCGTACTCGATTCCGATCAGGGCTTCCTGCTGGCGCCGATGAATCGCGGCATCCGTCTCACCACCGGCGTCGAGTTCGCCCGCCGCGATGCGCCGGCCAATCCCGTCCAGGTCGAGCGCGCACTGCCGAAGGCGCATGCGCTATTTCCGCTGGGCGAACCTGTCGACGCCAAGCCCTGGAAGGGCGCGCGTCCCTGCTTGCCCGATATGCTGCCGGTCATCGGCAAGGCGCCCCGCCATCCGAGCCTGTGGTTCGATTTCGGCCATCAACACCATGGGTTGACGCTCGGTCCGGCGAGCGGACGGCTGCTCGCCGAGATGATGACCGGCGAGACGCCATTCGCCGATCCCGCGCCGTTTGCGGTCGAACGGTTCGGTTAGCTAAAGCGTGATAAGTTTGGGCTGGATCGTGGCCGCGTAGGCGACTGCGCTCCCTCTCCCGCACGCGGGGGAGGGTTGGGGTGGGGGTGTCTCCGCGAGTCGCACTGCTCGTGTGGAGAGAGTTTCCCCCACCCGCATCGCATCTTCGATGCGACATAGCCGAAGCTTTGCTTCGGCGTTCTTAAGATACGGCCGCCGAAGGCGGCCTACGCTCCCCCGCAAGCGGGAGAGGTGAAGTGAGCCTGCCGATAGGCCGGCGATCTAAGTAAAACTCGTTGTCAGGACTACTCCTCCTGCTTGACCATCCAGTAGGGCAGCACCTGGTTGTCGGCGCGCTGCACCACTTTCAGCTTCTTCGAGACGCCCCAGGCCAGCGCCTGCTGATGCAGCGGGATATAGGCGTAGTCCTTGATGGCGATCTCGAAGGCCTGCTTGATCAGGAGATTGCGCTTGGCCATGTCGGTCTCCTGCAGCACCTCGTCGGTGAGCTTGTCGAACTCCTTGTTGCAATAGCCGCCGAGATTGGTCTCGCCACGCGGCGAGGACGGATCGTCCCGGCAACCCATGATGTCGTGCATCACGTTGTGGGAATCGAGCGTGCCGGGCGTCCAGCCGATCAGATAGAACGAGGTCTTGTAGCCGCCGGGCTTGAGCACCTTGGCGAAGAACAGCGCCTTGGGCTGCGCCAACAGATCGACCTTGACGCCGATGCGCGCCAGCATGCCGACCACGGCCTGGCAGATCGCGGCGTCGTTGACATAGCGGTCGTTCGGGCAGTCCATGGTGACCTCGAAGCCGTCGGGATAGCCGGCCGCGGTCAGCAGTTTCTTCGCAGCGTCCGGATCGGCTTTCGGCCGAACGAAATCCTTCGACAATGGGAACAGCTCCGGCGCGATCATCAAGGCCGAAGGCGTCGACATGCCGCGCATCACCCGCGTCTTGATGGCCTCGACGTCGATCGCCTTGTAGAAGGCCTCGCGGACGCGGACATCCTTGAACGGATTCTTGCCCTTGATGTTGGAGTAGAGCAGTTCGTCCCGTGCCTGGTCCATGCCGAGGAAGATGGTGCGCAACTCGGGGCCGGTGAGCACCTGCGCGTTCGGGCTGGCATTGACCCGCGCGATGTCCTGCAGCGGCACCGGCTCGATGATATCGACCTCGCCCGACAATAGCGCCGCCACGCGCGTGGCCTCATTGGCAATCGGCGTGAAGACGATTTCCTTCAGGTTATGCTCGGGCTTGCGCCACCAGTTCGGATTGGCCTTGAACACGGTCTTGACGCCGGGCTGATGGCTCTCGACGCTGAAGGGACCGGTGCCGTTGGCGTGCAGCGAGGCATAGGTCGGCGTCGTCGCAGCCGCCGGCGTTGGCGCCACGGAATTGTTCTCCTCGCACCACTTCCTGTCCATGATGTACCAGGTGTCCCATTGGGCGGTGAGGATGGGATTTGGCTTGGTCAGGACGAAATCGACGGTGTAGTCGTCGACCTTCACAACTTTTACGTCGGGGTCGATGCGGCTCAGGAGATTCGAGCCCTTGGCGCGGACCCGATCGGCCGAGAACACCACGTCGTCGGCGGTAAAGGGGTCGCCGTTCTGGAACTTGACGCCGTGGCGCAGATGAAAGCGCCAGCGCGTCGGCTCCGGCGTTTCCCAGCTCTCGGCCAGCGCCGGAATGATCTTCAGGTCCTTGTCGCGCGCGGTCAGCCCCTCATAGATCTGTCCGAGATGGGCGTGCGTGGTGGATTCGTTGAGGGTGTAGGGATCGAGCGACTTCAGGTCGCCCTGGTTGGCGTAGCGTAACGTCTGGCTTGGGGCCGGCGACATCCAGGCGGTGAGGGAGATGGCGGCCAGTGCAAACAGGGTATGGCGTGCTGACATGGTTTGACGCTCTCTGTTTCCGTGCATTTGCATGATCGGTTGGAGCATTCCAAAAACAGTGTCGCGGGGGTTCGGCCGCCCCGCAAGCCGATTTTATGCAAAAGCCGAGCCGGCTCGGCCTTCGTGCCGCGATAAATCACACCTCGCGCGGCGGCGCGGCCAAACCGGCCCCGCGGTTGGGTTGACCATGCCCTCGATTTGATCGCCTGGTGCCTGGTCGCACGGCATCTGTTCGCTTGCACGGCAGCGCCGGTCGTGGCGTTATTGGCGCGAAAGTGCGATGGTGCCATCGCACTTTAAGCTTGTTGTTTGCGCATGATCCTTTTCGGAGAACCGGTACCGCTTTTCCGGATCATGCGTGGCGGTCAGGAGCCGAAATGAAAGTCAATATCGAGATCGACTGCACGCCCCTCGAAGCCCGGCAGTTCTTCGGGCTGCCCGACGTGGCGCCAATGCAGACGGCAGTCATGGAGAAGCTCCAGCAGCAAATCACCGCCAATATCGACAAGGTCTCGCCGGAATCATTGATCCAGAGCTGGTTCAGCTTCGATCCCAAGCTCGCCGAACGCATGCAGGATATGTTCGTCACCATGACCGGGCTCGGTACGCTCGGTGGAGAAAAGAAGAAGAAATAGGAATACTGGTCCCGGGGCAAAGCGGGATGTTCCGTCATGATTGAAATGCCGCAGCTCCAATTCGCCCGGACGAACGGGATTCGAATGGGCTATTACGACGCCGGTCCCAAGACCGACCAGCCGCCGATGGTGCTATGCCATGGCTGGCCGGAGCTCGCCTTTTCCTGGCGTCACCAGATCAAGGCCCTCAGCGAGGCCGGCATCCGCGTGATCGCGCCGGACCAGCGCGGCTATGGCGCGACCGACCGGCCGGAGCCGGTTGAGGACTACGACATCGAGCATCTCACCGGCGATCTCGTCGGGCTGCTGGATCACCTGGAAATCGACAAGGCAATCTTCGTCGGCCACGACTGGGGCGGCTTCGTCGTCTGGCAGATGCCGCTGCGGTATTTCTCGCGTGTCGCTGGCGTCGTCGGGATCAACACACCGCATCGGGATCGCGCGCCGGCCGATCCGATCGCGCTGTTTCGCCAGCGCTTCGGCGACCAGATGTATATCGTGCAATTCCAGGATCCCGCGCGCGAGCCGGACAGGATCTTTGACAGCCGCGTCGAAGAGACCTTTGATGCCTTCATGCGCAAGCCGGTGGTGCGCGCCAAGGACGCGCCACCGGAACAACCGATCGCCGGCGTCGGCGCTTCTGCCCGAATCAACCTGGCGTTCCCGCAGATGATTGCGAATTACGACGCCAGTCACGATCCGCGGACGCCAATCCTCTCTGGGCAAGAGAAGCAGGTGTTTGTCGACACCTTCAAGAACACCGGTTTTACCGGCGGCATCAACTGGTACCGCAATTTCACCCGCAACTGGCAGCGCTCGGAGGGGCTCGACCATCATGTGCGCGTGCCGTCACTGATGATCATGGCAGAGAATGACGCGGTGCTGCCGCCGTCGGCTGCCGACGGCATGGAGAGGCTGGTCCCGGATCTGGAAAAATATCTGGTGCGCGACAGCGGCCACTGGACGCAGCAGGAGAAGCCGGAAGAGGTCAGCGCCAAGCTGATCGAATGGCGTAGAAGGCGGTTTGGCTAGTTCGTCAATGCGAGGAGCACGAGCGGCGAAGCAATAACGTCGTCATTCCGGGGAACTATGGTGCGCAGTTGCGCACCTGAGAATCTCGAAATTCCGGGTCTGATCCTTCCGCCTTCGCTCTTCGAGCTACGGTGGACAAGTCGGACCATCCCGGAATGACGAGGCACGGCGGGCCGTTGATGTGGATCAATGGCCGGGCCGAAAAATCGGGGTGCATTGGGGTACAATGATAAGGAGAACTGCGTATGAGTGATCTTGTCGTGATTGCCTTCCCCACGGAAGCGAAGGCGGAAGAAGTTCGTCAGAAGCTGCTTGCGATGCAGAAGGAGTACCTGATCGAACTCGGGGATGCCGTCGTTGCGGTCAAGGATGATCAAGGTAGTATAAAATTGAACCAGATGATCAACACCACGGCGGCCGGTGCGGTATCGGGCGCATTTTGGGGGACGCTGATCGGTCTGATCTTCCTGATGCCTTTGGCGGGCGCCGCACTCGGCGCAGCGGGCGGCACTCTGGGAGGCTATTTGACCGACGTCGGCATCGACGACAAATGGATGAAGGAGACCGCTGGCGCCATCAAGCCCGGCACCGCCGCGCTGTTCGTGCTCGTCCGCAAGGTGACGGGAGACAAGGTGCTCGAGGGCCTCAAGGGAGAAGGCGGCACGATCCTGAAAACGTCGCTTGATCATACGAAGGAAGCGGCCCTGCAAGCCGCGCTGGCGGGCGTTCAGGCCGCCGTTCCCGCCGCTGCGGCGGGCTAGCGCCGTTCCCGTCCAGCGGCTTGTGCGCGGCTCGCCGCCGGCGGGCAGGCGAGGTCATGCCCGGGCGTGACCTCGCGCTTCCATTGCGGAATGATGCGCGACGGTCAGCGCGCCGGGCGTGGCGAGTGTTGCATGGAGACAGGAGGCCTCATGCCCGAAGGAACATACAGTCATGAGAGCGAGGTCGACGCTACCAGAGCAAGCGCGCATCTGCCCGGTCTCGACATCGACATCATTCACCGGCAATCGCCGAACGGCGATTGGGAGCAGATGTCGATCAACATGCGTGCAACGCCATCCTTCGAAGCGTTCGGTCGCGTTTTCGAGAGTGCCGATCCACTCACGCTCTGGATGCAGGCGGCGCGATTGATGTGGATGCCGTGGCTGCTGACGGTGCGGACGATAATGGCTCCGGATAGCCGGCCGCAAATGCTCCCGAACATCGTCCGTTCTCAGCAAGGGACGCCGACGCACGACGGTTAGCGGACAAGCAGAGCGACCATTCATCTTACTGATTCAGCTGATCTCACGGCACATGGTGCAACGGCGCGAGGTCCGCGTCGGGTGATTTTCTATCGATGTGGTCGGCGAACGCGTGAGAGCACCGTCAATTGCGAGGAGCGATAGCGACGAAGCAATCCAGAATCTCGCAGCGGCGACAGTCTGGATTCTTCCGCCTTCGCCACGGCTTCGGCGGACGAGTCGCGGAGCCTGTCATCGGGCCGCGCATTCGCACGGACCCGTTGGCTCTGCTTAGCGTACGCTACGCCGCCTCCGCGCTTGCTCCATGGGCATGCTTGTCGATCGCGTCGATGATCTGCGGCCACGTCGGCAATGGGATCGCGTGCCCCATGCCTTCGACCATCATGAGCTTCGCGCCGGGAATGGACGCCGCGGTGTCCCGGCCGCCCATCGGATGCACCAGGGGATCGACGGTGCCGTGAATGACCAGCGTCGGCGCCTTTACGTCGCGCAGCCGCTCCTTGCGACTGCCCGACGCCAGGATCGCACGGAGCTGGCGTGCGACGCCGGCCGGATTGAGCCCGCGATCGTAGCTGCGCTCGGCGCGCGAGCGGTCGAGCGCCTCGTCTTCCGGAAAGGAGCCGACGCGCAGCACTTTCCAGTTCTGCGCGAAGCGGGCGATATATTCGTCGCGGGTCTTTGGCGGCGGCGCCATCAGCATGGCGGTGGCTTCCCGCGACGGCTGCGGCACGTTTGGATTGCCTGTCGTCGACATGATCGAGGTCAGCGAGCGGACGCGCTCGGGAAAGGTGATCGCGATCTCCTGGGCGATCATGCCGCCCATGGAGGCGCCGACCAGATGCGCGGAGCGGATGCCGAGCCCGTCCATCAGCCCGATCGTATCCTGGGCCATGTCGCGCAGTCTGTATGGCGCCGAAACCGGGATCTTCAGGAACCGCAGCTTCAACAGTTCCCACGCGGTCAGTCGCTTGCCGCCGGAGAACTTCGAGGACTGGCCGATGTCGCGGTTGTCGAAGCGGATGACGCGGAAGCCGCGCGCGGCGAGCTGTTCGCAAAACGCGTCGTCCCACAGCACCATCTGGGCGCCGAGCCCCATGATCAGGAGCATCGGCTCTGCTTTGGCGTCGCCGAAAATCTCGTAACAGATGTCGATGCCGTTGGCGCTGATGATCTGCGGCGGCTGGTGGGCGATTGACGACACGGTGGTTTCCTTCCGCTCGGTTGCCTGGCGCACGCCATGGCACGGTTCATGATGGCACGGTTCATGCCGCTGCCTGAAGCTGTCCGGCAGCGCCCGCGTCCGCACCTCATCCGGCCGATGTCGGCCGCCTGTCGCAACGGTGTGGTACGAAATCCCGGTCCTGCATGGAGGAAAACAGGGATGCCCGACACAGGCAGCGATCCCGTCGCGTTGTGGCAAAAAATGATCGGAGAGATGGAGAAGGGACTGACCGCCTTCGCCAATCAGGCAGCGTCGTCGCCGGAATTCTCCAACGCGACGAACCAGAAGGCGAACCAGGCCAGCGCGACCGCTGCGGGAGCGCAAAACCAGTTCGGCGATTTCATGGAGAAATATCTCCTCAACATGAACCTGCCGAGCCGCGCGCAGATGGCCGACATGGCCGAGCGGCTGCGGAACGTGGAGACGCAGTTGAAGGAGATCAAGGCGATCCTGCAGCAGATGAATGCCGGTGTGTCGCCGTCCGGCTTTGCCGGCGCGCCGCGGCCGCCGCGGACCCGGCGTCCGGCGCCTCCCTCAGGGCCGCCCTCCAGAGAGCAAGAATGAACTGCCGGCGTCGCTCCGGAGAGGTATGCAGCGGTCAATTGTCACGATTTCGTGATATTGCGTCGCACCATTAATGTTGCGATGCACAATTAACTATGGCATGGAGATTGCGCCCCGGGCCAAATCCGGACGGGGCGAGCCCATAGCTCGAAACTGAGGATGGAGAGAACCCCTATGACCACCGAAAACACCAGCGTGTTTGACACCGTCAAGGAATCCTTCGCGCCCGTTACCGAGGCGTTCAAGAATTTCCAGAAAGTGGAAGTTCCCGAGGCTGCCCGCGACTTCGTCAAGAAGACTGCCAACAGCGCCAAAGAGCGCGCCGCCGACGTCTATGCCGGCTCGGAGAAGATGACGGCCGCGATCGAGATCGCCGTGACCGATTCCGTCACCGAGGCCGTCAAGATCAGCCGCAACATTTCGCAGGCGATGTATCAGGACGCCGAGGCGTTCTTCGCCGGCGTCGACAAACTGGCTTCGGCCAAGTCGATCAGCGAAGCGGTGCAGATCCAGTCCGATCTCGCCCGTGCGCAGGGTGAGGTGTTGATCTCGCGGGCCAGGTCGACCGCGGAATATCTCGGCAAGCTCGTTGCCAACGGCGCCAGGACCGCGCAGGATAACTTCTCGAAGGCCTACAACAAGACGGCCTGACTTCTTGCGTCGATCGGCGGATACAAATTTTTCAAGGCCCGCTTCGTGCGGGCCTTTTTTTGTTCCGTACTCAAATGCACCACCTCATGGTGAGGAGGCGCTCTTGCGCCGTCTCGAACCATGAGGCCGGTGACGCCGCCGTTGTTGAATTTACGCAAAACGCGCTATGCGTGAAGCATGCCGCATCCGCTCGCCCGCATCATCGAACAGCTCAAGCGTGAACCCTCGCGCACCGGCTCGATCGTCATCACCGTGTTCGGCGATGCCATCGTGCCGCGCGGCGGGGCGGTCTGGCTCGGCACGCTCCTGGAATTCTTCGAGACGCTCGACATCGATGCGAGCGTCGTGCGCACTGCGATGTCGCGCCTCACTGCTGACGGCTGGTTCGAGCGCGAGAAAGTCGGCCGCAACAGCTTTTACCGGCTGGTGAAGAAGGGGCGGCTGACCTTCGATATCGCGACCAGGCATATCTACGATCCGCCGCCGTCGGACTGGACCGGGCGCTTCGAACTGCTCCTGATCGGCAATGGCGAAGATCGCGACGCCGCGCGCGAGCCGCTCAAAAATGCAGGCTTCGGCAGTCCGCTGCCGGGCGTGTGGGTGGCGCCGTCGGGCGCGCCGATTCCGGAAGAAGCGTCGCGCGCGATCCGGCTCGAAGTCTCCGCCGAGGATGACAGCGGGCGAAGGCTGCTCAGCGCAAGCTGGCCGCTTGATCGCACCGCCGACGCCTATCTGAAGTTCATGAAGACCTTTGAGCCGCTGCGGGCTTTCATCGATCGCGAAAAGCTGTCCGACGCCGACGCCTTCACCGCGCGAATCCTCCTGATCCATCACTATCGCCGCGTGGTGCTGCGCGATCCGCTGTTGCCGCTGGCGCTGTTGCCGAAGGATTGGCCGGGCAGGGCGGCGCGAGCGCTCTGCGGCGAGATCTATCGCGCGCTGCTGCCGGCGTCCGAACAATGGCTCGACAAGCACGGAACCAACGAGAACGGCCCGCTGCCGAAGGCCATGGCGGAACTGGGCCAGCGGTTTTACATGTTACAAAAATAACTTGCATTCGCGTTTTTATGTAATATATTTCCGCCCATAAGCTCAGGGAGGTCGGTATGTACACGCAGGCGCTGAACACGTCTGACGCTGATACCAGCGGAATCGAGGACGCCGCGCGAGCACAAGCGTTTCAGGCGCGCATCGATGTCGATGAGCGCATCGAGCCGAACGACTGGATGCCGGCCGCTTATCGCAAGACCCTGACGCGCCAGATTTCCCAGCACGCCCATTCCGAAATCGTCGGCATGCTGCCCGAGGGCAACTGGATCACCCGTGCGCCGTCGCTGCGCCGCAAGGCTGCGCTGCTCGCCAAGGTGCAGGACGAATGCGGCCATGGGCTCTATCTCTATGCCGCGGCCGAAACGCTCGGCACCTCGCGTGAAGAGCTGGTCGACGCGATGCTCGCCGGCAAAGCCAAATATTCCTCCATCTTCAATTATCCGACGCTGACCTGGGCCGATATCGGCGCGATCGGCTGGCTGGTCGATGGCGCGGCCATTATGAACCAGATCCCGCTGTGCCGCTGCTCCTATGGCCCTTATGCGCGCGCGATGATCCGCGTCTGCAAGGAAGAATCCTTCCACCAGCGCCAGGGCTTCGAGATCATGCTCACGCTGTGCCGCGGCAGCGAGGAGCAGAAGGCAATGGCGCAGAATGCGCTGGACCGCTGGTGGTGGCCGGTGCTGATGATGTTCGGCCCGCCTGACAAGGCGAGCCAGCACAGCGACACCTCCACCAAGTGGAAGATCAAGCGTTTCTCCAATGACGAGCTGCGTCAGAAATTCGTCGATGCCACCGTGCCGCAGGCGCAGTTCCTGGGTCTCACCATTCCCGATCCCGGCATGAAACAGGACGCGGAAGGCCACTGGCGTTACAGCGAGATCGATTGGGACGAATTCAAACAGGTGCTGGCCGGCAACGGTCCCTGCAACCGCGACCGGATCGCGGCGCGCCGCAAGGCGCATGACGAGGGCGCCTGGGTGCGCGAGGCGGCGGTCGCCTATGCCGAGAAGCGCCGGCATCGCCAGCTTGCGCAAGCCGCGGAATAAGGAGTGAACGATGGCAACGCCGAACACGCCTCTGTGGGAAGTTTTCATCCGCAGCCGCAACGGGCTCGCGCACAAGCATTGTGGCTCGCTGCATGCGAGCGATGCCACCATGGCGCTGCAGGCCGCGCGCGATATCTACACCCGCCGCGGCGAGGGGCTCTCGATCTGGGTGGTGCCGTCGAACGCGATCACCGCGTCCGACCCCTCCGAGAAAGGCATGATGTTCGAGCCGGCGGAATCGAAGATCTACCGGCACCCGACGTTCTACGACGTGCCCGAGGACGTGGGGCATATGTGACTCCTGTCCTCATGGTGAGGGGCCGCGAAGCGGCGTCTCGAACCATGAGGCCCGTGGCCCCATCCTTCGAGACGCGGCCTGAAGGCCGCTCCTCAGAGGTTGTGAATCTTTTGTGCACGATTTGAATTGAGTTTGTCGGCTTGGCGT
>Ga0153954_1001053_pt1 | contig 16830 bp, 16 predicted proteins | sample TSFL038MetaG_FD_102277 | JGI IMG/M metagenome (GOLD analysis project Ga0153954, IMG submission 102277) | Attine ant fungus gardens microbial communities from Florida, USA - TSFL038 MetaG | ecosystem: Host-associated > Fungi > Mycelium > Unclassified | place: USA: Florida, Wekiwa Springs State... | reverse complement strand
GACCGCGTAGGGAACCCCCATCATGCCGCTGCCCCACAGCGACACGGTGAGCTGTTCGGCATGCGCGGTCGCAACCGACATCCCCGCTGCGATCAGACCGGCTGCCGCGAGCGAGCGGAAGGCGGCGACGACGGCGCGGCAGCCGAAAGGGGTCATGGACCGCATCGCCGCAATCGAGCGGCGCTGCGGCTTCGGCGCCTGGACCGTGAGCCGCGCGTCGGACCGGTGCGCGCAAGCACGTGCTGCACCTGCCAGTTCGGAGTTCGGCATTTGCTTCTCCATGCAATGGATCAGGCCGCCAGAACGTCCGTGGCGATCCCCGCCGAGAACCGGACGCGGAATTTCGGTGCCACTTCGGCGAATCACCCCGGCATCCCCCATCGGCCGTCTTGCAGTTGAACGGACGCGTTGCGCTGCCATGCCTCGCGCTGCTCCCTGAACTGGTTGGCTCAAACGTGCGAGCAGATGTGCCCCTGCCTTCACGAGAGGAGCATCCCACAGAGATCGCATTAATTCAAGAAAGTGATGTCGCTTTTTTCACCCCCGGGAAGCAGCCTGGACCGCCGATGCGACCGTCTGCGGCAATTCGACGCCAAACGCCCGCCGGACGCGATCGGAGAGCTTCGTTGCGCCCCCCTGCACGCCGGCACGTTGCAAAGCGGCGCGGCAACACGCTCTGAAATAGTGACGCCCGCCGCGCCGCAATGAATCGGCCGGTGTCGGCGCACGCCGTCCCAATCCTGACGTGGGCGGAAGCCTCACGCGGGCACGCCGATTTCATAAGCGCGCTCGACCGAGAACGAGAGCCGACAAAGCGCCGCGTGAACGCCCCCGCATATGGCCGCCTCGCGGATGGTACGGACCTCGCGGCTGACCGTCGCGAGACGGCGATTGTCGCCCTTATTCGGAAACTGCGCGCTCAGCCTGGCCCCGGCCTCGACGAACACGGCAGTGGCCCATCGATGGGATCAATCAGGAAAGATATCGCCGAATTGCCTTTACTCCCTGCAACGTCAGCATTATTTGGCTCCGATCCAGCGGCAGTCTCTGCGACGACACCTTCGCGATCACGACCTCGTTCCGGCGATCGACAAACAGACCCTGACCGTTCACCCCGAACGCGAACATCAACGGCCCGACATCGTCCAGAACGTACCATTTGCATCGGTAGCGCATCTGCTGTTGCGGAAAGTAGTCGACAAAATCGCCGCGGCTCCAAGCATCGCGGTCGCCGCCCTCGCAGGTGTCGTCAATCCACTGTTGCGGAACGATTTGTAAGTTGTTGCGCCGGCCATCCTGGACGATCAATTGGCCAACCCTGGCGAGGTCGGCCACGGCCGTGCAGACGCCGCCGGCGCACCGTGGGGCACCGAGGCCATCGACAGTGACGTAGGCGCTATGCGCCGCCCCCATAGGCCGCCACAGCACCTCGCTCAGTATGTCGGCATAGCGCATATTCGCCGCGCGTTCGATGACCCAGCCCATCAGGTCTGTGTTTGGCGACACGTAGTGAAATCGATCGCCGTGTGAACCATCGCGTTTGGTGAGCAGCTCGTAAAAGCTGCGGAGGTCAGTTTGCGCGCCGCCCGGGTCGGGCGGATTCCAGTTGTGGGCTTTTCGGTACGCGATGATGAGCCCCGACGTCGCCAGATAGTCTTCATCGAAGTACACGCCGACACGCATATCGAGCAAATTGCGGATCGTGGCGCCCAAGTATGCTGTATTCGCCACCTCGGGAATGAGACTTGTGACCGGTTGATCCAGATCAAGAATGCCCTTGTCGGCGAGAATGCCGGCAACGACGCCGAGCAGTGACTTCGAGACAGACATCAAAATATGCGGCGTCCGGGGCGTCATGCCATGCGCGTACTCCTCAGCCACCACCGCGCCGCGGTGCAGCACGACGATGCCGTCGGTCTCGGTGGCCCTGAGAAACCCGTCGAAACCGAATCGCTCACCCTCGTGCTCGAATGAAAATCCCGAGAAGTCGGCAGCAATCGAGGGCAACACCCAAACGTCCTCGGGAATGTTCGGAATATCCGCGGATGGCACGAGCTCGCGCACATGTTGGAAGGCCCATTGGTTGAACGGAGCAATCCGCCAGTTCGCGAGCGTGACTTGGCCCTGCTCGGACGGCGGAAATCCTGTCATCAACTGTTCGCCGCCCATACGTAATCGCTCCTCATTCTCTCGAGCGGACTCTAGCAACCCGACCACGGACTGCGCCCGATATTTGCGCAGACTCCCGTGCCAGCATCCGCTCCACTATTGAAGCTGCTCGGCCACGAGGTCGTCGGACCGGTTGGTCCTTCCGGCTACATCCGGGGGATCTATTCAACCGGCGCCTTCCAAGGCCCGGCGCTCCGACAATAGAAATGAAGACTGAGGCGGCCAATTCACCAAGATCGAGCTGCCGATCGATGGCACGCTTCCCCGAGCGGGCATCTGAATAGTAAAGCTACGGTCCCCCCGAGTCGCACAGTCGATCAGCCATCCGTCACCAAAATAATCCCTGGATACGACTCGCACTTCCAAGGCCGGAGCGGCCCGCGAATCGATCGTCACATCTTCCGGACGTATGCTAAGGAAACAAGCGTCGCCGACCCTGTAGCCGTCACCTGCCCCGTTCGGCACCTCAACGACAGTCTCCCCCTCTTCCAACAGCTTGACTTGAACCGCGGCCTCAGACTTTGAAACGACTATGCTCTTGAGCAAGTTGATACGACCGATGAAGTTCGCCACGGCGAGACTATTGGGATTGCGGTAGATCTGCGTCGGGGTACCGATTTGCAGGATCTCTCCGTTGGCCATTACCGCGATTCTATCGGACATACTCAGAGCCTCGCTCTGATCGTGGGTCACCAATAGCGTCGTAAGCTTGAGCTGTTGCTGGATTTTCTTTATGCCGGCCCGCAAGTCGTGGCGGAGCCTCAAGTCCAGAGCGGAGAGAGGCTCATCGAGCAGCAAGATGTCCGGCCTGATCGCGACCGCGCGGGCGAGGGCCACGCGCTGTCGTTGACCACCCGAGAGTTCGTGCGGCAGCCGGTCAGCAAACGATTCCAGCTGGACCAACGAAAGTGCTTCCTCGACCCGCACTTTCAGCTCTTTACGCCGCAGGCCACGGACTTTCAGGCCGTATCCAATGTTCTTCGCTACTGACAGGTGCGGAAACAGTGCATAGTTCTGGAACACCATTCCCACATTTCGCCGATAACAGGGAGTCGCCGTGACATCCTTGTCATCGAAAAGGACCCGCCCCTGAGTCGGCGAAACGAAGCCGGCGATTATTCGCAAACACGTCGTCTTGCCTGAGCCGCTAGCCCCAAGGAGCGTCAAGAACTCGCCGTCCTCGATCCTCAGATCAACGCGCCGAATGGCCTCAACGGTCGCGTAGGCTTTACGGACGCTTCGAAGTTCGACACTCGACATGAGAATCCGCGCGCCCTACTTCGACAGTATCTGCCGGTTCCAAAGCGAACTCGCTCGCTGGAAGTTCTTGTTAAACGTATCCCAGTTGATGATGTACAATTTCGCGATATCACTTGGGGAGGACGGGAACTTCTGAGCCATTTTTGGATACGCGGCAAGCACGGGCGCGAGCAGCTTTGTTGTTGGGCCGTATGGAATCTCGTTGGCCTGGCCAAGTTGCGGCAGCGGATCCAGGACGAGGTTGATATATTCCTGCGCTTCCTTCGGGTACTTGGTCCCTTTGACGAGGTCGATGGTCGTCGTGTGCCCGAAGCCGCCATCCTGCGGGATTATGAAGCGGATCGGCAGTCCCTGATCGGTCAATCCCCACGCGCGCCCGTTAGTCCAAGGCGCCGCCCAGATATCGCCGGACTTCATGAGAGCTTCGATGGTCGCGGACGAAGACGGATAAGAATGCGCTTTCAAGGTAGCGATCTTGGCGATGCCTTTATCCAGATTGCTCTCATTTCCACCTTCGAGACGCGTCGCCGCCATCAACAAATCCCTGCCTTGCGCCATCGCGAGATCGGGCGCGACTACGCGTCCGCTGAGCCTCGGATCCCACAGGTCAGCCCAGGATTTCGGTTCAGGAATACCTGCCTGTTTGAACTTCTCTGTATTGTAGGCGATACCGACCGAATAAAAGATCATGCCCGGTCCATAGCCATCCTTGCTCTGGGCCTCGGGATAAACGAACTGAAGGTTGGTCACGATGCTCGGGTCGAGTTTCTCCAACAGCCCTGCTTGGATGCCCTGCACCTGATTGATGTCGTCGAGATACACAATATCAAACGGCGGCTCGCGGCCTCGGCTCGCGATAAGTTTGGCGAGATGCTCGGATGAATTGCCGTCGACGTATTCGATCTTCACTCCGGTACGGGCGGTAAAGAGCTCGCCCACATATTTCTTTTGCGACGCGGTGAACGCGCCACCATAGTTCGCCACCCGCAGCGTCGGCTTCGACTGCTGGGCAAACGCCGGCAGCCCCATTGCAGCGAGGACGACACCTGCAATAGTCACCTTAAGCGCACGCATCAGCATTGAGTCCTCCTCCGTCAGTGACTGCTCTTACGTATTCCGAAGAACTTTTCGAGCCCGAATATCGCTTCGATCATGATCATGAGAACAAGCGACATCGCCATCAGCAACGAAGCGATCGCCATGATCTGAGGATCCAGACTGAACTGAATTGACGTGAATATCTTCACGGGCAGCGTCGTCGCCGCGCCACCTCCCATGAAGAGCGCGATCGGAACGTCGTCGAGCGACATCAGGAAGGCGAAGATCGCGCCAGACGTGATACCCGGCGCCAGTAGCGGCAATGTCACGGTAAAGAACGTTCTAATCGGACTTGATCCGAGCCCCAATGCGGCTTCCTCAAACGACCTGTCGAGATTGGCCTGTCCCGCCAAGGCCGACCGGATAACGTATGGAATGGTGAACGCGGACTGCCCAACAACCACCCCTAAGATCGAGCCGGTGATGTTGTAGCCGATAACGTCCGCAGCACGCGTCCAAAACTGAAAACCTGCGACGCCCAAAACCAGTGTCGGCACCATCAACGGCGAGAGGCAAAAGGCGCTGACGATCGAACGCCCCGGAAACCCTCCCCGCACGATGGCCAACGCCGCCGGGACACCAACTATCGTGGCCAGAACAGTCGTAGCTATCGCTACCTCCAAACTGACAGTCAGCGCAGCGAAAAACTCAGCCGGTATAGCTCGATACCAGTCGAGGGTGAAACCACGCGGTGGGAACGTCAACATTGGCGATGTCGCCACCGATCCCCAGACGGTCATAACGACAGGAACAAGAAGGAACGTGTAGACCAAGGCAACGAACGAATAGAAGATGGTTCTCATTGCGTTCAAGTCGTCTTGCGGCTTCGGGCCGCGGGAGCAGTGAGCAGCAACGTCACAGTGACGAGGACCACCGAGCATGCAGCGGCAACGCCGTATTCGAGCACGGTCAGCATCTCCTTTCCGATAAAGGTCGACATGACAAGAACGCGATTGCCGCCAAGCATAACGGGCGTCGTGTAGGCGCTGATCGCCAGAGTGAACACCAGCATTGAGCCGGCCAGCAAGCCGGAACGCGTCAACGGCACAATTACAAAGAAGAACGTTCGGATTGGAAAGGCTCCGAGGCTTGCAGACGCAAGCTCGAGATCATACTCGACGCTCTGGATCGCAACGACCAAAGAGAGGATCATTAAAGGCAGCAGAGCGTGCGTCAGCCCGATCTCAACGCCAATCATGTTGTTCAGAAGCACAAGCGGCGCGCTCGTGATGCGCAGGCTCATCAGGATCGAATTGACCAGCCCACTTTCTCCCAGGACGGGGAACATCCCGAGGTTGCGAATAACGAGACTGATAAGCAGCGGGGCGACGACCAGAAACATCGACAGGCCCCGCAACGCGCCGCTTGATCGCGCGATGAAATAGGCGACCGGATATCCAAGGATCACACATGCCAAGACGACGACCAAGCCCATCAAGAACGTCCGGCCCAGCATGGAGAGGTAGAAGCTGTCGGTCAGAAACGATATGTAGTTGGACAAGGTGAATTCGGCCGACAGTTGGCCCAGGCCCTCATCGAGACGGAAACTATTTTCTGTCAATAGGAGGAACGGGACCGCAAATACGGCCAGCAACAGAACAATTGACGGCAGCGCTGCTGCGAGCCACGCGCGCGAGGGCCGCCACTCGATGTGAGGAGGTTCGGCAGGTGAATTGGCCCCACTCATCCTGCAGGCCCCCGATCGTCCTCAAACAGGAAAAATGATCGACGTCTGTATGAGAATGCTGTCGTAGACGCAGATCCGCTCCTTTAGAAGAAGCACGCCGTCTTCCCGGACGAACCTGTCATAGTACTGGCCCACCATCAAAATCGACGGCTTTTGGTCGATCATGTTTTCGACCAACAGGAAGTTTGAGCGGACGGCAAGCGAGGCAGGGGCAACGTCGGACAGCTGGTGGCCCGAGATAAAGTGGGTCACGATGCGCGGTGAGAACTCCATCGAGGTAACGATCGATGTGACCCGATCTTCCAACATGGCCTTGCTGTCGCAGTACATGATCCCGATCGGAAAATTGCCGCTGAAGTTCTCGCGTGATGCGATCTTGTAGAACGGCTCCTTCGAGAAGAACTTTGGCCAGTCCAGTAGATTTCCCTGATCGAGCACATTTGCGTAACGCGCATTGAAATCGTCCACCTCGAGCCGGAGGAGAAGCTCGTCCGAACTCAAAGCACGAGGGTTGTCGTCCTTCGATTGAGTGCCGACGCAGTGCATCATCATAGCCCCATTGTCGCGCGGTAGTACTCGTACATCGAACGAATGGCGGCCTCGGAGATGAACGTGTCCGTAGTGCCGGTACGCTCTCTGCCGAGCCGGATGACCGCGGCCCCAGGTATGGAATGATGCAGGCCATCCCGTACGTATTCGAGGACCTCGCTATCGTCGACGCCTACCAGGCCGCCCGGACCGATCAAATTCGCCTGCCGCAGGCGATGCACTTCCATTTCTGGCGTGTCGTCTTGATATCCGAGCAAGGTCCACATCAGGTGGAATTCGTCTGGGCTTTTAGGAACGATCTCACGAACGGCAAGCGCATTCACTTGTCGCTGAATGGCACAGTTCGGCCAAATACTTTGAATAGCCGCACTCCAAGGCCCCTCGTCCTCCTTGGTATAGCCGAGCATCCGATCATCCTTCAGGGAGAGGTTGGCCCGAAAGGAGCTCATTTGCGTGGTCGTATCGTTCGCCTGTTGGTCGCCCTTTCCGGAATAGCCAATCGAGTGGCGCCCGCACGCACTGACGACTTGCGCAACCTTGTTGTCCGGTCGAAACAGACCGAACGTGCTGAGAAATACGTGCAAGAGGCTCGCGTGGTTGGGGTCGCGCAGATTCTCGTGGTAGAGCTTCCAATTTGACGGCCAGCGCTGCCGGAAAAATCCGAGGATCTTCACCGGCCGGTCTTTGAACATCGTCTCGATCTCGCTGACGACTTCCGGACCAAGATACGAATCAAGCGGTTCAACTTGGTCTGAAAAACTAGCGAAGATCAGGCCGCATTTCGTCGCAACCTTCAGCTTCCGGAGACCGTTGTCCTCGAACTTGAATTCGGCGGGCATGCCGCCCTTCCCCTTCACTCCGCGCCGAAAGGGGACCGAGACGAGACTGCCTTTGAGGTCGTACTGCCATTGATGGTATGGACAGATGAATGCAGCCTCAACGTGCCCTCGACGTGCGCGACAGAATTCGGTCCCGCGATGGGCACAACGGTTCTCGATGACGTTGATCTCGCCGTCCTTGCCACGCACGACAATGACTGACGTCGTGGCAATTTGAGCGCGACGGTAGTCGCCCGGCTGCGGAATTTCGGCCTCGAGCCCGACGAAATTCCAGGTCTTGCCTTGGAAAATCTCCCGCACTTCCCTCTGAAAAATTTCTTCGCTTGTGTAGACCCAGTCCGGAATTCGATAAATGCCTTCGGCTGGCCACGTATAGGAAGCCGTGCTCAATCTGCCGTTCGTGAGAGATTGAGTTGACAACTCACCTTCCATCGAACTCTCCCCATCGCAAGCGCTTTCTAGTTGGAATCGATCTAACCAACTAGTTAGTGCCGCTGTCAAGTGTCCGGGAGAGCGGAGGTTGGCTGCCGATCGAATGCGATGGCCATGCGGTTCCAGGCGTTCATCACCGAAATGATCAGCGTGAGGTCGATCATGTCCGTTTCGTCGAAATGAGCTCGAACCGCATCGTGCAAAGCTTGCGGTGCGTGAGTCTCCGCAACATGGGTCAGTGCGTGGGCCCACCCGAGTGCAGCACGCTCTCTTGCCGAATAATGAGGCGAGCTCTGCCAATGAAGAACGCAATCAATGCGCTTCTGGTCGACGCCTTCGCCGAGCGCCGCTTTGGTATGTCGATCGATGCAGTAGCTGCATCCGTTGATACGCGACACGAGAATCTCGACCAGCAATCGGATTTCCCTGTCGATTTTGGTCGCAGCCAAATAGCGATTGAGGGCGCCCATGGCGTTATAGGCGGCAGGCGCTGTCTCCCAGTATCTTGTTCGGGCGGTCACCGCGCCCCATCCGCTCAAAGCAGGAGCATCGATCGAAATGCTCTTTGCCGCGCGCGTCAAGTCTAAAGGCGCGGTTGATCTTCCTTGACGATACCGTACGGGCAAGAGATCATCGACGTTGATCTTCTTCTCCGGCACCAATCCGCGACCCTGGGATGTCCGACTGACGCGAACGGCAACGAAGCCGCATCTTTCCAAAAATCCCTCATCGATCTACGCCCCTGCGTAGGGAACGCAGCGTGGCGCGCGATTGGTCGACTCGAAGTGAGGCTCGCTGCGGGCTGGTTCGACGTCCCTGTTGTCCACCGGCACAATAGCCGCGTGCGACTTGGCTACAGTCGGCTTGGCCACAGTCGACTTGGCCACAGTCGACTTGGCCACGGCCCTTGCGGCTCGTCCGCGCAGAGGGGTGACGCAGTTGCTGCGTCGCGCGGATGGCAAACGCATCGCGCATGCCTGTGCCGGGGAGCCTCCTGACGCCCACCCCGTCCTTCCGGCCCTCAACTTTTCATATCGAGGCCGTCCGCACGCTCACTAACGTAGATGCGGCCGCGACTCATCGCCGCTCTGTGAGCCCCGTCGGAACGACAGCGAATTGTGTGCTGTCATGAGGAAGTCAATGTCACCGCGTTCGAGCAGGTGGCCGAATTCCGGCTGGCGCCTGCATAAGTTCGACATCGCCTGGCAGGGCCCGGCCCAACCCTGTTCATTCCGCTTTCGGGATGACCTCCTTTACAATCGGCCACCATTTCTCGATCTCGGCGCGTTGAAACGCTGCCAGAGCCTGCGGCGTCATCTGGTCGGGAGGAGGAAATTCATAGGCGAGAGTGTCGATGGCTCGTCGCGTTGCCTCATCGGCCAGGGCGAGACGGACCGCGCCGTTCAGCGTTTCAACGACATCTGCGGGCGTGTTCTTGGGTGCCCAGAGGCCATTCCAAATCGAGGCATGAAGCCCTGGCAGGCCGGCCTCATCCGTGGTCGGAATGTCCGGCGCCTCGCGAAGACGCTCGGCAGCCAGAACGGCATAGGCCTTGAGCTGACCTTCCTTGACTTGCGGCAGGAATACAGCGGCCTGATTACACATTATGTCGACGTGACCGCCGATAAGGTCCTGCAGAGCGGGACCGCCGCCTCGATAGTGCACGAGGGGGAACTGCACACCCAAAGCCTTCTGCAGAAGAACTGCCGCAAGGTGAGATCCGGTTCCGACTCCAGCTGTCGCCATCGTGATTTTACCCGCGTTAGTGCGAATATCCTCGATGAGTGCGGTCAGGTCGCGGGCCGGCATGGAGGGTCTCGCGACGAGCATGTGCGAGCTTGATGGCAGGAGGATTATCGGCGCAAAATCGGCGACGAGATCGCAGCTTGTACAAGGCGCCGTTGAGCACAAATGTGCTCAAATTGCCACTGACGATCGTATACCCGTCTGGCTGGGCGCGCGCAGCCCGTCCGACGCCGATGGATCCTCCGGCGCCGCTCATGTTCTCAACGATAAAGGGCTGTCCCAGGCTATCCTGCATCTTGCTCGCGATCAGCCGCGGCAAGACGTCCGTCGCACCCCCGGGCGGAAAGGGCACGATTACGGTGACTGGATGCGCGGGATAGCCATGCGCGAGCGACCTTTGGCTGAACAAGCCCGCGCCCGCCGCCGAAGCCGCAATCCGAAAGACGTCACGCCTGCTAAACATGTGAGCTCCTCAAAATGCGCCGTCACGGTGCTCGAAGTCTCGAGCCCGCGCCATCGGTCGCTATGACTGGCGATATACGGCAGGCGCAGCATTCAACCACGACCCGACGTTCAAAAGCGTTCCTTCTCGGATATTCGCCACCGTGACAGGTGCCGCTCCAGAAAGACAACGAACTCCGTCAGGATCACGCCCACGAGGGCGATGATGATGACCGGTACGAATAGCTTCGCTGTCGCGAAGTTGTTCGCATATTCGACGATCATTCCACCCAGCCCGCTGATGGCGGTGAAGAACTCGCCGACGACGATACCAATGATCGCCAAGCCGACTGACAGCCGCACGCCCGCCATAATGAATGGCACTGCGGCGGGCAGCACGATCTTGAAGAATATCTGCGACGGCGTCGCACCATACGCCCTTCCAATCTCGAGCATCGAGCCGCGCACGTCCTTGATGCCGGCATAGGTGTTTACGATGACGGGGAAGATGGCGACGGAGACCAGGATCGTGACCTTGCCCGCGAATTCGAGACCGACCCACAGGATAATCAGCGGCACCAACGCGATGCGGGGTATGGCGTAGAACGCATTGACGAAAGGATCGAGTATATACTCGACTAAGGGCCATTGCGCCATGATGATCCCGATCGCGATACCGCCTATGATCGTGATCGCCAGACCGACAGCGAACGGCAGCAGGCTTTGCTTCATGGCCGTCAGAAGCGTGCCATCCCGCCATAGCTCGATCGCCGCGCTGAACACCGCGCTTGGAGGCACCATGAATACCGGATTCATGTGGCGCCCGAAGTACTCCCAGGCCGCGAAGAAAACCGCGACTGACGTGAGACGAATCAGGTTCGGGTATCGGAGCATTTTGAGTCCGCCGGAATTTCGCTAATGGGCGTCTTGCAGAAGCTTCCTGAGTTTCGCGCGGTAGGCTGAGAACTCCGGCCGCGTGCGCACGTCCTCTGACAGGCGAGAGGACGCGAGTGGCGACTCTATGATGGTGGAGAGTCTGCCCGGGCGAGCCGAAAACACGAATATCCGGTCCGAAAGCAGCAGCGCTTCGTCGATGCTATGGGTCACGAACAGCACTGTCATTCGCGTCTGCTGCCAGATCTTGAGGAAATCCTCCTGCAATTGCTCCCGCGTCTGCGCGTCCAGGGCGCCGAAGGGTTCATCCATGAATATCAGGATGGGCTCGCGCATCATCGCGCGCGCAATCCCGACTCTTTGCTGCATGCCGCCCGATAGTTCGTGTGGATAGTGGTCTCCGAAGGACGAAAGCCCGACGAGATTCAGGAAGTGCTTGGCACGCTCGGCACGCTCCCGCTTCGGCACGCCATCAAGCTCAAGCGGAAACTCGATGTTGTTGGCGACCGTCCGCCACGGCAGAAGACCAAAATTCTGGAAGACCATGCACGCATCTTTGCGGGGCTCCCTGACCGGCGTATTCCCGATCGTGATCGTGCCTTCGTCGGGCCGCAGCAATCCCGCCGTCATCCGCAGCAACGTGGTCTTGCCGCAACCGCTGGGTCCGAGCAGCGTGATGAACTCGCCAGGCTGCACCTTGGCGGAGACATCCTTCAGCGCCACCATCATACCGGCGCCGCCTTGTCCACCTTTGCGTACGCCGAAGAACTTGCTGACGTGATTGAACACCAGGGTGTGATCGGCATCGCTCGGGATACCGGCGTTTGATCCGTCACGCCGGCTCGTATTCGCTTCCGGCGATTGCAAAGGGGCCATCGCGACTACCTATTTTTCCAGCGCGGGATCTTTGAGCGCCGCATCCACGAACCTCGTGTCGGCGATCGCCGAGAGATCGATGGAACGCTTGAGTAGTCCCAATTCGGTGCCCGTCTTGGCGGTGAACTCGGTTATTACCGGGTCGAGACCACCTTCGTCACCCCATACCCTGTCCTTGTTCAGATCGCGAATAACACGCTTCGAAAGGTCAAGGTTGAGGGTCGGAACGCGCTCGTTCAGGATCGCAGCGGCCTCATCCGGGTGTTGCATTATGAAGCGCGAACCACGGATCCCGGCGGTCGTAAGCTCCTGAATCGCCGCCGCCTTCTTCGGATCGTTCAAGGTCGCGACTCTCGCGACGTTCCACACGTAACCCAGCTTTGGAAACTCAACGGCGATCTTCGCTACGACCTTGACCTTGCCCGATTCGATTGCATCCAGCGCCGTGACCGTATTGACGAGGGTCGCGTCGGCCCGTCCGCCCAGTACCGTTTGAAGCCGCGCAGGATGCCCACCGACCTGAATGAATCGAGAAGTCGACGGGTCGACCCCGTGCTTCCGCATGAGAATTCGAGGAAGCTGATCCGGAAGCGCACCAGGCCCGGAGGTGGCGATGACCTTGCCCGCAAGATCTGCCACCGAGCTCCCCTTGTCCGCAGCGATCACGACGTTGTAGTCGGGAAGAGGAGACCAGGACCCCACAGCCTTGATGTCGGCCCCGGCTTCGATCGCGGAAAGAACGCTGAAAGTCCCTACGCCGCATCCGATGTCCGCCTGGTCGGAGAGCACGGGACGGATCGCGTTGGAATCCCCGGTGACGTAGGTCTCCTCTATCGATAGCCCGGGCAGCCAGCCCTTCTTTTGGGCCACGTAGTAAGGAAGGAACAGTGTCGTCGGCGTCGTCGGAAATACGATGCGCACCTTCTGCTGGGCGCTTGCCGAGGTCGCGCCTAGCGCACCGGCGCAAGTGAGAAGCAGGACCGCCGCCAATCTCCGCATCATCCGCTTCGTCATGATCGAGCTCTCCGCAACTTGGCTAGGCGTCCGCCGCCGCACCATGCCGCGATTGGAGCACATGCGATCATTAAACGAAAAACGAACTGGTTAGTCAACTTCGCGGCGCCGCGGCGGCTTCCCGCCGGATGGTTGGGATATTCCAAGGCGGGTCCATGATCCGGGACGCCATGATCTCTTCCCGCGCCATCAGACAGAAGCGGTTTATGTCGGTCGGGAATTCCGATCCGCCCCCAATATCGCAACCCCGATATTGACTAACTAGTTAGATATATATCTACTGATATGCGGGACGAGGCGCGTCGGCGCACTGCTGCCCGCGGGTGGCCCATATCGACAGCCGACCTGTGGGCTGTGGGCGCCGTCAACGCAATCGTCCGTTCACAGCGGCGACGAAAGAAGAGGTCGCCCGGATCTCAGGAGCATCGACATGGCAGCGCGCCATCCCCGACCACCGGAACTCGCCAACGCGAGCCTGGAAGAAATCATGAGCAAATACGTTGCCGGGTTTGCCGACAGACAGGCCGATTGGGCCGCGTTCGAAGATGCCAAGATCGAAGGCTACAAACGCGCACAGCACAGGTTCATCGGCGCGGGCGGCTCGGGCAAGCATGGCGACACGCACGCGATCCCGCCTCGTGGCTTTACCCTGAGCATCATGTACGTCGAGCCCGGACAGGGGAACGCGGCGCACACGCACGAGGTCGAGGAGGTATTCTTCGTTCTGGACGGTTTTCTCGACGTGTTCATCGAGGACGAGAACGGCCGGCGACTGACCAAGCGTCTTGGCAAGTGGGAATGCATCTCCGCACCGCCCGGAGTCATCCATGGTTACGAGAACAACAGCCTCGGTCCCTGCTATTTCCAGGTGATGCTGGGTCGTGCGGCACCGGAGACCATGGGCTACAAGGACGACGAGCTCTACAAGCGCCGCGATGCGCATCTGTCCCAGACCGACAAAATGCAGACGGAGCGTTGAAAGCGCCGCTCTTCAAATATTTCGCGCCGCCCCAACTTGCCGAGGCGACTGCCTTGCTGCCAGGTCGCGAGAATGTGCGGCTCCTGGCGGGCGGGCAGTCCCTCATGGCAACGCTCAACGTGCGCTGGTCGGACAATCGTCCGCGGGCGGCCAGTAAGCGCGGGCAACTTTGCCATTAGGTCTTGCTTGTTTCGATCTGTTCTCGGGCTATTGAGCCACCGAACCACTTAAACTAGCGTTGGTCGTCCTCCGTGCCCGCCATGCAGGGCGCATACGCGGGATATCCATGAGCACCCGCCATGCCCTGCAGGGGGACGGCACATTGAAACCGTTCTGAATTTCCATCGCGATTCTCCCCGCGGCCGAGCCGCCACGACTTGCCATCTTGTCGTGCGCCCCCGCACAATGTACCAACTGGTTAGTAGGTTGAACGGGGAATCGCTCCTTGAAGACCAAAAGCAAGACAGGCGCAAACTCCCACGACCGCATCCTCAAGGCCGCGCTGCAGGAATTTGCGAACAAAGGTCTCGACGGAGCTCGGGTGGACGAGATTGCGCACGCCTCGGGCGCCAACAAGAATATGATCTATCACTACTTCAAGAGCAAAGAGCAGCTGTTCCTGGCCGTTCTCGAAAGCGTCTACGAAAACGTCCGTTCGCGCCAGCAGGACCTCTCGCTGCGCCATCTCGATCCGACCACCGCCTTGCGTCGGCTGGTCGAACATACGGCCGATATCTGGATCGAGGTGCCGGAATTCAATCGCCTGCTTGCCAGCGAAAATCTTCATCAAGCCAAGCACGTGCGGCGCTCGAAGAAGATCCAAAGCATGTATTTGCCGCTTATGGACAGCCTCAAGGATATTCTCGATCGAGGCGTCAAGGATGGCGTCTTCAGGCAGGGAGTCGACCCCATCGACCTCTACATATCCATAACATCCCTTTCAGCGCATTACGTAGCCCACCACTTCACCTTCGACGCGATCTTCAAGACCAACCTGATGAGCCCGAAGAAGATCGAGCAGCGCAAATCGACCATCTGCGCGATGGTCCTGCGCTACCTTCAGCCCTAGAGCGCATTCAGTCTTGAAGGAAACTGAATGCGCTCCAGCTTCTTAAGTTGGTTGCATTTTCGGACGAAAAACCGGTCTCCACTTTTCCTGAAAATGCTCCGGTGTCCCACGCACCAAGCTTATATCTTCGACAGGTGCAGTGTCGATGGCGCGAACAGTTCCTCCACCGCGACACGCCGTTTCGACAAGCCTTGACGATGATGGTAGTCGATGAACCGATCGAGCACCGCCCGATTAGGGTCGACGCCATACGGCCAGAAATCGGAGCCCATCAGGCTCGTGGTCTCCTGGAACTCCGCCACCGACCACGGAAGGCTCGAGAACAGATGTCCGATCTGTCCGAGTTCGTACATCGCGTGCTTCTTCGATTCGATGAAGGCCTTGAACAGATTGACAGCCGCCCAGGGATGGCGCTCGTAGATTGTGCGCCGAATTCCGATCAGATGCATGATCGGAAATATTCCTGTCTTCTTGTAATACTCGCGTTCCACGGACTTGAAATCCGGAAACATCCGGTTCACGTGAGGCGCGTTCTGCAAGAAACATGAGGGCGCCCGCGCGCTGATGAGCGCATCGATCTCACCGCTGGCGAGCATCTCGGACAAGTTGCGATCCGACGGAATTTGCTTCAGATCCACGTCGGGAGGCAGGCTCAACGGCGCGCGCTCCTCGCGTCCCGCTTCTTCCAAGCCTCCCTGCCGCCACGCGATGCTGTTGAGCTTAACCCCGTACTCCTCCTCGAGGATTCCTCGAATCCAGACGTTGGCGGTGATCTGATATTCGGGAAGGCCGATCGTACGGCCGGACAGCTTCGAGGGATGATCGATTCCGCGATCCGTGCGGATGTAGACACCCGAATGCCTGAACAGTCTCGACACGAAGGCCGGAATGCCGACGTAGGGCGCTTCACCACGCGAAGTCAGCATGACAAAGCTGCTCAGCGAAAGCTCGCTGACGTCGAACTCCTGGTACTGGAAGGCCCGGTGAAAGGACTCCTCCGGCTCGTTCGGGGATGTGATCAGATCCACCCCGTCGACTTGAATCCTTCCGTTAACGAGCGCGTGGCAGCGGTCGTAGTCGCAGCATGACATACTTAGCGTCAGTCGATCCTTGTCCATTTTCTCCTCACCTTATCGGCCTTCGCTGCCATACTAACCTGTTAGTTAATCAGTTTGCAATGCGCTCCGCGAACGGCCACAAGCCTCGCTCCATCGCTGCAGATAGACGTGCGGCGCCGGCTGTAGCCAACCTATTTCGGGTTGAGTTTGCCCGATAGTTTCGCCAGCGTCGCCTGGTTGGCCGTCTCCAACGCAAGAAATTTGGCGTAAGCCTCTGGCGTATTGCCGCTCGTCGGTGGGATCATGCCAAGCGGTTCAAGCCGTGCGCGCAGTTCTGGTGTCTGGATGGCTTCGTTTAGAGCCTTGTTGAGACGGGCAACGACATCGCCAGGCATGTTTGGCGGACCGGACAGGCCGACAAAGGCATTATGTTCGAAATTCGGGAAGCCCTGCTCTATCATGGTCGGCACGTCCTTCCAGGCCGCGAGTCGTTCTTTACTGGTGACGGCGATCGCGCGCACTTTGCCATCGTCAACCAGCGGCTTGGCGCTCGGATAGAAGACGAACGCTCCCTGCACTTCTCCAGCCATAACCGCTGTCGCCGCGGGTCCAGTGCCTCGGTAGGCAACGTCCTGGATGCTCGTCTTGGCCATGGAATTAAGCTGAGCGACAGCGATCGCCGGTGAAGTCGCCGGCCCTGACGTCGCAAAGGTGACCTT
>Ga0153954_1001052_pt1 | contig 16848 bp, 12 predicted proteins | sample TSFL038MetaG_FD_102277 | JGI IMG/M metagenome (GOLD analysis project Ga0153954, IMG submission 102277) | Attine ant fungus gardens microbial communities from Florida, USA - TSFL038 MetaG | ecosystem: Host-associated > Fungi > Mycelium > Unclassified | place: USA: Florida, Wekiwa Springs State... | reverse complement strand
TGGGAACCGACGAGGCCGCCAATACGATCCGCCGCCATCTCGGAGAACTGCCTGATGTCGAGGCGCATCTGATCGAGGCCCCCGAGCGTGTCACCACGCTCAAGAGCCGCTTCGTCGCCAACCTCCACAACACGCATCTTCTGCGGGCCGACGTCGAGGACACGTCGCCAATTTCCCGGGCAATGCAGGACAGGCTGATCAGCGCCGTTGCCGGACTGATCCCGAAGGTCGATGCGGTGCTGCTGTCCGACTACAGCAAGGGACTGCTGACCGACCAGGCGATCCGGGGCATCGTCGAAGCCGCCCACCGCGCGGGCAAAACCGTCGTGGTTGATCCGAAGGGCCGCAATTATGCGCGCTACGCCGGCGCGAATTTCCTCACACCCAATCTCGGCGAGCTCGGCCATGCAGTGGGGATGGCGGTCGACACCGAGGAGCATCAGCTCGCGGCCGCCCGCAAGCTGATCGAGCAGACCGGCAGCGACGGCATTCTGGTGACACGCGGAGAGCACGGCGTGCTGGTGGTTCCGGCCGCCGGCGAGCCATCGAGCTTTACGGCCACGGCGCGGCGGGTGATCGACGTCTCCGGCGCCGGCGACACGCTGGTGGCGAGTTTTACCCTGGCGCTCGCCGGCGGCGCCTCGGTGGCGAACGCGGCGCGGCTCGCAAACTGCGCGGCGGGCGTCGCGGTTTCGAAATATGGCACCGCCTGCGTGACGCCGCAGGAACTCGGAGACGTGCTGCTGTCACGGCCCGACTTCCACATCCGGTCGAAAATCTTCACCGACGTTGCGTCGCTGCGGCAGGCGACGGCCCGATGGCGCGAGGACGGCCTCGTCGTCGGCTTCACCAATGGCTGCTTCGACATCATCCATGAAGGCCATGTCGAGCTTCTGGCGGAAGCCCGCTCGCACTGCGATCGGTTGATCGTTGCGCTGAACAGCGACGCCTCCGTACGGAGACTTAAGGGGCCGACGCGACCGGTGCAGTCCGAGCGCGCCAGGGCGCGGGTGATGGCGGCACTCGCCTTTGTCGATGCCGTCATCACGTTCGATACCGAGACGCCACTCGAGCTGATCACCGACCTCAAGCCCAACGTGCTGGTCAAGGGCGCGGACTACAAGGTCGAGCAGGTGGTCGGCCGCGCCGTCGTGGAGGCCAATGGCGGACGCGTCGTGCTCGCGCCGCTGATTCCGAATTCCAGCACCACGCGGATCGTGGAGAAAATGCGGATCGCCGATCGCGAGACCACGTCCTGAGGGCCGACAATGGCAGTTACGGGTCCGATCGATTGACGTCGCGCCGCGATGAGTGAATTTCCCCTGTTACGACGGGCCATCGCGCCCGTGCTGGCCTGGACCAGGGACACCGCCCTGCCGTTCTGGGGCAGCGTCGGCGTGGACGACAAGGGCGGCGGCTTTCACGAGCGGCTGGACTTGTCTGGAGCACCTGTTCGCGGTGTTCCCAAGCGTCTGATGGTTCAGGGCCGCCAGCTCTATGTCTACAGCCATGCCGCCCACCTCGGCTGGTATGATGATGGCAAGCGGCTGGCGGGACGGTGCGTCGACTATCTGCTGTCGTCGTTTTATGAGGCGGACGGAAAGCGCGGCTGGGTGTACTCGCTGGGACCCGACGGGGCCATCGCCGATCCGATGCGTGATGCCTACGGCCACGCTTTCGTGCTGCTCGGACTTGCCTGGTATTTTCGGCTCACGCGCGACGCGCAGATTCTTGCCGTGATCGACAACACCATCCGTTTCCTGGACGAGGACCTGGCGTCCGACCAGGGCGGCTATCGCGAGGCAGAGCCCGCGCCCGATGCGATCCGTCGCCAGAACCCGCATATGCATCTGCTCGAAGCGTTCCTGGCACTGTACGAGGCGACCGGCCGCGCCGAACATCGCGCGCATGCCTTGCAGATGTTCAAGCTGTTCGCGACGCGCTTCTTCCAGCGCACCACCGGAACGCTGTGCGAATATCTGACTGAAGAGCTTTCGCCGCAGCCCGGCAAGAAAGGCGACATCGTCGAGGCCGGACATCACTACGAATGGGTGTGGCTGCTGCGCCAGCTACAGCGGCTTACCGGTGAGAGCGTCGCAGCCTATATATCGGCACTCTATCATCACGCCGACACCTACGGCTGGGACAGCGACGGGCTGATCGTCGACGAGCTCGACCGGGCCGGCCACGTGATAACTGCTTCGCGGCGAAGCTGGCCGCTTACCGAGGCGGCCAAGGCCAATATCGCCGAGGGCGAACGAGCGAGCGGGAAGTTCGACGAGAGGGCGGCTCACTGCTTCACGAGCCTTGCCGGCCATTTCCTCGCAAGGCCGATTCCCGCAGGCTGGATGGATCGTCTCGACGCCGCCGGCGCGCCGCTCGCGGAATTCATACCGGCGAGCACGCTTTACCATGTGTTCTGCGCAGTTACCGAAGCCGCACGGGTGACGAAGGCGCCATGAGCGCCCGAGCGCGGCCGCTCTTCGCAGAGCGGATCGACTTGGCCGACCGGAAATTCTTTTGTCTGGGCTTTATCCCCCTCCTAACACATTGAAAAAACAGAATTTTTCTATTATCTGGGAAAACTCATTGGCGATCGGATCGACGACGTGATCGGCGATCCAGACCTGAATTGGCGCTCGACCGAAATAAGCGCCAAAATTTCCTCCCCTCCCCTTGAACCGTCCTGCCTCCTGCCTAGGTCGATTTTCACCGAGGGCCGCGGTTCGCGGACCCAAATCCCATGAGAGCATGATCCGGAAAAGTGGAAACCGGTTTTCCGAAAAGATCATGCTCAATCAACGAAGTGAGATCACGATGCGATTTTTTATAATCGCATCATGATCTGGAAGTCCCATGACATCGCTGACGAGGAAAAGGCCGCTTTAAGGGAACCAACGCCGGTCGGACGAAAGGGAGGTTCGCGCCATGGTCGCCAAGGATGTGAAGTTCTCAACGGAAGCCCGCGAAAAAATGCTGCGGGGCATCGACACGCTGGCGAGTGCGGTGAAGGTCACGCTCGGTCCCAAGGGACGCAATGTGGTGATCGAAAAATCCTTCGGTGCGCCGCGCATCACCAAGGACGGCGTCACCGTCGCCAAGGAGATCGAACTCGAGGACAAGTTCGAGAACATGGGCGCGCAAATGGTACGCGAGGTGGCGTCCAAGACCAGCGACGCCGCCGGAGACGGCACCACGACCGCGACCGTGCTCGCCGAGTCCATCGTCAAGGAGGGCGCGCGGTCCGTCGTCGCGGGCATGAACCCAATGGATTTGAAGCGCGGCATCGATCTCGCGGTGGAGTCGATCGTCGACGACCTGAGATCGCATGCCAAGAAAGTGACAGCCAACGAGGAGATCGCGCAAGTCGCCACCATCTCGGCCAACGGCGATGCCGAGATCGGCAAGTTCCTGGCCGATGCCATGAAGAAGGTCGGCAATGAGGGCGTGATCACGGTCGAGGAGGCCAAGAGCCTCCACACGGAGCTCGAAGTCGTCGAGGGCATGCAGTTCGACCGCGGCTACATCTCGCCTTATTTCGTCACCAACGCCGAGAAAATGCGAGTCGATCTCGAAGATGTCTATCTGCTGATCCACGAGAAGAAGCTGTCCGCGTTGCAGGCGCTGCTTCCCCTGCTTGAGGCCGTCGCGCAGTCAGGCAAGCCGTTTCTGATTGTAGCCGAAGACATCGAGGGCGAGGCGCTGGCGACGCTCGTCGTCAACAAGCTGCGCGGCGGCCTCAAGGTTGCGGGCGTGAAGGCGCCGGGCTTTGGCGATCGCCGCAAAGCCATGCTTGAGGACATCGCGATCCTCACCGGAGGCGCCATGATCGCCGAGGATCTCGGCATCAAACTCGAGAATGTCACGCTCAACATGCTCGGGCGCGCCAAGAAGGTGGTGGTCGAGAAGGAGACGACGACCATCGTCAACGGCGCCGGCGCGAAAAAGGACATCGAGGCGCGCATCGCGCAGATCAAGACGCAGATCGAGGAGACGACCTCCGACTACGACCGCGAGAAGCTGCAGGAGCGGCTCGCGAAACTGGCCGGCGGCGTCGCGGTGATCCGCGTCGGCGGCGCCACCGAGGTCGAGGTGAGGGAGCGCAAGGATCGCGTCGACGACGCGCTGCATGCCACGCGCGCGGCGGTCGAGGAAGGCATTCTGCCCGGCGGCGGCGTTGCTCTCTTGCGCGCACAGACGGCGCTCAAAGGCATCAGGACCGCCAATGCCGACCAGAAGGCGGGCGTCGACATCGTGCGCCGCGCCCTCCAGATGCCGGCGCGCCAGATCGTCGAGAATGCGGGCGAGGACGGCTCGCTGGTGATCGGCAAGCTGCTGGAGAACAGCACCTATAATTGGGGCTTCAATGCCGCGACCGGCGAATACCAGGACCTGGTGAAAGCCGGCGTGATCGATCCCGTAAAGGTGGTTCGTACCGCCCTGCAGGATGCCGCCTCCGTCGCTTCGCTGCTGATCACGACCGAGGCTTTGGTCGCCGACAAGCCGAAGAAGCCGGAGGCTCCAGCTGCTCCGGCAATGGACTACTGACGCGCACGGCGGCCCGGCCCCGCAAGGGGCGGCGCCTCTGGTCGAACCTGGAGAACATCGCTTGCGCAGGCCAATGCGCGTGATTTCGCTGCCTGCCTTTATCGTTACATTTGTAACCAACTGCCGCCGCTCCGCCGCATGCAACCCGGAAGCGAAGAGGCGGCGATCGGTCTTGCGGCAGCCGTTCGATGCCGGCCAACCAGATCACATTTTTGGCAACAAGGTTGCTCTCCGAAACGTGTGCTGCAGCGCAAGAATGCGTGTCCTATAGGGGCCTCGGGGCGCGGAGAAATTTGATGACGGCAAGGAGCGAAAGTGCGCCGGCCCGCCCGACCGGATCGGTCCGCGATCAGGACGGCGACTTCGACAACAAGGCACTCGAAGCAGTCAGCGGCTGCAGCAACGACCGCAGATCGCCATTATGCCTCGTGGTCGAGGATGACAATACCATGCGGCACCTGGTGGCGAATTATCTTGAGGACCACGACATCCGCGCAGTATCCGCCAGCCGGCGCGATGAGGTGACCGGACTGCTCGCGCGCAGTCAGCCCGATCTGGTGGTTCTGGATCTGCGGCTCGGTCAGGAGGATGGTCTTGATCTGCTTCGCGAGATACGCGCGCGATCCGACATCCCCATCATCATCACCACGGGACACCGTCGGGACGAGATCGACCGCGTGGTCGGCCTCGAGCTCGGTGCCGACGACTACATCACCAAGCCGTTCGGTCTGAGAGAGCTGCTGGCCCGGATCCGCGCGGTGCTGAGACGCCGCGAAGCCGGGCAAGTCGCGGCCCAACGCGATCCGGAGAAAGGCCGCTGCCGCTTCGGTGGCTGGCTGCTCGATCGGCGCAGCCGCCGCCTTACCAATTCCAGCGGCGAGCCGGCCGCGCTGACCAAGGGCGAATATGCACTGCTGGTCGCATTTCTCGACGCCCCGCAGCGGCCGCTCTCGCGCGAACATCTGCTACAGGCCACTCGCATCCATGAAGATGTCTTCGACCGCAGCATCGATGTGCAGGTGCTGCGCCTCCGACGCAAGCTCGAGATCGATCCGAGCACGCCCTCCATCATCCAGACCGAACGCGGCGTCGGCTACGTCTTCTCGCTTCCGGTCGAACTATTGTGACGACATGAACGCGGCGCAGTCCATTACAGCCGTAACCTTAATCCCTCGCGACGGAATGCTCCGGAAACCTGCGCGCAAGAGAATCCCAGGGGTCAACATCCTTTGGGAGAAATCGATGCCTGTTGCCAATTACTCGTCCTACGCCAGATCGCGGCCGCACATCCTGCTGTCGCGCCGGACCGAGCGCGCCACGCTCGTGCGCCGGCCTGCTCATCGCGATGGCGCGCCGCGCTTGTTGTCACAGGCCGCTTTACTGCAGCGGCCGGCGATCGCCGTGATGTCGGCGACATGCCGCTCGATGTTCGAAACCGTCGCACGGATTGCCGAGTATACCGGCGGCTCGTTTGCGTATTTGGTCCTTGCGATCCTGTCCTGGATAGTCACAGAGACCCTCGCCGGCTGTGCCACTTATGCGATGGCCATGTATTCAATACCGGCGGCAACTGGTGTTAACGACGATTGCCGCGATGCTGGATGGTCTGGGACCAGACCTGTCGAGAGACCGGTTTCGACGTCGGGCCCGCGGCTGATTTCCGCGAATACCAGGCGCGGCGTCGCAGAGGTCTTCTTGCCGTCTGACGCCAGTCGGCCCTGTACCCGGGTCAAATATGTCATTCAGTCCAAACGGACGCCAAGCGCGCTTTCGGCTTATTGCGCCGTGATCATGGCGCCCGCGCTTCTGATCCTGTCGAGAATTCGCCAAGCACACGCATGGCGCCAGGCCATTGCCGAGCTCAGGGATCTCGACGACCGGTCACTTCGCGACATCGGAGTCTCCCGCTGCGACATCGAACAAGTCGCCAGATATGGAGCGCCGCGCGAATGATCCGGCTCGGGCAGCCGGTATCGTTGCTTTTCCGCGCGTCCCAGCGGTTGAGCTGGTTCTGCATATGCGCCCTGATTGCAGGCGTGGCGGTTGCGCAAGCGCCGCCACGCCTTGCCGAATTTGCGCAAGGCGAGCCCCAAGGCAAGCCCATAGCCGATCAAGAACCGATAACTCCAATTCCGCCACCGCCGGCCGCCGATCCGCTCAAACTCGCGCTGGGCGAGCGGCTGTTCGCGGACCCGCGCCTGTCCGCGGACGGAAAGCGCGCCTGCTCGTCCTGCCACGACCTTCGCACCAACGGCGCCGGAGGCAATCGCAACGGGTCCAGTCCGTTCGACACGCTTACGGTCTTCAACGCCTCGCTCAATTACAGGCTGAACTGGGAAGGCAATTTCCGTTCGCTGGCCGCGCAAGCCGAAGCGTCTCTCGAAAATCCGGTCAATCTGCACACCAGCGTCGACGAGGTGGTTGGAAAGCTGAATGCCGATCCGGCGTCTGTCAGCCAATTCCGCGCCGCCTACGGCCGCGCGCCGGATCGCGACAATTTCATCGACGCGCTGGTCACCTTCGAACGATCGCTGGTTACTCCGGGAAGCAGGCTTGATCGCTGGCTCGGCGGCGATGCTTCGGCACTTTCGGCCGGCGAGCTCGAAGGCTATCGGCTGTTCAAGTCGTTTGGATGCAGTTCCTGCCATCAAGGCACCAATGTCGGCGGCAATCTGTTCGAGCGGCAGGGGATCTTTCACCCGCTCGTCCGCGGGCAGCCCGAGCGGGTGCGCGTGCCGAGCCTACGCAATGTCGCGGAGACTGCACCTTACTTTCACGATGGAAGTGCCGCGACGCTCGAAGATGCCGTACGACGGATGGCGGCGGCGCAGCTCGATCGGACCCTGACTGACGAGCAGGTCGCATCCCTCGTCGCCTTTCTGCAGACGCTGACCGGAAACTATCGCGGCTCGCCCGTCACCGGAGCGGCACCATGAGGACCATTCAAGCCGCGGCGGCGGTCGCCTTCCTGATCCTGCTGCTCACCTGGCTGTCGCTGCGGGCGGTCGATCCCGAGGCCGAGCTTTTCGATCGCGCGCTCGTCGAGCTTGATCGGTTTGCCACCGTCGAAAACGCGCTCTATCGCGATGTCTTCACAGCGCGCGCCGGCACGCTGCGCAACTATGATCCGCTGGTCGAGGAGATCAACGCATTGCGGCAGTCGCTGGATCGCTTGCGCGATACGGCCGCGATCGACGCAGAAACCTCCACCGCCATCGATCGGCTGGCGGCATCGATCGACCGTCAGGAGGAGCTGGTCGAGCGCTTCAAGAGCGAGAACGCGCTCCTGCACAATTCGCTAGCCTTTTTCGGACGCTTCCGCGTCCAGCCGGATCAGCCCGATCTGAATTCCGCGGTCAGTTCCGCCGCAACGGCGATCCTGCACCTCACGCTCGACACGTCGTCCAGCGCGGTGCGTGACGTCCAGGACCGCCTCGACGAAGTGGGCCAGCAGGCCAACCGGGCTGGTTTCGGAGACTCAGTCGAAGCATTGCTTGCGCACGGACGGCTGCTCAACCGACTGCTCCCCTCCGTCGACAACACGCTGAAGACGATGCGCGCCTTGCCGCAAAAACAGGATCAGGACACGCTCCGCCGGATGATCGTGACGCGGCAGGTTGCATCGAGGACACAAGCCCGGCGGTTTCGCCGGCTGCTCTATGCAACGTCGCTGATCCTGGTTGCACTCCTGGTTCGATTGGGCCTCGGCCTGAAATCGCGCGCCAGCGCGCTACAGCGCCGCGCGGCATTCGAGCATGTGATCGCGGGCATTTCGATGCGCTTCATCAATGCCCGGCCGCGAGATGTCGATACCGAGATCGACCGGGCCGTTGCCGACATGGCGGCCTGCATTGGCTCGGACCGCGCCTATTTCGTGATGTCCGGTGCCGTGCCGCGACTCCATCTCTGGCACAGGGATGGAATGTCGCCTCCTCCCGGCTGGCCGGCAGGAGTCGGCGAGCTTGCGATGCGGATGGGCACCGGCTCCGATGGCCTCGTGCATGTTCCCCGCGTTTCCCGCATGCCGACCGGAGACAGCAAGACCAGACTTCTTGAGCTCGGTCTCGGAGGATGGGCATGCGCCACGAATATCAGCAAGGACGGCTCTCAGGTTGCACTTGGTTTCGATGCGGTGGGCCGCGCTTGCCGCATTACGAGCCCAGGCGAGCTCGCGCTTCTGCGGATGGCGCTCGACACGATCGTACAGGCCGTCGAGCGACACGCGATCGAGAACGAGCGTACCCGGCTCGAGACGCGTCTGCGGCAGGCCCGGCGCATGGAGAAGATCGGCACCTTCACCAGCGGCATCGCCCACAACTTCAACAACATATTGGGCGGGATTCTCGGCCACTCGGAAATCATGGAGGAACGTGCGGACGCGCGAATTGCGCGCAATCTGGCTGCAGTCCGTCGAGGCGCGGAGCGGGCGCGCGATCTCGTTGACCAGATACTCGTCTTCGGACGCCGGCGCGACGTCCGGTGCAAGCCGCTGAGCGTGGGTGCCCTGATCGCCGAGACGGCGTCGTTGCTGGATGTGTCGGTGCCCTCAGGCATCGACCTCGTCATTCGTCAGCCGCCGGTCGCGGCGATCGTATCCGGTGAGCATGCACAGCTGCAGCAGGTGATCCTCAACCTCTGCAACAATGCCGCTCATGCGATGCAGGACGGCGGACGAATTGAAATCGCGACCGAACTGCTTGACGTTTTGGAACCCCGCTCGCTCAGCCACGACGAGATTCGGCCGGGCCACTATGCATGCATCACGGTGACCGATACCGGTGAGGGCATGGACGAGACGACACTCGGGCGGATTTTCGAACCCTTCTTCACCACGCGATCGTCCGGCAATGGACTCGGACTGGCGACCGTGCGCGAGATCGTCCACGAACACGGCGGAACGGTGAACGTGCAGAGCCGGCCCGGCAAGGGGAGTCGCTTCGAAGTCTGGTTGCCGAGGACGACAACCGCGCCGGCATCGGAACCGGTCGAGGAACTGCCGCCGACTGGAAAGGGCGAGACGGTGCTGCTCGTCGCCGGCGACGGAGAACGCCTGCTCAGGGACGAGGACATGCTCGCCGCGCTCGGCTATGAGCCGGTCGGATTTATGACCATCGACGCAGCGATGGCTGCGCACCGCACCAACGCGGATCGCTTCGACATCGCGGTCGTCGGCCATTTCGGATCCGCCGCGCGCTCGCTCGAATTGGCGGCCATGTTGCATGCCGCAATCCCTCGCCTTCCGATCGTGCTTGCCACCAAAGCGGCGATTGAGATCGGCGCCGATACGCTGGTGGCCGCCGGCATCACGGATGTGATACGCTGGCCGATCGTCACCGAGGAAATCGCCATCGCACTCTCTCACAGCGTGCCGCTTGCCAGGGCGGCAATCCCGCATCACCGCCGGGTGGCGGCTGCATCTTCACCGATACGCTGAACCGATCGCAGCCCGCGAAAGGTCGGCGCTACCGCTTCCGTTCGAAGACGGTCCGACCTTCGACGATCGTGCGCGTGGCCACGATATCCTTGATGGCCTCCTCAGGGACGCTCATTATATCGTCCGACAGCACGACCATATCGGCATATTTGCCCGGCTCGATCGATCCGGTCTTTTCCTCGGAGAACGAGTAGTGTGAAGCCGCACTCGTGTAGAGCCTGATCGCTTCCTCGCGACTGATGCGCTCTCCCTCACCGTAGACGTCGCCGTTCTTGTCGCGGCGCGTCACCATGACGTAGATATTGATGAACGGGCTCAGGAGATTGATCGGATAATCGGTGCCTTGCGCCACGGCCTCGAATCCCATCACGTCGATCATCGTCCGCATCGGGAATGCGCGTTCGGCGGTCTCTCGTCCGAGGAATTTTGCAACCGCGGCTGCCTTGTCCCACAGGAAGGAAGTCTGCGCATCGACACGCACACCCAGCGCGCGAGCGCGCTCCATCTGGTCGCGGCGCATCAGGCTGCCATGGATGACGATGAAGCGGCGTTCCCTGATGGATCGTTCGGCATCCGCCAACGCGTAGGCGTCCAGGACGCGATCGATGGCGGCGTCACCGACGGCGTGCACGCCGACCCGCCAACCATAGCGATTGGCAGTCGCGACCAGGGCGTTGAACCGCGCGGGCTCGATGACGATCGTGCCCTTGTAGTCGGGATCATCGGGATATCCGTCGCGCATCGCCGCGGTGCGCAGCGTCATTCCGCCGTCGATCTGTAGCTTCACGCCCGAATAGCTCAGCCAATCGTCGCCGAAATCCGAAGCCACGCCGATGCGGGAGAAGAACAGCTCCCATTCCTCGATCGTCATGCTGGGATTGAGGCCACCGGTCGGCGCGTACATCGCACTGATGCGCAACGTCGCCTCGCCGCGCTGACGAACGCGCTGATGCGCGCGCAGCGTGGCCGGGTCGACCGCCGCGCTGATTGCCGAGGTCAGGCCGAATTCGTTGAAGTAGTGCATCGCATGCTTCATCTGCTCGTCCCGCTCGTGATCCGACCAATCCGGAAGCAGATTGTGAACGAGATCCTCCGCGGCTTCTTCGAGCGTGCCGTTCGGCTCGCCGGTCGACTTGTCGCGATGAATGATCCCGCCATCGGGATCCGGTGTCTCCTTCGTAATGCCGGCAAGCGCCAGGGCTTCGGAGTTGACCAGCGTGAAATGGCCGATCGGCAGACACACCGGATTGTTCGGCGCCGCCCGATCCAGTTCCTGACGCGTCAGGAACCGCTTCTCGGCCAGTTGCGAGACCGGATGCCATTGCGCGCCGCGGATCCACCGTCCCTTCGGCGTCCGCGCTGCGTATTCGGATATCCGCGTCAACGCCTGCTCGACCGTGCTGACGTCGTTCAGCTGCACCGTGTACCTCAGGAGACCGGCACGCTCGACATGAGCATGTGTGTCGATCAATCCCGGAAGCACGGTCTGTCCGTGCAGATCGACCACGGCCGTGGACGGACCGGCCAAGGCCTTGATTTCTTCCATCTCGCCGACGGCGACAAAACGACCATCACGAACAGCGACTGCGCGCGCGAGACTGAATCGGGCATCGACGGTGACGAATTTTCCGTTGATGAAGATAGTGTCGGGATGCTCGAACGAAACGCGGCCGCTGCGCTTTGAGCTCAAAGACCCGGCTTCTCTTGAACCCATGCTGGCGACCTCTTCGTTGCGACGATCGTACGGGGCGACATCGTGTTCGCAGAATGAACAATCGTTCATTCATAGCAGTCCACTAGTCTTCCTCTTTTCGATTGTCAAAGACGACCGCGCGACCGTTTTGCCGGCCGCGCGCCCCTTGTTTTCGGCGCGACGCCCGGAGTGCGCTCGATCTGAGCCAAGGCTTGTTCCTACAATGCTCGCCCCAAGCCGTCGGCGCTCACCCTCAAAACCGGCACAAAGCCCTTGACCATCTGCTGGATGGTCACCCGCGCCGACGAGGCGCTCGCGCTCATGGCCGCCACGATGGCGCCGCGCGAATCGACGACGGGAACGGCGATCGACCGCAATCCGATCTCCAGTTCCTGATCGGTGAAGCCGTAGCCTTGCGCCCTGACGCTTCGCACGGCGTCACGCAGCGAGACCTTCCTGACCAATGAATATTTGGTGCGCGCCTCGACCTTGACCCGATCCAGATAGGTCGAGACACGCTCATCGGTCCAGGCCGACAGCAACACCCTGCCGGTCGCCGAGCAATAGAGATCGATGCGGGTACCAATCGATATGCCTGTCGTCACCAGACGTTCCGCCTCCGATCGGGCCACGAACAGCGCAGCCTCGCGATCCAACACCGCGAGCGAGATCGACTCGTGCAGCTCATCGCGCGCCGCCCTGAGGAAGGGCTGCGCAATCTGTGACAACGACCGCGTGCCGGAATAGGCCGCGCTGAGCGCAAGAAGCCGCGGCTGCGGCCGGAAATATTTGCCGTCGAATTCGAGATAGCCGAGTTCCGTCAGCGTCAGCAGGCATCGGCGCGCCGACGCGCGCGATGTTCCCGACGATTGTGCCGCCTCCGAAACCGTCATCCGCGTGCGGCGGGGCGAGAAGGCTTCGATGATGGCGAGCCCCTTGGCGAGACCGCCCATGCCTTCCGGCAGACGTCCCGTCGCTTCAACACTGCTCAGCTTTCCGGCCATATTGACAGAGATCAAGTTAAGAGGAATTCTTATTTGAACACTTGTTCGATATTCGAACAAGTGGCCGCACTGGTCAATAACGCCGGCGGCGCCGCACGGGAGGTTTCATGCTCGATCAAGTCGCCCGCACGCCCCGGGAAATAGCCGGCCACGTCTGGCCGGGCGACGGCTTGAGCCGCGTGCCCTACTGGATCTTCCAGGATCGCGACATCTATGCCGCCGAGCAGCAACGCATCTTCCAGGGACCGTCCTGGAATTATCTCTGCCTGTCGGTGGAAGTGAAGAACACCGGCGACTTCGTCACCACTTTCGTCGGCGATACATCGGTTATTGTCGCCAGGGACTCGGACGGCGAGCTCTACGCCTTCGAAAACCGCTGCGCGCATCGCGGCGCGCTCATCGCGCTGGAGAGCCGCGGCAACACCAAGGCGTTCACCTGCGTCTATCACGCCTGGAGCTATGACCGGCAGGGTAATCTCAAGGAGGTCGCCTTCAAGGACGGCATCAAGGGCAAGGGCGGCATGCCCGCCTCGTTCTGCATGGAGCAGCACAATCCGCGCAAGCTGCGGCTCGGGGAAGCGTTCGGGATCGTGTTCGGCAGCTTCTCGAATGACGTGCCGCCGCTCGAAGAACACCTCGGCGAGGAGATCTATGCGCGGATCGGGCGCGTGATGGGCGGACGCACGCCGGTGGTGCTGGGCCGTTACACGCAAACGCTTCCCAACAACTGGAAGCTCTATATGGAGAACGTCAAGGACTCCTATCACGCGAGCATCCTGCATCTGTTCTTCACCACCTTCGAGCTCAACCGCCTGTCCCAGACCGGCGGCATCATCGTCGATCCGACCGGCGGACATCACATCAGCTTTTCCGCGGTCGATCCGACGCCGACCAAAAATAACGAATATGCCGAGCAGAACCTCCGCTCCGACAGCGAGTTCAAGCTCGCCGATCCGTCGCTGCTGCAGAGCTTCAAGGAATTCCCCGACAATGCGACGCTGCAGATCCTGTCGACCTTCCCGACCTTCATCCTGCAGCAGATCCAGAATGCGATCGCTGTGCGGCAGATCGTGCCGCGTGGGGTTGATCGCACCGACTTGCACTGGACCTTGCTTGGATTTGCCGAGGACACGCCAGAGCAGCGCCTGATCCGCCTGAAGCAGGCCAATCTGGTCGGCCCCGCCGGCTACATCTCGATGGAGGACGGCTGTGTCGGTGGCTTCGTCCAGCGTGGCATCGCGGGAGCGGCCGGCGAAGAGGCTGTGATCGAAATGGGTGGCGCCGGTACCGATAGCAGCGAGAGCCGCGTCACCGAGGCTTCCGTGCGCGGCTTCTGGAAAGCCTATCGCGCGCAGATGAGACTTTGAGGAACCTTTACGTGAACGACGTCATCGGCCTGATCAATCACGCCCAGAACGCCTATGCCCGCTGCATCGACAGCGGCAATCTCGAGGCATGGCCCGATTTCTTCGAGGAAGACTGCACTTACAAGATCACCACCGCCGACAATTATGCGCAAGGGCTGGAAGCCGGCGTGATTTTCGCCAACTCGAGGGGCATGCTGCTCGATCGCGTCGCCTCGCTGCGCGAAGCCAATATCTATGAGCGCCACGTCTACCGGCATTTCCTCGGCCAGCCCTGGATTGTGTCGCAGGAAACGAGCGAGGTGCGCAGCGAGACCTCCTTCTTTGTGACCCGCATCATGCGCGACGGCACCACCGACGTCTACGCCACCGGCCGCTACATCGACCTCTATAAACTGAACGGCGGCGCTCCGAAGCTTCGGGAACGCATCGTCGTCTGCGACAGCTCGCGTTTTGATACCTTGCTGGCGCTGCCGCTATGAGCGAAGGCATCAAGACGATCGCGCTGACCATCGGCGATCCCAACGGCATCGGCCCCGAAATCGCGGTGAAGGCCGCAGCCAGCCTGCGCGGCAGCAAGGATATCCGTGTCGTTCTGGTCGGAGATGATTACGTCGTACGACATTACGGCGAGCGCTGCGGCGATGGCCTCAAAATTAAGCACTTCGGCGCCTCGTCTTCGGATGACACCATTCTCCTGCATCCCGTTGACGCCCTGCCCCCAACTCATTTTCGACCCGGGCAGATCGATCCCAACGCCGGGCGCGCCACGGTCGCCTATGTGGACGCAGCTATCGGCCTCGTTCGCAAGGGCGAAGTCGACGCGATCGTCGGATGTCCCCACAACGAGACCGCGGTCAATGCCGCCGGCATTCCATTTTCAGGCTACCCCGGCCTCATCGCGCGCCTGACCGGAACGCCCGAGGAGAAGGTGTTCATGATGCTGGTCGGCGGCGGCCTGCGCATCCTGCATGCGACGTTGCACGAGCGCATCCATCACGCGCTGGCGCGGCTGACGCCGGACCTCATCGAGGAGGCCGGGCTCGCCTGCGCCGCGACGCTGCAGCGGCTCGGTGTGACCGATCCGCGGATCGGTGTTTTCGGCATCAACCCGCATGCCGGCGAGAACGGCCTGTTCGGCGACGACGACGACCGCATCACCGCGCCTGCGGTCGAGCGGTTGCGCCAGGCCGGAATCAAGGCCGAGGGACCGATCGGCGCCGACATCATCCTTGGCCGCAAGGACATCGATGGCTTCGTCGCGATCTATCACGATCAGGGCCACATTCCCGTCAAGCTGCTGGCCGGACGCAACGCATCGGCGCTGTCCGTCGGCGCCGGTATATTGTTCTCCAGCGTCGGACGTGGCAGCGCCTTCGATATTGCCGGCCAGAACAAGGCCGATCCCGCGGCAGCGCTGCGAACGCTTCGCCTGATCGGAAATATCCCCGCGGCGGCAGCCACGCCGCAACCCTTGGGCGCGGCATGACCTTCATCGTCCGCGTCGCCGACAGCGAGGTCACCTTCCCATGCGAGCCGCGTGAATTCGTGCTCGACGCCGCCGAGCGCGCCGGTTATTCGATGCCCTCATCGTGCAGAAAAGGCGCTTGCAACACTTGCGAGGCCGGCCTGCTCGAGGGCGAGGTCGAACAGCGCGGCCGCGGACGGCGGACTGCGCGCGATGGTGCGGCGCTGATGTGCCGCTCCCAGCCTCGCACCAACCTGACCATCCGCCCCAAGCGCTTCGAGCGCATCGATATCTTTCGCCGCAAGACGATCACAGCGAGGGTCTTCCGTCTCGCGCGGCCCGCGGCCGACGTCACCATCCTGACGCTGCGCTTTCCGATCGGCTTGCGCGCACCATTCAAGGCGGGCCAATACCTGCAGGTCGTGATGGAGGACGGCGATCGTCGCAACTTCTCGATGGCGAATGCCGCCCGCGACAATGACGGCGCGGAACTGCATATCAGGCACGTACCCGGCGGAAAATTTTCGATGGGCATCCTGTCGGCGCTGTCGGTTGGCGATCCCCTGCAGGTCGAGCTGCCTTATGGCGATTTCTATCTGCGCGCCTCGGATCGGCCGGCCGTGCTGCTTGCGAGCGGCGCCGGCTTCGCGCCGATCAAATCGATTGTCGAAACAGCGATCCATGCAGGCAATCGCCGGCCGATGCATCTTTATTGGGGCGCACGCAAGCGCGAAGATCTTTATCTCGCCGAGCTGCCGGCCCGATGGGCGCAGCGCTTGGCCTGGTTCTCCTTCTCGCCGGTGTTGTCCGAACCGTCTTCTTCCTGGACAGGCCGTACCGGGCTTGTTCACGACGCCGTGCGCGAAGATCACCGCGATCTGTCGGGCGCCGACGTCTATGCCTGCGGCAATCCGCTGATGGTCAACGCCGCGCAGCGCGATTTTGTCGGAAGTCACGGCCTGCCCGAGGCGCAGTTCTTTGCGGACGCGTTCGTCGAGTCCGGACCTTCCACGTCCATTGATCTCCAACCAATACCGGCTTCATCATGAATTCACGTATCATCGCTTTTTCCGCTGCAACTGCGCTGCTCGCGCTGCTTTCCGCCCCTGACTGCCGCGCGGAAGACGCCGCGAATTATCCGTCGCAGAACATCAGGATCATCGTGCCCTTCCCGGCCGGCGGCACGGCCGATACGCTGCCACGAATCGTGGCGGAGAAACTTCGTCAGAAGTGGAATCAGACGGTCATTATCGAGAATCGTTCGGGCGCCGGCGGCAATATCGGCGCGGAGGCCGTCGCAAACAGTCCGCCGGACGGCTATACGCTGCTGGCAAGCC
>Ga0153954_1001051_pt1 | contig 16848 bp, 9 predicted proteins | sample TSFL038MetaG_FD_102277 | JGI IMG/M metagenome (GOLD analysis project Ga0153954, IMG submission 102277) | Attine ant fungus gardens microbial communities from Florida, USA - TSFL038 MetaG | ecosystem: Host-associated > Fungi > Mycelium > Unclassified | place: USA: Florida, Wekiwa Springs State... | reverse complement strand
GGGAGGGGCGGTTATGCGCAGCCAGTTCAGACCTGGGGGAGCGGGGGTAGGGCTTACCTACCCCGACAAATAAAATGAGTTACCTTTTCCGGACTTTATTCTTTTCTAGTCTACCTCCACTTTCTGATCAATTACTAATTAGATTAATTAGATTGATTCTTAATTATATATTAATAATATTTTTTTATAATTATAAATAAATTAGGAGATTTTATGGCTTATGTTTCTAATCAATTCCAAAACTATAATGACATTATGTTAATCGGTGGCAGCTCGATGCTTTCAGGTCTTGTTGTAGCTGTAGCCTTTACAGTTTTTCTAGGCGTCATTACCGATGGTTTTCAACCTAATCCAGGTTTTTATAAAATTGTGTGTCCAATCGCATATGGGATCACAGGAACCTTCTTTATAGCAGGCGTAATCAGTACAGCGGTGGCTAATTGTAAAAAGCAGACCCTCACAGAAATCGAACACCCAATTACCCACGACGAACTTTAATCGCTTTTTTGTGGCGCGATTTCAGTGTTTTTTTGTATATTGGCGCAATAAGTAGAATCGCGCCAGAAAAATGGGAAAGAAAACACAATATAAGGCTATTCTTCAGGGGATAAAATATTATCCTGAAGGCGCTTCCCTTGAAAATATTCAGGAAGGGCTTGTCCCTTCAATCCCCAGACGAACACTACAACGCTACTTAGCCTTTCTGGTTGCCGAAGATCAACTCCACACCTATGGAAAAGCCCGGGCCACAAAATACTGCTTACCCTCGCAAACAGGACGTACCCCGCAACAAATAGACTTAATTCCTCTTTCATCTGCTGGTCATTCGATTCAAAAACAAACGGGGCAACCCATCCAAAAGCGCATTCCTGTGGGGTACAACCATAAGTTTCTCGATCAATATCGCCCGAATGAAACACATTACCTCTCGGAAAGCCTACGTAAACACCTGTTCTCACTTGGTCAATCGCCCAACCCAGAGCGTCCTGCAGGTACCTATGCACGCCAGATCTACAATCGCCTTTTGATTGATTTATCTTGGAACTCAAGTCGTTTGGAAGGAAATACCTACTCTTTGCTTGAAACAGAAAGATTGCTTTCTTTAGGAGAAGCAGCCAACGGCAAAGAAAGCCAAGAAGCACAGATGATTTTGAACCATAAGTCTGCTATTGAATTCCTCATAGATACAGCTGAGCTCATACAATTTGATCGTTTTACGATTTTGAATCTCCATGCTCTATTATCTGATAATTTACTACATGATCAAAGAGCTTGTGGCAGTTTGCGAATAGCCCCTATTGGCATTGCTAAATCAATCTATCAACCTTTAGTCGTCCCCCAATTGATCGATGAATATTTCCAACAAATTTTAGATACTGCCGCAGCGATTGCTGATCCATTTGAGCAATCTTTTTTCGTCATGGTACACCTTCCTTACCTGCAGCCGTTTCTTGATGTCAATAAACGGGTTTCCAGGCTAGCAGCCAATATTTCCCTAATCCGTTCCAATCTATGCCCCCTCTCATTTGTTGACGTACCTTCAAGCAATTATATTAATGGGCTGCTTGGTATCTACGAATTAAATCGTATAGAGTTACTGCGTGATGTATTTGTCTGGGCTTATGAACGCTCAAGCTCTCTCTATTCTGCTACACGTCAAGAATTGGGAGAACCTGATCGCTTTCGTCTCAAATATCGCACCACTCTCATTGCACTAATTGGAGAAATTATCCGCGGCTGCCTGGATAAATCGAAGGCCATCGTAGCAATCAAACAAAAGGCACTACAAGTGATCCCATCCGAAGATCAGTCAAAATTCATAGAACTAGTTGAGACAGAACTTTTAAGTTTACATTCAGGTAACATTGCCAGGTTCCGCCTAAAAGCGGCCGAACATGCCCTTTGGCTAAAAAACTGGCAATAAATTTCCACATATTAAAAATATCTTAATTATAATTTAATAAAATTAAATTATAATAGTTATTAAATTATAAATAGGAGATTTTATGGGTTCTGTTTCTATTCAATACCAAAACTATAATGAGCTTTCATTCATAGGTGAAAGCATGATGTTTTCGGGTTTTGTTTTAGCTGTAATATTTACAGCTATTGCAGGCGCTACCGGTCTATTTCAACCTGAATTTTTTGATAAAATTAAATGCTCAATTATGTATGGCATCACAGGTGGCGGCTTTATTGGAGGTCTTATCATTGCAACAGTTGCTTATTATAAAAAGCAGGCCGTTGGGGATAGTCCTAAATCTCTGGATCCTAACGAAGGCCTCTAAATCTATACACCCGGTTTGATGCTATCGACGATCATCATGTTGGTGGTGCCGGGCTGACCGAAAGGTGTTCCGGCAGTGATGACGACGAGGTCTCCCAATTGGACAATCCCTTTTTCAAGGGCATATTCACTGATTTTCTTTTTGGCCTCTTCGATCGTATGGGCATCTTGGCATAAAAGGGGGATCACTCCCCAGCTGACAGCTAATTGATGATAAACTTTTGGATTGGGGGTCATCGCGATGATCGGCATTTCTGGACGCATGCGAGAAAGAAGGCGGGCTGTAGAGCCACTTGTAGTGAAAGCGAAAATTGCTTTTGCATTTGAGCTGTACGCTGTGTTGATGCTCGCTTGGGCCACTGAAGAGGGAACGTCATAAAAACCTCTCTGAGACGATTGTTTGAAAAAATCGTAATAGCTGAAATCATCCTCAGCCTCCTGGATGATAGCTTTCATCACTTTAACAACTTGGACGGGGTAGCTGCCAATGGCTGTTTCACCAGAAAGCATCACCGCTGATGTACTGTCGTAGATGGCATTGGCCACATCTGAAGTTTCAGCGCGCGTTGGTCTGGGATTGACCATCATCGATTCGAGCATCTGCGTGGCTGTCACACAGGGTTTAGCTGATAAATAGCTTTTTCGGATCATCATTTTTTGCAACCGGGGAACTTGTGTGAGTGGAAGTTCCACACCCAAATCCCCTCGCGCCACCATGATCCCATCGGCCACTTGCACGATGCTATCAAAATTTTGAACCCCTTGCCGGTTTTCAATTTTGGCAATCACGGCAATATCTGGCTTATCCTGATCATTAAGCAATTTTTTGATCGCTGTGACATGTTCTGCCGAGCGGATAAAAGAAGCGGCAATCCAATCGATATCTTGCTCACACCCAAAGCGGATGTCTGCTTCATCTTTTTCCGTCATAGGGGGCAATTCCACTTCAGCTCCAGGAATATTGACTCCCCGTGTGGATTTGATCACTCCCCCGTGATCCACCTCTACCTTTACCCCTCTTTTGTCAATCTCGACAACATGGGTGATGATGTAGCCGTTGTCTAGAAGAACAAACATATCTTTTTTTAAAACATCCAAGGCTACGGAGGGTGTCAGAGTGATCTGTTCTTCATCTCCTAAAACATTTTCTTTGACTAGCCAAAATTGTTGTCCAATTTTGAGAGTGATTTGATCGTTTCGAAGCTTGCCGAGCCGGATTTCAGGCCCTTTGGTGTCGAGCATGATGGCTAGGGGGACGCCCCTTTTTTCTCGTGCAGTTTTCAACAAATGGATGGTACGGGCGTGTTCTTCATGGGTGCCATGACTAAAATTTAGTCTAGCGACGTTCATGCCCGCTTCAATCAGCGCTTCAATTTGATCAGGGCTTGCCACTGCAGGCCCCATAGTGCAAACAATTTTTGTGCGTGTCAGCATAATTAGATTAGTGATAGCAAGTTTGCCGAATTAATTCTATAGCGATATAATCTATCCATGCCTAAGCATCAATTGATTCTTAAAAACGTACGGGTCCATAACCTGAAAGGGGTTGACCTCACTCTGAACACGAATGAGTTGATCGTTTTCACTGGGGTTTCAGGCTCGGGTAAATCGTCCCTTGCTTTTGATACACTCTTTGTGGAAGGACAACGTAGGTACATTGAATCCCTATCCGTTTTTGCCCGCCGCTATTTGGGAGATCTTGCAAAACCAGACGTCGAGTATGTGACTGGGCTTTCCCCTACGATTGCCATCGAACAAAAAAGTGCTGGGAAAAATCCGAGGTCGACTGTTGGAACGATGACAGAGGTCTATGATTATTTACGGGTTCTTTTCGCACGTGTGGGGATCCCTCATTGTCCGGTAAGTGGCGAAGTGGTCTCTCCACAAAGTAAAGAGCGAATCATCAAATCGATCCAAAGTTTACCGGAAAAAACCAAACTTTTGATCTTAAGCCCGTTTGCAAAAGGTAAAAAAGGGGAATTCAAAGATGATTTCCAACATTTGTTACGCAAAGGCTACACCCGCGTACGGGTTGATGGCGAAGTGATCGATTTAAGTGAAGGTGTTGCTTTAGATAAAAACCTCTCTCATACCATCGAAGTGGTTATCGATCGTTTAGTTGTCGAGCCAGATGCCTATTCGCGGATCGCTGAAGCTGTGATGTCAGGTTTAGAACTTGGTGCTGGAAACCTGCTGATTGTTGATCCTACAACTCACGAAGAGACGTTATTTTCTACCCATGCCTATTCTCCAAAATCTGGACTCTCTTATTCCTCATTAGAGCCTTATGATTTTTCTTTTAACAGCCCTTCCGGAATGTGTCCAAGGTGCAGTGGTTTGGGGTATACACAAGATTTTGAACTTGAAAAAATCATCGATCCAGAAAAAAGCATTGCGCAAGATTGTTGTCTGATTGCCAGCTCTTTTCAAACTGTGCGCTACAGCAATATCTACACCAATTTAGCAACCATCTACGGATTTTCTGTTTCCACACCCTGGAAAATGCTATCGGAAAAAGCCAAAAAAATTTTCCTCTATGGCGCAGAAAAAAAATGGATTCAAATGCACTTTACTCATCCTTCCCGTGACCAATCTTGGACTGAATATGTGCAGTGGCGTGGAGTACTCTTTGAAGGGCGACAAAGATACACAGAAGCCAAAAGTGAAAATTACCGCAAAAAATATGAAGAGCTTATGCATACCGGCATTTGCCCTGAATGCAAAGGCTCCAGATTACATCCCTATCCTGCTGCAACAACGCTAGGAGGACTTAAGATCCATGAAATTTGTCATCTCGATATTGCGGGAGTCTTACATTTTTTCCAAATTCTTCAGCTAGATGCTAACGAAATGTTGATTGCGGATGAGCTCTTAAAAGAAATCCGCTCCCGCTTGCAATTTTTGATCGACGTAGGATTGCATTACCTTACTCTCGACAGGACAGCCCCTACTTTATCGGGCGGTGAGGCGCAGCGAGTTCGGCTGGCCTCACAAGTGGGCTCTGGCCTTGTTGGTGTCACTTATGTTCTCGATGAGCCCTCTATTGGATTACATCCTAGAGATAATAAAAAACTGATCGCGACCCTTAAACATCTGCGTGATGTGGGGAATACAGTTGTTGTAGTTGAACACGATGAAGAAACCATTTGGGAAGCTGATCGAGTGGTCGATTTTGGGCCGGGGCCTGGTCAAGCGGGAGGGTATATTCTGGTTAATGGATCGGTTCAGGACCTTTTGGAACATCCAGAATCGGCGACTGGAGCTTTTTTAAGTGGTAGACGTTCGATTGTAATCCCTAAAAAAAGACGTAAACCCATTCAAGAGGCCATTCGGATCATAGGGGCTTCCCATCACAATCTTAAGGATGTGGATGCCACCTTCCCTTTAGGTCTGTTGATTGCAGTTACAGGTGTTTCAGGCTCAGGAAAATCGTCGTTAATTTCAGACACACTTTACCCTGCCCTTTCGAATGCATTACATCATGGAGAACATGTGGTGGGAGAACATCAGGCGATCACAGGGATTGATCTGATTGACAAAGTGATTGCCATGGACCAATCGCCTATCGGTCGTACACCCAGATCTAATCCGGCTACCTATATTAAAATCTTCGATGATATCCGAGCTCTTTTCAGTAAGCTTCCTGAGAGCGTTGCACGAGGATACGGTCCGGGACGTTTTAGTTTTAATGTGAGTGAAGGGGCATGCCCACAATGTCACGGCATGGGGATGATTCGGATCGACATGGATTTTTTGGAAGACCAGTGGGTGCCTTGTCAAAGCTGCCAGAGCAAGAGATTCGACCATGAAACTCTTTCCATTCACTACAAAGGGAAAAACATTCACGATGTGCTCGAAATGAGTGCGAAGGAAGCTTTAGAGTTTTTTACAAATATTCCTTCCTTGAAACGAAAACTTGAGGTCTTATGTCAAGTTGGCATGGAATATATCTCTTTAGGACAACCTTCCACAACGCTTTCTGGGGGTGAAGCTCAGCGGATCAAATTGGCCAAAGAATTGGTAAGGCCTGGGACTGGAAAGACACTTTATATTCTCGATGAGCCCACAACAGGTCTTCATTTTCACGACATCCAAGCGTTGCTCAGTGTTTTGAAAGAGCTTGTTGCAAGAGGGAATACAGTCTTAGTCATCGAACATAATATGGACGTTGTGAAAATGGCCGATTGGATCCTTGATTTGGGCCCTGAAGGGGGTTCTGGAGGAGGTCAAATTGTCGCTTCCGGAACTCCGGAAGCAGTGGCAAAGCTGAAAACGCCAACAGGAATTGCGCTTCAGCATGCTTTATACCCCTCGAAACATCCCTTTAAGGTATCTCCTCACACAAAAGGGGCTGAAATCGAATCGATCGAAGTTCAAGGCGCAGAGCAAAATAACCTAAAACTCATTGATGTCAATATTCCACGAGGGAAATTGACAATTTGCACTGGCCCTTCAGGTTCTGGTAAAAGCTCACTTGCATTTGAGACAGTCTATGCAGAAGGACAAAGACGTTATATCGAATCTCTCTCACCCTATGCCCGCCAGTTTGTCCGGCAAATGCCAAAACCTAAACTCGCACAAATCGATGGGTTATCCCCTGCGATTGCCATCGAACAAAAAGCCACTGCTGGCAATCCTAGATCAACTGTAGGCACACTGACCGAAACTTATGACTACTTGCGTTTGCTTTTCGCACAGGCGGGGACAGCCTATTGTCCTGAAACAGGTGAAGAGATTAAAGCGATCACAAAAGATTATGTCGTAGAGCGGATCCTCACCTACCCTGCGGGCGAAAAAATTACGGTATTGACTCCATTCGAGGTGCAGAAAAATGAAAAATTTGAAGATGTAATCGGTAAATTCCGCCGTCAAGGATTTGTCAGAGTTTGGCTAAACGGAGAAATGTACGAATTAGATAGCCCTATCCCTTTCGATAGAAAACGGAAAAATGTCCTAGCGCTTGTCATTGATAGACTCAAAGTCTCTCAGGAAAGTATCAGTAGATTATATGAAGCAGTAGAAAATGCTTCTTCCATCAGCTCAGGAAAAATCGTCATTATACGGGAAAATGGGACCTTTGTACCTTTCAATCTCTCTTTTGCTGTGGAGAGCACGGGGAAATCATATCCCCCTATCACGCCCCACACCTTCTCTTTCAATAGTCCGGAAGGGATGTGTTTGGATTGTCAAGGCCTTGGGTATCAATATGGAGCTAATCTTATCCGCAATCCAGAGATCATGGGCATTTCCATTATAGGGCTTTTACGGCATCTGTGGTCAAATCCACACGTTCAAATTTTTGAAAAATTCCTAAAAAATAAGGGGATTAATCCCCATTTCACTCTTGATGAGCTCTCTTCTGAACAGCTCCAATTGCTTTTCAATGGTTCTATGGAAGAGGAATGGATAGCCACAAAAGAAGGGTACTCTTTCCGCTGGTTAGGGATACAACCAGTACTCGCAAAAGCAGGGAAGGTAGCCCATCATGACATCCGCTCCCCCTTAATTTCCCTACTCGATGAGATTGTGTGTGTCTCTTGTGGAGGCGCTCGTCTACATCCTTTAGCACGTGCTGTCAAAATCGGCCCCTACTCTATTTCTGATCTTTGCTTACTTCCAGTGAATGATGCTTTTGAGTTTTTAAAGCAGCTCCATTTACCTCCTAAAAAAGCTCAATTGCTTGATGAGGTACTCAAGCAAATTAAAGACCGGCTTCAGTTTTTAATTGAAGTGGGCTTAGACTATCTGAGTTTGGATCGCAGAGCCCCTACTTTAAGCAATGGAGAATCGCAAAGAATCAGATTGGCAAGACAACTAGGGAGCCAATTGACAGGAGTGCTTTACGTTCTTGATGAACCCACCATTGGCTTACATCCGCATGATAATGCACGTTTGAACAAAGCTCTTGCTAATCTAAAAGCATTGGGCAACACCTTGCTCATGGTTGAGCATGACCCCCAAACAGTGGCGACAGCTGACTACTTGATTGACTTCGGCCCAGGAGCCGGTACGCATGGTGGGCATATTACAGCACAAGGCACCTACTCTGAAATTTTGGAAAATCCCCATTCTTTGACAGGCGCTTATCTCTCAGGTAGAAAAAATATTCCTATCCCCTCAAAAAGGCGCAAACCTAAAAGTCATTTTCCCTTTACACATGTTCAAAAACATAACCTAAAAAACTTCTCTTTTGAGCTACCACTTGGTGTCATGACGTGCCTCACAGGTGTATCTGGATCGGGTAAGTCAACACTGATGCACGACATCATCCAACCAGCTTTCGCTGCTTTATTAAACAAGGAAGAGCCCTTCAACAAAATGATTGTAGTTGACCAAGATCCGATCGGTCATACAGTTCGTTCTGATGTCGGAACTTACGTGGATGTTCTTCCCCCTTTGCGCGATTTTTATGCTGCTATGGCAGCTGCTAGAACACGGGGCTTGCAACCAGGACATTTCAGCTATAACCACAAAAAAGGGATGTGCACAACATGTTGGGGACTGGGATATAAAAAAGTTGAAATGCTCTTTTTGCCGTCTGTTAAAGTCGTCTGTGATCAATGCAAAGGGATGCGGCTTAATCCTGTTAGTCTCCAGGTAAGCTTTGGAGGGAAAAATTTTGGGCAGCTTTTAGAAATGACTGTGGAAGAAGCACGTGCTTTTTTCGAAATGATCCCCAAAGTGCAGCGCATCCTCGATACCTTAATTTCAGTCGGGCTCGGGTATCTTAAATTGGGTCAAGAAATCGCTTCCCTTTCTGGAGGCGAAGCGCAAAGAATGAAACTCAGCCGGGATTTAGCAAAAAGGGGCACAGGAAAAACACTCTACTTACTCGACGAGCCAACCACCGGACTTCATCCCGATGACATTAACAAATTGCTTTCCGTCTTGCACCGTTTAGTCGATAAAGGCAACACGATGGTCATCATTGAACATAACCTCGATATCATCCGCAACGCAGACTATATCATCGATTTAGGCCCAGGGGCCGGTATCCATGGCGGCCAAATTGTCTGCTCAGGAACTCCCGAACAAGTCATGAAAAACCAAAAATCTTTGACAGCCAAATACTTAAAACAATAAAAATGAGACGCAAAATTAATTAAGCAAATGAATAGACAAAGATAACGTTTCATATTTCCTTGAAAGAGGATAAAGATTAGTGCATTTAAAAATTTTTAGTCTATTTTTAAGAATCAATGCTCTTTTCTGACAAATGGTCTTGAGCTACAATCCACCTAATGGAAAAGTCAACAATTGGACGCTACACGATCATCCAGACGATAGGGAAGGGTGGCATGGGAGAGGTGCTTCTTGCCAACGATCCCGTCTGCGAAAGGCAAGTCGCTGTTAAAAGAATTCGCCCCGATTTAACCAAACATACCCCTTTAAAAAACCGTTTTTTGCGGGAAGCTAAAATTACAGCCCAGCTTACCCATCCTGGCATCATTGCCATCTATTCCATTCACCAGGAAGAAGAACTCTATTACACAATGCCCTACATCAAAGGGGAAACTCTCAAACAAATCATAAAAAATAACCTCCAAAAAGGGAGAAAAGCTAAGTTTGAAGGATCTATTCCAAGTTTGCTCCCTATTTTCAAAAGTGTTTGCCAGACGGTTAGCTACGCCCATTCGAAAGGGATTTTACATCGAGATATCAAACCTGAAAATATCTTAGTGGGAACATTTGGTGAGGTGATTGTCTTCGACTGGGGATTGGCTCAAGTAATTTCTGAACCCCCTTCAGAGATAGATATTGTTCCCGATGAAGAGTCTAATCCCGATTTAACAACTCCTGGCAAGCTTGTGGGCACTGTTGCCTTTATGGCCCCAGAAAGAGCCCTTGGTGAGCCTGCCTCTATCCAAACAGACATCTATGCCCTGGGAGTGATCTTGTACCAAATTCTGACTTTGCACCTTCCCTTTAATCGTTCTTCCATTAAAGAATTTCGCAAATCGTATAAACATGAAAAGTTACTCGATCCTGAAGAAGTCGCTCCTTACCGGGATGTCCCTCCTAGGTTATCCCGCATGGTCAAAAAATGCCTCGAGGTAGACCCCAAAAAAAGATATCAAAATACCGAACAGTTGATCCACGATCTCATGGGCCACATGGAAGGGCGTTCTGAATGGTTTGAAAGTGCCCGTCTTAATGTAAATAGGAAAACCGATTGGGAATTCCAAGAAAATGTCTTGGTCTCCAAGCATATTGCGATCACACGTGGCGCGACAGAAGCTGCAGAGTGGGTGAGCGTAATGGTTTCCAAATCTTCTTTCGCAGAAAATACACGTTTGCAAACACGCGTTTTCATAGGTGAGACCGGCTCTGGGATCGGTTTTTTACTCAGCGTTCCCGAAATTGCGGAGCGGGATAATCCAATCGATGGTTATTGTTTGTGGATTGGCTCTGAGCTGATGCCGGGAGCCCATTTATTTCGCAATACTGTTCAGGTCATGCAATTGCCAGAATTATTTTTGAAACGAAATACCTGGCACACACTCACAATTGAAAAAATCGATAATAATATCCATTTTAGTTTAGATGAAATCCACCGTTTAACCTACCTCAGTTATCTTCCCCTTTTTGGCACACATGTGGGGATTTTGGCACGCGACGCAGATTTTCAAATGGATGAGATCATGGTTTCTGTGGGAAGTCAAAACTTACAAGTCAGTTGCCTCTCTATCCCGGATGCCTTTCTTTCCAGTAAAGACTATAAAAGGGCTTTGGCAGAGTATCGTCGCATCGGATATTCCTTTCCAGGACATGCGGAGGGGCGCGAAGCGCTCTTTCGTGCAGGCATTACTTTATTGGAACAAGCCAAAACGTCCAAACGGGAAAAACTTTCTGACGAATTTTACACACTTTCCCTTGAAGAGTTTGCAAAGCTTCACAACACGGCAGGAGCCCCTCTAGAATACCTCGGAAAGGCGCTTGTTTACCAATCCTTACGCGATTATTCCGAAGAAATCAAATGCTTAGAGCTAGGTGTCAGGCGCTATCATCATCACCCCCTTGTGAACGCTCTCAAAGAGCAATTGATATACAGGATGCACGAGGCTGCTCAAACGAATCGTAGAGCCGCCTATCAATTGATCCTTATTGCACTTAGACTTTTGCCTGAGGTTGTTCAAAGTGGGGATTTCAAACGTTTGATCAAACACTTAGCCAAAAATTGGGAACCCCTTCCCTTTTTAGAAAGCCCTATCGATCCTTCATTGTTAGGTACGGAAAAAATCAACGAAATCCGCTTCGCCATTCCTCTCGCATTTTGGTTGGGAGCTCCCTATATTTTACTCGAAATTTATTACGAGCTTATCAAAATCAAGCCTCTCGATTTGGCAGCTTTAGGAGATATTTTGTATGCCCTTTTTGAGCTGGGATCTTATGGGCTGGCGCACAAATTGATGCGTGAAGCAGAAAGTTTTAAAGCCCATCTTCCTCCTCCAGAATCGATTGAGCTGAGGGAAATGATCGAGCTGTTAGAGCCTATTTTTCTTTGCCACACGCAATCTTTAGATCAGGCTATCACACACTTCTTTAGCAAGAAAAAAGAAGAGATTGGGATTCGGGAATTTCGCACCATTGGATATCTGCTGCAGTATGCCCTGCGGACATCACAAGAGAGTCAAGTTCATCGGATTGCCGAGCATATTACCAGCAAAATCCTCCCACGAGAAGATCGGGTGTTCCTCGATGCATGCCGCATTTGGGCATATTTAAAAAATAATGACACCCAGAGCGCTGCTGACATTTTCGATACTTATCCGTTTGAACTACTCAACCAAGAAAGCACTCTTTTACATCCCCTCTATGGATGCTATCTCTTTCTCACCGAAGGAGAAGAAATCGCGCTCATCCATTTCGCTGGTGTTATGGACACCCCTTTTCCGCGCTCATGGGCTTTGCTCGGCCATGAACTCACTACCAAAATCACCGATTCTCCCGCCTGGTATAGCACCTCTTTCCTGTGGGAGCGACGACGCCTCTATAGCCAGCTTTCCCTCTACTACCATTGCCTCCAAAACCCTGAACTCGAAAACTATTACCGCTATCTCGAACGGGAAGAATACATCTATGTCCCTGAATAGTTAATTAATAACTATTAATCTTTATAAGATATTAATACTAATATTTTATAATATTGTTATGATTTCTACTATTTTTTATACCAATGGACTTGGTTGTGCGCGAAGTACTAATCCATTGACTGTGAATAAATCCGTATTATGCACTGCAATTGAATGTCTTGCTTTAGGTATATTAGGTGGCTGTATAGGATATTTTTTTCACCCCGATTATACTGCTTACATTGGTATAGGTGTTTGCAGTGCCGGGATTTTAGGAGATATTAGTCTATTTTTCTTTGTAAACCGGCAAAATTTGTTTTTCGGCGGATTACCACCACAAAAAAAATTAAATGTCGGCAAAGATAAATATGAAGTTGAAACTGTTGTAGTCCAAATCGATAACGAAAAATGCTATTTTTATGGTGCTTTCCTAAATCCTGCTTACCTGGAATGGAAAAATTCCGATTCCAAAACGGATTTTCAAGGTTTTATCAATGCAAAAATTGCTTCAGAACAAAATTTCAAGTCAGATCTCATAAACAATAAACTACGTGTATTAACAGCGGCTGAAAGAGAACAAACGCGTGTTCATTTTAAAGATGGAAAATTAATGCAATTGGGACTTGATCACGAAAAGAGCGAAATCGAGGTGATGGCTCCAGGAGAATATATTTTTGTACTGCAAAAAGTTAACGACAAAAAAGAGCTTTTTGTCGCAAAAAAAGAACTCACTAAAAAAGGTCGAATCCAACATTCAAGCTTTTTTCATCATGATACTATAAAAAGCGCAGGGCTGGTGACTATTGATCACAACGGTCACATCACCAAAATGGAGATGCATAGTGGTCACTTTATGCCAAAAAGAGAAAATATCCCTATTATAGAGAAGTTTATCAAAGAAAAACTTGGCTCAGCACATCTCAATTTCGAAATCGATGTGCCAGCCGGCATTTTGCGATAACCATAAACATTGCAGAACATCAGCATGTTGAAAGCTTGTGTTCGTTAATATCTTTATCCTGCCCATCCTGCTATCGTGTTTTCTTTCGTCAAGACCACATGAGATTTTAGATCTGATTAAATTGCAAAAATGTATAATTCCTGGGCTATGGAAGAGGAAATAGCTAAAGCGTACGATCCTAAAGCCACAGAGGCAAAATGGGATGCTTTTTGGGAGCGGGGGAAATTTTTTGAAGCTGATGCGGAGTCAGCAAAACCTCCTTATTCGATTGTCATGCCGCCTCCTAATGTGACTGGTGTGCTGCATATGGGGCATGCTCTTGTCAGCACTTTGCAAGATATTCTGATCCGTTGGAAGCGGATGAGTGGATTTGAAACGCTTTGGGTGCCAGGTACAGATCATGCAGGAATCGCTACCCAGACGGTTGTCGAAAGACATTTAATGGCTACTGAAGGAAAACGGCGCAACGATTATTCTCGAGAAGACTTTTTAAAAAAAGTGTGGGCTTGGAAAGAAAAAAGTGAACGCACGATCCTTTCTCAGTTCAAAAAACTAGGCTGCTCATGTGATTGGTCCCGTGTACGTTTTACCATGGATGAAGGGTGTAATCGAGCTGTTAAGGCCACTTTTAAAAAGCTTTACGATGAAGGTCTCATCTACCGGGGCAATTATCTTGTCAATTGGGATCCGATCACGCAAACCGCCCTTGCAGATGATGAAGTGGAATATGAGGAGAGAGAAGGCTCTTTATGGTATTTCAAATACCACCTAGTTGACGGTTCAGGCTATATCAGGATTGCGACAACCCGACCTGAAACAATGCTTGGGGATACTGCTGTGGCTGTATCACCCAAAGACCCTCGCTACCATCATTTAATTGGCAGTAAGGTGCGCTTACCGATTTTAGATCGGGAAATCCCTGTGATTGCTGACCACCATATCGACCCTACCTTTGGGACCGGGATTGTGAAAATCACCCCTGCGCATGACCCTAACGATTACCGTATGGGGATTGAGCATCATTTGCCGATGATCAATATTTTCACTCCGGATGGGTTTATCAATGAAAATGGAGGCCCTTTTAAGGGGTTAAGCCGTGAAGATGGGCGAATAGCTGTCGTTAAGCAGATGGATGCTTTAGGGCTTTTAGAAAAAGTGGAAAAGCACACTTTACGCATCGGTGTCTCATACCGCTCAAAAGCCGTTATTGAGCCCTATCTTTCGATGCAATGGTTTGTCAAAATGGACACTTTTAAGCTCAAGCTGCAACAAGCCATTTTGGAAAAGAGCGTTAGGATCCTTCCAAAATCGTGGGAGCACACCTATTTTCACTGGATCGAAAACTTACGTGATTGGTGCATCAGCAGACAACTCTGGTGGGGACACCGCATTCCTGTTTGGTACCGTAAAGATGATCCCCATAAGATGATTTGCTACGATGGTGAGGGAATTCCTCCTGAAGTGGCAAAAGAACCTGAAATGTGGGAGCAAGACCCTGATGTTCTCGACACGTGGTTCTCCTCTGCATTATGGCCTTTTAGTACTCTCGGTTGGCCGCAGCAAACGGCTGATCTTAAAAAATTTTACCCCACAAGCGTTTTAGTCACCGGACACGACATCCTCTTTTTTTGGGTCGCTCGTATGATTCTCATGGGAGAATATGCGTTAGGGGATTTCCCCTTCTCGGAAACATTTCTGCATGGTCTTATCTATGGAAAATCATATTGGAGAAAAAATCGGGACGGAAGCGTCTCATACCTTTCAGCGGATGAGAAAAAAGAATATGATTTGGGCAAACCAATGCCGTCTGGTGTTTACTCTAAATGGGAAAAACTTTCCAAATCAAAAGGGAATGTGATCGATCCTCTCGATATGATTGCAGAATATGGCACAGATGCTGTCAGGATGTCGCTCTCAGCATGTGCCAACCAGTCTCCACAAATTGATTTGGACAGAAGACGTTTTGAGGAATTTAAAAACTTTGCTAACAAAGTATGGAATGGTGCCCGCTTTGTCTTGATGAATTTGGAGGGGCTCTCTTCTGAAGAGCTCTGCAACGGTTTGGATCTTTCTTTATTGGCGCTCGAAGATCAGTGGATCCTCTCTGCAATGAACCGGGTCAATCAGCAAATCAATGCCGCTTTAAGCTCTTATAACTTCGATGTTGCTGCAATGACAGCTTACAATTTCTTTTGGAAGGAATTTTGCGCATATTATGTTGAAATGGCAAAACCTGTCCTCTTCCAAAAAACTGGTACACCGCAGGAAAAAGCAAATAAACAAAAAATCCTTGTTAGCGTGCTTTGCAATAGTCTGCGTCTATTGCATCCGATGACCCCTTTTATCACCGAGGAACTTTTCCAGATTCTCAAAAAGCGTTTCACTGGTTTAAATCAAAACCCAAAAGCTGACCCATATACCCAGGCTACTATAGATTCACTCTTGGCGCTAAGCTGCACGATTGCACCCTATCCTCAAGGCATAGATGATGTCTATCCAGAAATAGAGGAGCGCTTTGCTCTTTTAGAAGAGGTTGTTTATACCGTACGCAATATCCGTGGAGAGATGAATATCCCACCTCATATGGCAACCGATATCTATATCATTGGCCATTTCCAAGAAAATCCTGAGCTTTTAAAAGCCTTTGTGAAATGTCATACTGTTTCAGTTGTCCCCTCCTTACCCCAATTGGGCCTCAGCGCCACTGGCATAGTTAAAAATTTGAAAATCATGATTCCCCTTCCTCAGGAATTAGCTGAAAAAGAGTTAGGCCGGCTTGAAAAAGAGGCAGAAAAAAGCCTACAAACAGTCGAAAGGCTCTCAAAACTCCTGGCTAATCCCGAGTTTCATGCTAAAGCCCAAATGGAACTGGTTGAAAAACAAAAACAAGCCCTCAAACAAGCCCAAGAACAACATGCATTGCTCCAAGAAAAGCTCAATAAACTAAAAAATTGTTAAATTTTAATTTTAAACAAGTTCTTAATAAGGGCTTAATTTATATAATTTATAATAGAAGTAAATAGGAGCCTAGTATGTTATCCGTTATCAGCCACGCTGGAATTAGATGCTGTGATAGTGGTGCAGTGTTTAATAAAGCTAGATATTGTGACGAAAAGATGCCGTGGGTTGATATGGTAATTGGGATTATCCTCATCACCATTGCCGAATTAGCCTTAAATGGATATCTCCCTCTTGACTGTGGTCAGTGGTTACTGATAGCTGGATCGATTGAATTAGGCATAGGATTTCTTATCAAATTTGTAGCGTGTTGTTGTTCGACTGAATGCAATGTTGGTTACTCAAAAATTGAAGAACTATGTGAGCCCGCTACCATTAAAGTGCAAGAATTTTGCATCCCCATTTTCCCTTGTTGTGCTCCTTCTGAACATTTTGGATAAGCTAAGCAACCTGAGTTCGATTTTGAAATTCTTGATATGGAATCAGTTGCAGACAAATTTTAAACAAAGAATCTGAAAAATCATGAATATCTGACCGTGATTTTTATTTGGATCAAGCGTGCATCATTT
>Ga0153954_1001050_pt1 | contig 16869 bp, 11 predicted proteins | sample TSFL038MetaG_FD_102277 | JGI IMG/M metagenome (GOLD analysis project Ga0153954, IMG submission 102277) | Attine ant fungus gardens microbial communities from Florida, USA - TSFL038 MetaG | ecosystem: Host-associated > Fungi > Mycelium > Unclassified | place: USA: Florida, Wekiwa Springs State... | reverse complement strand
CATCGAGCATGAATATGGCGATTACTTCCTTGGCGGCACCGTCAATGGCCCGGGCTCGCCGCTGGCGAACAACACAGGCTGCAATATCGAAACCGCGCCATCCTCGACCTGCAACGGCATCACCAAGGATATCTGGCAGGTCACCGGCGGCTTTTGGGATCGCATCTATCAGGGCGATTTCGGCAGCGTCCGGGTGGGCATGCAATATTCCTACACGCAGCGCGCGCTATTCGCCGGAAGCGGCGGCCTTCCGCCGGGCTCAGCACCGCTGGGCGCCAATACGAATGATCATATGATTCTGACGAGTTTCCGCTACTATCCGTTCCAGTAGGCGCGGCAGTCACACGAACTGTTACCTAGACGCTACAGCGCGCGGCAAACGAACATGAGCGTCGCCGCGCGCCAGCAACGTCATTAGTGAGAAAAACCGTTCTAAAACAAAATATTATATGCGCGGGCAGAAGCGTTTATAAATTTATTTTTAAGAAACCGGCGCCGAACTGTCACAAAAGTCCAGACTGGGCCCAATAACGACGATTATGGTTGAAGCGAGCTTACCGACAGGAATCAGCTCGTAAACCTTCGGGGGTATCCAGTGAAAAGAATTTCAACGTTCAGCGACGACGCGTCCGCGCTGCCGCCCGCTTCGGGCTCAGCCGGAGTCGCGCGTCGGCTCGGCGGCTTCGGCCGCCACCTTTTGAGCGGCGCCGCTCTTGTTGCGCTCCTCGCCACGGGCAGCGTCGCTGCCAAGGCGGACGATTCGAACGCCGAACTCGCGGCCGAGATCCACGCTCTTAAGATGCAGCTCCGGCACCTTGAGGCGAAGGTCGATAAGCACAGCGTGCAGATCCACCAGGTGCAGGTGAAAGCCAGCACCTACCAGGCGAACGCCGCAGCTCCGTATGAGCCGCCGGCGGCTTGGGACAAGAAGTTTCACCTGGCCGGCATCACGATCACCCCCGGCGGCTTCCTCGCGGCGGAAGGCGTGTTCCGTTCACGCACGACGCAAGGCGACTTCAGCCCGGCTTTCGGCAGCTTGCCGGAATATAACAACCCGCTCGCGCACACGAACGAATTGCGCGGCACGGCACGTCAGTCGCGCTTCTCGCTCTTGGTCCAGGGCAATTATAATCCCGACACGCTGATTTCGGGCTACGGCGAGTTCGACTTCCTTGGCGCCGGCGTTACGCCGAACTCCAACGAAAGCAACTCCTATCAGCCGCGTGTCCGCCATCTGTATTTGACGGTCGATTGGATGGGCGAAGGCTTCCACCTCCTCGCTGGTCAGACTTGGTCGCTGGTGACGATGAACCAGAAGGGCATCACGCCGCGTAACGAAGACATTCCGCTGACGATCGACGCACAGTACGTCTCGGGCTTCACCTGGGCGCGCCAGCCGCAGCTTCGTTTGACCAAGAACTTCGGCGATCAATTCTGGATCGCGGCTTCGGCCGAAATGCCGCAGACGACGAGCTGCACCGGTGGCTTCAGCTTCGGCAATGGCGGCTCCGCCAGCGCCAACACGCCGGTCACCAGCGTCAACGGCAACGGCGTCGTCTGCGACACCGTCGGTTCGACCAGCGGTTCCAGCGTGCTGAACAACACGACCTATTATTCGCTCAATCATATTCCGGACGTCGTCGCCAAGGCGGCGTGGGAACCGAACTTCGCCGGTCACGCTGTCCACTTTGAAGCCGAGGGTCTCTACTCCGACGAGTATGATCTGGTGCAGCAAGGCGTGACGACCGCGGCGCCGTCGCTCATCAACACCCGCCACGACACCACGGGTTGGGGCGCGGGCGGTGGTTTGACGGTGGCCGTCGTTCCGAAACTGCTCGACCTCCAGGGCTCGGGCATGATCGGCCGCGGCATCGGCCGCTATGGCTCTGGCCAGCTCGCCGACACGACCTTCAATCCGGATGGCTCGCTTGATCCGCTGCCGGAAGCGATGTTCCTCGGCGGCGCGATCGTCCATGCCACGCCGCAACTTGATCTCTATGCCTACGGCGGTGAGGAGCGCATCCTCTCGACCGACGATACCTCGCAGGGCACAGGTTACTCGCCCACGACGGCCTCGAACACGGGCTGCTACATCGTCAACGGAACCTGCGCAGGCAAGGTCCGCGACGATTGGGAAATCACCGCTGGTTTCTGGGATAAGGTCTACCAGGGCGATTTCGGCTCGGTCCGCGTCGGCATGCAATACGCCTACGTCCAGGACGATCTGTTCCAAGGTTCGGGGGTTACGGCGGCCCAAGCCCGTCTGCCCGGCGCTCTGGCGCCAAACAGCCCGGTCCATTTCAACGACCAGGAAGTCTACGCTTCGCTGCGCTACTACCCGTTCGATCCGGCGCCGCCGGCGCCGCCGTTGGTCACGAAGTACTGATCGACTTCAACGGTCTGAAACAAAATGGAAAGCGGGCTTCGGCCCGCTTTTCTTTTGTGCTCTTGTCATCGCGGCCAGACTTTGCCTTGGCCATAGAAATCCTAAATACTTTTTTATATTGCTGACGCTCAGATGCTGAATATTAAAAGCTTTTTTAGGTGGCATCTAGAACTGCACTTCCTTTTTTCTGCACTGCGTGCGGAGTTTTGTTATAAATCGCGCGTTAATTTCGTCGTCTGCCCAAGCGGATGAGCGGAGTCCTTTTTCAAATGCTTCATGGAACGGGAGCGATGGCCGCCGGTATTTCTGAGGCCTCTGATCGTCCGGCGGTATTGCTGATCGAAGATGAGTTTGAAACGGCGAAGGAAGTCTCGTTAGCCTTGGAGCGCCAAGGCTACGCCGTCCGGATTGCTGATTCCGTCCATCAGGTCGCAGACGCCATCCGCATCCACGCGCCGGCGGTGATGGTCATCGACCGTTTGCTGCACGGCACCGACGTGCTGCCGATGCTCGAGACCTGGCGCAACGAAGGCAATAGGGTTCCGGTGATCGTCGTGAGCGCGCTGTCCTCGGTCGACGATCGCATTCGCGGGCTGAAGGCCGGCGGCGATGATTATCTGATCAAGCCCTTTTCGATCGACGAGCTCGTGGCCCGCGTCGAGGTTTTGCGGCGCCGCGCCGCCGATGCGCGGGTTTCCGTCCTTCGGGTCGGACCGTTGACCATGGATCTTATCGAGCGGAGCGTCCGGCGGGGCGAACGCGAGCTCGATCTTCTGCCGCGCGAATTCGAGCTTCTCGAATATTTCATGCGCCATCCGAGCCAGGTCGTCACCCGCGCCATGCTTTTGACCGACGTCTGGAACTTCAAAACCTTGCCGCAGACCAACGTCGTCGATGTCCATATCGGCAAGCTGCGGCGCAAGGTCGACGGCAAGGGTGAGACCCCGCTGATCGAAACGGTCCGCGCGACCGGATTTATGCTGCATGGGGATCGCTGAGCTTCTCCGCTCGACGGCCTTTCGCTTGGCTGTCGTTTTTGCGGTGGTCGTGACGCTCGCAACATCGGCAGTCTTCGGCTTCGTTTATTGGCATGTCGCCAATTGGGACATGATGCGGGCGCAGGCCTCGCTCGACGACGAAGTCGGCAAGGCGGCCGCCGAGCCGACCGCGCAATTGATGCCCGAGCTCGAGAGGCGTCTGACCCGCGATCTGCGTCAGGTCGAATATGTCGGCCTTTTCGATGCTCAGGGCCGGCACCTCTACGGCAACGTGATGGCCCTGCCGTCGATTCCGCTCGACGGCCGCACCCATATTATTTGGACGACGATGCCGGACGGGACCGGCAATGAATCAGCCTTCTTCGTCGGCCGCACCCGGCCGGACGGCGGAACGCTGATCATGGGCCGCAGCCTCTATGAGATCCACGCGCTCCAGCAATCCATTCTGCGCGCCCTGGTGATCGGGATCGGTCCGACGATCCTGCTTTCCCTTATCGCCGGCATCGTCTTGAGCCTGCGGGCGGCGCGCCGGCTCAACGCCATCCACCTTGCCATCGAGCGGGTGATCCGCGGCGATCTGCTCGAGCGCCTGCCGGCGAGCCGTGTTCCCGATGGGATCGACGAGGTTGTCCGTTCGGTCAACCGGATGCTGGACGAGATCACCCGCCTGGTGAACCAGCTCAAACAAGTCGGCGACAATATCGCCCATGATCTACGCACGCCTTTGACCGTCGCGCATATCCGGCTCGAGCGGGCGTTGGACGAACCGGCGGACGAGTTGCGCGCGACCGCGCACCAGATTCTTGCCGATCTCAATCGCGCGCTGACGACGGTCACGGCGCTGCTGCGCATCTCGGAGCTTGAAAGCGGCCTGCAGCGCAGTTCTTTCGCGCCGCTCGATCTCGTCAAGCTCTCCCGCGACATTGTCGAGTTCTACGAGCCGCTCGCCGAAGCGAAATCGATCACCTTGACGCTGCAGGCGCCAAACAAGGTTCCCTTTGTCGGCGATCAAGACCTTCTGCACGAAGCGCTGACGAACCTCATCGACAATGCGATCAAGTTCACGCCGAAAAACGGCCATGTGCAGATGTCTGTCGAAAGTGCGCCCAATGGGCCGCGCGTCGAAATTCGTGACGACGGACCGGGAATCCTGCCTGAGGATCGCGACAAGATTTTCAAGCGTTTTTATCGCGCCGCGGCGACGGGACATTTGCCGGGCAATGGTCTTGGCCTGAGTATGGCGGCAACGATTGCGGAAGTGCACGGGCTGACGCTGCGGCTCGGCGAAGCGTCGAGCGGCGCCTGCTTTGAAATTGTGCCGCCGTCACGCAAGGATGGCGAAAACACACGGCCACAAAGTCGCCGCCAAACGCCTCACGTCATCGGCGCGTAGATTAAGTCTCTGATATCAAATTTTTATTTAGTACCTAGGCCTTCGGCGCTGCACTAGTATCCGGCTTATCGTACTTGGCACCGCCGAGCGCGGTGGGATTTCGTGTATGCGGCGCCAAGATGCGCTCTACATATTTCTCGATCTGCGGCAAACGCGGATCAACGCCCAAGATTCGACCTTTACGTTGACGGCTGAGGAGCTGCTTAAACAGCATGATCGGTATTGTCAGGATCGCGCTGCAGCGTCCCTATACGTTCGTCGTCATGGCGATGCTGATCCTGATCTTCGGCGTCATGGCGTGGATCAAGACGCCGACGGACGTCTTTCCGGACATAGGCATCCCCGTCGTCAGCGTCGTTTGGACCTATAACGGCCTGCCGCCGGACGATATGTCGGGCCGCGTGATCTATTATTACGAACGCACGCTCAGCTCGCAGGTCAACGATATCCAGCATATCGAATCCCAGTCATTGACCGGCTACGGCATTGTGAAGGTTTTCTTTCAGCCGAGCGTGAACATCAACACGGCCATTGCCCAGGTGACGGCCGCGTCGCAGACCGTGCTTAAATTCCTGCCGCCGGGCATTACCCCGCCTTACGTTCTGCTCTTCAACGCCTCGAGCGTGCCGGTCCTGCAGCTTGCCCTATCGAGCACCAGTCTCTCGCAGGCGCAATTGTTCGATTATGCGCAGAACTTCATCAGGCCGCAGCTTGCGACGGTGGCCGGCGCCGCCATTCCTTCGCCCTATGGCGGCAAGGTGCGGCAGGTGCAGGTCGATATCGATCAGCAGAAACTGCAATCCTATGGGCTTTCGGCGCAGGACGTCGTGAACGCGCTCGCCGCGCAAAATCTCATCATCCCCATGGGCACGCAAAAGATCGGCCGGTTCGAATACGTCGTCTCGATGAACGACGCGCCGCAGTCGATCGACGAGCTCAACCGGCTGCCGATCAAGCAGGTCGGGACCAGCATCGTCTATATGAGCGATGTCGCCTTCGTTCACGACGGCGCGCCGCCGCAGATCAATATCGTGCGCGTCGACAGCGCCCATGCCGTTCTGATGACAATTCAGAAGGCGGGCACCGCATCGACTCTCGATGTCATCAACGGCGTCAAAAACCTGCTGCCGAAGATCCGTGCTTCGCTGCCGCCGGGCCTCGAGATCAAGGCGGTTGGCGATCAGTCGGCCTTCGTCGAATCCTCCGTCGATGCGGTTTTGCGTGAGGGCGCCATCGCCGCCGCGCTGACCGGTCTGATGATCCTGCTCTTTCTCGGCAGTTGGCGCTCGACACTGATCATCCTGATTTCGATCCCGCTGGCGATCCTCGGCGCCATCGCGGCGCTGTCGGCGACCGGCGAGACGATCAATGTGATGACGCTTGGCGGCTTGGCGCTGGCGGTCGGCATCTTGGTCGACGATGCGACGGTCACGATCGAAAACATCAATTGGCATCTGGAGCAGGGCAAGGAGATCGAGGTCGCCATCCTCGATGGCGCGAGGCAGATCGTCATCCCGGCGACGGTCTCGCTGCTCTGCATCTGCATCGTCTTCGTGCCGATGTTCGGCCTCGGCGGCGTCTCCGGCTATCTGTTCCGGCCGATGGCTAAGGCCGTCGTCTTCGCGCTTTGCTTTTCCTATCTGCTGTCGCGCACGCTGGTGAATACGCTGGCGCGCTTTCTGCTCGCCAGCCAGGCGGCCCATCATCACGACAATGAGCACCTCGCCGGCACGCCGCACAGCCACAATCCGCTCGTGCGGTTTCAGCGCGCGTTCGAGCATCGGTTCGAGAATTTCCGTGGCGGCTATCGTCGCGTGCTTGAACTCGCGCTGGCGCGGCGGCGTGTCTTCCTTGTCGGATTCATGTGCGTCGTGGTCGTGTCCTTTGGGCTCGTGCCGTTTCTCGGCCAGAACTTCTTTCCGACGATCGCATCGAACCAGATCAAGCTGCATGTCCGCGCCCAGACCGGCACGCGGATCGAGGAGACGGCGGCGCTCTGCGACAAGATCGAAGATTCGATCCGCAATCTGCTTCCCGGCGGCGTCGTATCGATCGTCGACAATATCGGCTTGCCGATCAGCGGCATCAACATGGCCTATGCCAATTCCGGCAGTATCGGCGCCGCCGATGCCGATATTCTGATTTCGCTGAAGCCGGAAGAGGCGGAAAAATCCGGTCGCGCCATTGAGAAGCTCCGCAAAAAACTGCCGCAGCTTTATCCAGGCACGACCTTCGCGTTCCTGCCTGCCGACATGGTGAGCCAGATTCTCAATTTCGGCCTGCCGGCGCCGATCGACGTTCAAATCATCGGCCATAATATCGAAGCCGATCGCGCTTATGCCGACAAGATCTTTGCGCGTATCGCCAATGTCTCCGGCGTCGCCGATCCGCGCATTCAGCAGGCGTTCAACGCGCCGACCTTGTATGTCGACGTGAACCGGTCGCTGGCGGACACGACCGGCCTGACGGAAAAAGACATCGCAATGTCGGTGCAGGATACGCTTGCCGGCAGTGTGCAGAGCGCGCCGACTTTCTGGCTGAACCCGAAGAACGGCGTCTCTTATCCGATCGTGGTGCAATCGCCGCAATATTGGCAGGATTCGCTCAGCGATCTCGCCAATGTCCCGGTGACCGCGACGAATGCATCGCAATTGCTGGGCGGCGTGGCGACGATCCGGCGTGGCTTCAGCAGCGCCGTCGTCTCGCATTACAACGTGCAGCCGGTTGTCGATATCTATGCGACGACGCATGGCCGTGATCTCGGCGGTGTCGCGACGGACATCCAGAAAATCCTCAATTCGACCGCGAAGGAGGCGCCGCCCGGATCGACGATCGTGTTGCGCGGCCAGGTCGGCACGATGAAAGAGGCCTATGCCCAGCTTTTCGGCGGCCTCGCCTTGGCGATCGTGCTGATCTATCTGCTCATCGTCGTCAATTTCCAATCCTGGCTCGATCCGTTCGTCATCGTCAGTGCGCTGCCGGCGGCGCTTGCCGGCATCGTCTGGATGCTGTTCGGCACCTATACGACGCTGTCCGTGCCGGCGCTCACGGGCGCGATCCTTTGCATGGGTGTCGCTACCGCCAACAGTATTCTTGTCATCAGTTTCGCGCGCGAGAAATTGGCGCAGGGCGTCGATGCGACAGCCGCGGCGCTCGACGCCGGCGTGACCCGCTTCCGCCCCGTGCTGATGACGGCGCTCGCCATGATCATCGGCATGCTGCCGATGGCGTTGAGCGCCGAGCAGAACGCGCCGCTCGGCCGCGCGGTGATCGGCGGTCTGATCTGCGCAACCTGCGCGACACTTGTTTTCGTTCCGGTTCTTTTCGCCTTGGTCCACGGCAGCCGCCCGGCGCCACCGGCCCCCGCCCGCAACAGAGATGAACACTTGGTGCAGAGCTAGACGCCGATGCATGACAATGTGACCAAAGCGGTCAAAGACCGCACTAGGCTCGGCCGCAAAGTGGTGTCGCGCCTGACGTTCGTGGCGATAGCGGCGGCCGCCATTGCTTTCGTCGGCATTTCGAGCCGTGAAAGAGAGGAGGGCGATCTCGCCCACCTGACGCAGGACGAAGCGATCCCGACGGTCGATCTGGTGAGCCCGGCGCGTGGCACCGCCGCACAGCATCTCGTCCTGCCGGGCGAGGTGCAGGCCTGGTACAGCGCGCCGATCTATGCGCGCGTGAGCGGCTACGTCAAAATGTGGTACAAGGATATCGGCGCCAAAGTGAAGGCGGGCGATGTCCTGGCCGAGATCGACACGCCGGATCTCGATCAGCAATATGAGCAGGCAAAGGGCGAGCTCGCCAAGGCGCAGGCGAATGAGGCGCTGGCCCAACTGACCGCCAAGCGCTGGCAGGCCATGCGCGTGACGGATGCCGTCTCGCAGCAAACCGCCGATGAAAAGGTCGGCGACTATAATGCGAAGAAAGCCGAAGTCACCGCCGCCGCCGCCAATGTCGCGCGGCTCAAGGCGCTTGAAGATTTCAAGAAGATCGTTGCTCCGTTCGACGGAGTCGTGACGGCGCGCAAGATCGATGTCGGCGCGCTGGTCAATTCCACGCCGGGCAGCGCGCCCGATCTTTTCGACGTCGCCGATGTGCATGAGATGCGCATCTATGTCGACGTGCCGCAGGCCTTCAGCTCGGAGGTTCATGTCGGCATGACGGCAGAGCTCAAGTTGCCGCAGTTCCCCAACCAGAATTTTGCGGCGCAGGTCGCAACGACCTCCGATGCGATTTCGCAGCATTCACGGTCGCTGCTCGTTGAATTGCGTCGCAATAACAAGGATGGCCTGTTGCAGCCGGGGGCGTTTGTGGAAGTCGATTTCAATCTGCCGCCGGACCCCAACGCCTTGCGGATTCCGGCGAGCGCGCTGATCTTCCGCCGCACCGGACCGGAGGTCGCAAGCGTCGATCGCGACAATAAGGTGGTGCTCAAACCCGTCCTTGTCGGACGCGATCTCGGCACCGAGGTCGAAATTAAATCGGGGTTATCGCCCCAAGATCGCCTTATCAGGAGCCCATCCGATTCAATTGCCGATGGCGAACGTGTCAGGATCGCCGGCGAGACGACGGCTGGCCTAGAGCCAAGCGCGCATTAGCCGGCAGGAGGGGGCATGAGATATCGGGCTCTTGCGGCGCTGGCGCCGGCAGTCTTGCTCGCGGCTTGCGATCTCGCACCCGCCTATCATCCGCCAGTGATCGCCGTCCCGGTTCATTACAAGGAAGCCGGCAACTGGCAGCCGGCGGCGCCGCGCGACGATCATGGTCCGTGGTGGCAGGTGTTCCGCGATCCGACGCTGGACCGGCTCGAACCGCAGGTCGAGATCGCCAACCAGGACCTCGCCGCGGCGCGCGCCAATTATCTCCAGGCTCGCGCGTTTGTCGCCGAGGCGCAGTCGGCGCTTTATCCGCATATCGGCACCGAGGCGACGTTCTCGGACAACAGACAGTCCGACAACCGGCCGACGCGCGGCGCCAACGAGCCGGATTATTACGGCGCGAACACGATCGAGGGGCAGGCCTCCTATGAGGTCGATCTCTGGGGCCGCATCCGCGATAACATTGCCGCACACAAGGCCGAGGCGCAGGCGAGCCTCGCCGATCTCGCCGCCGCGCGGCTGAGCCTGCAAGCGGAACTCGCGCGCGATTATCTCGGCCTGCGCGGTCTCGATCGCGAGATCAGGCTCTTGCGCGATACGGTCGCCGCCTATCGCGATGCGCTGAAGCTGACGCAGGAGCGGCTGCAGGGCAAGATCGGCGCGCCGATCGATGTGGCGCGCGCGCAAGTGCAACTCGAAAACGCCAAGGCGCAATTGGCCGACATCACGGGCCCGCGGGCGCTGTTCGAACATGCGATCGCGACATTGATCGGCCAGCCGGCTTCGACATTCACGATCCCGCCGGCAGTGCGCGACGCGGCTTTGCCGGCAATCCCGCATGGCGTTCCCTCGACCTTGCTCGAACGGCGGCCCGACGTCGCCAGCGCCGAGCGCGAGACCGCCGCCGCGAACGAAACGATCGGCATCGCGAGAGCCGCTTTCTTCCCGCGCTTCACGATCAATCTTTTCGCCGGCGAGCAGGACACAGGCTTCAATCTGGTCAATCTCGGCAATAGTCTCTGGTCGGTCGGACCGTCGATTTCTCTGCCTTTGTTCGATGCGGGCCGGCGGCAAGCCCATCTCGCGGCGACCGAAGCGGCCTATCTCCAGACCGTTGCGCAATATCGCTCGACCGTGCTGAAGGCGATCCAGGAGGTCGAAGACAATCTCGCTTTGTTGCGCTCGCTGCGGATCGAAGCGGCGGATGTCGAAGCCTCTGCGACTTCGGCGCAGCGCGCCTCGGACCTTGCTTTGAGCTCCTATAAGCAGGGCGGGTCGAACTATCTCGACGTGATCATCGCGCAGACGGCGGCGTTCGACGCCAAGCGCGCCGCGCTGATCGTCGCGACGCGGCGTTTGCGGACCAGCGTTGCCCTCATCCTGGCGCTGGGCGGCGATTGGTCCGTCGACGAGCTCGCCGCGGCGAATGATCATTGATGCATCTCTGAAATCTTTTTTATTATTTCCGTCTCCCGAATAGCTCTATCGAGTCATGGCTGTCCAAAGTGATGCGGCCATGAAAATACATCTCGGACTTTCGTCCTGTCTTTTGCTCGCCATTATGTCTGTTCCGGCAGCGGCGCAGAGCGCACAGGAAGCCGTGATTGCACGGGCTTGCGCCGGCATGGGCCTTCATCCGGGCGAAGAGCCTTTCATCGCTTGCGAGCACAGCTTGGCGCAGACGATGAACGAGGCGGGATTGGCCCCGCGCGCCGACGCGGCGCCTTCGGCGGCCGCCGGTTCGGATCCCGCCGCGGGCTTTTACGAGTCCTATCAGCGCGGCGACCAAGTCACTTCGGTGCGGCGTGCCTGCGCGCAAATCGGCGCCGTTCCCGGCACGCAAGCTTTTCAAAGCTGCGTCGGCAATCTCAACATGACGATCAATGACGACGACGCAGGCGCAGTGATGGACCACTAAAGGTCATCGCTTCTTTGCACGCGAACCGCGCAACCTGACTGTCGATCTTCGACGTCTTAGACCACGCTGGATTTTTTTTGACGCGAGGTCGGCCTTTCGCGCCTCGCTGGGCGGCGGCGCGGCCGCCGTTGAATCATGCGCGGCGTAATCTCTGTTTCCGCGAAAATCGTGCGTTCGGCGGCGTTGCCCGTGCGCAGCGGGCGTCCGGGCAACAGAACATTCGCGGCATCGTCAAAAGTTATTTTCTTTTCAGATGCGTGGGAAGAGAAGTTTATTCTCTTTTTGAGCCGGTTGACGGCGCGCCTGTGATCCAAATCCCACACCTTCCAATTGTCTCGCTTATAGTCTAGTAACGCGGTTGACTAAACCCCCGTTTATAAAATTAAATTTATAAATCCTTTGGGGGTTCGAATGAAAAATGAAATGACCGTTGGCGGTTTTGCCGGCGCCCGTAAGACGAAATTTTTGGCTGTGCTTGCCGCCTCCAGCATTCTTGCAAGCTGGGGAAGCCAGGCCTTCGCGGACGACAGCGCTGCGATTCACAGACTCGAAGCCGAAATTCAGCGCATCGAAGCGCGTCATCAGCAGGAAATCAGCGCCCTGAAGTCAGAGATCCGCCATCTGCGTCATGGCGGCGGGCCGATCTATGTCACCAAGGGCGAGCCGGTACCGGCCGGACCTGGTCCGCATGTCATCGAGACGACCAAGTCGGGCGTGCACTTCGGCTTTGCCGACGCTGACAACGAGAACACGGTCGAGCTCACCGGCCGTTTGCATATCGATACGGGCGGCTATGCCGGCGTCAATCAGAGCTTGAGGAATAATGGGTTCAACTCGCATGGGCTTGCGAGCGGCATCAACTTCCGCCGTGCGCGCATCGGCGTGCAGGGTATTTTCCTCGGCGATTGGGCTTACGGCTTGATCTTCGATCTCGGCGGATCGAGCGATACCTTCAACGGCGGCGAGGCGCAAAATTCCGGTGGTATCACCTCGGGCATCGAAAACGCGTTCATCACCTACAACGGTTTCTACAAGCACGGCGGCCCGTTCCCGGTGGCCTTCGATATCGGCGCGATCGACGTGCCGTGGACGCTCGACGAGCCGATCGGCTCGAACGACATCATGTTCATGGAACGCTCGAGCTCGCAGGTCGTCGCGACCGAATTCGGCGGCGGCGACAACCGCACCGCTTTGGGCGCGCGCTCGAACAATGATCGTTATTGGGTCGGCGCTTATCTGACCGGGCCGCAAACGGGCCAATTGCACACCACGACCGCTTATTCGGATCCAGCCGATTCCGTCGGGCACGGGCTGGGACCGCAATTCGCCGGGCTCTTCCGGGCGACCTACCAACTCTATCAGAACAAGGACAACAACGCTTCGCTCCATGTCGGCTTCAATTTTGCCGATACGTTCGATCCCCGCACGGGCGGATCGCCGACCGGCACGGCGGCCGGCGCCTGGGGCGAAGGCTTCTCATTGAGCGACCGGCCTGAGCTTCGTGTCGATCCAACGGCCCAGTTCGGTGCGAGCATCCCGGCGCATGGCGGTCAGGTCTTCGGTGCGGAAGCTGCCGCGACTTACGAAAACTTCTTCCTCCAGGGCGAGTACTATCATTACGTCGTCGATACGCGGAATTCCTCGACGCTCTACACCACGACCAATGGTCCCGCTGTCGGCTTCAACGGCGGCTATGTCCAGGGCAGCTACACATTCGGCGGGCGCCGCTATTACAAGCCGACGACCGGCGCTTATTCTGGCGTGATCCCGGATCATCCGTTCATCTTCGGCACGGGTGGCTGGGGTGCGTTGGAAGTGGCCGGACGCTTCAGCATCATCGATCTGAATGCGTCCGCGCCGTATCTGGCCGGCGCTGGCGGTGGCTCGGGCAATGCTGCGGGCATCGTTCGCGGCGGCACGGCCGCCGCGGCGATCCTCGGTGGAGAGCAGACGGCTTATGGTGCGGGCGTCAACTGGTATCCGAACGGCAATATGAAGTTCATGCTCGACTACGAGCATGTCATCGAAGATCTCCCGGCGACGCTCGGCGGCGCGAACACCCGCGGCGGCACGATCGACTGGGTCGCGGCGCGGTCGGAATTCTTCTTCTAGGCGTTTGATCCCCCGAACGCGAAAAACCCCGGCAGCGAAAACTGCCGGGGTTTTTTCTTTGGGTAACGCTCAGCCGATCTTCGGCACTTGCAGCGGCGCAAATTCCGCAGTCTCGCCGTCGATGCGCGTCCGGTTACCGGAAACCTGCAATCGGCCCTCGGCAACCAGCGCCAGCGCTGCCGGATAGATCAGATGTTCCTGCACCAGCACGCGCGCGGCCAATGTCTCCGGCGTGTCATCGTCATGCACGGCGACGGCCGCCTGGGCGATGATCGGGCCTTCATCCATCTCGGGCACGACGAAATGCACCGTGCAGCCGTGGATTTTGACGCCATCCGCCAGGGCGCGCTCATGCGTATGAAGGCCGCGATAGGCGGGCAACAGAGCAGGGTGGATGTTGATGAGCCGATGTGACCAGGCGCGCACGAAATGCGGCGTCAGAAGCCGCATGAAGCCGGCAAGGCAGATCAGCTCGATCCGGTGAAGATCGAGGAGAACTTGCACCGACTTTTCGAACTCGTCCCGCCCGGCATAGATCTTGTGATCGACGGCGGCGGTCGGAATGCCTTCCGCTTTGGCGAAAGCAAGGCCTTCGGCCTCGGGGCGGTTCGAAAGGACGAGCGCGATCTTGGCGGGATAATCGGGCGCGCGGGCCGCGACGACCAGATTGCGCATGTTCGACCCGCGACCCGAAATGAAGATCGCGGTGCGCCTGCCGTGCGTCACAGCGCCAGCCGCCCGGTCATCGTCACCCGCGATCCGCCGGAGGCCGCGACGACTTCCCCGATCCGCACCGGTTCTTCGCCGGCGGCGCGCAAAGCCGCGGCAACAGCCTCGGCCTCCGCCGCCGCGACGATGACGGCCATGCCGATTCCGCAATTGAAGGTGCGCAGCATTTCGCTTTCCGCCACCGGCCCTTCGGCCGCGAGCCAACGGAAGACTGGCGGCACCGGAATGGCGGCGAGGTCGAGCCTTATGCCCAGGCCCTTCGGCAGCACGCGCGGCAGATTGTCGGGAAAGCCGCCGCCAGTGATATGCGCCAGCGCCTTGATCGGCGCGCCGCTCCGCAAGGCTTGCAGAATCGGGCGAACGTAGATCCGCGTCGGCGTCAGCAGCGCTTCGGCGAGCGAAATCTGCGAGGCAAACGGGGCAGGGCCTGAAAGCAGCAGGCCGGCATCGGCGATGATGCGGCGCACGAGCGAAAAGCCGTTCGAATGAAGGCCGGAAGAGCTGAGCCCAAGAACGATGTCCCCCGCGGCAATGCCCGGTCGCGGCAAGAGGCCATCGCGCTCGACGGCGCCGACCGCAAAACCCGCGAGATCGTAATCCTTGCCGTCGTAAAGGCCGGGCATTTCGGCGGTTTCGCCGCCGATCAGGGCGGCGCCGGCTTCGCGGCAACCGTGCGCAATGCCGGCGACAACCTCCGCACCGACCTCGGGATCAAGCCGGCCGGTCGCATAATAATCGAGAAAGAAAAGCGGTTCGGCCCCTTGGACGATGAGATCGTTGACGCACATGGCGACAAGATCGATGCCGATCGTCTCATGGATATTGCTTTCGACGGCGAGCTTCACCTTCGAGCCGACGCCGTCGTTCGCGGCGACCAGAATCGGGTCGCGGAATCCCGCCGCCTTCAGATCGAACAAGCCGCCGAAACCGCCGATTTCCGCATCCGCGCCGGCGCGCCGCGTCGCCCGCACCAGCGGCTTGATCTTCTCGACCATGGCGTTGCCAGCATCGATGTCGACACCGGCATCGGCATAGGTCAATCGCTTTTTTGACGCCATTTTTGCCCCTTGCTGAAGGGGTAGCGTTTCGTCCGGCGCAAGGCAAGCACCTCACCGGACATGGCTCAATCCGCCATCAAATTCGCCGAATTGCGGCAAGAGAGCTAGGTTGCAAGCTGCGCCGGCCGCAATTTGAGAGAATCATGACGGTTTATACGAGTTTGCCAAATCTCATCACGCTGGCGCGGCTCGGGCTTGTCCCGATCGTCATCGCGATGATTTCGGCCGGCCGCTGGCCCGAGGCCTGTTTGATTTTCATCATTGCCGGATTGTCCGACGCGATCGACGGCTGGCTGGCGAAAACATTCAATCTGCGCACCGAGCTTGGTGCCTATCTCGATCCAGTCGCCGACAAAGCTTTGCTGGTCTCGATTTACGTCGCGCTGTCGGTTTATGGCGCGGTGCCGGCGTGGCTGACGATTGTCGTCGTGACGCGCGATGTCATGATCATCGGTGCGTTCATGATCTCCTGGCTCATGGACAAGCCGGTCGCGATCCGGCCATTGTGGATATCAAAGACGAATACGGCGGCGCAGATTGCCTTCGCGGCCGCGGTCCTCGGCGCCAAGGCGTTCCAATTCACGCTGGGGCCCTGGTTTATCGTCTCGGCGCTCGGTGTCGCGGCATTGACGCTGGCGTCGCTGGCGGCCTATCTGGCGATCTGGGCGCGGCACATGAGCCTGTGATACGCGCCGCAAACCTGCGCGTGCGGTGAGGCCGTTCTGATGCGGATCGAGTGGCAGATCGTTTTCTGGGTCGCGACGCTCGCCTTCGTCGGCCTGCTGCTGTGGCTCTTCAACGGCGTCATCATGCCGTTCGCCGCGGCCTTCGTCATCGCCTATCTGCTCGATCCGCTGGCCGATCATCTGCAACGGCTTGGCTTGAATCGGCTTTCGGCGACGCTTGTCATTCTCTTCGGTTTCGTGATCTTCCTGGCGCTCGTCCTGGTCCTGGTCGTCCCGATCCTGACCCATCAGTTCGCCGCCTTCGTGCAGGCGCTGCCGGGCGTCTTGAACAAGCTGCAGGGCCTTGTTTCGGGCGCGGCCGGCACGCTCAGCGCCCAATATGCCGAGCCGTTGCTGCGAAAGCTCGGCCTGCACCCCGGCCTTCCGGGCATCTCGTCGAGCGTCGGCGATATCGCCGGCCAGGCGGCGGGCTGGATGGCCGGCGTTCTCAACTCGCTGCTGACGCATGGCGCGGCTTTGATCAGCCTGATGTCGCTCTTGGTCGTGACCCCCGTCGTCGCCTTCTACATGCTGCTCGATTATCACCGCATGATCGCCGCGGCCGACGGCCTCATTCCGCTGCGCTATCGCGGCGTCGTGCATCAGCTCGCGCATCAGATCGACAAGACCATGTCGGGCTTTCTGCGCGGTCAATCTTTGGTCTGTTTGTTCCTCGGCCTTTGGTACGGCATTGGCCTCACGATCGTCGGGCTCAATTTCGGCCTGTTGATCGGCATTACGGCCGGCTTTTTGAGCTTCATACCTTATGTCGGCTCGATGATCGCGCTCATCGCCGCGGCGATCATCTCGCTCGTGCAAGGCTGGCCGCATTGGACGCTCTTTGCCACGTCTGTCGGCGTGGTTCTCGTCGGCCAGTTCCTCGAGGGCAATGTCATTTCACCGAAGCTCGTCGGCGACAATGTCGGTCTGCATCCGGTGTGGCTGATGT
>Ga0153954_1001049_pt1 | contig 16879 bp, 16 predicted proteins | sample TSFL038MetaG_FD_102277 | JGI IMG/M metagenome (GOLD analysis project Ga0153954, IMG submission 102277) | Attine ant fungus gardens microbial communities from Florida, USA - TSFL038 MetaG | ecosystem: Host-associated > Fungi > Mycelium > Unclassified | place: USA: Florida, Wekiwa Springs State... | reverse complement strand
GCCATGTCGGGTTCGGTGATGCCGGCCTCGGCCGCGGCGCTCGCCGCGGTGGCGGCGGCACGTCTTTCCTGCGACGAGTCCCACCAGGCGTTGAAGGTGCCGACGATGCCCTTCGGCAGCAGCAGCGTCACCAGAATGAACAGCGCACCGAGCATGAACAGCCAATAAGGCGCGAGCACACCGGACGTGAAGAACGTCTTGGCGTAATTGACGACGATCGCACCCAGCGCCGCGCCGACGAGCGTGCCGCGGCCGCCGACCGCGACCCAGATCACCGCCTCGATCGAATTGCCCGGCGCGAATTCCGAAGGGTTGATGATGCCGACCTGCGGCACATAAAGCGCGCCAGCGACGCCCGCCATGCAGGCCGAGAGCGTGAAGACGAACAGCTTGTAGGATTCGACGCGATAGCCGATGAAGCGTGTGCGCGACTCGGCGTCGCGGATCGCGATCAGCACCTTGCCGAGTTTCGAGGTCACCACCGCCCGGCAGATCAGGAAGGAGACAATCAGCGCGAGGCAGCTCAGCGCGAACAGCGCCGCACGGGTGGCTTCGGCCTGAACGTTGAAGCCGAGAATGTCCTTGAAATCGGTCAGACCATTGTTGCCGCCGAAGCCGAAATCGTTACGGAAGAAGCCGAGCAGCAGCGCATAAGTCATCGCCTGCGTGATGATCGAGAGATAGACGCCGGTGACACGCGAGCGGAAGGCGAACCAGCCAAAGCAGAAAGCGAGCAGGCCGGGCACGACGATCACCATCAGCGCCGCGAAGGGGAACATGTCGAAGCCGTACCAATACCACGGCAGCTTCTGCCAGTTGAGGAACACCATGAAGTCCGGCAGCATCGGATTGCCATAGACGCCACGGGCGCCGATCTGACGCATCAGATACATGCCCATGGCGTAACCGCCGAGCGCGAAGAACGCGCCATGGCCGAGCGAGAGAATACCGCAATAGCCCCAGATCAGATCGATCGAGAGCGCGAGGATGGCGTAGCAGACATATTTGCCCCACAGCGCCACCAGATAGGTCGGCACCTGGAGCGCGGAGCCCGCCGGCAACAGCAGGTTGGAGAGCGGGATCAGGATGCCGCAAGCGGCCACCACCAGGATGAAGGTGGTGGCCGCACGATCGAGCGAGCGCGTGAGCACGTGGGGCGTCATGCTTCCACCGCCCGGCCCTTGAGCGCGAACAGGCCGCGCGGGCGCTTCTGGATGAACAGGATGATCAGCACCAGGATCGCGATCTTGCCCAGCACCGCGCCGGCGACCGGCTCCAGGAACTTATTGGCAATACCAAGGGAAAAGGCGCCGACCAGCGTCCCCCACAGATTGCCGACGCCGCCGAACACCACGACCATGAAGCTGTCGATGATGTAGCTCTGGCCGAGGTTCGGGCTGACATTGTCGATCTGCGACAGCGCCACGCCGGCGATGCCGGCGATGCCGGAGCCGAGGCCGAAAGTCAGCGCATCGACGCGCGAGGTTGCAATGCCCATCGAGGCCGCCATGCGGCGGTTCTGCGTCACCGCGCGCATCTGCAAGCCCAGCGCGGTGAAGCGCAGCATCAGAAGCAGGATCGCGAACACCGCAAGCGTGAAGCAGAGGATCCAGAGCCGGTTGTAGGTGATGGTGATCTGGCCGAGATCGAACGCGCCGCTCATCCAGGAGGGATTGTCGACCTCTCGGTTGGTCGGGCCGAAGACGGTGCGCACGGCCTGCTGCAAGACCAGCGACAGGCCCCAGGTCGCAAGCAGGGTTTCCAGCGGCCGGCCATACAGGAAGCGGATGATCGAACGCTCGACCAGGATACCGATCGCGCCGGCGACGAGGAAGGCGAGCGGCACGGCGATCAGGAGCGAATAATCGAATAGCGCGGGATAGCGGGTACGGATCACCTCCTGCACCACGAACGTGGTGTAGGCCCCGAGCATCACCATCTCGCCATGGGCCATGTTGATGACGCCCATGACGCCGAAAGTGATGGCAAGGCCGATCGCGGCGAGCAGCAGCACCGAGCCGAGCGACAGCCCATACCAGGCGTTCTGCACCGTCGACCACATCGCAAGCCGGCTCTGGATCGAGGAGACCGCGCCGGCCGCGGCCTTGACGACCGACTGCGGCTGGTCGCTGCCGACATCGCTCAACATCCCCAGCGCATCCTGATCGCCGCGCGACTTGATGGTGGCGACGGCGTCGAGCTTGTCGGCCTCGGAGGCGTCGGATTTGAACAGGATGATGGCCGCGCGCGCTTCGGAGAGCGCCTGCTTGGCCGTCCTGTCGGCTTCCTTGGCCAGCGCCTTTTCGACGGTCGGCAGCGTCGTCTCCTCGTGGGACTTGAACACCGACTGCGCCGCACTGATCCGCGTGGCGAGGTCGGGCGACAGCAGCGTCAGGCCGCCGAGCGCGGCCTCCACGGTGCGGCGCAGGCGGTTGTTGAGGCGGACGGAAGACGCGCTGTCCGGAATGCTGTCGACGGCGGCGCCGGTGGCAGCCTCGATCGCCTTGCCGTTGGTCTGCCTGATGTAGACCTTCTTGCTGTCGGCATCGAACATCAGCCGCTCGTCGTGCAGCGCGCTGATGATGGGATAGGCAAGCGGGTTGCCCGAGGCCGCAATCACTCCGATCGCTTCCTCGGTGTCGGAGAAATCGTCGGTCGTGAACTTGCCGACAGCGTCCTCGAACGGTCCGGCGAAGGCCGGCACCACGAAGCCGACCAGAAGGACTGCGAGGGCAACGGCACGAAGACGATAAAAAGCATTGGCCAACACTGGACTTCCCCGGCGGAAGATCAGGAAGGCGGCGACGGCCGCCGCCTTCCTCGCTCTCTCTTGTTCGTTTTCTTGTTCGTTTTGTTGGATCAGGTTTTGATCAGGTGCCCGAGCCGAGGCACTTGTCGGTCTTGACGTTGTAGTTGCCGCATTTCTTGCCGACCCAGTCGCCGATCAGGTCCTTGGAGCCGTCGAGTTCCTTCGACCAGGCGTCGCCCGGAACCAGATCCTTGGTCTTGTAGACCACGTCGAATTGGCCGTTGGCCTTGATCTCACCGATGAACACGGGCTTGGTGATGTGATGGTTCGGCAGCATCCTGGCCACGCCGCCGGTCAGGTTCGGCGCCTCGACGCCGGGCAGTGCATCGATCACCTTGTCGGCGTCGGTCGACTTCACCTTCTCGACCGCCTTCACCCACATGTTGAAACCGATGTAGTGAGCTTCCATCGGATCGTTGGTGGTGCGCTTGTCGTTCTTGGTGAACGCGTGCCAATCCTTGATGAACGTCTCGTTGGCCGGGGCCTTGATCGATTCGAAATAGTTCCAGGCCGCGAGATGGCCGACCAGCGGCTTGGTGTCGATTCCGGCGAGCTCTTCCTCACCCACCGAGAACGCGACCACTGGAATATCGGTCGCCTTGATGCCCTGGTTGCCGAGCTCCTTGTAGAAGGGGACATTGGCGTCGCCGTTGATGGTCGACACCACCGCGGTCTTCTTGCCGGCCGAGCCGAAGGCCTTGATCTTGGAGACTTCGGTCTGCCAGTCGGAGAAGCCGAACGGCGTGTAGTTTGTCATGATGTCGTCGGGAGCCACGCCCTTCGACTTCAGATAGGCCTCGAGGATCTTGTTGGTGGTGCGCGGATAGACATAGTCGGTGCCTTCCAGCACCCAGCGCTTCACCTTTTCTTCCTTCATCAGGTAGTCGACGGCCGGGATCGCCTGCTGGTTCGGCGCGGCTCCGGTGTAGAACACGTTGCGCTCGGATTCCTCGCCCTCATATTGCACCGGATAGAACAGGATGCTGTTCAGCTCCTTGAACACGGGCAGCACGGATTTGCGCGACACCGAGGTCCAGCAGCCGAACACGACCGCGACCTTGTCCTTGGTGATGAGTTCGCGCGCCTTCTCGGCAAACAGCGGCCAGTTCGAAGCCGGGTCGACGACAACAGCCTCGAGCTTCTTGCCGAGCAGGCCGCCTTTCTTGTTCTGCTCGTCGATCAGCATCAGCATGACGTCCTTCAGCGTGGTCTCGCTGATCGCCATGGTGCCGGAGAGCGAATGGAGAATGCCGATCTTGATGGTGTCGTCGGCGGCCCTGGCCGACCCAAAGCCGGTCAAGCAGAGCACCACACCAGCGGCTGCCGCGAGCCAGCGACGGCGGCTGACGGGCCTCGCGATATGATTGGTTGGATTAAGCATGAGATGTCATCTCCCTGACGCAGGCGTGAAAACGCTGCGAAACGGCCCGACGGCCGTCTGCGTTAGGGGAATCGCAAGAACTGTGCCATTGGCTAAAATCCAGATAAGATAATGTAATAGTTGAAGAATTTTACGCCGATCGCGACCCGCCCCGCCTAAAATTCAGGCGAGGGAAATGTATGCTCAAGCGGCAGACTGTTTATTTCTTATGCAACTATAATATCGTGGCTAAATTTACGGCAGGGCCATTGCAAGACCGCAACTGGGGCTAAGCCATCCTGGCGGATCTCTTTTTTAGCTTTGCTCACCATGAGCGGCGGCGGCGCGGCAAGACACCTTGAAAGCGCCGCGTTAATGGGCCATATGGCGGCCAGGACCCAGCGAATCATTGCGCGAGTGGCGCGAAGCGAATCACGGGTCATTGCGAGCCGCGTGTTTTTAAGCCCCTCAATGGCGGCTTCTGGCTTGCCCTTTTCAGCTGACCCAAACCGACGCCCCCAAACACGCGGGTGTTTTCTGACACCACGCCAGCGCCGCGGCTCAAGACCGGGGCGCCGTTCGTTCTATATGGAAAGAACCCAGCTTTTGACTTCCTTTCAGGATTTCGGCCTCGCCGACCCGCTTGCGCGAGCGCTCCGAGAAGAGAACTACGTTACCCCCACCCCGATCCAGGCCCAGACCATCCCGCTCGCCCTCGCAGGCCGCGACGTCGTCGGCATTGCCCAGACCGGCACCGGCAAGACCGCATCATTTGCGCTCCCGATCCTGCATCGCCTGCTCGAGCACCGCGTCAAGCCGCAGCCGAAGACCGCCCGCGTGCTGGTGCTGAGCCCGACGCGGGAATTGTCGGGACAGATCCTCGACAGCTTCAACGCCTATGGCCGCCACATCCGCCTGACGTCGGCGCTTGCGATTGGCGGCGTGCCGATGGGCCGCCAGGTCCGCGCCGTGATGCCAGGCCTCGAGGTGCTGGTCGCCACCCCCGGCCGCCTGCTCGATCTCGTGCAGAGCAACGCGCTCAAACTCGGCCAGGTCGAGTTCCTGGTGCTGGATGAAGCCGATCGCATGCTCGACATGGGCTTCATCAACGACATCCGCAAAATCGTCGCCAAGCTGCCGATCAAGCGGCAGACGCTGTTCTTCTCGGCGACCATGCCGAAGGACATCGCCGAGCTTGCGGAAGTCATGCTGCGCGATCCCGCGCGCGTCGCGGTGACGCCGGTTTCCTCCACCGCCGAGCGCATTGCCCAGCGCATCATCCAGGTCGATCATTCGGCCAAGACCGCCTTCCTGGCACAGCTGTTGAAGGATGAGCCGATCGACCGTGCGCTGGTGTTCACCCGCACCAAGCACGGCGCCGACAAGGTGGTGAAGCAGCTCGACAAGGCAGGCCTTGCCGCGAACGCCATTCATGGCAACAAGTCGCAGAACCACCGCGAGCGGGTGCTCGCGGCATTCCGCTCCGGCGAGGTCCGCATCATGGTAGCGACCGACATTGCCGCGCGCGGCATCGATGTCGACGGCATCAGCCATGTGGTCAATTTCGACCTGCCCAACGTGCCGGAAACCTATGTCCACCGCATCGGCCGCACCGCGCGCGCCGGCGCTGATGGTATTGCGATCTCGCTGGTCGCGGGCGCCGAGGAACTCGGATATTTGCGCGATATCGAGCGGCTGATCCGCCTCGCACTGCCCCGCGAAGACCGCCGTTCCCCCGGGGGCCAGCGCGATGCTGCCGCTGCCGCCCCTGCGGCCTCTACCCAGCATCACCGGGGTGGCCGGCCGGCGCCGCGTCCGCACGCGGGCCGCTCACATGATAGTGCACCGGCTGCGAAAGGCCCTCGCCGTCACCGCCGTGGAGGTGGTAATAATAGCCCCTCGCAAGTCAATCGTGGGGAGACCCACCGCGCGCCGCAGGGCGGCGGTAAGGCAGAGGGACTACAAGGCGTGGCGTTTTTGCACCGCGAAAGCCGACCGAATCACCGACCTAACCGCAACCAGCGGCCCAACTAGCCGTCCACCGACCTGGAGCGAACCATGGCTAAAGAAGAGCTGATCCAGTTCGAAGGACTGGTCACTGAAATCCTCCCCGACGCACGCTACCGTGTGCAGCTTGATGCCGGCCACGAGATCGTCGCCTACACCGCGGGCAAGATGAAGAAGAACCGCATCAAGACGCTGGCGGGCGACCGCGTGACGATCGAGATGTCGCCCTATGACCTTGAGAAGGGCCGCCTGATCTTCCGCCATAGGGACGAGCGTCCGAGCGGAGCCCCCGGTGGGCCGCCGCGCGGCGGGCCACAGCGTGGCGGGCAGTTTCGCCGCCGCTAGGCGCGGTATTGCCGCAATCCTGAACCGTGCGTGACAAGATCGCGCCATCGCACGGCCTGGTTGTGACAGCCGGTGCGTGCAAAAAATCGCGCACCTCAGGATTGTTTTGAATGGCTGCTTCCCATAATATGCGGGGCAATCGATTTTCGGCCGGACGACATTAGCTATCCACCGGTACAGCCGGTATAGACGCTGACGACCCTTCCAAAAATTCGATATCGCCAGCCCACGATCGAGTGGGTTTCGACAGTCTATACCTGAGAAGGGACTATCCCGTGAGCATGGGAACCGTAAAGTGGTTTAACGCAACCAAGGGCTATGGCTTCATCCAGCCGGATGACGGCGGCAACGATGTGTTCGTTCACATCTCGGCCGTCGAGCGCGCCGGGCTCGGCACGCTGCGTGAAGGCCAGAAGATCTCCTACGAGATCGTGGCGGACCGCCGCTCTGGCAAGTCGTCGGCCGACAATCTTCGCGCCGCCAACTAAGCGGTTTGCGTAAGGCCGAAGGCCTTCCAGATCGCGCCCGAGTCAGTACGAGAAAATCAAAAGGCCGCGCCTTGAGCGCGGCCTTTTGTGCATTCAAGCATCCCCTGTCTCCGAGCGCAGAGTCAGCTCTGCGGACAATTGCCGCCACTGAGATCCGGAACGCTGTTGTAGACAATGCAAGTCGTTTGACGCGGCCTCGTGTAGGAAACGTCGCTCAGTTTCACTCCGGTCTTCCCCATCACATAGCCGATTGTCGGCACGTATTGGTAGCTGACCTCGCTGAAGATCAGGTAGGTCTTCGGGACAAGGAGCTGGGACGGCACGACGGTGCTGACGTCGTCGTTCTGTTGGCGCGCCGACGACGTCAGCGTGGCCTGAAGAGCGCCGGCCGAGATGACGGCCGACTTGCTCCACTGCACCGTGGCTTTCTTGTTCGAGTCGACATAGACCTCCGATATCGTCGCCTTGGTCGGCGTCGCATCGTAGGGCGTTATGATCTTCATGCTGGCGGTGAAATTGTTCTGAAGATCAAGATCAGCGATGGTCGAGGCGTCACTGGTGGACGGCGGTTGCTGTGATGTCAGGTCCGACAGCGTCCGCGCGATGAGCGTCACCTTGCGGTCGACCGCGACCGCCGAGCAGAACTCGACCGTACCGAAGAACGCCACCAGCATGACCGGCGCGATGAATGCAAATTCCGTTGCGGCGAGCCCACGCCGGTCTCGCAAAAAGTCAGCGAGGCACTGTTTGAAAGGCAACATCCTGATCATCGCTTTCACCGCGACACTCACGAGCACGCGGGCAGGGAGCCGCCCGGATACGGTTCGTTCTTGAACGCCGCGGTCGCGATCAACAGCCGCTGGCTATTCGCCAAATTCGAGATGTTGTAGCCGAGCCCGGTGACGAAAAGCTGCCACGGATAGTACACCTGCACGACAACGGTGCAGCCGGCGCCGCCAGGGCTGAATTGCATGCCGCTGCTGTCAAACTTGCCGGTGGCATCGATCCGATTGTTGAAAGTGATCGCCGAGAACGACGGGTAGCTTTCGACGTCGACAGACATCTTGTTGCAACTGAAGAGCGCCGGAATCTGGTTGCAGACATAGGTCTGGAAGGCCGCTTTATCGAAGTTGCTGTTCTGTGCCTGTCCGGTCAGGATGAGGCGCGCCGACTCCTGCGTGACGGTTTCCAGCACCTGGCTCGCGAAGAACATCATCGCGGTCTCGAGGATCGCAAACAGCAGCGCCAGGAACACCGGCGCGATGAGGGCGAATTCAAGCGCGGCCGCGCCCTTGCGATTGCGCCGGAACCGGCGCAGCAAGCTCGCAAGCGAAGCAATGGGAGTGGCGGGCGGCGACATCTGACGATCCCCCGATCGAGCCCCTTCGAACGGGCAGCGACCATCTTTGCGCCAGCATTAGCCGAAACTGATTGTTGAAGTGTTGCGCACGGTTCGAGGACAGGGGCCCGTTCTCTTAACGCGGCGTTAACCAGCCAACGCCGCGCCAAATCACCGTCGCCTACTGAGCGCCGTTGGCCTTGTTGGCGCTGGCCGAACCAGAGGCCTGATTGCTGAGCGCGTTGGCCTGGTCACTTACCGCCTTGAAGTATTTGTCGCCGTCGCCCAGTGTCACGCGGCGCTGGCAGGTCGGCGTGCAGCTGTAGCTTTCGCGATCGACGCCGCGATAGACCGTTACGAGTTCCTCGCTCGGTCCCTCGACCTGGATCTGACGATCGACCAGCACTTCGCCGGTTCGGTCCAGTGCGAGGAAGTTGGTGGCGCCGTAGCCCTTGCCGGTCACCACGACGATGCCGCCATTCTGCAGCGTCACGTCGGCGATCAGCGGATTGCCGACCACGATCGTCGCGACGCTGGTCGGCAGCTTGACGAGCTTGGCCTCATCGACATTGACGGCGATGGCGCTGGGCGCAAGCTCGGCGAACGACGCGAGCGGCCACAGCAGCGTGCCGAGTGCCAGACCGAACAGGGGACGTGCAATAATACGCAGCGAACTCAAGGACATACTCTACCCCCGGGGCGTTGACTGGCCGGCAGAAAGCGATACGCAGCGGAGCCGGCGCCCGACGCGACGAGTGTGCGGTCAATTCATGAAGGAACCGCAAACGGGGGAGACCAATTTGCCGATCCGGCCCTGATGTCGGACGGCAGATCGAGACCCCGCGGCCGCCGGCTCAGTCGGCCACGCGAAGATGAACCACGGCGTTGTCATCCGCATAGATGCGCCGCCAGCCGTCGACATGATCCATGAAGCTTGCCGCCGGTGTCTTGGGCGTCAGCACCACCGCGTCGATGTCGTACTGCTTCAGCATGTCGAGCAGCACATTGACGTCCTTGAGCTGCATTGCGCGGTAATAGGCCATCACGAACGGCTCGCCATAAAGTTCGGCCCGTCCGTCGATGAAGACCGGAATGCCGCGGGAGATGAGATAGCCCGCGAACGGAAGATCGTTGAGGATCCGTTTTGCGTTGTGGGCCTTGAGCACGTCGACGGCGGCGGCCGGCGACTGGATCGACGGCGGCGCAAATCCGCGGTTGGCCGCGAACGCCCAGGTCGAGCCGCCCAGCAACAGCGCCAGCACGACGCTGATCGCGACCGGGAAGGTCATGCGGCCGAAGCGCGCCGGCTCAAGCGCGAATTGGGACGATAGCGGCCCAAGCACGACGAGCGGCGCCAGAAGCGCGAAGATCTCGACGTTCCGGACATGGGAAAGGGCCATGTGGAGAAGGCCCAGCACCAGCAAAATTCGCGGCAACGGAAGCCTTACGCCGAAATAAAACGCCGCAGCGATCGAGGCCAGAATGCACGCCTCGAGCGCGCCGAAATGGCCGAAATCGACGGGCTTCCATTCGTAGATCAGATGCAGCAGCTCACCGAGATCCAGAATCTTGCGCGACGCCAGAATCGAATCCCAGCCATAGGGTGTCACGCAGCAGGCCGCCAGCGCCGCGAGGCCGAACATGATCCAGCGCATCGCCAATTGCCTGCGCCGCGGCTTTTCCACGTTCCACAACGCGTCAAAAGCGAACGGCGCCACCAAAGCGAGCCCGAACACGAACCCGCCATGCAGGTTTGCCCACAGCGCCAGCAGCGGCAGCAGCCAGAAGGACGGCGCTTCGCCGCGCTCGCTCGCGCGCAACAGACCATGCACCCATGCGACCATGACCGGCAGCACCAGCACATGCGGACGCGCGAACAGATGAGATGCCGAGAGCAGAAGCGCGGCCGCCGCAACCGCGATGGCATAGGTCGCGGGAATCCGGCAGCCGAGGATGAACGCAAGCAGCGCGAAGGCGGCGGCGCTCGATGCCGCGGCGAGCGCAATCGGCCCGGCCCAACCGGCGAGGTCGTAGGCCAGCGCATAGAGCACCTGGGCAAGCCAGGACGTCGAAATCCAGGGCTCACCCGTCTTGGTGAAGGAATAGAGATCAACGCGGGGGAAAGCGCCGTGATCGAGAATCCAGTTGCCCACCGCAATATGCCAGTAGGTATCGGAATCGCCGAGAAGCTGGTTTGCGTTGATCAGAACCAGCGCATAGACCACGATTCCGAATAGCAGCCAGCCCGGTATCTGGCCGATGCCGATGGCCTTGTCTTGCCCAATCGCCCCGGCGCTCGCGCTGCTCAAGAAAGCCTCCGGGTCATGCTCTGGGTGCTAGCGCCGAAACGGATAGGCGAGTTGCCCGACGATTTCGGAAGGCATGGTCGCCTCGTCCTTTCCGTAATGATCGGGAAGCTCGCTTGCCGGCATGCGGAAGGTCCCGAACAGGATGTCCCAGATCGGAAAGGTGCCGGCGAAATTGGTGTTGCCGCCGACCTCGATCGCGGTGTGATGCCAGCGATGAAAAACCGGCGTCGCCAGCACGTATCTGAACGGCCCGAGCGTCCAGTTCAGGTTGGCGTGCACAAAGGCCGAATGGAACGTGGTGAACGGCCCGACCCAGAGCATGACGTTCGGCGAGATGCCCGCCATCAGCAGAATCACGTCCACGCTGATGGTTCCCAGGACCAGATTCACGGGATGGAAACGCGCAGCCGAGATCCAGTCCAGCTCCTCGGAGGAGTGGTGAACCGCGTGATACTTCCAGAACTCACCGCCATGAAACATGCGGTGCAGCCAGTACAGCATGAAATCCGACAGCACGAGGAACAGTAGCGCCTGCACCCATAGCGGCAGATGCGACAGCGGACCGTGCCCGTTGTCATAGAAAGCGATCAGTCCGGCGCCATCGTGGATGTTGAAGACGACGCCGGCGCCGAGCACCAGCAATCCGATCCGTATCACGCGCGCGAACACCGGCACGAAGAACCAGTAGACGATATCGGTGACGAGCTCGCGCTTCTTCCACCACGGCGCCGCATCGTTGCAGGCCCAGAAATACGTGAGGAGCGAGAACACCAGCCCGAGAGCGATCGTGATCGGGATCACCTTCTCGACCGTCTGGCCGAGCATCACGACGACATCGAGCGGAAGATTGGACATAGGCGCCTCATCGCAACAGATGATCAGGCCTACTCCTGCGCGCTTAAGGAGGAATGAACCGAACGCCCGCACCGGCGAAATCGGCTTCCAGATATAACCTGTCGAAACCACGATCGAATCGCAGCGATCTGCTTAATGCGAAATTTACTCTGCAAAAGAACAGCTAATTGCAGCGGTGTTTCCCAGATCGAATTAACTGCGCCGCAATTCTCCGACCTTAGGCTGATGCCATGGTCACGGTGCTGAGAACGCCGGCAAGACCTGATCCTAGTTCGTCAGCCACGTGTGCATTGGCGTTGCGTATGCGTAAGAGTGATGCCGCGATCGTCGCGGCAAAGAAGTCGGCGGTCGCCGAACGGAACGAAATCTCGCTACAGCTCGTATGTCTGGCGCTGGTGTTGTCGCTTGTCATGCTCGCCGGCCGGATACTCAGCGTCTGGTAACGACACTCCGTTTTCCGCTTTGTTCACTACTCGCCGATAGGCTTCGGCGATCCGATGTCCGCGCCTGACGGTGTTTTCATGACCCTCGATCTCGCACGCCTCTTCGTCTTCCCTGCGCTGATGGCGTTCGCGGCGGCGAGCGATCTCCTCACCATGACGATCTCGAACCGGGTATCGCTGGCGCTGGCCGCCGGCTTCCTGGTTCTCGCCCCGCTCAGCGGCATGACCGCCACCGGCATGCTTTTGCATATCGGCGCGGGGGCGCTCATGCTGGTGATCGCCTTCGGCTGTTTCACGATGGGCTGGGTCGGCGGCGGCGACGCCAAGGTCGCGGCAGCTGCAGCACTCTGGTTCGGCTTTGGGCACCTGATGAGCTACCTGCTCTATGCCTCCGTGTTTGGCGGTGCGCTAACGCTGTTGCTCGTGCAGTTTCGGCAATGGCCGCTGCCCATTGGGCTCGCTGGCCAAGCCTGGCTGTCGAGGCTGCACGCGAAGGAGAGCGGCATTCCCTACGGCATCGCGCTGGCGCTCGGCGCGCTAATGATCTACCCGGAGACCGACTGGGTGAAGGCTATCGACCTCGCGCACCTCGCACTCGGCTGATCTATCTTGCAGATCAGCCACGTAACTTACCGTTAAGGCAATTTCCTCACCCCTCATTAACCATGCTTTGACGAATAACTGCTCAACTCCACTTCACGGCGGCGCAAGCGCCGCAGCGTATTGTGGAAAGTGAAGCGTATGAATCGGGCACGCATCGTGGTCCTGGCTCTCGCCATCGGTGCCGGTGGCGTTGCCGCCTATCTGGCGAGTGGCTCAAACGACAGACCCCCACCCAGCCAGCCCGTCGCCCAGCTGCCGACGGTCGACGTGCTCGTGGCGAAATCCGATATCGGCCTCGGCCAGACCGTCAAGCCGGAGGATCTGCAATGGCAGACCTGGCCGACGGCGACCGCAAGCGCCAGCTTCATCAAGCGCACAGACCGCCCGGACGCCACCACCCAGGTCACCGGCTCGATTGCGCGCTCGCCCTTCATCGCGGGCGAGCCGATCCGCGATCAGAAGCTGGTCAAGTCCGACGGGGCCGGCTTCATGGCCGCGATCCTGCCGAGCGGCATGCGTGCGATCTCGACTGATATTTCGCCGGAAACCGGCGCGGGCGGCTTCATCCTGCCGAACGATCGCGTCGACGTCATTCTGACCAGGCGCGAGAAAAATGCCGAACATCCGCAGATGGCCGACATCGTCGTCGCCCAGCCCATCCTCACCAATATCCGCGTGCTCGCAATCGATCAGGCTCCCAAGGAGAAGGACGGTCAGAACGCGGTGGTCGGCAAGACCGTCACACTGGAGCTGAAGCCCGAACAGGTCCCGACGCTTGCTGCCGCGCGCCAGCGCGGCACGCTGTCACTGGCGCTGCGCAGCATCGCCGATATCAAGATGGTCGAGAACGCCCCGGAAGCCACGACTGCCAGCCACGGCGAGAGCGTCAATATCATTCGTTTCGGCGTTCCAACCTCCGCGACGATGCAGAAGTGAGGATGAGGATCCTGAAGATGAAGTACGGGGTTAACAAGCCGACGCTGCGGACTTTCCTGGTCCGCGCCCTGTCGTTTTCAGGCGTCGCCGCGCTGACGCTCAACCCCGCGCTCACGCCGGTGGTGGCGAGCGATTATCGCGTTCCCCTGCCGGTGATGGCCGACGGCCAGACCAACGCCCGCCCGGTCTCGATTGGCGTCGGCAAGTCCGTCGTGGTCGACTTGCCGCGCGACATCAAGGACGTGCTGGTCGCCGATCCGAAGATCGCCAACGCCGTGGTTCGCTCGTCGCAGCGCGCCTACATCATCGGCGCTGCGATCGGCCAGACCAATATCGTCTTCTTCGACGCCAGTGGCCAGCAGATGGCCGCCTACGACATCGCCGTGACGCGCGACCTCAACGGCGTGCGCGCCGCCTTGCGGCAGATGTTTCCGAATTCCGACCTTCACATCGAAGGCGTCGGTGACGGCGTCGTGCTGACGGGCTCGGCGGCCAATCCGATCGAGGCGCAGCAGGCCGGCGACATGGCCGCACGCCTTGCGGGCGGCGTCGACAAGGTCGTCAACTCGATCACCGTTCGCGGCCGCGACCAGGTCATGCTGAAGGTCACCGTCGCCGAGGTTCAGCGCTCGATCATCAAGCAGCTGGGCATCGATCTCAGCGCCAATCTCAGCTACGGCAGCACCGTGGTGAACTTCAACAACAACAATCCGTTCACCGCCAACAATGCGCCGCTCGTCGCCAACAACGCCTTGAAGACATCGTTCGGCTCCACTCCTTCCGTGCAGGCCACGCTGCGCGCCATGGAGAGCGCGGGCGTGGTGCGGACGCTCGCCGAACCCAACCTGACGGCGATCTCCGGCGAGTCCGCGACCTTTATCTCCGGCGGCGAATTTCCGATTCCGACCGGCGTGACCTGCCAGACCACGACATCGGGCGCCATCGGACAGTGCGTGCAGACGGTGAGCTTCAAGAAATTCGGTATCTCGCTCAACTTCACGCCTGTGGTTCTTACCGAAGGCCGGATCAGCCTGCGGGTGATGACCGAAGTATCCGAAATCTCGAGCGAGAACGCCCTGAAGGGCGGCGCCGGCGGCACGACCATTCCCTCGGTCAAGACGCGCCGGGCGGAAACCACGCTCGAGATTCCTTCCGGTGGCTCGATGGCGATGGCTGGCCTGATCCAGCAACAGACCAAGCAGGCGATCAACGGCCTGCCCGGAATGATGGAGATACCGGTGCTGGGATCGCTGTTCCGCAGCCGCGACTTCGTCAACAACCAGACCGAACTCGCCGTGATCGTGACGCCCTATGTCGTGCGCGCGGTCGCCCAGAAGGACCTGTCGCGCCCGGACGACGGCTTTGCAGCAGCATCCGATCCGCAGGCCGACCTGCTCGGCACCATCAACCGCATCTACGGCGTGCCGGGCCGCACCGATCCGGCACGGAATTATCGCGGCACTTACGGCTTTATCACCGACTGAGGCGGGGTGGGGATTTTGAACGATGACAACCAGAATATCCCATAAGCGCCCTCGCGCCGGCCACCTGGCGCTGGCGCTGGTCGGTCTCGGCCTTTCGCTCGGCGCCTGCACGCATGACGATCAGGTCGCTGTGACCGCGAGCATACCGGACGACTACCGGCTGCGTCATCCGATAGCAGTCGAGGAAGCCAACCATTCCATCGTGGTGTTTGTCGGCCAGGGCCGCGGCGGCCTTTCCGCCGAGCAGCGCGTCGACGTGATGGGCCTGGCGCAGAGCTGGCAGCGAGAAGGCACTGGTGCAATCAACGCCGACGTGCCGGTCAATACGCCGAATGCGCGCGCGGCCGCGGACGCCTTCCATGAGATCCAGTCGCTGCTGGCAGCCGCCGGCGTGCCGCCGCGCGGCCTCGTCGTACGCCACTATCATCCCGAGAATCCGCGCCATTTCGCGGCGATCCGCCTTACCTATCCGAGGGTGCAGGCGACTGCGGGACCTTGCGGCCTGTGGCCGGACGACATCGGCCCCTCGATCAAGAACAAGGGCTATTACGACAACAAGGACTACTACAATTTCGGCTGCGCCTATCAGCGCAACATGGCGGCGATGGTCGACAACCCCGCCGACCTCGCGCAGCCGCGTCCCGAGACGCCGGCCTACACGATGCGGCGCACCGAAGGCTTCGAGAAGTATCGTAAGGGTGCGCCGACCGCGACCCAATATCCTGACGCCGAAAAGGCCAAACTCAGCGACACAGGCAAATGATCAGCTACGCCCGCCAAGACTCCGAAGAAACGCCGGAGGTCGCGCCGCCGCCGGCGGAAGATCACATCGCACCCGCGCCGCGGGTGTCGGTGCAGGCCTTCTGCGAGACCGTGGAAACGGCTGCCGCCGTGCAGTCGGCCGGTGAGGACCGCCGGCTCGGCAAGGCGCATCTCAAGATTCAGATGGGCGGCATGGCCGCCGCGATCGAAGCCTATCGCTCCGCTCCGACGCCGAACGTGATCGTGCTGGAAGCCGATATCCGCAACGACGTCTTGGCCGGGCTCGACCGGCTCGCCACCGTTTGCGATCCCGGCACCCGCGTGGTCGTGATCGGCCGCGTCAACGACGTCGCGCTGTATCGCGAGCTGGTCCGTCGCGGCGTCAGCGACTACATCATCGCGCCTATCACCACGATCGACGTCGTGCGTTCGATCTGCAACCTGTTCTCGGCGCCCGAGGCGAAGTCGGTCGGCCGCATCATCGCGGTGGTCGGCGCCAAGGGCGGCGTCGGCGCATCGACCGTCGCCCACAACGTCGCCTGGGCGATCGCGCGCGATCTCGCGATGGATTCAGTTGTCGCCGATCTCGATCTGGCGTTCGGCACGGCCGGCCTCGACTACAACCAGGATCCGCCGCAAGGCATTGCGGACGCCGTGTTCTCGCCCGACCGGGTCGATACCGCCTTTATCGATCGCCTGCTATCGAAATGCACCGATCATCTGAGCCTGCTGGCGGCGCCTGCGACGCTGGACCGTGTCTATGATTTCGGCACCGAGGCGTTCGACGCGATCTTCGACACGCTACGCACGACGATGCCCTGCATCGTGCTCGACATCCCGCATCTGTGGTCGGGCTGGACCAAGCGTGCGCTGGTGAGTGCCGACGACATCCTGATCGTCGCCGCGCCCGACCTCGCCAATCTGCGCAACACCAAGAACATTTTCGACCTGTTGAAGGCCTCGCGCCCGAACGACCGGCCGCCGCTGTTCTGCCTGAACCAGGTCGGGGTGCCCAAACGGCCGGAAATCAGCGCGACCGAATTTGCCAAGGCGATCGAAAGCGAGCCGGTCGCCGCGATCCCCTTCGATCCGCAGATGTTCGGCTCGGCCGCCAACAACGGCCAGATGATAGCGGAGGT
>Ga0153954_1001048_pt1 | contig 16895 bp, 10 predicted proteins | sample TSFL038MetaG_FD_102277 | JGI IMG/M metagenome (GOLD analysis project Ga0153954, IMG submission 102277) | Attine ant fungus gardens microbial communities from Florida, USA - TSFL038 MetaG | ecosystem: Host-associated > Fungi > Mycelium > Unclassified | place: USA: Florida, Wekiwa Springs State... | reverse complement strand
TTTGCGCCAAGAAAACCCCGCCGCAGCCCGCTCTTTTTTTCGCGATCTAACCCATAGCTTGATTTTCGTATTGTTAGGAATTGTTGCTTTAGGGGGTGCAATTTTGAGCTCACTCCTAGCGTGGGGGCATTTTTCAGTCGCCAATCAAGAGATTTTGGGGCTGACACTGCTCATGCTTCCAAGCCTCGTCTTCATCTGTTTGTTTGGCCTTAATAGTTCCCTACTACAATGTGAGCGGCATTATTTTCTTTCGGGTGTTGCGCCGGTCGCATTTAATGTAGTCTGGACAGCAGGAGTTTTGGCTATCTGGAAAGGGGGTTTTCCTTATCCGATGGAGATTTTGGCGCTATTTGTGATCTTGGCTTGCGCGGCCCAGTGGCTCGTCACGCTCCCTAAAACCAAAATGTCTGTCGAAACATCGCCTCAGCTGTTTTCACCGCAAGTTAGGGCTCTTTTTGCTCCCCTGTTTTTGGGAGTCCTCGGCATTTCAGCCTCCCAAATTAACAATGCGCTCGATACCCTCTTTGCCCGCTACGCCGATCTGGAAGGGCCCGCCTTCTTGTGGTATGCCTTACGCCTGCAGCAACTTCCGCTGGCGCTTTTTGGGGTCGCCCTGTCGGGAGCTCTTCTCCCCCCTTTAGCGCGCGCCATTAAAAGCCAAGATCAAATCCGCTACCGCCAATTCCTCAATACTGCACTGCGCCGCTCTTTTGCCTTGATGTTTCCGATCACCATTGGGCTTTTTCTTATGGGAGATACGTGTGTACAGCTGATTTTCGGACGGGGCAGCTTCAGTGCCGAATCGGTGGTAGGGACCACCCTATGCCTATGGGGATATGCTTTTGGCCTAATCCCCATGACCTGGATCCTCATTTTTGGCCCCGCCTTCTATGCGCAAAATAATTATGGTACCCCATCCCGCGGTGCAATGGGCTCCGTTATCCTCAATATCGCCCTCAATGCCCTTTTTATCTTTGGCTGGGGGTGGAAAGCGGAAAGTGTCGCATGGGCGACCAGCATCAGCGCCTGGGCCAATTGCCTCTACCTCGCCTATTACCTACGGGAAAATATAGCCCTTTCTCTGCCCCGCGAAACCACCAAAACAATCCTCGCCACCCTAGCCGGACTTGCCGCCCTAACTCTCGTCGGCAGCCAATTCTTCACTCTCGCTACCGGGCAAATCCCCGCCTATGCACCCTTTCTTCCCACCCTCCGCCTTTTTGCCCTCCAAATCGGCGCTTTCGCCCTCGCCTTCCTCAGCATCTACCGCACCTACATCAAAGAAGTCTTATTCGCTCTGGATAGCTAAGCTATTTCTCCAAAGCTTGAGAAAAAAAAAGCTCTAGAACATTTGCTCTAGAGCTTTTGTTGAATCTATCCGATTGAATTATGCGGATTTAGTTCGTGTGGGCGAGGAAGTCGCAGATTTCAGGAAGATTGATCTCGATCGGCCAAGGCATTTGCTCAGGCAAAGGCTTTGCGACGAGTTGACCGGAGAAACTATTGTTATCGAAGGTCAGGTACTCGGGCAGAGCGCGGCTCGGCGAATCAATGGCTTCCGTGATTTGCTTATGATTTCTCGATTTTTCCTTAATTGACACAACCATGCCGGGGCGTACTTGGAACGCACGTCGATCCACTTTTTTGCCATCGACCAAGACGTGGCCGTGGGCAACGAGCTGATGGGCAGCAAAAATTGTGGGGGCTAGCTTGAGGCGATAAACAATGTTATCCAAACGGCATTCGAGCATTTCAGCCAAGTGTTCTGCCGTATTGCCTTTCATCGACAAAGCTTTTTTGAAGTAGTTTACGAGTTGCTTTTCGCTCAACATCCCATAAATCGCCTTCAGCTTTTGCTTTTCATCGAGCATCAAGCCGTAGTCAGATTTCTTGCGGCGGCGAGCGCCATGTTGACCAGGGGGATTGGGTTTGTGCAGCAACGGATTGCGAGCGCGACCAAAGATATTAATCCCAAAACGGCGGGCGACTCGATTTTTGTTACCTGTGAAACGTGACATGAGTTCTCCTAAAAGATTGCAAGTAGAGATTATTTCACAGGTGCAAATTTTGAACAAGAGAAAAAGAGAGGGGCAAGGGACAGTGGTTTGTACTGATAGGAATCGCTAAATATCGATTATGTCCCTGGCCGGTCCCTTGTCCCTTGCGTCTCTTGCGTCCCTTTGTCCCTTCGGCCGTCCCTTTGTCCCTCTTGCTTATAATTAAATTTTTTATTATCTATAAGCTTTATTACCCTAGAGGAAGGACCCCCAAATGAGCGTTGGATCGACCGACTTATTCCATCACTTGCGCAGCTTGCAAAGGGCTTATTGCACTCTGCGGGACGCAGCCTGGCGCCATTTTGATAATCATCAGGCAGTACCCATTGAATTTAAATCGGTTACGCAATATTTGCACCTGCTCGTCGATTCGATCGCGGAAGGGTTGATCTTCATCGATAAAGAAGGGAAAATCTTAACGTATAACCAGCAGGCAGAAAAGCTCTTAAAGATCCCCGCCGATCAAGTCCTATTTAAAGTCTTCTGGAACCTCTTTGCCGACGACCTATTCGGCTTTTCAGTCAAAGGCGCTTTGAAAGATCACCATACCATTGAAAATCAAATTCATAGTTTCAATGGTACAACTACCCTTTCGGTTGACTTCCGTCCGATCAACACCGAAACGATACAAGGGGGTCTTTTACTGTTACAAGATATCACCGAGCTGCGCCGCTGCCAGGAAGGCGCTGAACGGCGCGATCGGCTGCAAGAATTGGGCGAAATGGTCGGGATGGTCGCCCATGAAATCCGCAACCCGCTTGGCGGGATTCAAGGCTATGCGTCCCTTCTCGAAAAAGAGCTGAGCGACCAACCCGACAAACAAAAGCTGGCGCAAGCCATCGGCACCGGCACTGCCGATCTCAACGAACTAGTGACGAAGATTTTAGATTATGCGCACCCTCTCGAACCCCATTTTGAAACAGTCGATCTAGCCCAACTAGTCGAAGATCTCAAAAAAGAGATGGAAGCCGATCCGAAATTAGATCCAGGAATCGATCTACAGTTTTCTTGCTCCCCCGGTGCAACCGCGCGCCTAGACCCCCAATTGATGAAATCAGCCTTGCGCAATCTGCTCGTCAATGCGATCCAAGCGATGCCGAGTGGAGGGATTTTGACCTTTCAAGCGCGGGAAAATGAATTTATCGTGCGCGATCAAGGGATTGGAATTTCCCCTGAGAACATGGAGAAGCTCTATTCCCCTTTCTTTACCACCCGCAACGAAGGGAACGGATTCGGATTGGCAGAAGTACAAAAAATCGTCAAGCTCCATGAAGGGGAGATTGGATGCGATTCGACAATCGGGATAGGAACAACATTTAGGATCAGACTGTGGAAAAAATCTTAGTGGTCGACGACGATAAACTCGTGCGCAATTTTTTAGTGGAAGCGCTGCAGCGCAAAGGCTTTGACGCATGGATGGCCGAAAATGGAAAATCTGCTTTAAACATGCTCCGCGAAACTTCTTTTGACATCGTCTTGACCGATTTGAAGCTGCCAGACATCAATGGTTTAGAAGTTTTGAAATGCGCTAAAGAGCTCCACCCGTCTACAGCTGTGATTGTAATTACCGGTTTTGGTTCTATCGAAAATGCCGTGCAGGCAATGCAAATGGGGGCCTACAACTACATTTTGAAGCCATTCCCCTTTGAAGTAGTGGAAGCGCTGATCGCCAAAGCACAAGAACACACCCACCTTTTTGTAGAAAACCAAACACTTAAAAGTGGGGTGGAAAAGCAGCAAGTGGTCGCTGAAAGCCGCGCGATGCAGCAAATCCTTGCCGATGTTGCCCGGATCGCCCCAACAGATGCCACCGTATTTATTCAAGGGGAATCGGGCACAGGTAAAGAGGTGATTGCGCAGGCGATCCATACCCAATCGCGCCGGGCTGCACAACCTTTCATCAAAGTCAACTGCGCCGCGGTTCCCGATACGCTCATCGAATCGGAGTTTTTTGGCCACGAGAAAGGATCGTTTACAGGAGCGACTGCACGCCGCTTAGGACGCTTTGAACTGGCCCATGGGGGTACTTTACTCCTCGATGAAGTCACAGAAATCCCCCCTTCTCTCCAAGCCAAATTGCTCCGCGCCCTTCAAGAACAAGAATTTGAGCGCATTGGGGGATCAAAGCCGATTAAGGTGGACGTGCGGATCATCTCCACCTCGAATCGCAATATGCAAGAAGCCATCGCGCAAAAAGTGCTGCGCGAAGACCTCTATTACCGCCTCAACGTGGTGCCCCTCCTTTTATCCCCTCTGCGGGAAAGAAAAGAGGATATCTTGCCTCTGGCGCGCTATTTTCTGCAAAAATCGGAAAAGAAGCTCACCAAAAGCGCAGAGGATAAATTACTACACTACAGTTGGCCTGGGAATACGCGTGAGCTCTTTAACGTGCTCGAACGAGCCTCTTTATTGGCTCCAAAGGGAACAATCGATGCACCCCAATTGCATTTGGAGATGAGCTCATCGGTTATGGCTAAAGAACATGTGCAGATTCCATTGGGGACACCTCTAAAAGAGTTGGAGAAAAAATATATCCTCGAGACCCTCCTGGCTCATCAAGAAGATAAGCACAAGGCTGCGGAGACTCTAGGAATCACTCTTCGCTCTCTTAACAGCAAGCTCTCTAAGTAAGCAAGGGACGGCAGGGACAAGAAGGGACGGCAGGGACGGGGGGCAGGGACAGGAAGGGACACAAGGGACGCAAGAGACGCAAGGGACACAAGGGACAAGGGACAAGGGACGCCCCCAGGGACAAAGGGACATCAGCTATGGACCAAAGCATTGAAAGGAACTGCTAGATATCCCTATCGTCCCTCGGCCCGTCCCTTTAGCACCTTTAGTTTTTCTGTCCCTTGCGTCCCTTGTGTCCCTTGTGTCCCTTGCGTCCCTTCTGTCCCTCGGGCCGGTCCCTTGCGTCCCTTCTGTCCCTCGGGCCGGTCCCTTGCGTCCCTTTAACCGAGCGGCTGTTCGGGAGTCGAAGTCCAGGAGCTTTTGATTTTGCCATCGGCATCGAGGTAGAGCTGTTCTCCATAGGGGAAATGCTGGATCGAGTAGAGCTGACCATCTGGAGTAAACCATTTGGTCACTCCTACTTGAGCACCATTTTTGAATGTACTGCGCGTCAAAACTTGACCATCTCCAGTAAAAAATGTCGCAGGGCCATCCAGCGCGCCCTTTTTATAAAACCAGACCGCTTTAATTTTTCCATCGGGATAAAAGAGTCTGTGCTCCCCGTCTAAAGCCCCATCTTTGGTTAAATAAGCCTCTTCGATGGGTTTTCCATAGGGTTGTACAGTGGAAACGCGATGTCCAGAAGGAAGTTGATCGCCGATGGCAAAATGGGCAGGCAGCTTAATCCCTTCGGGAAAATCAACTAAAGTGGCATCGGGAAGTGTTTTGGGGACTTTTCGTTTGGGTTTCCTTTTCTTTTTGCGCTCTTCCAGGGCGCGGTCGATCAAACCGACATTCAATTTGGCGAGATCGCGCAAGAAAGTATACCGCTTTTGATTGATCTCCCATTTTGTCAAAGCTCTCTTCCAAGGAGATCTTGTTTCTTCTTGCAAATCGCGGTTGTACAGGCGCGCTAAGACTTGATTAAATATATCCAAGACATACTGATAACCCGGTTCTTCCATCAAATCTGTTTCTAGTAATGCGCTCAATCCACTTTGGCGAAACTCCCCTTTTTTCTCTTTCTTCAAGCGCTGAATTTCTTTTTCGGCTTCTTCTAACAAAGACTCAAAGGCCTCTGCACACCGCTGGAGACTACTCTTTAAGGACTCCATCAATTTTTTTAGCTTGGGCAAGGTCGCTTGCGGCATTGCGCTGTTTTGAATCTCTACTTGTAACCGGTCGGCGATGGGATATTGCTTCACCAAGTGGGTCTCAATGGCTTCTTTAAAAGATAGATTAGGAATGCCGGGAAAGCCTAGGCCCCCTTCCGTCGCATTTAAAAGGGTTATTTCGGGATGTTCCTTGCCAAATTCTCCGATCCAGTCGCTTTCCGCCACCCATTTCCACAAGGTATAGAGAGGTTTTCCATAAATATCTTGCTTTAACAAGGGCTTTTCATCGAATTCATCCACATCCCCAAAGGCATCGGGATCAAATTGGACGTTTTCTTCAATCCCTGGGGCATACATTTTCATGCCGGTAAAAGCGAGATCCATCCCTGTAAAAATGATTGGATCGCACCCAAGCTTCCAGGCGATCTGCAAACAGAAATTGATCACATTGTGCCCTTCATCCAAAAACTCGTCGTTGATCTTGAGCGCTTCTTCAAAGTAATCGGAAACATCGTAGCCCCCACACCCAGTGACATAGAGGCGGGGCCCCGTGATCCTTTCAAAAGCATCGTGATACATCCGATTGCGGTAATAAAAGGGAACCTCTGGAGCTTTATTTTGACTCAAGCGGGCATATTGAGCTGGATTGGGGTCTATACCCGCCCCCAAATGTGGCTGAATGCCAGCGGCATTAAGCGCATTAAGCGCCGATCCCCCGGCAAAGACGAGCGCTCGATTCAATACCCCTTTCAACTGGGGAAGGCTTTTGACCAGCGAGGGACCAGCTCCGCAGATGATGGCGGGAACCTTCTTGAATGAGCCAAAGGTTTTATTTCCCAGATAAGAGCCTGGTAGGCTCAACATATTTTGGTAAAAGTTAACGAAAAAAGCGCCGCCATAGCGCAAATATTCATCGACGAGGGCATTTTTGACGGCGGAATCGTAGGCGATTTTATGGCGCAAATTTTCATAGAGCTCTTTTTTATCTTGCGCATACTGCTCCAAAGCGGACACGACGATCCTGCGCATGGCAAAATTCCAGTACAACACTTCGAAAACAGCTTCCGTGTCTTCCAAATTTTCGAAATATAACAACTGCACTTGGGGATCTTGTAAAAGGGCTGTAGCTTGCTCTGTCCCAAAAAAAGTGTGCAATACATTCAAATCATCTTCTAGAAAGACCGCGCGCCGTTTTCGGTCCTTTTTTAGCCACTCTTGTAAAGGAGGATAATAATCCCCTTTGCCAACGCCAAAGATAAATAAGGCGACGGCCCCCTTCAGATCTAAATGTTTGAACCACTGCTGCCCTTCCTCAGGCGTGGAACGAATGTTTACAGACTGGGATTGACGGTATTGTAAAAGGATGGCTTGTTTCGGGTTGGTATGGGACCAGAGGGCGATATTTTTGGCAAAAAGCTGCTCGTTCATTTTGTGTCAAGCGCATCGGGTTTAAGTTGTTTAAGCTGCTCTTCCATTTTTTCAATCGCCTTTTTTAACTCTTCCGATTTTTGATGCAACTCTGACAAGGGTTCTCGGGGCAACGTGGTACTTTTGCGCAAGAGATTCCCCGCCTCATCCCAAAGCGATATATCATAGTCCATTGGAGAACTATAAAACACCATTTCTTTCGAGAGTTGCCCGTTGTCGTACCAAGTGCGTGTGGTTCCGAAGGGAAGATTGTTTTTATATTGCGCTTCAGTAATTAAAAGCCCTTGAGCATTCCACAGCTGCTCGGTTCCTTCTAATTTTCCATCGACAAAATGTTGTTTTCGCTTAATTTGACCTGATGGGAAATAAAGCTCTACAGTGCCATCCAAAACTCCTTTTTTGTAAGAAATTTTAGTTTTTAAAGCTCCATGAGGATAGAAAAAGAGATGGGTTTTATCGCGCAAACCTTCTTCGTCAAAGTGGAGAACTCCTACCAAATGACCCTCTAGATCATATTGGAGTGTTTGACCCACCCTTTTATCTTCAATGAAGAGACTTCTACCTAAAACAGTTCCAGAGGGTGAATAAAAAGTGGAAATCCCATGCAATTTCCCTTGATAATAACGCATTTCCCCCTTCACCGAACCATCGGGATATTTGAGGATCAACACGTCATCATGAGGAAGATCCTCTCTTAAGGGCTCAATTTTTACATCGACCTTTTTTGCTTTGCTGGGAAGAGCTTGCCTCATCTTTTTGACAACGCCTTTCCCCTCTTCTATAAAAATGAGATTTTGCTTGAGATACACGCTCATGGTATTCAATCGGCTGTTGAAGGCAGAGCGAGAAGCTTTATCGCGCACTTCTTGGCTAAATTTATCGGCATGCAGGCGCAATTTTTCCAAATCAGGGACATTGAGACCGATTTGCAATAGGTCAAAAGACCGCAGGAAATAGTCGTAAATTTCTTTTTTAGAAAATTTTTCCAGCGCTGCATCTTGCTGATCAAACGGTGTTTTTTCTAGATCCAAGAGTGTTTGCAGAGCCTCTTTGACGAGTCCTTTCCATTTATCAATTGCTGCCTCAACTTGATCTAAGCTTACCTTAGGATCTTGACTTTGGACTACTTCTGCATGGATCCAATTGAGAATGTCATAGGAGCGAGTCATTTTTTCCCGCGCCACCTCTTCCAATGGTTTAGCGGGAATATCAAAAATTTCTAAACCATCAACTGTGGCATTGATAAACGTCCGTTTGGAATTTGCTAAGGCCAATTCTGTGAATTGAGTTGCCTCTTCCAACCAATTCCATCTAGTTTCAATCATCTCCCCTTTATTGTTTTTAGCATTCACCACTAATCCTTTGGAGGAATCCACAGCATCATGTTGAGCATGTCGAACTAGATCTGTGCCGTGGCGGGCAAGGCCCTCCGCATACCGCGTCTTGTTCTGGAATGAAAGATCCATCCCCAAATAAACCAATGGCTCACACCCTAGCTCAATGGCCAAATAGGCAAAAACATTCGAAGTGGAAACGCCTAATTCAACATTTTCGAAATGGGGCAATTTTAACTCGCGATTGAACCACACTCCAAATTTCTCAAAGTTATAATTTCCTATGTAAATTCTAGGCCCATGTATGAGTGGTGTCGCCTTATGATGAAATCTAAGTTGGTAGAAAAAGGGAGTTTCATAGCCAAAATGGGTGAGTTGGCGGCTTTCTTGGATATCATAGGGATCAATGCATAGACCAAAATTGGGAAAAACTCCGGCGCGGTTTAAGATGTTGAAGCCTGTAGCAGAGCCGAGAATAATGGCTTTATTTTCTAAAGTTTTAAGCAGCGGAATGTCTTGCGTTAGGGAAGGTCCTGCACCACATAAAATAAAGGGTACCCCTTGGAATTTTTCATAAAGATGAGAGGCCATACAAGAACCACTCAAAAGGGGTAAGTTTCTAAAAAAATTGCGATGAACCAAGTTATAGCAAAAAACTTTTTCCTCGTAGAAGTAGTTGTAGAACCGCAAGTTCATAATCCACTGGTAACGGATGCGATTGGTATCATAGGTGCGGTGTTTAATGTAGTAGGGAGATGAACTCGCCTCTGTATTCAAGCTGCAAAAAGCCTGAGATAGCCATGCAAAAAACTCTCTAAACTTTCCCCAGCCTGTTTTTTCAGGATTCGGGAAGAAGCGGACAATTACTTGAGGGTCGCTTAAGATTTTGGTTGCCGCTTCAGTCTCTAAAAAGAGTTTCAGTAATGCAGCATCATCTTCGTAAAAAATTAGATAGCGACGGGGATTGAGGTGCAGCCATTCCTGCAACACCTCGTAAAAGTAGCCCAGTCCGACCCCATGGATGAAGAGGATTTGTTTATCAAAGGGAGCTAACACTTCAAACCACTTCTGCGCCTCTTCTAATGCGCCCTCAGGATCGTGTAAAGGGATCCCCTCGACTGTCTCTAGGTTGAGCTCCCCTTTTTTGGTTTTTGTCCATTTCCACGATGTCGTATCGGCTTGCTCAAGAAATGGGGTAACACCCGGACAAAATTTTTCCATCTGTGCAAAATTATCGATTTTCATACGGATGAGTTCTTTTCTGAAGGGGGTGGAGGCTCTACCTTTTTGACTTCCTCATTTTTTTTCGAAGCCTCAAGCTTTTTTGACAAGATGTTCACTGTTTTTGTTAAAGAAGCTTGAATAGCTCCAATTTCTCCGACCATCATTTGGGTCAGTTTATCAATCTGCCCTTCGACATCTTTGCGGGTCTCTGGCGTTTTCCAAATCGCTTCATCGGGATTGGAGGGATCTAAACCCGTCTCAAAGAGCAGTTTTTTCCCGGCTTCATGCATTTTAGCGATTTCATCTTTTACTTTTTGGAGATCAGCGCGTAAATCCGGATCGGTTTTCTGTTCGGTGGCTTCCACGGCAGGAACAACCGAATCGACCTGCTTCAAGATATGCTCCATTGCATAAGTCAATGCACCCGTATGTAACGCAACCTGATCGAAATAATCATGACGATAAGGGCTTTTGCGCGATCTTTTAATCCCTTGCGGGCTCCATTCTGTATAATCGGGAGGTGTGCCATCTTCATTAAAGATCACTTCTTGAGCCAAAATGCCATTTTCATACCATCTACGAGCCGTCCCACAAGCTTTATCGCGATCAAATTCAACTTCGACAACCAATAGCCCATGGGCGTTCCAGATCCGCTCGATCCCTTGCCTCTTGCCTTCGACAAAGTGCAGTTGCCGTTTGAGCCCCCCGTTGGGGAAATATAAAAGCACCTCTCCATGTAAAACGCCGTTTTGGTAATGCAGGATGGTCTTCACATTCCCATTGCGGTAATAGTAAAGCTGTTTGCCTTCTAGCAAGCCCTTACGGTAATTAAGATGGCTATGGAGTTCTCCTGAGGCATAATAAGTCTTGCAGAGCCCATCTTTCAAGCCCTCTGGTCCATATTTTGTGACTGAGATGACGTTGCCCTTATCCCCATAAAAAACAGAATAATCTTCAAGATTAGGAGGAATTTCTGAATCGGGTGCACTTTTTTTTGCCAATAAATCGACCTGTTGCAGCTTTTGAAGCCCTTTTTTGCGCGCATCTTCTAAAATCTTCAATACCGCTTTGCCCCCTTCCCGCACATATTTGATCCGGTTGCGGTAGAGGCGCACTTTTTCTTTATTGAGCTCTTCTTGAGGAACTGTCGAGGCGTCTCGGTCAATCTTCTCAAACTGATATAAGAAAATTTCGCGAAACACTTTATTAAACATGTTGAAGAGTGCCTCATAGGCAACTTGCTGCTCCAGTTCAATAAGTGCTTCCAACCCTTTTTCGTCTAAAAGACCGGGTGGTGGTTCCTCCCCTTTCTTAATTTTCTTTTCGGCAGCATCAAAGCTCCTTAGGATAGTCGTGCATAGCGGAATCGACTTTTGCAAACTATCTGCCAATTGATCCAAAAGCTCTTGAATATTTTTTAAGGTGACATTGGGGGGCATTTGTGCTTGTTGGATGGCTTGCTCCACCCGCCCATAAAGATCATACCTGGGAATGAGTAAGGTTTCTGCCACCTTAGCCAATGCCATGTTCGGAATTCCGTCAAAGCCAATCCCCCCTTCCGTAGCGTTAACAAAAAGGTTATTGGGATACTTTTGAGCTAGCTTACTGTACCAGATCGATTCAGCGACCCATTTCCAAAGGGTTAGGGTGGGATTTCCGTAGATATCCGCTTTACGCACCAATTCATCACTCTGGCTTTTAGTATGAAATTGCTCCCTAAGGTTATGAAGAGGGTGGTTGATCACGCCAGGGGAATAAGAATGCATGTCGGTGTAAGCCAGATCCAAACCGACGAAAATGATAGGATTACACCCCATTTTTTGAGCAAGGGCAGTGCTGAAATTCACGACATTGTGCCCTTCATCCACCCCTACATATTCTAAGTTCAACTCTTTATCGACCCATTTGCCAATATCGTATCCTGAAGTTGCTGTGATTGCCAGGTGATCGCCATGCACAGTTTCTAAGGCCAAATTCAAAAAGCGTTGCTTATAGATATAAGGCACTTCATAGGCCTGATTCATAATCAAACGGGTATATTGCGTGGGATTAGGATCGATTCCAACGCCAAAATGGGGATTGAAGTTGAACGCATTCAACGCATTCATTGCCGTAGCTCCGGCAAAAATCAAGGCGCGATCGCTCAATGTTTTTAAAACATCGATATTTTTGGCAAGAGAGGGGCCCGCTCCGCAAATAATGGCTGGAATTCCATGGAATTTATCGAATAATTTTTCCATTAAATACGCCTCAGGCAAATCGAGGAGATTGAGGCAATAATTGTTTAGAAAAACACGTCCATGGCCGCTGTATTCGCTAATTAAACCAGCCCTTTGGCTCGAAAGAAAATCGATGCGTGCTTTTGTTGTTTCTGTGGCCAATTGACTCTCTTCGTGCCAAACAGCAAACACGTAAGGCTTCAGGACAAACAAGGAAGCCATATGGAAGGTGGACATATCATTCACATGGCGCAGCATCACCTGAGGGTGAGCTAAAAGCTCACTTGCAAGTTCAGTGGCCAAAAATGTTTTAATTTTGGATAGCTGCGGTTCTAAATAAACCACGTTGGCATGGGGATTTTGCGCTAACCATTCCTTGATTGCCGGAAAGGTCTCTCCAGCTCCGATTCCCAAAATGTAGAGGACAGTGCGATCGTGTAGTTCCAATTTTTGAAACCATTCTCGTACCTCTTCCTCAGGCCGGGAAGCTACTTCTGGGGCAGATTTAACTTTTTCTAACAATTGCTCCCCAGCAGGCTCAAAAGCACTCCATCGCCTAGCATTGTCTCGATAAAAATCGCTCAAACGTGTTTCCAATCTTGTTCACCCATCGACCGAAATTTTCGTTTGCGGCTGGCAGGGGTCGTTTTTTTCTTCGGTTTTTTGCCGGTGAGGGTTGTCCCTTTTTCTTTTAATTCTTGAGCAGCCTCAACGGGGTTGAGTGCGCCTTTAGCGGCCTCACTTTTTAAATCTTCGGCCCGCTTCAATATGTCTTTGACCATCGATTGGGGATCTTCCCGCATCGCGGCAATGGCATACTCCGATACCCCGATCTCTGAAGCTATTTTCTTGGTAGCCTTTTTCAAATCCCCTGCTTTTTTCTCCAGATCTGAAAGTTGCTGTTCCAATTTCCTTGCTTTTTCAGGCGAAATCGGTTTTTCGGCATTGTCATATGCAAACTGCATAATCTCGGCGATTTGATCTAACATTTTTTCATAGGGAATGTTATTCATAGAAGAAGCCTTTTTTTCTTAGGATATCATTAAAATTTTAATTATGCAAATTTGGTATAATTGGATCTATGAGAAGCTACTATGAACATCTAGCAACTGCCCTCGGAATGGGGGGAGTCGGCGCTCAAAGCGTGGCAACTAAACCGATCACCCGATCATCGGCGATTTTCCCTGTTTTAAATTTGCCCGGGATCCGTTCGCGCATCCTGTTAATGGGTTATTGGATGCTGAAGCGCAATATTCCAGAAATCTTAGCTGTCGTCAACTTGCGCAATGAAAAAGGGCAATTGCTGGGAAGACAAACTTTTACCATTAAAGAACCCAAGACATTGCGAATTGAACTGAGCAATCAACTCGAAGCCGCTGGGATTTCCCCCGAAAGTGATTTCAGGGGGAGTTTAGAAGTTGAATTTTTCGCCACGACTAATCTCGTATTCCCTTTTCCTGCAGTGGTGATCAATTACTATGGAGATTCTTTCAGCACCGTCGTCCACACCACTCAGCGCGTTTACAACGATTTTGACGACATGCAGCGCAACTCACAGACTGCAGTGCCCGAATCGGGGTTTAACATCTATGCCGATAAGGAAAGGGAGCCCTTCCTCGCCCTCATCAACGGCCCTGAAAAGAAAGAAGAAGGGACGATTAAGCTCGAATTCTACAACAGCATGCACGATGTGCTGCGTTTGGAATTGCCCTTAGGCCCAATGGAACCTTACGAGACCCGTTTCATTTTTCCGGCCCAAGAGTGCAATTTAGAGGATTTTTTGAAAGGGAAAGTGGGCGCAGGAAAAGCACATTTCAAATTAAATTGGATTTTTCCACGCTTGCTTGTAGGCAACATACACCGGCAATTTCCGGCCCTGACGGTAACCCACACCTATTATGATACCTCCAAGGCCTCTGCCGATAGCGATTATTGGAAAGATAGCCCTCCAGAATGGGTGCCAGCATCTTTAATTGTCCCTTGCCTACTCACCGGCAAACATTACACCAACGTTTATTTCTATCCGATCTACTCCCCTTCAGAGTTTATTTTAGATGTGGAAATTTACAATCAAGAAGGGGTTCTCCTAGGCAAAAAGAAAGAAGCGTTGCGCCTTGTCACTCCTGAAGAGGATTTTCATGCGATTCAACTAAAAAAACTGGCAGAAGAGCTCCATATTTCCATGGATGAGCCTCTCGCTGCTCGCATTAATGCCCTTACGGTTGAGGGACAACGGTTACCTGCTCGGATTAAGCTCGGCCTTGATCTGGGGACCAGCCCTCTCGAAACACCCTGCAATATTTGCACCAATTTACAACCCTTCAACCCTGCTTTAGAAGCTAAACCACGCACTTTCCGCTGGGGTCCCGTTCTTACGGACCAATCTTCCCCTATGCTGTGGATCATGAACTCTTCCACTCATGTCGATTACACGCGTCCTGCGGAAGTGGAGATCACTTTTTACAGGGAAAGGGACAACGCTTCCCTGATGCGCAAATTCACCCTTCCTCCCCACGGCTTTCGCGTAATTTATCCAAATGAAGATCCTGAATTGCGCCTCTTTTTTGAGGGTGAAATTGGGTGGTTTACCCTGATCTCGACAAATCCCTACACAACCACCTATTATTTTGCTGAGAACAAGTCAGGCCTGATCGGCGGCGACCACGGCTTCTAAAGCACAATTTTCTACCACAGAGCCCACAGAGAGGCTTCGCCTCTCTGTGGGCTCTGTGGTTGTAAATTAGCATTTAATTCTAAATAGCTAGGCAAATAGTTAAGAAATCGCCAGCCTTCCGCGGAGTACCAACCGAACTGGATCTCATTTTGATTAGCTAGGGCTAAAAAAGGGGCTTGGAGGGTGTAATTATATCCGATAGCCTGGTGAAGTGCCTTCTTAGTCAAACGGGTGGCTTTGCATTCAATTAAAAGCAAGGGATGAAGTCCTTCGCTCCCCCTTCTAAAACATAAAATATCAGAACGGCGTAAAGGAAGACTCTGCTCTTGCCTCTGCACAAGCTTTTCAACGGAAATGAGCGGAAGGGGAAATCCTTGCGCTTCGAGATGGGTCAGCCACATCTGCCGGACGATTTCTTCCGGGGTGGCTGCGACCCAAATTTTACGATTGCGACACTTCAGTTGCTGCATTATTCAACTTCAATAACCCCGAAATTGCCATCGTTGCGCCGGTAGATCACCTTGATTTTACGATCCTCTTCGCAACGGAAAATCATAAAGAGATCCCCCGTTAATTCCATTTTTACAATGGCCTCGGTGTGAGTCAGAGTACGTAAAGTCCTTGTCTCTTTTTGCACTATGGGATGGAACTTAAAAGAATCGGCCTGAGCCTGCGCATTTTCTGCTTCAATGTCGTCATTAAATTCCAGAATCGCTTCATCCCCAAGGGGTTTGTAAATGTTGACATTCATCGCAAGCTGCTCATGGTTAGGAGCTTGATGATGGTCAGTGATCCTTGTTTTATAGCGTTGAATTTGATTGGTGAGCTTATGGACAGCCCTATCGATTGAGGCATACATATCGCTGCTAGCTGCCGAACTCTTTAGCCGAACGTTATCCACTTTGGCAATAATATCGACGCGATGCTCGAGTTTCTGGACATCCATTGTAACCATAACCTCGATGATGCGGTGACTAAACCGTTCAATCTTAGAGATTTTTGCCATAGCATATTCTTTCATTGAATCGGTGACCAAAACATTGCGGCCTACGACTGTAATGGCATAGGCTTCTTCAAGGAACTCCGCGGCTTTCGTTTTTCGGCTCATAAGTAACTCCCTCTTGTTAGTGGGCCAATTTAATTATACTCCCTTACGAGTTTTCGTACATTTATTTGCTCCCGTAACTGACGGTTACGGGAATTCATTGAAAATTAACATCTTTTCTGATAAAAATTTACCCTTACGCACCGATAGCTCAATGGATAGAGTACCCGGCTTCGAACCGGGTGGTTAGAGGTTCGAGCCCTCTTCGGTGCAATGTATCCCTTTCTGGCCCATACCCATACCAGCTACATTGATACCCTCTCCCAAGCGATTGGGAAGGGGCGGCAGCATGCTGCCCTCTTTTATGAACACTTGCTGCGCACAGGCAATCCGCCGGCACCTACCCACCCTGCTTTTAACAATGCGCAAAACATCTACTCCAAGCTCTTAGAACTCACCGATTTAACAATGCCGACCCAGATTGCCGAACGGAGCGACGGGCTGACAGGCAAATTTCTCTTACGAACTGAGGATCAACTCGAGATTGAAAGTGTCCTAATTCCAATGCAGTCGGGAGGAACACTGTGCATTTCTTCCCAAGTGGGCTGCCAAATGGGGTGTACTTTTTGCGAAACGGGGCGGATGGGTCTTTTACGCAATTTACGTACCGAAGAGATTCTCAGCCAAGTCTTTATCGCCCGCCATCGCCTTGACTTTGATTTCACTAACGTCGTTTTTATGGGGATGGGAGAACCATTTGATAACTTTGAAAATGTGATGCGCGCAGCGGACATTTTAATCGACCAGAAAGGCTTTGGCTGCGGCAAAAAAAATGTGACCGTCTCCACAAGTGGACGAGCCGATGAAATTCGCCGCTTGGCTGCGCTGCCAGGCGATACCCCCAATTTGGCTGTTTCGATCAACGCCCCGAACGATTCTTTACGCAATAAGCTGATGCCGATCAACCGTAAATACCCCCTAGCCATTCTCTACGAAGCGATGCGGGAATACAACCAAACTACAGGGCGGCAGATTTTAGCAGCGTATGTGTTGATCAAAGACTTTAATGATTCATTAGCCCACGCGGAAGAGCTGGCTGCATACTTACAAGGGCTCGACGTCAAGATCA
>Ga0153954_1001047_pt1 | contig 16901 bp, 9 predicted proteins | sample TSFL038MetaG_FD_102277 | JGI IMG/M metagenome (GOLD analysis project Ga0153954, IMG submission 102277) | Attine ant fungus gardens microbial communities from Florida, USA - TSFL038 MetaG | ecosystem: Host-associated > Fungi > Mycelium > Unclassified | place: USA: Florida, Wekiwa Springs State... | reverse complement strand
TATGTCCACTCGCAACCTCGACAAGCTCTTTGACCCCAGATCGGTGGTGGCCATTGGCGCCGGCACGCGACCAGGCTCGGTCGGAGCGGCGGTCACTCGCAACCTTCTCGGCGCCGGCTTCAAGGGCGAGACCTATTTAGTCAACGTAAAGGGCGGTCAAATTTCGGAAAGGCCTGTCTTTTCCAGCCTGAGCGCGGTGCCGGCACCGACCGATCTTGCCATTGTCATGACGCCGCCAGAGACCGTTCCGGGCATCATCGACGAGCTTGGCCGGCGCGGGACCAAGGCCGCCGTGGTCATCACGGCGGCGCCGGGCAGCGGGCCCGACGCCGGGCCTGTGAACGCGCAGTGGCGGGAGCAGGTGCTTCTCGCCGCCAGGCCGTATTTGCTGAGGGTCATCGGCCCCAACTGCATCGGCTACGCCGCCCCCAGGATCGGGCTCAATGCGAGTTTCGGCCCGAGCAAGCTTCAGCCGGGCCGGCTGGCGGCCATCGCCCAATCGGGCGCCGTGCTCGCCGGGCTTGCCGATTGGGGCGCCGCGCAGGGGTTGGGCTTCTCCTATCTGTTCTCGATGGGTGACATGGCGGATGTCGATTTCGGCGACGTCCTCGACATGCTGGCGCGCGACTACGAGACCCGCGCCGTGCTGATGTACGTCGAAGGCATCACCCAGGCGCGCAAGTTCATGTCGGCGGCACGCAGCGTCGCCCGCCTCAAGCCGGTGATCGTGCTCAAGGCCGGCCGCCATGCCGCGGCGGCCAAGGCGGCGGCCTCGCATACCGGATCGATGGCGGGCTCGGCTGCTGTTTACGAGGCGGCCTTCGCGCGCGCCGGCCTGGTCTCGGTCACGGGGCTGGGTGAATTGTTCGACGCCGCCGAGACGCTCGGCCACGGTCTGTTGCCGCGCACCGAGCGGCTCGCGATCCTCACCAATGGCGGCGGCGCGGGCATCATCGCGACCGATCTGCTGGTCGATGAGGCGGGCGAGCTCGCGGTCTTGCAGCCGGCGACGATCGATACGCTCGACAAGCACATGCCGCGCATCTGGTCGCGCGCCAATCCGGTCGACATCGTGGGCGATGCCGACGGCGCTCGCTATGCTGCCGCTCTCGACATCCTTGCCGCCGATCACGGCGTCGGAGCGGTGCTGGCGATGAATGTGCCGACGGCGCTCACCTCGTCGGAGGAAGCCGCGCGCGCGATCGCCGCGGCGCCGGGACGTCGCTCCGTGCCGGTCATCGGTTGCTGGATCGGCGGTCCGGATGCGGAAGCCGGACGGCGTGTCCTGCGCGAGGCGGGCATTCCCGCCTTCGACACGCCGCTCCGTGCCGTGCGCGGCTTCATGCATATCGTGGACTATCGCCGCGGCCAGCGCGCGCTGCAGCGCACGCCGCCTTCGATCCCCGAGACGCGCGCCGATATTGATGCGGTGAAGTCGATCGTCCAGGGAGCACTCGCCGAGCGGCGCAGCGTGCTCACCGAGCCCGAAGCCAAGCGCGTGCTCGCGGCCTATGGCGTGCCCGTCGTGCCGACCGAGGTCGCGCGCGATGCGGAGGAGGCCGCGCGAGCGGCCGAACGCATAGGCTTCCCGGTGGTGGTCAAGATCCTGTCGCGAGAGATCACGCACAAGAGCGACGTCGGCGGCGTGGCCCTCGACCTCGACTCGTCGAAAGCCGTGCGCGAGGCCGTGCACGCCATGCACGACAAGGTCTGCACGGCGGCGCCGGGCGCGATCGTCGACGGCTTCGTCATCCAGCCGATGATCCGCCGTCCGCATGCCGTCGAACTGATCCTGGGCGCGGCCGAGGACGCCGTGTTCGGTCCGATCCTGATGGTGGGGCACGGCGGTGTCGCCGCCGAAGTGATCGACGACAAGGCGCTGGCGCTGCCGCCGCTCGACCTCGTGCTGGCCGAGGACGCGCTCAGCCGCACGCGCGTCGATCGGCTGTTGCGCGGCTACCGCGACCGGCCGCCGGCGGACCGCGAGGCCGTCGGACGGGTCATGGTGCAGCTCTCGCAGCTCATCGCCGATGTCGACGAGATCGCGGAGCTCGACATCAATCCGCTGCTGGTCGACGCCGACGGCGTGATCGCGCTCGATGCCCGCATCGTCGTGCAAGAGCCGGTGGGCAAGGAGAGGGCGGCGCGTCTCGCCATCCGGCCCTATCCGGTGGAACTGGAGACGGGGGTCGAGCATCGCGGCGAGCGACTCCAGATCCGTCCCATCCGGCCGCAGGACGAAGCGCTGCTGACGCATTTCGCCGGGCGCCTCACGGCGGAGGATGTGCGGCTACGCTTCTTTGGTCCGGTGCGCGAGTTCAACCATGACTTCGCCGCGCGCCTCAGTCAGATCGACTATGATCGAGAGATGGCATTCCTCCTTTTGCGCGAGGACGATCTCGTGGGCGTCGGCCGTCTCGTCGCCGATCCCGATTTCGAGCAGGCGGAGTTCGCGTTGACCGTCGCCTCGGACAAGCAGCGGCGCGGCTACGGCGAGTTGCTGCTGCGTCATGTCGTCGACTACGCGAAGGCGCGCGGCGTGCGGCGAGTCTTCGGACTGGTGCTGCGCGAGAACCGCCGCATGCTCGATCTCGCGGCGCGACTGGGCTTTCAGCCCACAGCCGGCAGCGCGGGCGGAGTCGATGTCCGCGTGGTGAAGCGCCTTGATGACGTGTAAGTTAGGTCTCGTCGAAAGCCTCTGAACCAAGGCGGGATTGTGGCGTTTCGCCAAAGAGTTAAGGCAGAATTTTCAGATGGCGTCTAAGAAGAACAGAAGCGGGAAGGCGAACAGAAAGAGTCCGAAGCGGCCGGTCACGCTGCGTGATCACGTGGCGAAGCGCTTTAACGACTTCGTCATATGGATCGAGGGTCATCGCTGGCACGCGTTGATTGCGGGCTTCGTGCTCTTGTTCACGGGAAGCTTGCTGGGCGGCTACTGGCTTGCCAACAGGCTCGACTCGGTCGACCGCGGCAAGGAGGTGCGCGATATCCTTGCCGACATGAAGCGCGATACAGGCCCGACACGCGACACAGGCAAGTACGCCCGCATCGAGGACATTCCCGGCCTGCCGCAATACACCGAGACCGAGCCGGGCCAGCAGCGCGCCACCATCGAGGAGAAGCCGCGAACGGCCAAGCCCGGCGTGCAGGTCGCGGCGGCAACGGGCAGTGCCTTGCCGACGTGGCGACGCAATGCCGTGCCGTTCGCCGATCTCAACAGCAAGCCCCTGGTGGCGATCGTGATCGACGATGTCGGCCTCGATCGCCCGCACTCCAAGCGCGCCTGGGAACTGCCAGGGCCGCTCACCATGTCGTTCCTTCCATACTCCAAGAACCTGCGCGACCAGGCGCAGGCCGCCCGCGCGCACGGCAACGAATTGATGCTGCACATGCCAATGGAACCGATGGGACGTGCCGATCCCGGCCCCAATGCGCTGCTGGTTTCCCTGAGCGACAGCGACCTGCGCCAGCGCGTGACCACGGATCTCGACAGCTTCGACGGCTATGTCGGCGTGAACAATCACATGGGCAGCCGCTTCACCGCCTTCCGTCCGGGCATGGAGACGGTGCTGCAGCTCCTGCATGCGCGCGGTCTGCTGTTCCTCGATTCGCGCACCACAGCTCAATCGGTGGGCGATCAGCTGGCGCAGGAGCTCGGTGTGCCGAGCGTGACGCGCAACGTCTTCCTCGACGACGACGAAGCGATCGAGCAGGTGAAGCGCAGGCTCGCCGAGACGGAGCAGGTCGCGCGCCGGCAGGGCTTCGTCGTGGCGATCGGCCACCCGCACGAGGCGACCCTGCAGGCGCTGTCGGAATGGCTGCCCGGCCTCGCAGCCAAGGGCTTCGCGCTCGCGCCGCTCACGGCCGCCTTGCGCAAGCGCAATGGCCTGGATTGAAGAACGAGACCCGGAGGAAACAGCGTGCGTTATCACAAGAAGGCAATGATCGTGGCGCCGCAGCCGGAGCCGACCGAAGCGGGCGCCGATGTGCTGCGCGAGGGCGGCAACGCCGTCGACGCGGGAATTGCCTGCGCGCTGGTGCAGGGCGTGGTCGATCCGCAGATGTGCGGCATCGCGGGCTTCGGCTCCTGCGGCATCTATATGCCGGGCAAGAAGTTCCACGGCTACATCGACGCGCACGCGCCGGCGCCGCTCGCGTCCCGGCCCGACATGTGGGCCAACCTGATCGAGAGCGAGGCGCGTGACGGCTACGGCTTCATCCTCAAGGGCCGGGTCAACGACATTGGCTACAAGTCGATCTGCGCGCCGGCGAATCTCAAGATGTACTACGAGGCGCATCAGGCGCACGGCAGCCTGCCGTGGTCACGCATTGTCGAGCCCGCGATCCACTGGGCCGAGAACGGCTGGACGGTGCGCCCGCACGTCCACTTCTGGTGGGCTGATGACGGCGCGTTCGGCCGCGCGCCGAACTTCGAGCGAACCGGCTTCACGCCCGATGCCCGCCGTCTCTATTGCCGGCCCGACGGCACGCCCAAGCGGGTAGGGGACGCGGTGGTCAATCGCGACTACGGGCAGGTGCTACGCGCGATAGCGAAGGGCGGTGCCGATGTCTTTTATTCCGGCGAGATTGCCAAAGCGATCGACGAGGACATGAAGAAGAACGACGCTCTGCTGTCGATCGAGGATCTCAAGGCCTGGAAGACGGCGCACAACAAGCCGCTCTGGGGCAAGTATCGCGGGTATGACGTCTCGACCAACCAGCCGCCGGGCGGCGGCGTGATGCTGCTCGAGATGCTGAACATCCTGGAGGCTTTCGATCTCGGCGCGCTGGAGCACAATTCGACGGAGTACGTGCGTATCGTCAGCGAAGCGATGAAGCGCGCCACCATCGACAAAGACTTGAAGGTCGGTGATCCGAAGTTCGTCAGGGTGCCGGTCGAGGAGCTGACCTCGAAGGCCTATGCCAGGCCGATGGCCGACGAGATCAAGCTCGGCGTAAAGGCGAGCGTCACGCGCTTCAACAGTGGCGCGGTCTCCAAGGACACCACGCACATCTCCGTCCTCGACAAGGACGGCAACTGCTTCACCATGACCCATTCGCTCGGCATGCCCTCGGGCGTGATCTCGCCGGGCCTGGGCTTCATGTACAACGGCTGCATGGGCGTCTTCGATCCTCGCCCCGGCCGGGCGGGCTCCATCGCGCCCGGCAAGGCGCGTTTCTCGTCCGTCGTGCCCTCGATCATCTTCAAGGACGGCAAGCCACATCTCGTCATCGGCGCGCCGGGCGCCACGCAGATCGCAATGGGCGTCTTGCAGGTGATCCTGAACGCGCTCGACTTCGACATGACCATGGTCGAGGCGGTGAGCGCCGCCCGCTTCTCCGCGACGTCGGACACGATCGACATTTCCAACCGCATCCAGGGCCGGGTCGAACGCGAGCTGCAGGCATTGGGCTATCCCGTCGTGCGCAGCCCCTACGGCTTCGGCTTCGCCGCCGTGCACGGCATCCGCATCCACGAGGACGGCCTCGACGGCGGCGCCGACCCCGGCCACGACGGCGTGGTGATCGCGGTGTAGTCGACGCCTTAGGGCGTCTTTCCACCGGCAAGGCCGTCGATGGTTCGCATGCACTTCTTCCAGCCGTTGCTCATGTTGCGATAGGCGCCTTCGTTGCGGGGCAGTTGAGTGGACGAGGCGGAGATGCGTTCCGGCCGAAGCGCGAGACTTTCGGCTTACCAACAGTCGCGCTGAACGGTCAGGGAAGTTGTTTGTGCGCATCACACAAGTAGGCGCTTTTCGCTGGACGGGTTTTTCCAGCGACATCGCATCCCTGTTCGGGTTAGCTCCGAGCTTTGCCCATGCTAAAGACGGAGCACATTAATCCTACCGTACCTTCTTGCTTATCGTGGCAGGGAGCTGATTCTCCAGCATTGTGTCGGTGAAGTTTGTCCCGGTCAGATCGGCGCCGTCAAATAGCGCGCCTCTCAAGCTTGATCCGCTTAAGTTTGCGCCGGCCAAATTTGCTCCAACCAAATTCGCCCGTTGTAGTCGGGCGCCACGGAGATTCATTCCACTGAGGTTCACGCCTCTAAGATTGGCATCACGAAAATCCACGGCCTCAAGATTTGCGCCGATCAACTTCGCCTTAGTTAAATCAGCGCCGCGAAATATGCTTCCAGTCAAATCGGCCCTTCGAAAATCAGTTCCTGTCAACACGGCGCCAATGAAAGTCGCTCTGCTCAACTGCGATTGCCGAAAGTTTGTCCTTCGAAGATTGGCGTCCATAAATGAAGCACCAATGAAGCTGGCCTCTAAGGCATAGGCCCCCACTAACGAAGCAGAATCAAAGTCGCACCTGTCATAGATGCCTTCTACAAATACGGCTTCGTCGAGGTTAGCCCTTTGAAAATCGGCACCGTTAAATTGAGTTCCACGGAAAGGACATCCGCTGAATTTCCCACCCGAAAAATCAGCCTTCTGAAGAGAAATCAGTTTTGCTCCCCCTTTTGTAAGATCGAGATGAGAAAGGAATCGAAGAAAGATACGGTCCGTGGTCGCATTATAAAAATACTCTGGATACGAAGGGAAATTGTAGTAACGAGAGCCGCCGTTAGACAAGCGCACTGCCGCACTGAAGGTCTCTCCATTTAAAATTCTAGCCAACAAGTCAGAGAATGCATTGGGACTTTCGAGTGCAGCTATGACTATCGGGCCAGACGACCACCCCCCTTTTTCGGGCGGTTGTTCAAACAATGCATTTGGGTACGCCGCCCGTGCGGTGGCATTTAACATCGCCCAAAGAACTTCTTCAGAATTTCTCTGGACCCACTCTGCTCGTCGCCAGGAAGCGTGATCGCTTTGGTGCGCCGGCAGTCCCTCCAGTAGGCTTATGTTGATGAGATCGCTAGCGATTTCGGTCCACTGTCGCGCGCTGCTCCAGGATTCCTGTTCGTTTGCCAAAAAGGACTGAAGACGAAATTCATTCGCCAAGAAAAGAGAGATCTCTGGAGTGATGGCGGCTTGCCCTGTAAGCACGAGCCACCGATCAAAAAAGTCCCTAGCGCCAAAGTCTTGCATCGGATTTTTGAATTGCTCTCCCCACCTTCGGAATGCATCGACCAGGGCGCGAGCAGTCAGGTATTCGCCAAAGCTCTTATGGAGAAATTCGTACCCTCGGCCGCTTTCCTCATCCTTTCTCGTATAAAAAAGAATAGCGACATTTGTTAAGTCGGCTGCTCCACATGCGCGAGCCTGCGCCAGCAAGTCCGGTCGCATATAGGTATCTCTCATCTTCGCATATGTCGCCTCATCCCCCGTTCGACCTCCACCTCCCCATGCAGCCAATCCTAATGATTCCATCAGCGCATTGAAGCCATGTTGGCCGATCATGTTCAGATGGCCACGAGTTCCTTTGGCGCTTTCTCTTTGCCAAATCTTGTCGAAGATAGCGCTGTAAATGCGGTTACGATTTTCTGCAGCTTCAGCCCAACGTTCATTTACGTAGCCTGACAAGATAAGCAGGTAGGCAAGTAACGGCTCTTTCGTCAGATCACCTAGCGCTTCTTCTTCAATCGCATCTGGAGGATCAGTGGAAATTCCTTTGGCAACTGCCCAACGGATCCAAAACTCTTTGCGCTGATCAAGCTCCACCAATGATTTGTTGCCTTTGATCGTGGTCCGGTCCCAATCAATCTCATATTCATCGTCTTTGAGAGGCCGCATGCCTGCCACATGGAGAGTGCCACGCCCCGTTAGGTTTAAACGCTTTCGTGCCTCCTGCATTGACGGTACGCGCCCCAAAACTAAAAAGCGCACTGCCGCACTATCTCCAATTTGTACACGCCAATCCGCTAGTGCGGCGGCGAAATCCAGAGCTGCGCTTTCCGAACCGGTACCCTCCTTTGCGAGCTCATCTAGTCCATCAAAAATTATGAGCCAGTCAGCGTGTCCATCTCGACCGAGTGAACTTGCCGGCAATGATGCGGCATCGAAAGGCTCATCCCGTTCGTCGTGAAAGTAAGAATCAATACGCCCTCCCAGCGAGCCAGTACCTTTGAGACGCTGCAAAGGAACGAAAAGCACGCGCCACATAGGATTGATCGCCAGATGCGCCGCTATACGCTTTGCAAAAGTTGATTTTCCTGAACCGGGGCCTCCGGAAACAAGCCGAATTCGATCTGTTTTGTCGGATTGACTAAGCCAGTCCAAAACGAAGCTTTCGAGCACATCTACATGAACAACAGGTTTCCTCTCTTTCTGAGGAGGGCGCCGAGAGTCCACCTCGCCAGTTTCGTCGGCTTCTCGCCACCATGCTCGAAGAGGCTGATACACCTGTCCGGCAGTGACGCCACCATCGGCTGGCTCCCCAAAGAGCACGGCGTCTTCGAACCGAGTAACAAGTCGAGATCTATATTCATCCCAGCTTTTCTCTCGGCTGCTTGCCGTCGCATCTGGACCGGTAAGTACTTCAACTACTGGCTGAAAATACTCCGGGCGCCTCGTACGAATTCTGTTCAAGCCCACCGCAATCGCATTGGCAAATATGGCTTTCGCATTTGCCGACTTTTCCTTGTACCCGAATGCCTTCAAATCCTGCCCGATGCGGTCGGCGGCATCTGCGAAGAGCTTAAAAGTTAAAGGGTGTTCTAGATGACTTCTCTCTAGTTCGACCTCGCCGCTCAAACAGAGCGCGCTTGCTCGCGTCAGTGTGGCTTCAATAAACGACTCAAGTTCCGGCCGTTGTGGGGAACGCGTTAGCCGAACTGAGGTTACCGAATTTGCAACTGCGTAAGTTAGTGTCTCAATGACGAGGTTCGTTGCGCGAAGTTCTGCAGTGTCATCTCCGCGAAGCGCTTCAAGACCTCGAAACAGAGCGGAGACCGCGTTGGAAAACCCATTTGTCGAAAGCACAAATGCTTGAGTTGCCGCTTCAGCTGCCGCAGAGGCGATCTTCCGCCAATCGCGCTCTTTATGCCCCTCACCAATTCGAATACCCACAGCCCCCCCCTTAAACTAACGCCGCATCCGCTTGGCGATAGCTTAATATACAACTCTAGAGTGTGCCTAGCGCCGTTCAAGGGCGGGGATATGCTCGCTCAGTCGGCTAGAATTACGATGATCATAGCCGGCGCAGATTAACCGGCCACCTCTACTGAGATTGGTGATTCGATGGTGTGTGGGACGATGACTAAGCCTCACACTTGAAAAATGATCAGATCGTAGGCGGATATAGGCCACTTTGGTGTGCGTACTTGGTATCCTACCACTCTCTTCTCCGAGCCTCTCCCCCGCTTCGCGGGTGGAGAGGGACATGAAGGGAGCTGTGTCTGATGAACTAAGCCGCCGCCTTCATCGCCGCCACGCCCTTGTCCAAGATCGGCAGGACCTTGTCCTTCGCTTCCGGCGGCACGCCGAAGACGATGCGGGCGACGCCGGCGTCGCGGGCCTGCTTGATGGCATCGACATTCATGCCGACGCCGAACAGGGTGATCGGCACGTCTTCGGGCTTGCGGCCCTTTTCCTTCAGCAACGCGTGGAAGGGCGGGATCATGCCGAGCGTATCGCCGCCACGGCCGCCGATCGGCATCCAGCCGTCAGCGTAGTTCACGGCGCGGCGCGCGCCATGCGGGAAACCGCCGCCGACGATGATCGGCGGGTGCGGCTTCTGCACCGGCTTGGGCCATTGCATCATCTCGTCGAACTTCACGAGATCGCCCGTATATTTCGGCTTGGACTTGCCCCAGATCTCCTTCATCGCCTCGACGCGCTCGCGCATCAGCTTGAAGCGCCCCTTGAAATCCGTCGTGCCGTGATCGGCCATCTCCTCGGCGTTCCAGCCGCCGCCGATGCCGAACAGGAAGCGGCCGTTGCTGATCCGGTCGATCGTGGCCACTTCCTTGGCCAGGTAGATCGGATCGCGTTGCACCACCAGGCAAACGCCGGTGCCGAGCTTGATCGTCTTGGTCACGGACGCGGCCGCGGCGAGCGCCAGGAACTGGTCGTAGGTATCGTAGTAGTACTTGGGCAGATCAGGGCCGCCCGGCCACGGCGACTTGCGGCTGGTCGGGATGTGACTGTGCTCCGGGAACCAGACCGATTCGAAGCCGCGCGCTTCGGCTTCCATCGCGAGCTCTTGTGGCGGGATCGCGTAGTCGGTCGAAAACATCGTGATGCCGAAATGCATGACTTGATCTCCTAGAGAGCGGGGAGGTTGGGCGGTGGCTTGCGCATATTGCTTGCCTGCTCATAGGCATAAGCGAGCTGCAGGAGCTTGTGTTCGCTCCAGGCGCGACCGGTGAAGGTGACGCCGAGCGGATAGTCGGGCGTGTCCTTGCCGTCGACGCCCGAGACGAAGCCACCCGGCACCTGGACGCTCGGATAACCCGGCTTGGCCGCGATGCCGGAGCCCATCGCGCCGGCGAACAGCACGGCATCGAGCTTGTGCCGGCTCATATAGGCGTCGAGCCCGCGTTCCTTGGCGGCCATCAGATCCATCGCGCGCGCGGACTTGTACTCGAGCTCGGAAAGATCGCCCTTGGTCCCCTGAGCGGCCAGGAAGAGGTCTTGGCCGAAGCGCAGGCATCTATTGGCGTCCTCCTGGTTGAAGGCGATGATGTCGGCCATCGTCTTCACCTTGGCGCCGACCGCCCAGTCCCGCAGGTAGAGGTTGAGGTCGTGTTTCAGCTCGTAGAGGAACACGAGCGATGCGGGCGCCGGATTACCCTTGTTGCTGTTGAGCGGATTGCGGTTCAGCACGGTCATCGTCGTGCCCGGACCGCCGAGCCAGCCGATCTCTGGAATGGCGGCACGCACGACCGTGGCGCCACAATCCTGCAGCACCTTGATCGCCTGCTCCATCACGTCCTTCGAACGCTGCGGCAGCTTGCCGTAGTAGGGATCGTTCAACGGATCGTCCGGATCGCTCGGCACGCCGATGCGCGCGCCTTTCAGGCCGTCCTTGTCGAGCCAGGCGGTGTAGTCGTGCGGTCTCTGCTGGTGTTGCGTCGCCGGATCGTGCGGGTCCTTGGCCGCGAGAACGTTCAGCAGGATCGCCGAGTCGCGCACGGTGCGCGTGAGAGGACCGGCCGTATCCTGGCTGTGTGAGATCGGGATGATGCCGCTACGGCTGATCAAGCCGACCGTCGGCTTCACGGTGACGAGGCCGTTCTGAGTGGCGGGGCTGAGCAACGATCCGGACGTCTCGGTGCCGATCGCCGCCGCGCACAGGCCGGCCGCGACCGCGACCGCCGAGCCCGCGCTCGAGCCGCCGGGCTGTACGACCGGGATATCGTGATCGCCCAGCAACGTCGGCGAATAGGGGTTCTTCACCTGGCCGCCGAGCGAGCTGTAGCCAGAGGGCATGCCGACCGCGAGGATGTTGGCGAACTCCGTCAGGTTCGCCTTGCCGAGAATCACCGCCCCCGCATCACGCAACTGCTTGATCACCGGCGCATCGCCCTTGGCGTGGGCATCTTCCAGCGCCCGCGAGCCAGCGGTCGTGTGCTGCTTGTCGCCCGTGGCGACGTTGTCCTTCACCAGGATCGGCACCCCGGCGAGCGGCTGCCTGGCCGAAGGCTTCACACCGTCGAGCTTGCCCGCGATCGCGAGGGCATCCGGGTTGGGCTCGCGCACGGAGTTCAGGGCCGGGCCGCCTTTGTCATAGGCCTCGATGCGCGCCTGGTATGCCTTGGTGAGCGCGCTCGACGTGGTCGCACCTTTGTTCAGGGCCTCCAGCAATTCGGCGAGCGAGGTATTTTCGACGGGAACAGTCATCTGTGCCTCCGTTGGCCCGGCGGCAACAACACCCAGCGCCAGCGGGAGCAGGGCGAGGTCGCGGCGGGTCGGGTTCGTCATGATCCTCAGACGGCCATTGTGCGCTTCTGATGCGCGCGGCCGACCTTGGCGGTTTCGGGATTGTGGCCGGCGATCACGCGCACGCCCTCGTCGAGACGCTGCGTGATGGTCTCCGGCGTCGCGCTTTCGAGAAAGGCGAGCCTGTTCTTCTTGCAGGCCGCGAAAACCTTGCCGCGCGCGGCCTCCATCTCGGGCGGATAGGGTCGACGCTGCAGAGAGGTGTAGCCCAGCGACAGCCCGAGATCGCCCGGCCCCATTTCGGCGAAGCCGAGACCGGGCACGGCCAGGATCTCCTCGCAATGCTCGACGCCCTTGGGGCTTTCGATCTTCACGCCCAGCAGCAGCTCGCCCTTGGGATTGAGCGGCCAGGGCTCCGCACGCTCGAAATACTGCTGTTGATCGAGGCCCCAGATCGGTGCCGCGGTTGGCTCGGAGCCGCGGCCGCGCGAGCCGATGCCGAGTTTATCGACGCCAGGCTTATGGTGCGGGAAACGACAGGCGCGGACGAACTCACTCACGGCATCGGCCGACTCGGCCTGGCACAACAGGATGCCGTGCACGCCACGCGCCAGGAGTTGACGGAACTGCCAGGCATTGAAGGCGACGTTCTGGCCGTCGGTGCCATTGACCGGCGGCTCGACGATGATGGCGGGCGTGAGATGGCCTGAGTTGGTCGGGCCGCCTTCCATCAGACCGCGCATGTAATTCTCGAGGCCGGTCATGTCGAAGGCGCCGTGCTCCATGCCGACATTGATGTAGTCGGCCCAGGTCTTGGCATCCTTGCGGCCCTGCTCATGGGTTAGCACGTGACCGGTATGTGGGCCGTCGTAGTAGAGCGCTTGATCGGACTCCAGCAGCTCGATCGCGCGGTTTATCCGCTGGGCCATTGCCGTTCCTCCGCCGTTGGGCGCAGCATAGCGCAGATAAAGGGGAGGACAGCATGAAGACGATCGGCCGCCGGACGGCGCTTGCCGGCACGATAGGTGCAGCGCTGATGACGCGGGCGAGAGCGGAGGGCGCTTTTCCAGAGCGTCCCGTTCGCGTCGTGGTCCCGGCCGCGGCCGGCGGTCCGACCGACGTGGTGGCGCGCATGCTGCAGCCGCAGCTTCAGGCGATCCTGGGGCAGTCCATCGTGGTCGACAACAAAGCAGGCGCAACAGGCGCCATCGGCACGGCGACGGTCGCCGATGCCAAGGCCGACGGTTACACGATCCTGCTCGCGCCCTCGACCAACGCGCTGATCCCGGCGCTCTACGGCAAGACACTGAGTTACGATCCTGTGAAAGCGTTTGCCGGCGTCGCCTACGTGGCGAGTGTGCCGCTGATCGTCGTGGTGCCGATGGGCGGGGCCAAGACCCTGCCCGAATTATTAGAGATGGTGCGCAAGGAGCCCGAGAAATATTCCTACGCCTCGTCGGGCAACGGCGGGATCATCCACCTCGCAGGCTTTCTCTTGTGCGAGAAAGCGGGTGGGAAGGCCGTGCATGTGCCTTATCGCGGCTCGGCGCCTGGCATGATCGACACGATCGCAGGCCGCCATGCCTTCCAGATGGACACGCTCGGCTCCAGCAAAGGCTTCATCGATGGCGGCAAGGCGCGGGTATTGGCAGTGGCGGCAGACAAGCGCCTGCCTCAACTGCCCGACGTGCCGACGGTCGAGGAGGCCGCGGGCTTCAAGTTCTCGATCAATACCTGGTACGTCGCGCAGGCGCCGGCGGCGACGCCCAAGCCCGTCATCGCCAGATTGAACGCCGCCTTCAACGAGGCCCTCAAGAAGCCCGAGGTCGTGAAGCGCATGGACGAGCTCGCCATCGAGCCCGTGCAGTCGACGCCCGACGAGGCCAGGAAGTTCTTCGACGATCAGATGACCTTCTGGGATCCGATCGTCAAAGCCTCGGGTGCCAAGCCGGAGTGATCAATATCCGGCGGAGCGATCGACTACTTCCTTCAGCGGCTCCCCGTCGAGGAAGCGCTTGAGGTTCTCGACGAAGAGCTTGGCGACGAAGCGGTCGCGCTGCGGGTGCGGGCCACCGATATGCGGCAGCACGACGATGCCCTCGGCCTTCCAGAACGGGTGATCCGAGGGCAGCGGCTCCTGACGGAAGACGTCGAGGATGGCGCCGGCGATGGTCTTGTTCTTCGCGGCGGCGATCAGGTCCTCGTCCTTGATGAGATGGCCGCGGCCGAAATTCAGGATCCAGGCCGACGGCTTCATCTTGGCCAGTCGCTCGGCATTGATGAAGTTGTCCGTCTGCGGCGTTGCCGGCAGCAGGAGCAGCAGAAAGTCCGACCGCGCCAGAACCTCGTCGCTGCGCTCGGGCGGCAGGACCTCGTCGACATTCGGGATCGGCTCGGGCCGGCGCTTGGTGCCAATCACCTTCATGTTGAGGGCCTTGGCGATGCGCGCGACCTCCTGGGCGATCGCGCCCAGGCCCAGGATACCCAGCGTCTTGCCGGTCAACGGCTGCGCCGCCTTCTGGTCCCACTTGGAGAGCTTCTGGTTGGCAGCGGCGGTGGCGTAGGGCTTCGCGACGTAGAACAACGCGCCGATGATGTTCTCGGGCATCGATTCGGTGTGCGTGCCGCGCGCGCAGGTGAGGGTGAGATTGGCGGGAAGGTCGGGCAGGGTGAACCAGTGCTCGACACCCGCGCTCATCGCCTGCGCCCAGCGCAGCTTGGGCATGGACGGCAACAGGCCGGCCGGCACGGCCGGTGCCATCATCGCCTCGGTGCGCGCGAGCTGCTCGGCCGAGGGCTTGTCCTTGCGCGACAGCGTCTCGAGGGCCACGCGATCGGCAAGGCCGGCCGCCTTGATGGCGTCGATATAGGCGGTGGTGTTGTCGGTCCACAAAAGGACATGGGCGCGGTTGGTGGTCACGATAACTCCTGGGCTTCGCTATGCAGCGTAGCACGCTTTACGGGCTGGAAGCGGGCGCGGTAGTTTCGGCTGGCAAAGGAGCCCTTCATGGATCTGACATTCGGCAAGGAAGAGCTGGTGTTCCAGCAGCAGGTGCGGGACTGGCTGAAGGAGAACCTGACGCCCGAAATCCAGGGCGAGCTCAAGGTCGGCCGTAACGCCTACATGCCGAAGGAAAAGCTGCTCGACTGGCAGAAGCGGCTGGCCAAGAAGGGCTGGCTGTGCACGGGCTGGCCGAAGGAATTCGGCGGGCCGGGCTTCAGCACGACGCAAAAGTACATCTTCGAAATGGAGATGGCCCGCGCCGGTGCGCCGACGACCTCTCCATTCGGCCCCAAGATGTGCGCGCCGGTGATCATGAAGTACGGCTCGGACGAGCAGAAGAAGCGGCACCTGCCGCCGATGCTGAACTCCGACCTGATCTGGTGCCAGGGTTACTCAGAGCCGGGTTCGGGCTCCGACCTCGCGAGCCTGCGCACCAAGGCCGAGCGCCACACGGACAGCAGTGGCGACTTCTATATCGTAAACGGCCAGAAGACCTGGACGACCCTGGCGCAGACGGCCGACTGGATCTTCTGCCTCGTGCGCACCTCGAACGAGGGCAAGCGTCAGGAGGGCATCTCCTTCCTGCTGATCGACATGAAGACGCCCGGCATCTCGGTCGAGCCGATCATCACGGCCGACGGCAATCGCGCCGGCACCCAGGAAGTGAACTCGGTCTTCTTCACCGACGTGAAGGTCCCGATCGAGAACCGTGTCGGCGAAGAGAACATGGGCTGGACCTACGCCAAGTACCTGCTCGAATTCGAGCGTGGCGGCAATCCCTACAGCCCGCGCCTCCGCGCGGCCTACGATCGGCTTCGGCGCATCGCTACATCGATGCCGGAAGGCGAAGACAACATCCTCTCCGACACCGCCTGGCGCGAGAAGCTCGCGCGCATGGATATCGAGATCTCCGGCCTCGAGATGTTCGAGCAGGAGTTCTATTCCAAACTCGCCGCCGGCCAGAACCCGGGCCCGCTCTCGTCGATGATCAAGCTGCGCGGCACCGAGGTCATGCAGCAGGTGCAGGAGTTCGCCGTCGAGGCGGCCGGATGGTACGCCATGCCGTTTCCCGAGCAGCGCGCCTGGAACGCCAATGTCGAGCCGATCGGCCCCGAGGGCGTCGACGTGCTGGCGCCGCGCTACTTCAACGGCCGCAAGATGACGATCTACGGCGGCTCGTCGGAAGTGCAGCGTGGGATCATGTCGAAGGTGATGCTGGGGCTCTAGCCATGGACCTTGCCTTCAATGCCGAGGAGCTCGCCTTCCAGAAGGAGGTGCGGGACTGGATCACGGCGAACATGCCGGTCGAGGTGGCGGAGGAGAGCCGCCGCAGCCGCACCAGCCACGTCTCCAAGGAGCGGTTGCTGCAGTGGCAGAAGAAGCTCGCGGGACGCGGCTGGCTGTGCCCGAACTGGCCGAAGGAATATGGCGGGCCGGGCTGGAACTCGACGCAGAAATTCATCTTCGAGATGGAGATGGCGCGCGCCGATTCTCCGTACCTGTCGTCCTTCAGCATCAAGATGGTGGCGCCCGTCCTGATGAAGTACGGCAGCGAGGCCCAGAAGAAGCGCTTTCTGCCGAAGATCGCCGCGGCCGAGGAGCTGTGGTGCCAGGGCTATTCGGAGCCGGGCTCGGGGTCGGATCTCGCAAGCCTGCGCACACGGGCCGAGCTGCACGGTGACCACTATCTGGTGAACGGCCAGAAGATCTGGACCACCAATGCCCATTGGGCCGACTGGATGTTCTGCCTCGTGCGCACCTCGAACGAAGGCAAGCGGCAGGAGGGCATCTCCTTCCTGCTGATCGACATGAAGTCGCCGGGCATCAAGGTCGATCCGATCTACCTGGTCGATGGCACGCGCACGCCGATGCGGCACGAGGTGAACCAGGTCTTCTTCACCGACGTCAAGGTGCCGGTCGAGATGCGCGTGGGTGAGGAGAACAAGGGTTGGACTTACGCCAAGTACCTGCTCGAGTTCGAGCGCGGTGGGCAGGCCTTCGGCCCGCGCCTGCGCAAGGCGTTCCGGCATCTCAAGGAGCTGGCGCACACGCAGATGGAAGCGGGCGAACCCCTGTCCACCGATCCCAAGTGGCGCGAGAAGATGGCGGCGCTGGAGATGGAGATC
>Ga0153954_1001046_pt1 | contig 16903 bp, 21 predicted proteins | sample TSFL038MetaG_FD_102277 | JGI IMG/M metagenome (GOLD analysis project Ga0153954, IMG submission 102277) | Attine ant fungus gardens microbial communities from Florida, USA - TSFL038 MetaG | ecosystem: Host-associated > Fungi > Mycelium > Unclassified | place: USA: Florida, Wekiwa Springs State... | reverse complement strand
CTTACAGGACTCCGAGTTCGGTCCAGCGTAAACTGGGTCACTGTTTGGGTAAGATCGGCCACAAACGACCCAAAGGAGCGAACTTGTGTCTATCGCCTAATGAATTAGTGAATAATCCGGGTTGGCCTGCCGGTGCTGTTCGGGGGAGCCTCGGCAGGCCAAGGCCTGCCCTACAAAAAAACTTGCCGGATGTTCCAATCAGCGGGGTCTCTCGAATTCGTCTGACTCTCTCTTGAACGTACCGCGATAGCCGGAGGCCTGTCGGAGGATGGGGAAACGGCGACGTAGCTAGTTTTCTGTAGAGTTATTCCATCGTATTTTATTCAAAAGTTGTCTGCATGAATCTGTCTGCTGGCGGGGTCTGATGGGACTGGATCAAGGTCGGGTTGCCTGAGCATACGCCGCCCGAGCGATCTCGGCGGCGAGCTTGTGGGCGACGGACTCGTCGTCGATCCCCTGCGTCAAGACGACGAGGATGAAGGGCTTGCGGCCGGAAGGCAGGACGATGGCCGCGTCGTGGTAGACCCCTCGAAAGGACCCCGTTTTGTGGGCGACGGGGGTTCCCGAGGGCAGACCCGCAGGGATGCCTTCGTTGAACTTCTGAGCCTTGAGGATCTCGAGCATCTCCGTGGACGCGGCCTCGGAGACGACGGCCTTTTCCGCCAGGAGAGTGAGGATTCGCGAAAGGCCTCGCGCGGTGGTCACGTTGTTGAGCCCCTTGGCGTAGGCCTTGTTATCCTCGACGCCGCGAAGCACCTTGATACCTTCGGCACCGAGCGATCGCATCAGCCCTGTGGTCGACGCCGCGGAGACCCGCTCGATCAGGAGGTTCGTCGCGAGGTTGCTGCTCTCGGTGATCATCAGACGCACCAATTCTCGGAGCGTCGCTTCCCCGCCGACCCGTTGGTAGAGAGTGAGCTCGGAGTCGTCTTTAGGATCGAGTTGGTAGGGACTGCCATCGACGAGGCTGGCGAAGGAATTCTTGATCGGCAGCCGATCGTCGAGCCCGAGCCGGCCCGCGGCCGCCTGGCGGTAGATCTCCATCATGACCGGCACCTTCATAGTGCTCGCCGGGTGCAAGGGGAGATCGGCACGAATCGCGCACTCCTCGCGCGTCGCCAGGTCGCGGAAGCCGACCGCCACCGTCGCCTTACCGGCGCGCATCGCGATGAGAGACTCCATCTTGCTTTGAAGGGAATTCGGCTGAGGAGCCTCAGCCGCAAAAAGGAGCCCGGGTAGGCCGATCAGAGTAAAGCATGTGAAGATGATCGAGAAATGCTTTGCCATGGAGATCGCTCTCGATGTTGCGAATAGGAACGTGAATCCGTCCCCATTTTAGAGCGATTCTCCCTGGGATGGCACACCTCACGGTGTTTCTTCGGCCGTTCCCAGGATCAGGGTGGTGCGGACAAGCGTCCTCGCTTGTCCGTGCCACACGGAGGTTCGACCTTGAGGACGCCCCGAAGAGGGGGGCACTCACTTGATGGGAACCTCATAACGGATGAATCCGAGGAGGTCGCCGGACTTCACGCCATGGCAACTCGCGCACTTCTTGGTGACGGCCGGCACGATGGTCGCGGCGTAGAGCGTACGCGACGATCCCGTTTTGGCGACTTCCTCATAGTAGGGCTTCCCGTCTCGGATCGCCTTCTCGGCCCGTTTCTCGAAGTCCGTCGCCGGTAGGTTGGCTTCATTCTGGGGAGCGCCCGAGGCGTCGACCAGCTTGGCTTTGTGCCAGCCGCTCTTCTCCATGGCTGTGAACACGTCTTTGGCCACCTTGATCGCCGGTGGGCCATCATATTTATTTGTGACCGAAACGACGGCCGTCTTGTACAGCTCGTCGAGCATCTTGACCTGATCGCGAGCCCGAACCAGGGCCGAGTCCGTCGACGACTGGTCTGCTCGCAAGGCCGAGCTCGGTGGGATTTCCACGATCAACGTGGCCACCAGGGCTAAGATGCCACCAACGCCCATCGATACACGATTGCGCATCTTCTTCGTCATCGTTACCCCCCCCCTTCTTTGTGAGGATCACGCCGCGATTGATTGTCAGAAAAGTGATGTCAGATGCTGTGCGACTCTCGTAGGGCAGGCCAAGGCCTGCCCTACTGACGATCAATAATTACGTGTCGCGTCATCCTGAGACCGTGCCCGCTCGTCATGAAATCGTGAGCGTCACCAGTCCGCCCGTCTTGGGTATGAGCTGTTCGAGCGTGACGCTGTCGAGATACTCCATCTGCCGCCGCTCAGCCTCGGCAAGCACCCCTCGGAGGGCGCAGCCGGGCTGGATCACGCAGACACCCGGCGTGTCCACGCACTCGAGGAGATGCGTACCGCGCTCCTCGAAGTCGCGCACAACCCTGCCGACGGTGATCTCACCTGACGGTCGCGCCAGGGTGATCCCTCCTCCCGGGCCTCGCACGTTGTGGACATACCCAAGCCTGCCGAGTTGATGCACGACCTTTCCCAGGTGATTCGCCGAGACCCCGAAGAAATCGGCGATCTCTCCCGTCGTCACCCGCCCCGGCTTCGTCGCCAGGTAGAGCAAGCTCCGTAAGGCATAGTCCGTGTGTAAGGCCAGTCGCATCGGAAGGCACTCGGCAGGATTGTTGTATTCGTGTACCAAGAATACAGGAATTGCCGAGGAAGGCAAGTCCGTCGAAGAAATTTCGCCGATCAGAGCCGAGGAAGACCGTCCCTAGAGCCCAGCGAACAAAGGTTCTTGCATTTCGCCCGCGTGGCTTATCATGATGTCTCATGTCGTCAATCAAGGAAGCGAGGCAGCGCGATGAACTATCGAGCATTGCCGATGACGCACAAATTTTGAGTGAACATGTCAATAAAACGATTCCGAAAGAGGTCGCTGCATCTCGTCGTCATGGCCATTCTGGCTTGCGGACCGATGGCCGTATGTCCTCGTGCGGGTGCTATTTCCATCACGGCGGGGCAAGATGAGACTCGTGTGACCGAAGGCGCGGTCGCGGAACCGTCTTTGCCGCCGCACGGGCTGTTGCGAATTGGTACCAATGGCCTGCGGATGGGCTTTTTCGTGACGGACATCGCGTTCTCTCCGGATGGCAAGTTGATTGCTGCTGCTGAAGCCAATTCCGGGGTACCGAACGTCGAACTCTTCGAGATAAGAACCGGGCTGATGAACGAACCCCCATGGGCGCGGTGCGGTCGGCCGCGTGGTCGCCCTCCGGTGATCGGATCGTGACGGGGCATGCTGACGGAGAGATCCGAATCTGGGAGGCCAAAACCGGCCGATTGCTGTGGCATCACCTCGTCGCTCCTGTCATCAGCACCAGCGGGTACAACGCTAACCCGGCCTTCGTCCGTCTCCTTTTCGCGCGACGGCAGGCGCGTTGTCGTGGCGGGTTCGCGCGACGAGCCGGTTCACTTCCACGATGGCATCGTCGTGATCTATGAGGTAAGCAAGGGGCTTCTGGTTCGACAGGTCGATCTCAAAGCGGTCCGGCAAGCGGCGCTGTCGCCCGATCGGAAGGTTGTGGTCGTCGCGACCTCGCATGGAAGCTACAGCGATACTCAATGGCATGGCATTGAAGTGGAGACGGGGCGCACGTTATACACCACCCCCTCCGACGACGTTCGAGCCAAGTTCGTGGAACCGACGGTCTTGCAGTTTCGACCGGACTCTGCCGCGTTGCACGTGGCTTTAAGGAGCGGTGACGTGATCCGCTTCGATTCCTTGACCGGGCATGAACAACAACGCTTTCTGGCCGACTGGCGCACCCCCGAGCAACGTCGGGCCGGTCGCCCGGCCATACCTGACATGTGGGAGAGCGCATTCAGCGCTGACGGCCGCACGCTGGTGTCCTCCTCCGAGGATTCCATCTACGTGTGGGACGTCGAAACCGGCAAGCTACGGCGCACGATTCGTCATCCGCACCGGCACGGCTGTCGACTCGCCCTGGCCCCGGACGGTAAGACGCTGACGACGTCGGATCAGGAGTACGTCGGGGACTTCGGCGATGACACGATTCGTCTCTTCGACCTCGACACCGGCGAGCAAGTGCTGACGCTCGAACCTGCCGACAACCGGGCTCACGTGTTGAGCTTCTCACCGGATAGCACGAAGCTCTTCACCGGATTCCTCCGCGGCTCTGCCATCATATGGGACGTTCGACGTTAGAGTAATGTATTGAAAAAGTCAATGTTCATGATTTTTGGTTTCCAAACCTTCCTGGAAAGTTTATTGTCGGAATGTTTATTCGCCGGTTTCTTCCAGAGAGCGGCGGACGCCCTGGATGATGGGAGCACTTTCTTCGGCCTCGAGGTCCGACCATTGGCCGAAGACCAGGACGGTGCGGCGAGGAGTGCGGAAGCAACGGATGGCGCAGTTGTTGGTCATATCGAGGCTAATGAACTCGACGTCATGTCCCACGGCACGATGGCCGCCGATCGTTTCGAGGGCGGGGGACGCATCGAGTCCTGGGTATTCTTCTCGCATGGCGGTAAGGGCTTCGTCCGCGACTTCCGCGGGGGCGGGGCAGGAATCATCCACCGTGACCAGGGCGAACGCCAGACCGCCGGGGGATTGCAGCGAGACCGTGGTGACAGGGCCGTCGTCGTTGACCTCGACTTCCCAGTCGGAAGGGTACTCGAATCGAATGCCGTGATCGTCGAACGTGGATGTGCTGTTGGGAAGCATCGGTTTTCATCCTTGTGAGAAGAGAGGACGCCAGATCTATCAGTGGAATGGAGTAACCTGCGCGAACACCTCCGGCTCGTCGACCTGAGCGGACTCCTCGTCCGATGCCTGGGTCGAGATCGGCACGACGGAGATAGCGAGAATCACTCCAATCAGACGTCGCATGATTATGTACCCTGGTTGGCCGGGGCGTTCCTAACCGCCTCGCGCTGTCTCCTGCCATCTTTATCACTTAGGTTCCAGGACCCGCCAGACCAAATCGCTTCGGTCTCGCGAGCCGCGCATGACCTTCGTCTCAAGTCGATGCGTCTTAAGAGGCTATCCGGATAGGATTTGGCCGCGTGAGATGAGAAAAGACGGGTGGCCGGAGAGGATCGTAGCGACGCCCCGGGGATCGGCCTGGGCTTATCCCCGGGTTCTCGAAGACTCGTCCCGGGCCACCCAAATTACGTATTCTCCCATCAAAATTTCCTTTCTGAACAATGTTTTAGACCTCTTTGACGCGGCTTTTGGGTTTCCGGAATCCTGGGGATTCTGTGAGATTGGATAAATCAGGAAAAATGGGAGCCGGAGATCGTACCTGAGGGTATCCTAGGCCGGCGACCTTCCGCGTGACTCTTTGGTTGGTGGTGATCACCGCGAGGTGGTACATTGGCACCCATTGCGCCGGCCGAATGACGGTCTGGGCGGGATGATAGCCTTTGTTCGTGCGAGAACGATCGGGATATGCGAGTCCTCTCGGGAATCCAACCTTCGGGCGCTCTTCACCTTGGCAACTACTTTGGCGCGATCCGGCAATACGTTTCGCTTCAAGAAGGGAACGATGCCTTTTATTTCGTCGCCGACTTTCATGCCCTGACGAGCGTCCGTGACGCGGCCAAGCTACGAGGCTACGTCTTGGACGTGTTCGTGGACCTGCTTGCGCTGGGGGTTAATCCCGAGCGGGCCACGCTGTTCGTGCAGTCGGATGTTCCCGAGACCACGGAGCTGGCCTGGCTCTTGACGAGCGTGACCCCGATGGGCTGGCTGGAGAAATGCGTCAGCTATAAGGATAAGGTCCAGCAGGGACTTCCAGCCGAACACGGCCTCTTCGCCTATCCGGTGCTCCAGGCGGCCGACATCTTGCTCTACGACGCCGACGTGGTTCCGGTCGGCCAGGATCAGAAGCAGCACCTGGAAATCACGCGCGACATCGCCGAGCGATTCAACAACGTCTACGGCGAGGTGTTCAAGCTGCCGAAGCCCTTGATCATCGAGACCGTGGCCGTCGTTCCCGGAGTCGACAATCGGAAGATGTCGAAGAGCTACGACAACACGATCAACATCTTTGATGATCCGAAGACGATCGAGACCAAGTGCAAGCGGTTGGTCACTGACAGTAGGCGACCCGAGGATCCGGGTGACCCGGCATTACTCGAAACCTCGGCCCTCTTCCGCCTGTTTGAACTCTTCGCCCCGGCCGACCGCTGGACCGACGTGAAGCAACGGTATCTGCAAGGTGGGATCGGCTACGGCGAGATCAAGAAGGATCTCGCGAAGTTCATCATCGACACTTTTGCCGAAGCTCGCACGCGACGGGCCGAACTCGTGGCGAACCCTCGGCGCGTCGCCGAAATGAGGGCTCTGGGAGCCGAGCGTGCCCGGGCCGTGGCCCGAAACGTCCTGGCGCGGGCCCGTGCAGCCTGCGGGGTCACTGCGGCCTCGGTCTAAAGCATCCCTGAGTTTTGGTCTCGAGACAGTGCGTGCGGCCGTCACAATCCTGATGACACGGGTCAAGGCGTTTCGAGCTGATCGATCTTGACCGACGGGCGGGGTGTGCGTAAGGTTCCGCAATGTCTCGAGTTCCTTTCGCGTCGTCTTAGGGACCAGTGTGTCCGGCTAGCCCTAGGCCCCTCAACTCTTTGGGCGAGCGTGTCGATATTCAGAGGAAGGGTAGCCGAGGGCGGAGGATCCGCCGGATCGGCCCATTTCGCCGCCCCAGGGAGAGGAGCATGCGGCGTCAGGCCGTCATCGCCGGGTGTGGAATCGCACTGCTGGCGTTCGCTGGCTGTGCGCTGGTACACCCACAGGACGATCCTCGCTCGCCGTCGTCCTCCCGGGTCGTCCTCAGCCAGCAGTTGAGCCAGTCGGCGCAAGCTGCGATCGATCGCCACGACTACGCGCAGGCTCAGGCCGACCTCGAGCAATTGGCGGTCGTCTTACCTCGTTCGGCCGAGGCCCGGCATCGGCTGGGACGAGTCCTCCAACTCCAGGGAAGATTCACCGAAGCGCTCGCGTCCTATCGCCGCGCGGTGGAACTCGATCCCGAGTACGTTGAGGCCTTGATCGGGCAGGGGGAGATCGAGGTCCAATTCGGCCGTTACGATCGGGCTCTCGTGCATTTCGACGACGCGATCGAGATCGACCCGCAACGGTCGGAGGCGCACTTTGCCCGAGCTCAGTCACTCGAGGTGTTGGGACGAGCCGACGAGGCGATGGCCGCTTACTTCCGGACCCTGGAACTCGACGCGACTCTTGCCCCGGCCATTTTGAGGATCGCCACGCTTCAACTCCAGCGTCGGCAACCTGAGCAGGCCCTCACCCGGCTCGAGCAGGTACTCGAACTGACCCCCGACGACCCTGAAGCGCTTCACCAGAGGGGCCTGGCGCAGCTTGCCCTGAACCACCCTTCCCTGGCCGTCGCTGACCTCACCCTCGCCACCCAACGCCTCACCAACCGTCCCGACGTCTATTATCACCTCGCCCAGGCTCTCGACGCCGACCATAAAACCAGTGATGCCCTTGTCGCCGCCCAGCAGGCCTTGAAATTGGCCCCGGACTATAACGACGCCCGGGTTCTCACCATGAAGTTGAGACGCTAAGGACCGCCGAAAGGCCTGTAATCGTTTCGACCCCGATGGTCCGGAATGGCTTCTCCGGCTGCAATCGCTCATGCCTTGCATGTATGGCGTCGTGAGGACGGCGGCTGAAATCGAAAATCGACCCGATCAAACTCGATTGCATAGGCTAGTTGAACTATCACCATTATTAGTATCGCCTTGCCTTGACGGACGTTAAACGGAGAGCTGAAGGATATAGACCGAGGGGATCACCCCGAGGCCCAGACTCTGCTCGTTGAAACAGTCCTAACTCCGGAAGTTGTGCAGGGTTGCGAGGACCGACTCGCCGCCTTCGTCGAATGCTATCCGCCGTCGTTCTACTGGATCGAGCCGTCGGCTGGCACCGTCACGCCACCCTGTCGCTCTTGGCGCTGTGGTTCCTCTGCGTCGAGCGGCGGCGTCTCGGGGGGAAAACGCCAGCGATCACCGTGTCGCAGGTACGGGAGGTCTTCACGAGGCTGCTGCGGCATCCAGCCCCGAGTCCCGAGCGAATCGCCGTCGAGGTAACGCGGGTCCTGAGGCGAAAGTAGTCGGCGCAAATCTACCACTGGTACAAGTCGTCCGGCGGCTTCCCGCTCCGCCAGCCGCGACTCGACTCGAGTTGATCGGATGAGCCGACGTTGAATCGGTGACAGTCCAAGCGGAGACCACTGCTCTGGGCAGTAGCCAGGGGTTAGAAAAAGTGCCTCGATGGCGGATCTTCCTTAGTACGGAAGAGCTGATGCCTTCTTCCGGGGTACGTTTCTTGGAGCAGGGATAGTAGTCGATCTGCCTTTTCCGGAGGAAGCAGCTTCATGGCGCGGTTCTCGAAATCGTCCGCCTTGCCTAGTATCACGAAGTATTTGTATAGGGCCATGATTTCATCGAGATCTTGATTCTTGAGCGTTTTGTTGAGATTGGCGGTTAGCATGCTCTCCAGCTCGTCTTGGCGGTCCGCAAGCATCAGCAAGCGATAGTAGACATCTGGGTTCTTGGCCATGATGCTTGTTGCCTTGGTCTCCTTGCTCTCAAGAAGGGATTTAGCCTCAACGGCATCTTCTCTCTGGGCAATAACAACGGCCCATGCGACCTGGAAATCGACGTTGCCAAATAGTCTCGGGCGGAACTGCTGTACAATCGCATGGGCAGAATCAACCTTTTGGTTGTTCACAAGCTTCCGAATACAGACTGCGACAACATTTTCATCGACGGTCGGCGATTCAAGAATTCTGTTGATTACCGATACGGCCTGCTGTGGCCGCTTGGTTTGAAAGAGCGCGTCGACGAGTCGCAAACCGATGACAGAATCGGTTATCCCCGAGGCTGACCAGACAGCCTCCGCCATCTGAGTGATTGCTGCGATATGCTGTTCCTCACGCCCCACTCGCCCGATACTGTAGCTCTTGTGGTCCAGACCGAAGAACGAACTAACGACCTCCCAAAGGATTGGATCGTCGGACCGTCCCGAAAGCTCCCAATAGCGAGTTGCAGTACGCATCATCTTCGAGGGACCTACGTCCCTCAATCGATAGAACTTGAGAAGAGCGAGATAAGACTTCGGATGAGGGCAGAAGTCGGCCAACGCTTCGAGGTCGGCTTGGACTTTTGTTGGTTTTTCAAGAAGATCCCTCGTGGCGGCTTCAATGAGTCTGTCGAGATGCGGTTCGACCTGCTCGCTCGGGATGATCTGAGCAAATAGCTTGAGATAGTCTCTGAGCAATGGAGAGTCGTTGACAGAAATGGTACCGCCTACACGAAGTGACTCTCGGACTGTCAGGCTCTCTTCCGAGTGTAGGACGAAGACTGAGGGAAGATTGAGTCCGCCTCCCTTCTCAGTAACCGGCTCAGAGAGGTAAGCCCGAACCTCTTCGACAAGACGTTCCTCTCGGTCTGACGCATCCGATCGCTGACCAATTGGAATCCTGGAGAGGACAGGAACGATTCTGATGACTTTCGATCGAGCCTTGGACTGCTGGGAGATGCTTCGCAAGATCTCACGAGCACCTTCAAGGTTCTCTATGTTGTGGAGGAGGAGACAGACGACGAGGTCGGGAAGAAGCGTCGTCGCAACACCTCCCACCTCGGTAATACCAGTGCGAGCGTCGATCAGGAGGAAGTCGGGCGAGAACTCGGCCCGAATCCGTTCCTTCAATTCGAGAAAGAATGGTACGCCCTCAGCCCCTTCCTTGTAGAACATTTCATGCCAGTTCAGTTCCGCAAGATGCCGCCAATAAGTCGATGTGAGCACGTTTCCTGCTGGTAACAACCTGATCTTCCCGTCCCTGGACTCTTCACTAGGCACTTCGACCGTATAAGGTGCCAAGCTGTCGGGAATGACCCCGCCTTGGTAGAATCCGTGGATGATATCGACTGCACCCTTTGAGACGGTGATTTTTGACTTGGCCGCCGGAACGCCGAGCTTGTGATGCAGCCCAGGGGCTTCAAGGTCTAGGTCGATTGCGAAGACGCTTTGCCCCAGACGTGCCAAATACCTGGCGGCGTTCGCCAGTGCGAGTGTACGACCCGTGCCGCCCTTGTAAGCGTAGAATGTGATGGTCTGCATGACTCAATTCTGCCCAATAGCAAAGAACCCAAACTGGCTCACGTCACTTGCGATCTCCGTGAGGTAGCCCCTGCCGTATGTCGCCTCTGCATATTGAAATCGACTGGAGAAGGAAATCACCGGATCAGAGTGCTTACGAGATAAAGTACGACGAGGGCCAATCGGTCGCTCGCAGGCTTCCCCAGCCGGAGTGACACCGAGGTTAGGGTTCTGACCTGGACCGATGAGCGCTTCCCTGACGATTTGAAAGGCGAAAAAGGTGCGAAGATAGTTGTCCATCGCACTCGACTGGATGAGTGCCCTTGTTTCCCAGCGTGAGATCGTAGCTGATGCGATCTTGAGACGCTCCGCCAACTCACGCTGGCTCAGGCCGAGGGATTTCCTCGCCCTCCGAATATTGGTCGGAGAGAGCAGGCCGAGTTTGGAGCGAAGAGCATCACTGATCTGGTCATCGACTCGGTTATCGAACAACTCCGCTCCGCATTTCTCGCAGGTCGGCACCTCCAAGGCCGGTATATCGAGGTGATGCTCCAACCCGTCATGCTTGACCGTGGCTACGTATGGCCGAACCCGAGGGTGAACAGACTGTTCGAGACAGTGAGGGCAGACCCACGGGAATGGTCGATCAGCTCTGGGGGGATCTGATTGTATCTTGTCCACTCTCGTTCACTCACGCATCGTGAATATTGGCGATCAGAATGTAGGGGTCATCTCTCTGATTTGGATAGTCGGGGACTAGCCGAGTCTCCACGTACAGCTTTCGGCTCCTCCCCTTTACGAATAGTCGCAGGTCATAATGATATGCAAACTTGCCTGACCAGTTGTCTCGGGTTTCCACGACCTGATCGATCTCTCCACCGCGTCGAACAAAATCATCGAGGGCAGCAGCGAATCTCTGTTGGGTCCAGCTTGGCAGTTCTCGGCGGAGCCATTCTGCTGCGTCCTTGCAGAAGACGATGTACCCGTTTGCCTTGTAGTTTCCGAGCGCGGTTGAATAATGCCGTATGATCTCCGAGTCGGTGAGCTTTGACATAGATCGTGCCTTTAGCCCACCCAACGGGACTCTATGACCAGAAATGACGTAAGTCAAGTATGGTGGGAGTGCGATTTTTCTGGCTCGAGCGAAGAAATACGAAATTCCTTTAGCTGCTTGTTTGATGTATGTCAAGATGCCACGAAGGGCATAATTTGATCGATTAGCTTTAAACAGTTTTCAGGTAACCACTTGCGTGGCGGCTTGCTTCGAATGCCCGCGGCACGGTCATCTATGGAGACTCGTGCCGGATGCGTTGGACAATCGGTAAACCTGATCCAACTTCCGGTGAACCAACAAAATCGGGGTCAGGAGATCGAGGGCGTCCTGTTCGCTCACGTCCCACTCGACCTTCGGGTCGTGGGCCTAAGGGTTGCGGATTGTGCCGTAGAGCTCCTTCGGAAGATTGACGAATCCGTTCTGCTCCCCTCTCTGTGTCTCCATTAGTATCGGGTTGATCGTCAGAAGCGGTGGCCCGTACTTTTGGCCGAAGGCGTCGTGGATAAGATCGACTTCGTCGCTTGAAAGTCTCGACAAGGAGGGGATCCTGGCCGTGATGCTCTTCATGGCCGCGAAACGGCGTGGAAGTAGTTTTGCTGGATGGTTTCTTCGGTGCGGAACCGACGAATATCTTCGTGGACTTTACGTTGCTTGATGGCGTCGTAGAGTCGGTTAGCCCCTTCGAGCGCTTGATCAACCGCTCGAACTGCGTCGGCCTTGCAGATCTCGCCGTCCTCACCCAGCGTCATGCCTCGAAGGGAGTGGACCGGGTTTCAACAGGTTCTTCTGAATGTGGAAGACCGTCGGCCGAGCCGGGTAATGTGCCGGGGCCATTGCACGTTTCACGAACCCAGGGATGTGGTTACCCTTTTGATGCTTATTCTGGAACTCAACGAGGGTGTTGAACAGGCGCTTCCATGTGGTCATGCCCGGTGACGAGTCCGGGATGTGGCAATCCAGAGGGAGGTACTCGATCTCGGAGCCGGTCAGACTATTGCCCGTGTCGCCGGGAATGCGGTTGATCGCTTCCAACCGCTGGGCGTCGAAAGGAGACACTCCAGTGTTGGCCATCATAGTCATGAGACCTGGTCCTCCTTACTCGTTTCTTTAGTCACGCCCTGGGAGGCAAGGACCGGTATGGGAACCTATCCCGTCGAGACGACCTGAGCAGCGGCTTCGTAGTGCGATTCCTGGTTGTCGAGGTAGAGATGAGTTTGAAAGCCCACCGGAATTTCATCCTCCTTGGCTTTCTGACAGGCTGCATAGGCTTCGACACCCTCATTCTCGAGAACTCGTTCGGCTGCTTCGAGGTCGAATGACGCCCGAGAGGAGATGTCGATGACCAGGCTTTTCGAGAAATTGACGGGCATTACTTTGGACTCGACAGCATGCTGAAGACCTTGATCGAATCCCAAAACGTCTGGACGGCCGTAGCCGTCTGGTTGGCCCTGCTGATCGTGGTCAGGCGAGGCGAGTTCTAGCGATGGACGGTGTCCGTCTCCGGGAGAACATACTCGATCCGACGCAACGGGCAGAGGTCGCCGAAAGCGACTCCCTTATTCAACAGACGTCGTATCACCGTGGCGATCGCCGGCACTTGACTGGGCTGGAGCTGCCGCGAATAATCCCTTGCTACGAATGAGAAAGCTCGCATGTAATCATTGCATCACGCTGGGGTTTGTCGTATGTCATGGAATTAATAGGTTGGAATCCCTAATTGGCGTTGTTTTTGTTGGAATTGTGTAGTTCGAGCGATGCTGGCACTTCGCCTGTGCCGGCGATTGGCTCGACGGCTTCCTGAGGTGGGGCCGCGACCATTCGCACGAGGGGATGATCGCCGTCTGGGAGGCCGGACCCGCGCACGTTAGCGCAAGTCCCCGGCGAAGTCGGAGAGAACCCTGTGACCAGTCCCGACAACGAATCGTCGGACCTTCATCACACGCACTCGTACCATGGAGGTCCGTCACCCGATGGTGAGAGCGTCTCGTCTGGACCGGAGGCGATTCTACCGTCGGCGGAGCTCGGCCTCGGTTTGCGGGAGGCCCTCCGGACGAGCGGGTACGAGGTGCTGGGCGAACTCGGTCGTGGCGGAATGGGGGTTGTCTACCTCGCTCGCAATCTCCCGCTGAATCGTTTGTGTGCGATCAAGACATTCTCGGCGGGAGGGGGCGGCCCGACGGCTGCCGCTCGGCTTCGTGCCGAGGCGGAAGTGGTCGCTCGGCTCCGGCATCCGAACGTTGTCCAGATCCATCGTGTTGCTGAGGCGGCCGGTTTCCCGTTTCTGGAGTTGGAATACCTACCCGGTGGGAGCCTCAAAGACGACGTTGACAGATGCCCGAGATCTCCCCTCGAGGCCGCCCGTCTGATGGAGCTGGTGGCGCGGGCCGTGGCCGAGGCCCACCGGCACGGCATCATTCACCGCGACCTGAAGCCGGCGAACGTGCTCCTGACCGCTGACGGAGAGCCGAAGGTCGGCGACTTCGGCCTGGCCAGGTCTCTCGACTCCGACGTCCGCCTGACTCACTCCGACCAGTTCGTCGGGACCCCTTGTTACATGGCTCCCGAGCAGGCTCTTGGAGGCGCGTTGGATGTTACCCCGGCGGCCGATGTCTATAGCCTGGGCGCCATCTTCTATGAACTGTTGACGGGTTACCCTCCCTTCCGAGCGGCGACGGCGCTCCAGACGCTCGAACTCGTGCGGGCGCGAGAGCCAATCCCTCCGCGGCGGGTGCAGCCGGACGTACCTCGCGATCTCGAGACGGTCTGCCTCAAGTGTCTACACAAGGATCCAGGACGGCGCTACAGCGGAGCTGATGCGCTGGCCGACGACCTGAACCGCTTCTTGCGCAAGCAGCCCATCTTGGCCCGGCCGACCGGAACCGCCGAGCGGGCCTGGAAATGGGCTCGGCGCCAACCGGGCGTGGCGGCGCTGTCCGCCGCCTTGATGCTGACCGCGGCCCTGGCCTTCGTTTTGGTCTTCTCGCAATGGCGGCGCGCCGAGGGCAAGGCCGCTGCCGAAACAGAGGCCCTCGGCGAGGCGCGTCGGGCCCACCGCGAGGCCCTTGAGGGGCAGGCTCAGCTTGCGATGGACCACGGGCGAGCGCTCTGCGAGCAGGGGGAGATCGGCCAGGGGATGCTCTGGCTCTCGCGTAGTCTCCGGCTGGCGGAGGAGGGGCGGGACGACGCACTCGACCGCGCTGCCCGCATCAATCTGGCCGACTGGTCGGGCCGTCTCAGTACGACGCTGGCCCGATTTCGGATCCCCGCGCCGGTCATCGATCTGGCTTTCCGGCCGGACGGCCGGATGTTCGTTGCCCTGGGCAACGACGGGGCGCTCCGTTGCTGGGACACCGAGAGTTGGCGAGAGCTGGAGCCGCCGTTCTCCGTCGACTCCCGCGACGCAGGAGGTGGATTCGAGGGACCGATTGCGTTCGATCCCTCAGGAAGCGGGAGGCTTGTCGTTTTCGACGGCGAGGGACGCGGACAATTCTGGGACTCCGAACATCACCTTCGCACGGGCTCGATGCTGACGCCTCGGACCCGGTCGAAAATTCGCGGGGCAGCCTTCACCAAGAACGGTCAACGGCTCATCGCCTATGCCGCCGATGGATCACCCAACGGCTGGGACGTACCGACGGGTCGGCCCATCAGCGAATTGCCCCGGGGTTGCGCGAAGAACGCTTTTGCCTTCGCCATTAGCGCGGATGGTCAGACGATGGTGGCCGGGGGTGAGGAGGGACGACTCGTCCGGCGCGGGGTCGTCACGGGACGAAATCTCGGCTCGAGCCCGCCGCTCGGCTCGCCCATCCGGAGAATCGCCTTCCTGCGGGGTGGTCAGCGGATTGTCGTCTTGACCGCGGATGGTCGAGTCCACGTCTGGGATCCCGAATCGATGCGGGTCTCCGAACTCCCACCAGAGGGCGTGGCGATCACGAGTCTGGCGGTTTCCCCCGACGGTGCACGGTTCGCCACCGGCAGCGAAGGTGGTACCGTCCGTCTTTGGGATTCGACCATGCTTCGCCAGAGAGGGGAGACGCTCAAGCTGGTCGAGCCGGTGCGGTGCCTGGCGTTTCGGCCGGACGGCTTGGCCTTGGCCCTTGGGCTGGAGGACGGGAGGATCCGGGTTTCTGAAGTGCCGCAGTCGGGTCCGATTTCTCCCCCGCTCCGCACCGAGGGGGCTGTTCGTACCGTGGCCTTCAACCGAGACGGAACGCACCTTCTGGCGGTCGGGAGCCAGGGACCCGAGTGGTGGAATGTCGGCCCTCGGCTCGAGAAGGCTCGCCGGATGCCCATCGAACGAACCGGATCGTTTGGAGTCACGGCGGTTAGCCCGAACGGCCGGATGATCGCCACCATGACCGGGATCGCCCCCGATGGGCTTACCGCAGCCCGGATCATTCTCCTCGATGCCGACTCGGGGGCGGTGCTCCGGGAACTCCCCGCAGAGGCTTGTCCGTGTGCGGGCCTGGTCTTCAGCCCCGATTCCCGGCAGCTCCTCACCTGGGGCGCCCCGACCGGAAGAGTCTCGCTCTGGGATGTCGACCCACTCGGTCAGGCCCGTCCCCTCTGCCGATCGCTCGGACTCGCCATCCATCACGCGGCCTTCAGCCCCGACGGCAGGTCCCTCCTCTTGGGTTGCCGCGACGGCAAGGCGCGGATGTGGGACGTGATACACGACGTCGAAGTCGAGTCTGACGTGACGCCGCACCATCTCTACCCGATCACGGCCGTCGCGTTCGACCCCTGGAGCCCGAGGGTCGTGACCGGCTGCCACGCCGGCACCGTGCGCCTCTGGGACCGGACAAGCGGCGCCCTCCTCCATGATGTCCGGGGGAATGCAGGCGGGGTCGTCGCCATCGCCTTCAGCCCCGACGGTAAGACCATCTTGACCGCCAGCCTCGATGCCACGGCGCGGTTCTGGGACGTCGAGTCAGGGCGTCAGATCGGTCCCGCCTTGCACCATACCGACGCCGTTCTCTGCGTGGCCTTCAACCCGGACGGCCGGAGCGCCGCGACGGGCACGAGGGACGGAGGCGCTTGGCTCTGGCGCGTGCCTGCCTCGCCGATAAAAGGCGACCTCGCTGGGATCGATAAGTTTGTCAAAAAGCGAACGGGCCTCCATTTCTACCACCCCTGAAAGCGGCTTGTGGGAGCAGCGGACGCCCTCATCCGCCGAGGCGAAGGTTCCTGAGTCAAGCGATCACACTCCGTTATTCTCGGTTTATGCGTCCAACTCGCTGTAAACCGATTTTATGTAGATAAGCCGGTTGGGTAATGCTGGCGGCTTGTTCATCAATGCCACGCTGTGCGATTCATGTAGGGCAGGCCTTGGCCTGCCGAAGCCCTTCACCAACGTCTCGGCAGGCCAAGGCTTGCCCGACGGGAACGAATTCTTATGCGTAATTCTAATGCGGAGAACGGACTTTCTTCTTCTCGCACTCAATACTTACCTCGAGCAATGTGGTCACTCTCCGGCTTTCGTGTGGGCTATTCGACGTGAATACCGCTCGAGCTTCCACCTCAACCGCATCGTTCCGTAAGGGAGAGCGGGGTTGATTTCCCGTCACAATAAGATATCAATCAAGAGACAGGTGGTTTGATTTCTTCCAGTTGGCTGGCGTGTCGATCGAGGAGTCGCCATGCAACCCAAGATGCGGCGCCGGATGAAGGGAATGATGAGAGGTAAAGAAATTGAGCGAATATTCCCTCGCCTGAAATTTCAACGAATCATCACCAAGACGGCGCTGCTTAATCTCGGCATCGTGCTTTCGGTGCTG
>Ga0153954_1001045_pt1 | contig 16910 bp, 16 predicted proteins | sample TSFL038MetaG_FD_102277 | JGI IMG/M metagenome (GOLD analysis project Ga0153954, IMG submission 102277) | Attine ant fungus gardens microbial communities from Florida, USA - TSFL038 MetaG | ecosystem: Host-associated > Fungi > Mycelium > Unclassified | place: USA: Florida, Wekiwa Springs State... | reverse complement strand
GACGGCATCCCATGAGCGCGCCCTTGATCAACGTGCCCAAAAGGGCCAAACACGGCGAGGTCATCAGCATCAAGACGCTGATCTCGCACGAGATGGAGACCGGGTTCCGCGTCGGCACCAACGGCAACATGATCCCGCGCAACATCATCACCGATTTCGTCTGCAAGTATAACGGCGAGGAGATCTTCCGCGCCGACCTGTCCCCGGCCATCGCCGCCAATCCGTTCTTCACGTTCCACACCGTCGCCACCGAGAGCGGCACCATCAGCTTCGAATGGAGCGGCGACAACGGCTTCACCGCGGCCGAGACCGCGACCATCACCGTCGAATGAGACGCCTCGTCTTCGTCGCTGTGACGTTGGCGGCCATCGCAACCCCGGTGGTTGGAGGCGAGATTCCTCTCACCGAGCGAAAATCCGGCTACGACCTGATGGGGCCCGACACGCGCGCCATGCAGGACGACGACACCGCCAATCCCGGCATGTTCTGGGTGCTCGACGGCGAAGCGTCATGGAGCCGCAAGAGCGGAGCCGCGCAAAAATCCTGCGCCGACTGCCATGGCGACGCCAGCGGCAGCATGAAAGGCGTGGCGGCGCGCTACCCTGCCTTCGACGCGGCCCGCGGCCGGCCGGTCGACCTCGAGCAGCGCATCAACATCTGCCGCACCGAACGGCAGAACGCGACGCCGCTTCCATATGAAGGCAAGGAGCTGCTCGCGCTCACCGCCTTCATCGGCCGCCAGTCGCGCGGGATGCCGATCGCGGTGGCGGACGATGAGCGTACCAAGCCGTTCATCGCGGCCGGCCGCTCGCTGTTCGAGCGCCGCCAGGGTCAGCTCAATCTCTCCTGCGCGCAATGCCACGACGACAATTGGGGCGGCAAGCTCGCCGGCGCGCCGATCCCGCAGGGACACGCCACCGGCTATCCGCTCTATCGGCTTGAATGGCAGACGCTCGGCTCGCTGCAGCGCCGCCTGCGCAACTGCATCTCCGGCTTGCGCGCCGAGCCCTATCCGTTCGGCGCCCCCGAATACGTCGACCTCGAGCTGTTCCTGATGTGGCGCGCACGCGGGATGAAGGTCGAGACGCCGGCGGTGCGGCCGTAGGTGTTCGTAGGATGGGTTGAGCGCAGCGAAACCCATCACCTCCGTACCCGCGGTGAAAGGTGTGATGGATTCGCTGCGCTCAACCCATCCTATGCCGCCGTTGCCGCGCCTTGCTCAAAGCTGATACTTCTTGTCGATGACCGGTTATCGGCGCAATTTCGTTCCCGGCGGAAGTTATTTCTTCACGGTCAACCTTGCTGACCGGCGGCTGCAATTACTTACACAGCACGTCGAATATTTGCGCGCGGCATTTCGATACACTCAAGAGCGGCATCCATTCACGATCGAAGCGACCGTCGTGTTGCCCGACCACCTCCATGCCATCTGGACGTTGCCGGACAAAGATGCTGACTTTTCGCTGCGCTGGCGCCTGGTCAAATCCGCGTTCTCGCGTGCCTTGCCGGCTGGCGAGGAAACGACGCAAAGTCGATCGGGCAAGGGCGAGCGCGGCATTTGGCAGCGACGTTTTTGGGAGCATACACTGCGCGACGAAAGGGACTTCGAGCGCCACGCCGACTATATTCATTTCAATCCCGTCAAACATGGTCACGTGACGCGAGTACGCGACTGGCCGTATTCCTCGTTCCATCGAATGGTGCGCGACGGAATCTATCCCGAGGACTGGGCGGGTGACATGGCGCCGATTGATCGAGGTGATTTCGGGGAGCGGCAGCGGTAGGATGGGTTGAGCGCAGCAGAACCCATCACCTTCGTGCCCGCGGTGAAAGGTGTGATGGGTTTCGCTTCGCTCAACCCATCCTACGAAGAACGATGGTCCGTTTTCACGCCTGGGTGCGGTGGAAGTCGTCCTCGGGGGACGGGCCCCAGACGCTGGTCTTGCCGGGGGTCCACACCTTCGGGCGTTGCGGGGTGTCGTGGTGCCAGGGGCGCGGCTCGAAATAGCCGAGCTCCTCGTCCTTGAGCTGGTCGAGCTCACAAAAGAACTCGACCACCTGGTCGTCCTGATTGCGGTGATAGGTGGCGATGTTGTGTCCGGGGCCGTGGCGCAGCGGGCCCCAGATGATCGGGACCTTCTTCTGGCCCATCACCTCGCAGGAATTCTGCAGGTGCATGAAGTCCTTCAATTCGAACGCGATGTGATGCAGCTTGACGTTCGGACCGGAGAAGAAGTTCACCGTGTGATGGTCCGGATTGCAGCGCATGAAACAGAAGAAATCGCCGATCCAGTCGGAGACGCGGAAGCCAAGCACCTTCTGATAGAAGCTAACGGTGCGCTGGATGTCGAGCGTATAGAAAGCGACGTGGCCGAGCTTGAGCGGCCCGATGCCGGCGACCTGCTCATGCTTGCCGAGATAGCTCCAGTCCTTGAACAGATCGATGGTGGTGCCCTTGTCGTCCTGAAACGACAGCACTTGGCCGACGCCGGGAATGGAATCGTTGCGCAGCTCGCTGCGCACGCCGTCGTCGGCAAGCGCCTTCGCCAACTCCCCGAAATCATCGTTGGGCGAGACCTCGAACGACAGCCTGATGCAATGGGCGCGATCCGACTTGTTCAGCGCGATGACCAGTTGGCCCACCTTGCTCATCAGGAACGCGCGATCCTTCTCGCGCTCGGCGACGATCAGCCCCATGAACTTGCCGTAGTAGTCGATCGCCTTTTCCAGGTCGGGCGTCTCGAAAGTGGCGTGGCCGATGCGGCGCGGCTTGATCATGGGCGTCTCCGTTTATTTCTCTCCCTTATACCTCATTTTTGTTCTGCGGCTACGAACGAGGGATCGACAACGCCCTCGACGTTGAGCGCGCGATCGACCAGCTTGAGGTTCTTGTAGACGTCGATCTGCTCGGCCATGTCCTTGACCACGAGCCGCGCCTGCGGGTCGAAATAGGGGAGCGCCGCCGCCAGCGCGGCGCGCGACTCGCCGGTCCGCCTGGCGATGATGCCGAGCAGTTCCTCGTACAGCTCGCCCTTGAGCGGCGTACCGTCCGCGGCCCGTTGCTGGAACGCCCGGTCGTACATCGCGACCGCCTTGGCGTAGGCGCGCACGAAGCGCGCGACGCTGCCGCGATGGGCGGAGATGGTGTCGGGCGCGGCAAACACGCCGCCGTACTGGGTCGGCACTTCGTCGCCCATCCAAGCGATGATCTTGCCGGCGCCGCTGCCCTCGATCTCCTTCGCAAGCAGTGCGGGCAATGGACCGGCATCGACGGACCCGCGCTTGATCGCGGCCACCTCGTTCGCCAGCGTGTCGAGCGGCACGACCTGGATGTCCTGAAACTTGAACCCGTATTTCTTGGCCAGCCGGACCAGCTGGTTATGGCTGCCCGACCCGATCGCGGTGACGGCGACGCGCCGGCCGACCAGATCGGTCGGCTTCCGCAACCCCCAATCGTAGGCGCGCTTGTTGGCGACCAGCGCGGCGCCGTGAAAGCCGGGGCATTCCTCGGATCCGCCCGCGATCACCTTGAGGCCGCCCTTGCCGGCCAACGCGTAAAAGTCGGCGGAGAATGCGCTCATCCCGAACTGGGCACTGCCGGAGGTCACCGCGGTCGCGATGGCGTTGGCGGTCGGAAGCTGCACCAGATTGACCTCCAGTCCCTCGTCGGCGAACAGCCCTCGGTCAATGGCGATGTAGAGTGGAGCGGCAGCGGCGAGGCGACTGCCGGCGACCAGGATTTTGTCGCCGGCGAGCGCACCACACATGGTGCAGTGCAAGAGGAAGACGGCCGCGAACAGCAGTCGGCCCAGCTCGGCGATCGGTCGCATCATTGCCCGCCCGGAAGCGAAAATTGCAGCAATCCTGCCATCAACCGATCCACCTGCACGCGGTTCCCCAGATACTGCGCGAACACTCGCCGCGTATCGATCCGGGTCCGATCTTTTTCTCATCGTGGTCCCAGAATGCAAGTCGCTCGCGCTGCGGCTCATCAGCTCGGTTACGCCGCGGTTACGCGATGCCCTCGACAACACGCGCGTATTCGGCGAAAGCTTGTCGCGACCAACCAAAACGCACTGGGCAGGGAGCAAAACGCAATGGCCGGCTACAAGCTTGCAACATACAAGACCCCCGACGGGCCTCGCGCCGGCCTCGTGATCGACGATCGTCTGTTCGACGCAGCCAAGCTCACGGGCAAACCGGCCTATACGAGCGTGCTCGCGATCCTCGAGGATTGGAGGGCGGCGCAGGCGATCTTGAAGAAGGCCGCGGCGGCGGCTGCCGGCAAGAGCCGCGTGAAGAGTATCCCGGTGAGCCGCGCCAAGCTGACGGCGCCGGTGCGCTGGCCGTCGGCGATCTACTGCGCCGGCGCCAACTACGCCGACCATGCCGCGGAGATGGCGCGCCGCATGAACCGGCCGCTCGAGCCTGATCCCCACACCCAGGGGCTCAAGGCCTGGCATTTCATCAAGGCAGCGCGCACGCTCACCGATCCCGGCGCCACCGTGAAGGTCTCCGGCCTCTCCGACAAGGTCGACTGGGAGGTGGAGCTCGCCGCGGTGATCGGGCGTCCGGCCAAGAACGTCCCGCCGGAGAAGGCGCTGCAATACGTGGCCGGCTACACCGCTGCCAACGACCTCTCCGCGCGCGACCGCGGGCCGCGCGCGAACATCAGCGACACCTCGCCGTTCAAGGCCGATTGGACCAAGCACAAGACCTTCGACGGCTCCTGCCCGCTGGGGCCCTGGATCGTACCGGCGAGCGACATCCGCGACCCGCAGAACCTCGGGCTCAAGCTCTGGGTCAACGACGTGCTCAAACAGGATTCCAACAGCAAGGACATGATCTTCAACCTCGCTGAGCAGATCGCCCAGCTCTCCAACGGGATGACGCTGCACCCGGGCGACATCATCCTGACGGGCACGCCCGCGGGGGTGGGCTCGGCGCGGGGCGAATTCCTCAAGCCCGGCGACACCGTGAAGATCTGGATCGAGAAGATCGGAACATTGACCAACAAGATCGCCTGAGCTCTCGTCCTCGCTGACGCGGTCGCAATCGGAAAGTCGATCTGCACTTTTTCCGGGACATGCGCCCCGCCCCGGGACAGGCATGCCGCGGGAGATGGCAGGGCGCCCGCTTGGCGCTGGTCGGGTTTGAATCATTGTAATATAGAAGTACCCTGGGTGCGGAAGCTTGCGGCCGTGTTGTTCCTTACGATTTGTGGGGACTGCGTGCGCCACAGGCGCGAGTGCCCCAAGGCAGAACATTCAAGACCGGGCGTTCAAGGCAGAACGTCAAAGTCAGGGACCGGAATTCAAGGAGACCAGGCAGCATGGCCGAGCAGTACGTCGGTAAAACCTCTGAATTCAAGGACGGCGACCGCCGCATCGTGTTCGCCGGCGACAATGAGATCGGCGTGTTCCGGCACGAGGGACAGTTCTACGCATACAGCAACTTCTGCCTGCACCAGGGCGGCCCCGCCTGCGAGGGCCTGACCATCGCCAAGGTCGAGGAGCGCCTGCGCCCCGACCAGACGTCGGAGGGGCTCTACTTCTCGGACACCGAGATGCACTTCGTGTGCCCCTGGCACGGCATGGAATACGACATGAAGACCGGCGAGTGCGTCTCCGACCGTAAGCTGAAGCTGCGCAAGTACAAAGTGGTGGAAAAGGGAGACGAGATTTATGTCGTCGCCTAGGGCAGCAGCCAAGGCGCGTCGCCCGGCCGCGAATGGCAAGCCGAAGGCGGCCGCCAAGGCTGTCCCCTCCAACAAGGCTGTCCCCTCCAACAAGGCTGTCCCCTCCAAATCGCAGGACGAGCTCTCGCAGCAGGCAATCCAGCTCGCCCGCGAGATCGAACGGCAATTTGCCAAGAGCGAGAACGTTCTGTCGGTCGAGGCGATGCAGACGCTGATGAGCACGCTCTGCCGCATCTATTCCGCGCAGATCGAGAACGGCGCAAAGTTCACGCCGATCCCGGAAGGACAGGTGGTCAGCCCGACCGGCGTCATGCTGACGGCGAGCGGCTTGTTGCGTGCCGCGAATCTCGCGGTGTTCGAGCTCGGAATGTGGCAAGGCTTCACCGGACGCTGAGCGCGCCCGGTCCCAAGACGGCGTGTCGAAAAAATTGGATCGCCAAAACAGTTCGCTAGGAGAGAGATCGCTAGGAGAGAGATCATGGACCTGATTGCTGACCGTGGCCGACGCGTGCCAGTCGAGGAGTTGAATACCAGCCGTCTGCTGGCGCACGCCCGCAAGCAGGCGGTCCAGCGCAAGCTCGACGACGTTCTGATCGTCGATGTCGACGCGCATCACTACGAGAACGAGAATTTCCGCGAGTTCATCCCCTATATGGAGAACGACGTGTTCCGGCAGCTCAGCCTGGCATCGCTGGGCAAGGGCGGTCGCGGCGGCGTGATGCAGACCAATGTCGGGTACCAGGACATGGGCGGCCGCGTGACGCGCTATCCGATGCGCGCGTCCGAGAAGACCGACGAAGACGGTCACCACCGCGACGTCCAGCTCGGCTACCGCTGGATGGATGCGATGGGCGTCGACTACTCGTGCCTGTTCCCGACCGGCATGCTCAGCATCGGGCTGCATCCGCAGAAGGAAATGGAGGTTCAGCTGTGCTGGGCCTACAATCGCTGGCTCACCGAGCAGGTGCTGCCGGAATCCGGCGGCCGCTTCTACTCGATGCTGAGCCTGCCGTTCAACGACCCCGACGAGTCGCTGCGCCAGGTCGAGAAGTTCGGCGACCGCAAGCACGTCGGCGGCTTCATGGTCACCACCGTGCGTAACTCCGGCGTATACGAGAACGCCTACATGAAGGTCTATCGGGCGATCGAGGAGCGCGGCCTGGTGCTGTCGTTCCACTCCGGCCCGAACTGGGGCGAGCCGATCTTCAAGACCTGCAATCGTTTCCTCTCGGTGCACGCGCTCGGCTTCAGCTGGTACAACATCCTGCACTGCACCAACTGGGTCATCAACGGGATGTGCGAGCGCTTCCCCAAGCTGCCGGTGGTGTGGATCGAGTCGGGCCTCGCCTGGGTGCCGTTCCTGATGCAGAAGCTCGACCACGAGTTCATGCTGAGGCCGTCCGAGGCGCCGCTCCTCAAGAAGAAGCCGTCGGAATACATGCGCGACATGTACTACTCCACCCAGCCGATGGAGATTCAGGACATGCAGGCGCTGGAGTGCACGTTCCGCATGATCAATGCGGAGACGCAGCTGATGTACTCCTCCGACTATCCGCACTGGGACTTCGACCTGCCCTCCACGATCTACGACCTGCCCTTCCTCTCGGAGAAGGCCAAGCACAACATCCTCGGCGGCACCGCGGCGCGGCTGTTCAAGCTGCCCCCGCGCAACGAAAAGCAGAAAGAGAACCTGAAGAAATTCGGCAATCTCGCCGCCTGAACGAATAACAAGGCGTCAGACAGGAAAGCCTCCCGGCGCGATCCGGGAGGCTTTTTTGCACTGTTCGCGAGTCCGATCAGGCGTCATCAAGCCCGACGTAGACGGCGCCGAGCGGCAGGACGAGCTTCAGCGCGGCGACGTTGATGATCTTGTCCCGCCCGATAATGACGCTGGGTGCTGGAGAGAATCCACCCGCCGCGTCCCTGGTCCAGACATACGCCTTGTGACCGCTTTGCGCGAACACGAGGTAGGCGGCGAGGCTCGGCAATCGCAGATATTCTGCGGCCTTGTCGCCGAGATCGATCTCGGCCGTGGTGGGTGACAGCACCTCGGCCAGAAGCACAGGCGCGGTCGCGGTATAGTCGCCGGCGTTCCCTCCTGCTCTGTCGATCACGACGTCGGGGAAACGCAACGACTTCGGACCAGTGTCGAGTCCGAACTCGGAGATCACAGTCCACTGTCGTGGATCGAGCTGTCCATGCATGATCAGCACGAGATTGCGCACGATCACGCCGTGCCCCCGCGACGCCCCGACCATCATGATGACCCGCCCCTCCGTCAGCTCGTAGCGTTCCTCGCGCCCCTGCACCCAGGCGAGGAAAGAGGGCTTGTCGATATGAACCGGCAACTGGACGTTCATGGGCACCTCACAGCCTGCAATGTAACAACCGCAAGGGTCGAAAAGAAGCATCCACGCGCCGCCGGGTGCTATCGATTGAAATTCCTCAACAGTTCCAACTGGTTGTTGCACTCGGACAACACGGCGATGTGGCCTGAAGGATTTGACAATCCGCGCTGCGTGCCCGATGACGCTGGCGAAGGAGACGCGTGGTGAACACAGCCCTGGCCACCCCGACCGCAGCCGCCCAGACCAAGGCGCCCGATGAGCTGATCGAGGTCCGCCTTACCGCCATCCGCTATGCGGCGCGCGACACCTTCCTGTTCGAGTTCACCCGCCTCGACGGCAAGCCGCTGCCGCCCTATGCGCCCGGCGCGCACATCGACGTGCATCTCCCCAACGGCATCATTCGGCAATATTCCCTGACCGAGGCCGAGCCGGACCCGGCGAGCTACACCATCGGCGTCAAGCGCGACCCCGCGAGCCGCGGCGGCTCGCGCTATGCCCACGACGAGCTGCGGGTCGGCAAGACGCTCAAGATCAGCGCGCCGCGCAACAATTTCCCGCTGGTCGAGGATGCCGGACATGTGGTGCTGTTCGCCGGCGGCATCGGCATCACCCCGATCTGGTGCATGGCGCAGCGGCTGGCGAAGCTCGGCCGCTCGTGGAAGCTCCACTACGCCTGCCGCTCACGCGCCGACATGGCGTTCCTGCAAGCGCTCACCGCGATGGGCGCCGCGGAGTTCCACTTCGACGAGGAGAGCGGCGGCAAGGTCCTCGACGTCGCGGCGATCATCGCCACACTGCCGAAAGACTCCCATCTCTACTGCTGCGGCCCTACGCCCATGCTCAAGGCATTCGAGGCGGCGACCGCCGACTGGCCGCGCGAGCAGGTCCATATCGAATACTTCACGCCCAAGCAGGAAGCGGCCAAGGCCGGCGGCTTCACCGTCGAACTTGCGCGCTCCGGCAAGGAGTTCGTCATTCCCGAGGGCAAGAGCATCCTGCAGGTGCTGCTCGATGCCGGCGTCGACGTCGACTATTCCTGCGAGCTTGGCATCTGCGGCGCCTGCGAGCAGCGCGTCATCTCCGGCGTTCCGGAGCACCGCGACGCGATCCTGACCGAGGAGGAGCAGGCCTCCAACACCAAGGTCATGATCTGCTGCGCCGGCTGCAAGACCAACCGGCTGGTGCTGGATCTGTAGTTTTTTGTAGGATGGGTTGAGCGCGCCCCGCTCGTGCGAGGCGGCACGTTCGCGAGCGCGCGATACCGATCAACTTTCGTGCGGTGAGCGAGATGATGGGTATCGCGCACGCGAAGACGCGTGCGCTCCACCCGTCCTACGAGCCTACTGGTTGAGCAGCGGGATGGACTTGTAGTCCTTCCCCGCCGGGATCGACTGCAGATAGGCGTAGATGTCGGCGAGATCGTCGTTCGACAGGATCGCCTCCGGATAGGGCGGCATGTTGCGATCGGTCTGGCGCAAGAAGGCCTGGAACGCCTCGAACGCGATCGGACCGGGCGCGAGCTTCGGTCCGGTCACGCCACCTTGCCCTTGGAAGGCATGACACTGCCAGCAGCCGTGCTGGACGAATGCCGCCTTGCCCTTCTCCGCCGAGGCAGCGAACGCTCCGCTCGAGACAATGCTCAACTGCAGGCCGGCGGCGAAAGCCGCCAGCCCCAGGATACGAACATAACGCATGGACATTTCTCCCCTGAACTGACTTTAGCGCGGCTGGGTCCAGACATTGACCAGCGCAGGCTGTCCGGACCTCACGACCGCCACGGCTTCCTTGATCGCGGGCCCAAGCTCGGCCGGATCCTTGATCGGCCCCTTCGCCCACCAGCCCATTGATTCGGCGAGCTTGTGATACTCGATGTCGGGATTCTCGATCGCAGTTCCGATCGGGCTCATATCGTTGCCGAGATTGGCGACGCGACTGCGGAAGTTCGAGAGCTTCTGCAGGTGCATCACCTCCTGATGATAGCCACGGTTGTTGTGCATCACGGCGAGCAGCGGAATCTTGTGCCGCGCCGCAGTCCACAGCACGCCAGGCGCGTACATGAGGTCGCCATCGGACTGGATGGTCACGGAGAAACGTCCGAGGTCGCGGTTGGCGAGCGCGGCGCCCACCGACGCCGGCGCGCCATAGCCGACGCCGTAGCCACCCGACGCACCGAGCCATCGATAGTACTTCTCCATCGGCCAGAGCCGGTTCGGCCAGTTGCTGACATTGCCGGAGGAGGACACCAGCGACCAGTCGAGATCCTTGATCTGCGCGTAGAGTTCCATCGAAAGCCGCGCGGTGCTGACCGGGCTCGCATCCCAGGCGACTGCCGCCGCCTGCTTGGCGCGCTCCCGCCCTTCGACGAAGGCCTTCTTGGCGGCCTCGCCGCGCTTCTCGATCGCAGCCTTGCGGTCGTTCGGGATCGCCGCCCGCACTTCCTCGATCAATGCCGGCAACGTCGCTTCCGCATCGGCCGGCATCGAAACGTCGACGGACTGGAAGCGCTGGAAGTCCTGGTAGTTCGACTTGGTGAGCAACTCGGCAGAGTTGATGCTGATCAGCTTGGTGCTCGGCTTGATACGCGTACCGTTGACGCCGATGCCGTGTTCGCCGTTGTCGAAATAGGAGTTTACCGTCGCCCAGAAGTCGGAGAGCTCGAGCCCGAGGATGACGTCGGCATTGCCGATGACGGTCGGCGGGCGGCGCAGGTAATGCGTATTCGGGAAGTTCATGCGATTGCCCTGGTCAACCACCGGCGCTTGCAGCAGCTCGGCCAGTTGCACCAGCAGCCGCACGCCGTTCTCGCTGCGCGCGGCGCGGTCGGCGACGATCACCGGGTTCTGGGCACCGGCGAGCAGCCGCGCTGCTTCCTTCACTGCGCCGGTATCGCCCTGCGGCGGCGAAGAGGCGACGTAGCGCGGGATATAAAGCTTCTCGCCATTCTCGCGGATCGGCTCCTGCTGCAGGCCGGCATCGAGCGAGATCATGACCGGCCCGTAGGGCGGCGTCATTGCGATCTTGTAGGCGCGCACGAACGACTGGGCATAGTGCTGCAGCGAGACCGGGGTATCGTCCCACTTGGTGAAATCGCGAACGATCGCGTTGATGTCCTGCGCCGAATGGAAGGTCGGCACGCCCGGCGGCCGGTGTGCTGCATCGAGATCATTGCCGCCCATGACGATGACCGGTACCCGATCGCACCAGGCGTTGTAGATCGCCATGGTGGCGTGCTGCAGACCGACGGTGCCATGGACGAGCGTGAGCAGCGGCTTGCCGGTCACCTTGAAATAGCCGTGCCCCATGGCCACTGCGGATTCCTCGTGCATGCAGGTGAGGAATTCCGGCATCTTGTTGCCGCCGTAGTTGATCAGCGACTCGTGGATCGCGCGATAGCTCGAGGCCGGGTTCGCGGGCAGATACTTGATGTCGAGCGTCTTGATCACATCGACCATGAAGTCGGAGCCGGCGACGCCGCCGATCCGCGGCAGATCCTTCGGGATGCCGGTCTCTGCCACCGCGACATGCATCGAGGGCGGCAGCGCCGAAGGCCGCGGCGCGGGCGCCGCGGCAGGAGTCGTCTTGTCAGGCGTTGCCGTCTCGGTGGCGGCCTTCGCGGCCGGCTGGGTCACGGCGGTGGCCGCACCGGCCACCGCGACGCCAGCGAGGAAGTTGCGGCGGCTCACGTCGGGACGCCGATCGTCTCGTTTCATGGACTTCTCCCTTTGACTGCTTATAGCGATCTTCGAGGCTCGCCGAGCGCAGGCCCAGCAGGCGAACGCGGGTGACGCGTAAAAGTTAGGAACGATACTATCGCCGCGTCCTGACCGTGGGAAGGGCCGTCGGCGCGAAGCGGCCGCCCCTCGTCTCGCGGTCATCTTACAAATGTTGCCGCGCCTGCCCGACGCTACCCGTCACTGGCCTGCCTGCCTACTTCTCGCTCTCGTCGCACATGTGAGACAACCCGACCGGCGGCGGCAGCAGCCGCTCGGCGTGGCGCTCCACCATCTCGAAGATCACCGCGTCCGGCCGATGACGGGCGACGATCGAACCGTCGAAGTAATCCGCCACATAGCGGTGCACCTCCGCGAAATGCTGGGCGAGAAAAGGCGCCAGCTTGATCGCAAACGAATCGCCGAACAGCACAAGCCGCCCGACTCCATTCGGGTTGCGCTGGATGAAGTGCACACGGTCGACCTGCACCGGCTCCGAGATCTGTTGCTTCGGCACCAACGCTACGTCCGCATCGGGAAACCGCCACGGCGAGAACAGCACCCGGGTCGCCATGTCGCCGCCGGGATAAGGTTCCACGATCATGTTGTAGTTGTCGAGCGACATGCGCTCCGGATCAGGGACCGCCGTGGTGCGCGCGAGCCCGGCCATGATCGCCGCATAGCCGTAGTACGCGCCCAGATCGTTCCAATGGGTCTCGGTCTTGTTGTAGAGGAGTTCCGACCCGTACGCCTCCTTGGCCCGTCGGAGCGCCGGCCGGCCGTCAATGATCATGCTTCTCGCCAGCTCGTCGAGCGCCTCCAAGAGCACGTCGAGTCTGCTCGGCAGCGCGCCGGCGCCGGCGTTGACGAGATGCTCGCCATAGATGCTCTGCTTGTTCGGAGCAATGAACAGGGCGCCGGGAATTCCGCAAGCGGCAAGGCGGTCGTGCAGCGCCCGCAGCGCTACGCCGATGCGCCTGGTCTCGGCCGGACTGAAGCGAAGCTTTCCGCGGGAATCGGCCATGGTCGCGGGCTCGACCTCGGCATCATCGGTCCAGAACATCCATCCATCGCGCCCGAAGACGATGTGGCGATCGAGTGGTCGCTGAAGCGCTCCGACGTGGAACTCGGTTCCGAGGAAGATCAGAGGATCGCGAAGCCCGATGTGGTCGGCGAACCACTGATCGAATATCTCGAACGCGCCGGGGGCCAATTTCTTGGGAAACGGCGCGCGCTCGCGAATCGAAATATCGCCCGGCCCCAACCAGGGGCCGTCATGGCCGAGCAGCAGCACCGGGCTCAGAACGATTGCGAAATAGACCAGCACTGTGAGCCTTCCGCTGATCGTCATCATCGCATTGCCCGTTCGCGCTCAGAATCGGAAATAGATGAAAGGACTGTTCTGATCGATCGTCATGGTGGCGAGGCTCAGTGCCGCGATGGCACCGACGAAGATGGCGCGCCCCACATCGTAGGCGACCTGTTCGGACGGCGAACGGACGCGCTTGCCCAGCCATTCCCGCACGTTTGGCCAGATCGGCAAGGCGCAGCACGCCGCGAGCACGATCAACAGCACGGTCGGCGCGGCGACATGGGTCGACGTCGGCAGCATGGCGTCGGCGCCTTGCTGCAGGCCGAACATCCGAGACAGCACGTCGCGCGCAGCGTCGAGGGTCGGCAGCCGGAAAAACACCCAGCCCACGAGCACGATCAGCAAGACATAAGCGTTCCTTGCGGGCAGCGGGGATTTCGACAGGATCCATTGGACGGCGCGCAGCCGTTCGACGGACAGGAACAGACCGTACCAGATGCCCCAGATCGCGAAATTCCAGCTCGCGCCATGCCAGATGCCGCAGAGCAGGAACACGATCCATAGATTTCGGGCGGTGCTCCAGCCATCACCGCGACTTCCGCCCAACGGTATGTAGACGTAATCGCGAAACCAAGCGGAGAGCGTCATGTGCCAACGCCGCCAGAAATCCTGGATCGATATCGCTACATACGGATAGTTGAAATTCTCCGGAAAGCGGAAACCGAACATGCGCCCCATTCCGATCGCCATGTCGGAATAACCGGAGAAGTCGAAATAGATCTGCAGCGCAAAGCAGACGACCGCGAGCCAGACGGCCCAGATTGGCAGATCCGTCGGCGACGTCGCGAACAGATGATCAGCCACCGCCCCGATCGGGTTTGCGATCAACAGCTTCTTTGCAAGACCCGCCGCAAAACGCGCGATCCCGGCATCGAGATCGCCGAAGGTGGCCGGACGATCAAGCAATTGCGCGGAGATCGGCCGATAGCGGATGATCGGGCCGGCGATCAATTGCGGAAAGTTGATGATGTAGAGCGCGAAAGCTGTCGGCGAGCGTTGCGCCTCCGCTGTGCCGCGATAGACGTCGACCAGATAGGAGATGATATGGAAGGTGAAGAACGAGATGCCCAGCGGCAGAGGAATCGAGGGGTTTGGGATCTGCCAGTCACCGAAGCGCTCCAGCAACACATTACAATTGTCGATGATGAAATTCGTGTACTTGAAGATGATGAGGATCAGCAGATTGCCGGCGATCGACCACGCGATGATCTGCCGCCGTCGCGGCGGCGCAGCGTCGGCGATGGCCCGTCCCAGGCTGAAATTGAACGCGATCGAGATGCCGACCAGCACGATCGCGATGCGAGCGCCCCAGACGTAGAACACGATGCTGGCCGCCACGAGAACGAGGTTGCGACCGGAACGAGGTACAATGAAGTAGACGGCGAGGACCGCCGGCAGGAACAGGCAAACGAAGGTCAGGCTGCTGAAGACCATCGCTGCCGGACCTGGCTGTCAGGTGTCGGCTGGTGCTGTGCGCCACCGCGCTCCGCACCACTTCGAACCGGCGCCACCCCACGCGGGGACAGACGCCGGACCTTCGCGTCGCGCCATGACTTGCCCCCATGGTCGTCAGATCTACGATGGTAGTTTGATACAGCAGCAGGCGCAAGGCACGCAGAAGGATCGCCGGGAGATTTCGAGGAGATGGGCTCGCGGTCGAGCGGCCGAAACGCAGCGCCCGCTCAATCCTCGCCCATACCGCGCGCCATCTTGCGCTTGAGCGGCGGCAGCCGATCGATCACCCGCAGCATGGTGCGCGAAACAGCCATGGCGGCAGGGCCTTGGCTGGTGACCTGATGCATGGCGGCAAGCGAGTTGCGCACGGCCGTGAAACCGTAATCACGCATGCCTGCCTCGTAGACGCCGATCGCTTCGAGCAATGGCTGCGCGCCGCGATCGACCGCCACCAGGGCGTCGCGCAGACGCACGGCGTCCTTGAGCGCGACGTTGGCGCCGATGCCGCGATAGGGCGTCATCGAATGGATGGCGTCGCCGAGCAGGGTAATGCGTCCCGTCGGCCACGGCGCAGCCGGTTTCGAAGTGCGGATCGGGAGGCACGAGATCGTGGTCGGATCTGAAAGATCGACAAGATTGCGGAAGCCGGGACTCCACTTCGCCATGGCGCGTGCAGCGACCGCCGCAAGCATCGCACTGCCGAGCCGTTCGGCATCGTCGCCGAGGCCGAGCGTCGCGCGTCGACCGCTCAACGCCCACATCAGATAGCTGCGGCTGTCGTCGAACAGATTGCCGGCCTCGGTGGGCGTCACCGCGCCGCCGAGGTCGTCGATCTGGCTCCGCGTCCCGACGCCCAACTCCTGTAACGCGGCAAACAGACCCAATCCTCCCTTGGCCGCGACGATCGTGAGACCGTCGACCAGGACCGGCGCGAGCCGCGAGCGGCCGCCATCGTCGAGAAAGACCTTGCCCGCGATGCCGACGACGCCGGTGTCGATGCGCTCGGCCTGCGGCAGGAACTGGCGACGCACCCGCGATCCGCCGCCGTCGGCGGCCACCAGGACATCACCCTCGGCCGAGCTCCCATCCTCGAAATGGGCGACGACCCGCCCGTCGGCGCGTTCTTCGTAGCGCGCGAAGGTCTTGCCGAGGTGAACGACATCGTCGAGGCCGGCGAGCAGCACCCGTCGCAACATGATGCGGCTCACCGAGCGGTGCTGGGCGACCGGGTCGTGCTGCTTTATCAGCGATCCGTCCAAGGCGAGCAGCACCTTCATCTGCTCGGTCATGAAGCGGACCGCGTTGCTCGGCTTGCCGCAGGTGCGATCGAAAATGTCGAACAGGTGCGGCGGCAGACAGGCGTGGAGGGCGCGGCTGCCGGCCGGGTTGATGTGCACGCGATAGCCCTGCACGCGGTCGGTCAGCGAGCGGTCGCGCTCGTAGACCATGACGCTGAGGCCGGCTTTCTTCAGTCCCTGCGCCAGGCAAAGCCCACCGATCCCGCCGCCGATGATGAGAACATGAAAACGCGCAACCGCAGTGCTGAATGCCTTTGCGGAATAGGGCGCGGTCATCGCAGGATCCCCGCGAAATGAACCAGCACCAGGAAGGTACCGATTGAGATCAGGAACAGGCCCATCCCGATCGGCGACCCCCAGCCGTACCAGGTCATGGCCTTGTCGGCGTATTTCCACGCGTCGGCATCCCGTGTGTCTTGCGTCATGACGGTCCTCCTCGCTACGCGTCGTTTTCAGGCGGACTGATTTCGTGCTGTCTGGCGCAGGCCGCCTGGACCTCGCGCCAGATCGAGACCGGCCCCCAGCCCTCCTCGGTGATGCGGCGCACGAGTTCATTGACGAAGGCGACCTCGGCCTTCGCCAATGCGAGCCGGTATTCCGCCTCGACCGTGAACAGCGGCGGAAACTTCTGCCCCGCCAGGGACGGCGGCACCTCCTGGCCGCCGGCGATCGCGGACAGGTCCTGCTGTGCCAGTTCGTGCAGCTGCGCCTCGATCTGCCGGACGGTGCCGTTGAGCAGGACCGCGCGCTGGCGCAGCAGCGAGACCGCCTCCTCGGGCGGTAGCACCGGCATGAGCGCGAGTGCGCCCTCGAATTGCGGATATTCCTTCGCGGGATCGCGCAGCAGCTCACGCATCCAGTCGCGCAGCTCGTCGAGACCCGGCGGTGTCAGCGTGTAGACCGTGCGCTCCGGGCGCTTGCCTTCGCGAGAGGTCGACTTGGCCGCGATGAGGCCGCGCGCGAGCAGCAGCTCGATCACCGTGTAGAGCGAGCCGTAGCGCAGCTTGATGCTCTCTTCCTTGTGACGGT
>Ga0153954_1001044_pt1 | contig 16911 bp, 14 predicted proteins | sample TSFL038MetaG_FD_102277 | JGI IMG/M metagenome (GOLD analysis project Ga0153954, IMG submission 102277) | Attine ant fungus gardens microbial communities from Florida, USA - TSFL038 MetaG | ecosystem: Host-associated > Fungi > Mycelium > Unclassified | place: USA: Florida, Wekiwa Springs State... | reverse complement strand
TGCATTTTGTCATCGACCGCACATTTTTTCTCGGCTCCGCCCTCATCGCCGCGTCGCTGGCGCTCTTTTCGCTCAGATCCTGGCGCGCGCCGGCTCGATAGACCTCAGCCCGCGCGCCCGCGCCCCGCGTCGGCGCGGGTGATTTTTGCGAATTTTGGGCCCCATGCCTGCGTTTTCAGCAAGAACGGGGAGCCAAGACGTGCGAAGATCGGTGGAGCGTGGATCGACTTCATGGAGCCCCGAGATGCCGTCGCACGTCTTTTCCGGAACCATCCCAGCGCTCATGACGCCCTGCGGCCCCGACCGGCGACCCGACTTCGACGCTCTCGTGAAGATGGGCGGGCATCTCGTCGGCGCCGGAATGTCCGGCCTCGTCTATTGCGGCTCGATGGGCGACTGGCCGCTGCTCACGATCAAGCAGCGGATGGAGGGCGTCGAGCGTCTGACGGACGCAGGCCTGCCGGTCATCGTCGGCACGGGCGCGCAGAACACCGCCGACGCCGCAGCCCTCGCCGCCCACGCGAAGGAAAAAGGCGCGCGCGGCCTTATGGTCATTCCGCGCGTGCTGTCGCGCGGCTCCTCCACGGCCGCCCAACGCGGCCATTTCACTCGCGTGCTCGAGGCTGCCGTCGACTTGCCTTCGGTGATCTACAATAGCCCCTACTATGGCTTTCAGACCCGCGCCGAGCTCTTCTTCGAATTGCGCAAGGAATTTCCCCATCTTGTCGGGTTCAAGGAGTTCGGCGGCGCGGAGTCGCTGAGCTACGCCGCCGAGCACATCGCCGGGCGCGCGGACGACGTCGCGCTCATGGTTGGCGTCGACACCGAGGTGTTTCACGGCATCGTCAATTGCGGCGCCTGCGGCGTGATCACGGGCATCGGCAACGTCTTGCCGCGCGAGGTGCTGCGACTGGTCGAGCTTTGTGAGCGCGCCGCCAAGGGCGACGCCGAGGCGAGACGGCTGGCGCTTGAGCTTGAGGGGGCGCTCGCGCCGCTTTCCGTCTTCGACGAGGGCGTCGATCTCGTGCTCTATTTCAAGCGCCTGATGACGCTGCAAGGCCACGACGAATACGCCTTGCAGCTGAACGCGTTCGACGCGCTCAGCCCATCGCAGGAGGGCCTGGCGAAGCGGCGGCTCACGATCTTCCGCGCCTGGTGGTCCTCCTGGCCCGGCGCGAAGGATTGAGCGCCGATGCGCGTCATCGACTCCCATACCGAGGGCGAGCCCACGCGGGTGATCGTCGAGGGGGGCCCGCCGCTCGGCGGCGGTCCGCTCGTCGAGCGCCGCGCCCGCTTCGCCCGAGAGTTCGATCATGTCCGTCGCTTCGCCGTCAACGAGCCGCGCGGACATGACGCGATCGTCGGGGCGCTTTTATGCGAGCCGCATGACCCCTCATGCGCCGCCGGCGTGATTTTCTTCAACAACGTCGGCACGATCGGCATGTGCGGCCACGGGACGATCGGCCTTGCGGTCACCCTGGCGCATATGGGCCGGCTCAAGCCCGGTCGCCATCGCTTCGAGACGCCGGTCGGCGTGGTCGGCGTCGAGCTCGTCGACGGCTGCACGGCGACGGTCGAGAATGTCGAGAGCTACCGTTTCATGAAGGCGGTCGAGGTCGAGGTCGAAGGCCTCGGCGCCGTGCGTGGAGACGTGGCCTGGGGCGGCAACTGGTTCTTCCTTGCGTCGACCCCCGCGCCCTGCGAGCTCGAGCTTGCGAATGTCGGCCCATTGACCGAGGCTGCGACTGCAATCCGCGACGCGCTGTCAGCGCGGGGTTTCAGCGGCAAGGACGGCGCCCCGATCGATCATGTCGAGTTGTACGCCCCCGCGCGGGCGAGCGACGCCCACGCCCGCAATTTCGTTCTCTGCCCCGGCGGCGCCTATGATCGGTCGCCATGCGGCACGGGCACGAGCGCCAAGCTCGCATGTCTTTACGCCGACGGGAAGCTGAAGCCCGGCGAGGTCTGGATTCAGGAAAGCGTCATTGGCAGCCGCTTTCTGGCGAGCTTCGAGCCAGGCGCGAGCGGCGGCGTTCTGCCGCGCATCACCGGACGGGCCTTCGTGTGCGCCGAAAGCAAGCTCATGGAGGATTCCGCGGACCCCTTCCGACACGGCTTCACGGGTCAGCCGGCCTAATCCTCCGCCCCTGTCAAAAATCCTCCTGCTTGACAGCCCGGCCCGCGCCGTGTCTGTGCACCGGTTTTGCGCCTGGGCGTTAGCCCGAGTCGCTTTTTTCCGATTCAATTTGGGAAACCGATCCATGAAGACGGCCTTGATGTTTCCGGGTCAGGGCTCGCAGACAGTCGGCATGGGAAAAGCGCTGGCGGCGGAATTTCCCCTCGCGCGCGAGGTGTTCGACCGGGTCGACGCGGCCCTGTCACAAAACCTTTCCAAGCTCATGTTCGAGGGGCCCGAGGCGGAGCTCACCCTCACCGCCAACGCCCAGCCGGCCCTGATGGCCGCAAGCATTGCGGCGCTGCGCGTTCTCACGGCCGAAAAGGGTTTCGAGGCGAAGCGGCAGGCGGCGTATGTCGCCGGGCACTCGCTTGGCGAATATTCGGCTCTGTGCGCGGCTGGGTCGCTGAGCCTCGAGGACACGGCGCGTCTCCTGCGCCTGCGCGGCGAGGCGATGCAGAAGGCCGTGCCGGTGGGCGAAGGCGCGATGGCGGCGATTCTCGGCCTCGAATTCGGGGCGGTGGTGAAGATCGCGACGCAAGCGGCGAGCGACCTTTATCTTAGCGCCGCGATCTGCCAGGTCGCCAACGATAACGGCGCGGGCCAGGTGGTCATTTCGGGCACGACCGCGGCGGTCGCCCGCGCCATGGACCTCGCCAAGCTCGCCGGCGCAAAACGGGCGCTGCTGTTGTCCGTCTCGGCGCCGTTCCATTGCGCGCTGATGCAGCCAGCCGCGGAAGCCATGAAAGGGGCGCTGAAGGGGGTGACGATTCGCCCGCCCAAACCACCTCTCGTCGCGAATGTCGAAGCGGCGGCGATCACGGATCCGGAAGCCATCCGGACGGGTCTCGTCGCGCAGGTGACCTCGACCGTTCGCTGGCGCGAGAGCGTGGATTATATGAGCGCGCACGGCGCCACCCGGTTCATCGAGCTCGGGACGGGCAAAGTGTTGAGCGGCCTCATCAAGCGAATCGTGGAAGGCGCGACCGCGATGAGCATCGGCTCGCCGGCCGATATCGCAGCGTTCGACGCCCCGGCACAGCCCTGACCAACCTGGCGAGAGGGATGACGCCCTTGTTCGATCTGACGGGAAAGACGGCGCTGGTGACTGGCGCTTCGGGCGGACTTGGCGCCGCGATCGCGCGGGCGCTGCACGCCCAGGGCGCCGCGGTCGCGCTGTCGGGCACACGGCGAGACGCGCTCGAAACGCTTGCCGCCGAACTCTCTCAGCGCGCGCACACGGTTCCGTGCGATCTCGCCAATGCGGAGGCGGTCGAAGGTCTCATTCCAGCTGTCGAAAAGTCTCTCGGCTCCGTCGACATTCTCATCAACAACGCCGGCGTCACGCGCGACAGTCTGTTCATTCGCATGAAGGACGCGGATTGGGAGACCGTTCTCGCCGTCAATCTGACGGCGGCGTTTCGCCTGTCGCGCGCTGCGCTCAAGGGGATGCTGAAACGTCGGCATGGACGCATCATCAACATGACCTCGGTGGTCGGCGTCCAGGGCAACGCGGGTCAGGGAAATTACGCCGCCGCCAAGGCTGGCATAATCGGCATGTCGAAGGCGCTCGCGGCCGAGGTCGCGTCACGCGGCATCACCGTCAATTGCATCGCGCCCGGCTTCATAGACAGCCCGATGACGCAAGGCCTCGACGAGAAGCAACGCAACGCCATCCTCGCCTCGATCCCGATGGGGCGGCTCGGAGCCGATAAGGAAATCGGCGCCGCCGCCGTCTATTTGGCCAGCGCCGAAGCTGCTTACATCACGGGGCAAACGCTGCATGTGAATGGCGGCATGGCGATGATCTGATGGCGCCCAACTTGCGGCAAACCTGCGGCTCGGCTGATCGCGCGGCCTCTCGCGTTGCCCAGAAAGATATGCTATCGACCCCCTTTGTCGCGGGGCGCGGAGGGGCGCATCATCGAGCGTCGGCGCCAGTGAATCCGAGCGAATCCTGGCGCCGCCTCGCGCGGCGCGGACAGGCCGGATGGCGTGCGTCGCCATTTCGGCCACCCACCGGGGACTAATCACAAGTCGGGCTATTGAGCCTGATGTATAAGGGAAAAGATGAGATGAGTGATGTCGCAGAGCGCGTGAAAAAGATCGTCGTCGAGCACCTCGGCGTGGAGGCCGACAAGGTCGTCGACAGCGCCAATTTCATCGACGATCTGGGCGCGGACTCGCTCGATACGGTTGAGCTTGTGATGGCTTTCGAAGAGGAATTCGGCGTCGAGATTCCGGACGACCAAGCAGAAACCATTGTGACCGTCGGCGACGCCATTAAATATCTTGATAAGGCGTCAGCCAAGAAATAGCAGAGGGACGCGCTCAAGCCGGCGGAGCCTTCGTCAGGACCTTTTTCTCTCTTGAAGTGTGGGCCGGCGCAGTCCGGCCCTTGTCGTATTGGAGCGTAGCGCTTGAACGGGAACACTTAGAGTACAGACATGGGTCAAATGCGGCGGGTCGTTGTTACGGGGCTTGGCATGGTGTCCCCGATGGCGTGCGGGGTAGAACCGACTTGGCGGCGCCTTCTCGCGAGTGAATCGGGAGCGGCGCGGGTCGAGAACTTCGACGTTTCCGACCTGCCTTGCCAGATCGCCGCGCAAGTGCCGCGCGGCGACGCTCCCGACGCCTTCAATCCCGACGACTGGATGGACCCGAAGGAACAACGGCGCGTCGACGACTTCATCATTTACGGCATGAGCGCCGCGACCCAGGCGCTGCGTGACGCAAACTGGTCGCCCAAGACCTACGAGGAGGAAACCGAGACCGGCGTTCTCTTCGGCTCGGGCATCGGCGGTCTCGGCGGCATCTACGACGCCTCGGTCACCTTGCACGAAAAAGGACCGCGCCGGATCTCGCCGTTCTTCATCCCCGGCCGGCTGGTCAATCTCGTGGGCGGGCAGATTTCGATCGCCCACCATCTCAAGGGCCCCAACCACGCCGTCGTCACCGCGTGCTCGACCGGGGCGCACGCGATCGGCGACGCCGGGCGGCTCATCGCGCTCGGCGACGCCAATGTGATGGTCGCTGGCGGCGCGGAATCGGCGGTCAACCGCCTTTCGCTGGCGGGTTTCTGCGCCTGCCGCGCTCTGTCCACCGGCTTCAACGACCGTCCGCAACAGGGCTCGCGGCCGTATGACCGCGACCGGGACGGGTTCGTCATGGGCGAAGGCGCCGGATGCGTCGTGCTCGAGGAGTTCGAGCATGCGAGGAGCCGGGGCGCTCATATCTACGCCGAGCTGGTCGGCTATGGGCTCTCGGGCGACGCCTATCACATCACAGCCCCCTCGCCGGACGGCGACGGCGCCTTTCGCGCTATGTCCGCGGCCTTGAAGCGGGCCGAGATGTCCCCGTCGGATATCGATTATGTGAACGCGCACGGCACCTCGACGCCGGTTGGCGACGAGATCGAATTGCAGGCCGTCGAGCGTCTTTTGGGAAATTCAGCCGCCAGGACGACGATGTCCTCGACCAAGTCTTCGATCGGCCATCTCCTCGGCGCGGCCGGCGCTGTCGAGGCGATCTTCTCCATTCTCGCCATTCGCGATCAAATCGCGCCCCCGACCCTCAATCTCGACAACCCCTCCGTGGAGACCGCAATCGATCTTGCGCCTCACACGGCGCGCAAGCGGCCCATACAGGCGGCGCTTTCGAATTCGTTCGGCTTCGGCGGCACCAACGCTTCGCTGGTCTTCCGCGCGCTGAATTGACGCGGTCGGCCCAGGCGGGGCGATTCCATGTTTGCCCGCGCAGCGCCGTCGGTTAAGCTTAGCCTGGACCCGAGGGCAGCGCCTCCCGCCGCGGCCGGAATTGAACTGCACGATCGAGAAGGCGAAGAAGCAGCGGACAGATCATGAGCGGAGATCACGATTCCGGCGATAGAGACGCAACTCAGTCGCGCGTGAGCCTGTTCGGCCGCCGAAAGAAGCCCGCCCCAGCCGATGCGCCGCCGCCAGAAAAGCCGCCGCGCAAGCCTCGCCGGATGGGCGTGTCGAGCCTGAGCGGATTGCTCACCTTCGTGCTTCTCGGGGCGCTGGGGACGGTCGGCGCGCTCGCTTGGCTCATGAAGGAAGCGCGCAGCCCCGGGCCCCTCGCCGAGGACAAGGTCGTGATGATCACGCGCGACGACGACGCGTCCAGCATCGCCGACCAGCTCGAGCGGGCAGGCGTGGTCGACAGCGCCATGTGGTTCAACATCCTCACCCTGCTCGACGGCAATCGCGGCGCCTTGAAACGCGGCGAATACGCGTTCAAGGCGGGCATGAGCATGAACGACGTCGAGAACGAGCTCATCGCGCACCGCGTGGTGCGCTACAAACTCACGATCCCCGAGGGCCTGACCAGCCAGCAGATCGTCGACCGGCTTCGCGACGATAGCATCCTCGTCGGCGACATCCGAGAGATCCCGCGCGAAGGCGCGCTCATGCCCGACACCTATTATTTCGAGCGAGGCGACACCCGGCTGTCGATCCTATCGCGGATGGCGAAGACTCAGACGAAGACGGTCGACGAGGTGTGGAAGGCGCGTTCGCCGAACCTGCCGATCAAATCGCCGTGGGAAATGGTGACCCTCGCTTCGATCGTCGAGAAGGAAACGGGCAAGCCCGACGAGCGGCCGCGCGTCGCCGGCGTCTTCATCAACCGGCTCGGGAAGCGTATGCGACTCGATTCCGATCCGACGATCGTCTACGGCCTCGTCATGGGCAAGGGAACCCTTGGGCGCAGCATCACCAGAGCCGACCTCAATCAGTCGACGCCCTATAACACCTACATCATCGATGGGCTGCCGCCGGGGCCGATCTGCAATCCGGGCAAAGCGGCGCTGGAAGCGGTGGCCAAGCCGGCGCAGAGCAAGGACCTCTATTTCGTCGCTGACGGGACGGGAGGGCATGCGTTCGCCGAAACCTTGGACCAGCATCAGAAGAACGTCGCGCGCTGGCGCCAGATCGAAAAGGACGTCAAAGACAAATTGGCGCCCGACGTCGCTCCGCAGGCCGGGCCGGCCATTCGCGGCTTCCTTGAGCAGAAGTCCGATCCGGCGCAATTCGGCGCGCTTGTCGCGCCGGGGCAGGGTCAAGCGCCAGCTTCGGTGTTCGCGCGGCTGAGCGAAATCGGCGCAGACCGGAATTCAAACGCCGCGGCGAGTGCGGCCGCCATGGCGAGCGCCGCAGCGCCTCGCGCTTCAGGCCTCAAATCGGTTCCCGAATCGAACGATGCGCCTGCCGCTGCACCCCTTGCGTACGGGGATGGAGCCACGCCGAAGCTGTCCCAGGAGCCGTTTGGCGCGCTCGTGACGCCGACGCAGGGAGAGGCGGCGCCAGCCGCAATTGTCACCCGCCTCAGCAAAATTGGCGCGGACCGGAACTCAAACACTAAGGCGAGCGCCGCCGATATGACGAGCGCCGCGTCGCCTGGCGCTTCGAGCCTCAAATCGGTTCCCGAATCGAACGACGCCCCTGCCGCAACCCTTGCATACGGGGATGGAGCCACGCCGAAGCTGTCCCAGGAGCCGTTTGGCGCGCTCGTGACGCCGACGCAGGGACAGGCGGCGCCGACCGCAATTGTCACCCGCCTCAGCAAGATTGGCGCGGATCGGAAAGCCAAGGACGCCGCCTTGGCGATGCTGGCTGCTCCCGGCTTCAAGACGCTCGAGGAAAGCGCCGTCGTATCCGGGGTCAACGATGCGCCGGCCGAAGGCTTGGCCTTCGGCGACGCGGATCCGCCCGGGACAAGCGGGCCCGTCGCCACGGCCCCGCTCTCGCCCGCCATGCTCGCAGATCAGAAGGCGCGCGAAGCCAAGTACGGGACAGCGACGCTGGCCTCGACGGAAGTTCCCGCCAGCTTCGCCGCGGCGCCGGCGGCGGCGCAGCCGGCGACGGCCTCGGGGCGCCCGCGGATCTACGATGCGTCCGAAGGCACACCGCTCGATCCGCTGCTCAACAAGACCTATGATCTGAGCTACGCCAAGGTCGTGCCGGCAAGCCTCATAAAATAGCGGCGCGGAAGCTCGGGGCCTCACGCCCCAGAAGGCATGCGCTCATGGACTAGCGCGAGCGCGATGGCGCAGGCGTTCGACACGTTGAGGCTCTTGATTGCGCCGGGCAGATCGAGGCGAGCCAGACGATCACAACGCTCGCGGGTCAATCTTCTCAGCCCCTTGCCCTCCGCGCCGAGCACCAAAGCGAGCGGGCGCGACAGCGGTTCATCCGTCAGCTGGGCCGGCCCCTCCGAATCCAGTCCGACCCGCCAATACCCCATGTCCCCCATGTCCCCGAGGGCCCGAGCCAGATTGGTGACGGTGCAGATCGGCACGTGCTCAAGCCCGCCGGAAGCCGACTTCGCCAGGGCGCCCGCGAACTCCGGCGAGTGGCGCTCGGTCGTGACGAGCGCATCGACGGCGAAAGCGGCGCCCGTGCGCAGGATCGCGCCGACATTGTGAGGATCGGTGATCTGGTCGAGGACCAGCACGAGGCCCTTCGCGGGCAGCGCCCCGAGATCGATCGGCGCAAGCGGCTCAGCCTCGAGCAAGACTCCCTGATGGACCGCCTCGCGCGGGGCGCGCGCGGAAATTTCCTCGGCGCTCATGATTCTCACCTCGAGCCCGCGGGCGGCGATTTCGCTGCTCAGCCGTTCGGCCGCCGCCGGCGTGGCGTAGAGACGGATGAGCCCGCGCCGCGTGGCGTTGAGCGCCGCCGCTACGCTATGAAAGCCATAAATGAGGGAGACATGAGCCGGCCTCCGCTCGGGCGGACGATCGCGACGGGTCGGGGGCGAAGGCTCCTGCGTTCGGCCCTGGTTCGGCGACGCACTCTTAGACCCGGCGGCGGAAGTCGGCTTGCGCGAGCCGAAGGAGGGCTGACCTGGGCGCCGATCGCGTTTGCGGATCATCGGCGGGAGGGCTCAGGCGGGCGCTTATCCACGATTGGCAAACCGATAAACCTCCGCGATCAGAGCTGGCCCGTCCCGGCCGGCAAGCTGTTTGACCCGGTAACATGGAACCGCCGTTTCAGCGACAAATCTTGAACGTCGGGCGAAGAAGGTTGGGCGCGCATTCATGTCCGATCCGTCTCGGTTGGCTCCCCGGCGCTGAGTTGCGTCGTTCGTTCTTCGCTTGACTCCGTCCGAGACAGATATAAAGATATGCTTATGTCTAACGAACGTAAGGTTCCGCCGCTCGCCTTCCGCGCTCTCCTGGCAAGCCTCGAGGCTGCCGGCGAGGAGACGCGGCTGCGCATCCTCGCTCTCCTCGAGGCGGCCGAACTGACGGTGAGCGAACTCGTCGCCATCCTGGGTCAATCTCAGCCACGCGTGTCGCGTCATTTACGCCTCTTGGTCGAGGCGGGCCTCGCTGCGCGGCAGCGCGAGGGGGCCTGGGCCTTCTTTCGTCTCGCCGAACCCGGAGGGGCGCTGGCGCGCGAGTGGCTGCGCCGCCTCGACCCAGCCGATCCGATCGTCAACGCCGACCGCGTCCGTCTCGATATTGCACGCGAGGCGCGGCGCAAGCAGGCGGCTGCCTATTTCGCCGCCCGCGCCGCCGATTGGGACCAGATTCGCGCGCTGCATGCGTCCGAGGAGAGGGTAGAGGCGGCGCTGATCGCCATGATCGGCGCGAAGCCGTTTCGCGCCGTGCTCGATCTCGGCACCGGAACGGGGCGCATGCTTGAACTTCTCGCCCCGCGCGCGACGCGCGCGGTTGGCGTCGACCAAAGCGCGGCGATGCTGGCGCTGGCGCGCGCCCGCATCGATGAGGCCGGGCTCCGGCACGTATCCCTCCGTCAGGGGGACATCTATGCGCCGCCCGTCGAACGCGACGCCTACGACCTCGTGATCGTCCATCAGGTGCTGCACTTCCTCGACGATCCGGCGCGGGCGCTCGCCGAAGCCGCGCGCGCCCTCGCGCCCGGCGGGCGGCTCGCGGTGGTCGATTTCGACGCTCACGACCACGAATTCCTGCGCGACGAGTTCGCCCATCGTCGACTGGGCTTCGCCCTCGACGAGATCAAAGGCTATCTCGCCGAAGCGGGCCTCGCGGACATCCGCGCCGAACGCGTTGCGCCAGCCAAGGGCGAAGCGGGCAAGCTCACAGTCGCGCTCTGGATCGCCGAAGATCCGCGCGTCATTTCCGATGATTTCTTGAAGCGCGACGCGGAGTTCGCCTGATGGCTGCGAAACAAGTCCCCTTAAGCCGCGCCGGAGCGCAGGTTCAGGTCTCCTTCGAGTTCTTCCCGCCGAAGACGGCGGAGATGGAGGCGAACCTATGGGAGGCGGCGACCAGACTCGAGCCGCTGAGCCCGGCCTTTGTCTCGGTCACCTATGGCGCCGGCGGCTCGACGCGCGAGCGCACCCACGCCCTTGTCGAGCGCATGGCGCGCGAGACGACGATGAGGCCGGCGGCGCACCTGACCTGCGTCGGCGCGCCATGCGACGAAATTCGCCAGACGCTCCGCGACTACGACGCGGCCGGGGTGCGCCACGTCGTGGCGCTGCGCGGCGATCCGCCGACCGGGTTCGACGCGCCCTACGAGACGGCGCCCGGCGGCTATCGATCGACCGCCGAGCTCGTCGCCGATGCGGCGGATATGGGCTTTGAAGTATCGGTCGGAACCTATCCAGAGCGCCATCCGCAAAGCCCGACGCTTCTGCACGATATCGAAATTCTCAAGCAAAAGGTCGACGCCGGGGCGAAGCGAGCCATCACCCAGTTCTTCTTCGACAATTCCGCCTATTTCCGCTTCCTCGACGTCGCCGCGGCGGCCGGGCTGGACGTGCCGATCGTGCCTGGCATCTTTCCGGTGCAGAATTTCAAGCAAACCGCCAATTTCGCCCGCAGGGCGGGAGCGAGCGTGCCGCAATGGCTCGCCGATCGGTTCGACGGGCTTGAGGACGACCCCGCCACGCGCCGCCTCGTCGCGGCGGCGGTCTGCGCCGAGCAGGTGATCGACCTCATCGACCACGGCGTCGAGGAATTGCACTTCTACACCATGAACCGCGCCGACCTCGTGTTTGCGATCTGTCACCTCGTGGGCCTGCGCGCCGGTCGCGGCTCAGGTCTCGCGAGCGGGGCGCCAACCGCCGGCGCTCACGGCGGGGACGCTGCGATCAGCCCCGTGCACTGAGCTTTTCCGACAGAGCTAGGACGGTCGAAGCCATCGGGTTGAGAGTAGCGGCAGGCCCTCGGGCGCCGCCGGCGCGCCTCTCAGTGGGCGGGCGATTCGGGCCGCCGAGCCTTGAGGGGCGGCACGCCGAACGAGGCGATGACGCCCCGGCTGGTGCGCAACAGATTTGCGCTCGGGCCTTTCGCACCGACGCTGCGGCGACTGACGCGAGCGCCCTCGATGAGGAGAAACAGCGTGTCGGCGAGAAGCTCCGGCTGCGAGGCGCCGGCGGCCTTGCACAGATTGGTCAGGCGGTCGCGCTGGCGGCTCTTGAATTCTTCGATGACGCGGAGGCCAGGATGCCCTTCCTCGGTCAATTCGATGGCGGCGTTGGCGAGATCGCAGCCACGCTCGTCCTCGGCGATATAGATCGCCGCCTTGTCCATGAAGCCGTAGAGCTGGCCGACCGGGTCTCCCGGATTCGTGGCCTCGAGCTCAGCCCAGACCTCGTCTGATTTTCGCCCTTTATAATTGAGATATTCGATGATGAGCTCGTCTTTCGAATCGAAGTGGCGGTAGAGGGCCATCTTGCTGGTGCCTGCGGCTTCCGCGATCGCTTCGACCCCGACGCCGCGGATGCCGCGACGGTGGAACAGGTCTTGAGCGCAGTCGAAGATGCGATCCCGGGGCTTTCCCGCCCTCGTGTTATGGGGCTCGGGATCCGAACTCGATTTTTCTTTGTTCATGGCGCTTGACGAACTCGTTACCGATCGGTATCAGTGAGCGATACCGACCGGTACCATTGTGCGCTTGCCGAGTCAAACATTGGCGCGGTAACAGCCCGGATGCAGTCGAAAGGAACCACCGCCATGGCGTATCGCAGCGCCGAGACCATCGACGACCTTCTGGCGGACTCGCTCATTCAGAAGGTCATGCTTGCCGACCATGTGGAGCCCCAGGCGTTGAAAACCCTCCTCGATGGAACCGCCCGTCGCATCGCCGACGCGCGACGCGCAGCGACTGTACAGGTGGGGCAGGATCTTGGCCGACGGGGCTTGTTTCGCGGACCGCTCCTCGTGACGCGCCCTCACGCGCGCCCGACCGGCGGCGAATGCGGAGCATCGCTCTGCTGCTGACCTTGCTCCGCTGAAGCCGAGGCGATCTGTTGGTCGGCTTTTTCATCCAGCGTCCGATTTTCGCTTCGGCGATCGCCGCGATCCTCGTGCTCGCGGGCGGCATCTGCTTTTTTCTGCTGCCCGTGTCGCAGTTTCCAGAGATCACCCCGCCGCAGGTGGTGGTCAGCGCCAGCTATCCCGGCGCGAGCGCGCAGGTCGTCGCCGACACGGTGACGACGCCGCTCGAAGAGCAGATCAACGGCGTCGAGGGCATGACCTACATGTCCTCGGCGAGCTCCAATGACGGCTCGTCGACGATCACCGTCACGTTCAAGGTCGGCTATCCGCTCAATATCGCGGCGGTCGACGTGCAGAACCGGGTGTCGCAGGCCGCGGCCTCGCTCCCGGCGATCGTCAACCAGGGCGGCGTGACGATCAAGAAGCAGAACCCGAACTTCGTCCTCATCGTCAATCTGGTCTCGCCGGACAAGTCGGTCGATGCGGTCACGCTGTCGAACTACGCTTACCTGCAGATCGTCGACCAGTTGAAGCGCCTGCCCGGCGTCGGCGACGTTCAGATGTTTGGCGAGCGCCGCTATTCAATGCGCGTCTGGCTCGACCCGGACAAGCTCGCCAATCTGGGCGTGACCGCCGTCGACGTTGAGAATGCGATCGCCGAGCAGAACGTTCAGGTCGCGGCCGGCAAGATCGGCCAGTCGCCGGCGCCTCCCGGCACCCCGTTCGAACTGCAGGTCAACGCGCAAGGGCGCCTCACCGACCCGCAGGAATTCTCCAACATCATCGTGCGCGCGGACCCGTCGAGCGGCGCCGTGGTTCGCCTCCGCGACGTCGCGCGCGTCGAGCTCGGCGCGCTGCAATATTCGTCGTCCGCCTATTTCGGCAAAGACCCGACGGTCGTGATGGGCATCTTCCAGATGCCGGGCTCGAACGCGCTCGATCTGCAAAAGCAGGTCAAGACGAAGATGGAGGAGCTTGCGAAGCGCTTCCCGCCCGGAATCGCCTATGCGATGCACTATGACACGACGCGCTTCGTCTCGGCGGCGATGCACGACGTCGTAATCACCCTGACCGAAGCGCTGCTTCTGGTCGTGCTCGTCGTCTATATCTTTTTGCAGAGCTGGCGCGCGACGATCATCCCGACGATCGCCATTCCCGTGTCGCTGATCGCGACGCTCGCCGTGATGCAGATCTTCGGCTTTTCGCTGAACATGCTGAGCCTGCTCGGCATGGTGCTCGCGATCGGCCTCGTCGTCGACGACGCCATCGTCGTCGTTGAGAATGTCGAACGCCAGCTCGAAGCGGGCCTGCCGCCGATCGAGGCGGCGAAGAAGGCCATGTCGGAAGTGACGGGGCCGATCATCGCGACGACCGCGGTGCTGATGGCCGTGTTCATTCCGGTGGCCTTCATTCCCGGCGTCGCCGGGCGCCTCTATAACCAGTTCGCGCTGACCGTCGCGATTTCCGTCGGCATCTCGGCGTTCAACTCTCTGACGCTGAGCCCCGCCTTGAGCGCCGCCTTTCTGCGTCACGGTCCGAAAGGCCAGTTTGTCCTCTTTCGCTGGTTCAATGCGGGCTTCGATTGGCTGGCGCACGCCTATGCGCGAGCGGTCCGGCAGTTCATCCGCTTCGGCTGGGCGCTGGTCGGCGTGTTCCTTCTCTTCTGCGGCGGCGCTTATGCCTTGTCGCGCATGATCCCGACCACGTTCTTGCCGGTCGAGGACCAGGGATACTTCTTCGTCATCGTGCAATTGCCCGACGGCGCCTCGCTCGAGCGCACCGACGCGGTCGCGCAGAAGATTCGCGACATTCTGCAGGCGACGCCGGGCGTCCAGATCGCGGGCTTCATCAGCGGGCTCAACTTCCTGACCAATGCGGCGCAGTCGAACTCGGCGATCGAGTTTGCGGTGTTGAAGCCATGGGATCAGCGCGGGCCCGAGGAGAACGCGTCGGCCCTGGTCGCCTCGGTGCGGCCGAAGCTGCTCGCGATCCCGGAAGCCTTCGCGCTGAGCTTCGATCCGCCTTCGGTGAACGGTCTCGGAACGACGGGTGGGTTCGAGTTCGAGGTCGAGGATTTGGCGGGACGCGGAAGCGTCGCCTTGAACGATGCGACCCAGGCGTTGATCGGCGCGGCGCGAAAGCAGCCCGAGCTCAACCCGCAATCGCTGTTCACCTCATTCTCCGCTTCTACTCCGCAGCTCTTTTACGATCTCGACCGGACGAAGGCGAAGCTCCTGGGACTCAGCCTGCCAGACGTCTTCAACACCCTGCAGATCTATCTCGGCTCGCTCTACGTGAACGACTTCAACCTCTTCGGCCACACGTTCCGCGTGACCATGCAGGCCGACACGAAATCGCGCGCCTCTCCGTCCGACCTCAGCAAGCTCTACGTGCGCAACGGATCGGGCGGCATGATTCCGTTGAATGCGCTTGGCAACCTGAAACCGATCGCCGGACCGGAGACCGTGCCGCATTACAACAACTACGCGTCTGCGCTCATCAATGGCGCGCCCGCGCCGGGCTTCAGCTCGAGCCAGGCGGTGGTCGCGATGCAGCGCGCCGCGGCGGAGGCGCTGCCGCGCGATTTCGGCTACGAATGGACGGGCGTGACCTTCCAGGAGCTCAGCGCCGGCTCGCTCGCCACGGTCGTTCTCGCGCTCGCGATCTTTTTCGTGTTCATGATCCTCGCTGCGCAATACGAGAGCTGGTCGATGCCGTTCATGGTGCTCTCGTCCGCCCCTCTGGCTTTGGTCGGCGCGCTTGGCGCGATCTATGTCCGCCAGATGCAGGTCGACGTCTATTCGCAGATCGGTTTTGTCATGCTGATCGGCCTTGCGGCGAAGAATGCGATTCTGATCGTCGAATTCGCCAAGCGGCGCCGCGAGGAAGGCCTCTCCGTGGTCGAGGCGGCGATGGAGGCGGGACGGCTGCGGTTGCGGCCGATCCTGATGACCGCCTTCGCTTTCATCTTCGGAGTGCTGCCGCTGATGTTCGCGACCGGCGCGGGCGCGGCGAGCCGGCAGTCGCTCGGCACGGCCGTCTTCGGCGGCATGGTCGCCGCGACCGCGCTCACGCTCGTCTTCGTCCCAGTCTTCTACGCCCTGATCGAACGCGTTCGCGAGGGACGGGAGGCGGATAGGGTTGCGCCGTCACACGTCGGCGCGCATCGCGCCGCGCCCCGCGCGGAAGCCGCCGAATGATCGCCAGGAGCCTTTCCATGCGCGCGCTTAAGATTTCGCTCGCCGCTCTCGCCGTCATCGGCGCGGTCGCGATCGTCGGCGTCCGCATCGCGGGCGAGCGCATCGACGGCGCCGCGCCATCCGCCGCCGCGCCTGCAATGATGGCGATGCCGGTCCCCGTTGTGCCGGTCGTCAAAAAGACGCTGCCGATCTATCTCGAATATCCGGGCCGGATCGAATCGATCCGCAGCATCACGCTGCAGGCTCGTGTGCCCGGCTACATCGAGTCGCAGCTCGCCGCCGACGGCGCCGACGTGAAGAGCGGCGATCTCCTCTACCAGATCGATCCGCGCGACCTTCAGGCGGCGCTCGACCAGGCCAACGCTCAATTGCAGCGCGACCAGGCGTCCCTCGAATATGCCCGCGCGAGCTATACGCGCGGCGAGGAGCTCGTGAAGAGCGGCTTTGTCGCCAAGGACGTCTACGACCAGCGCGCGAGCGCCATGCGTCAGGGAGAGGCGGCGCTGATCGCGGACCGGGCCGCCGTCGAAGCCGCGAAGCTCAACCTCGGCTATGCGGCCATCACCGCGCCGTTTGCCGGCCGGCTCGGGCGGAATACGGCGGCGAAAGGTTCGCTCGTCGGGCCGACGACCGGGCCGCTCAACACGCTCGTCGAGCTTGATCCGATCTACGTCAGCTTCAACCCGAGCGAGTCCGAACTCGCCCAGATCATCACAGCCCGCGCCTCGGGCGCCGTTCAGGCGGAGATTTCCGTGGCCGGCGCGCCCCAACTCACCCGCAAGGGCGAACTGACGTTTCTCGACAACGGAATCGATAAGGCGACCGGCACGATCGCCGCGCGGGTCACCATCGCCAACAGCGATTTCCTCTTGCTGCCCGGGCAATATGTCCGCGTCAAGCTCCACCTGAGGGACGAGCCGGACGCACTGATGACGCCGATGGCGGCGCTCGGATCGAGCCAGACAGGCAAATATGTCTATGTTGTCGGAGAGGGCGAAAGGGTCGAGGCGCGTCCTGTCACGCTTGGGCCGATGGACGGCGAGCTTGTCAGCGTGGTCAAGGGGCTGAAGGAGGGCGACAGCGTCATCGTCGGCAACCTGCAGAAGATCTTCCCCGGCTCGCCGGTGAAGCCGCTGCCGCCGGAACAGAAGCCGAATCCCTAACCGCTTGCGGCTCTATAGTTTGCGCATTCGTCTGGCGGGGCGGCGGTGAGGGCTTGAGCCAGGGCGTCGGCGATGGCGTCGAGGGTTCTGGGCGCGGCTTTCCGGACGAAGCCTTTGAGTTTGGCGAAGAGCTGCTCG
>Ga0153954_1001043_pt1 | contig 16915 bp, 16 predicted proteins | sample TSFL038MetaG_FD_102277 | JGI IMG/M metagenome (GOLD analysis project Ga0153954, IMG submission 102277) | Attine ant fungus gardens microbial communities from Florida, USA - TSFL038 MetaG | ecosystem: Host-associated > Fungi > Mycelium > Unclassified | place: USA: Florida, Wekiwa Springs State... | reverse complement strand
GAGTAAAATTATGTCCAACCGTATCGGTGTCGGTATCGCCGGCATTTTCATTTTGATCACGACTGCCCATGCCCAACCGTCCACGTCCCGCGGGCAGATATCCGTCGCCCGGGTCAAAGCGATGCTGGACCAGGCCGCGACAAATCCCACTGCGCGCCAGGTGCTGACAGCCTATCTTGCCGGTGCCGGCGAAACTGCGGGATGGCTCCTCGATGCCGCGCGCGACCAAGGCATGCAGCGACCGCCCTGCACGTGGCGACTCACACTTGATGCGAAAAATGCGCGTGAGGCGATCGAGGGCGCGCCCAACACGGCTTCATCAACAGAAATGCCCGCTACGCCCCTCATCGTGCGCGACATGCTCAGGCGCGCTGGATGCCATCTGACCGACTAGTTACCGGCTTCAGCAGTTCTTCACCGCGTCGGCACCGGCTTGGCGCCGCGATAGTCGTAGAAGCCACGCTGGGTCTTTCGGCCGAGCCAGCCAGCCTCAACATATTTCACCAGCAGCGGGCACGGCCGGTATTTGGAATCGGCGAGGCCCTCATGCAGCACCTGCATGATCGACAGACAGGTATCGAGCCCGATGAAATCGGCAAGCTCCAGCGGCCCCATCGGGTGGTGCGCCCCCAGCTTCATGGCTGCATCAATCGCCTCGACGTTTCCGACGCCCTCGTAAAGCGTGTAGATCGCCTCGTTGATCATCGGCAGCAGGATCCGATTGACGATGAAGGCGGGGAAATCCTCGGAGACAGCGACCTGCTTGCCGAGCTTGCCGACGAACTCCTTGGCAGCCTCGAAGGTCGAATCGTCGGTGGCAATGCCACGGATCAGCTCGACCAGTTCCATCAGGGGCACCGGGTTCATGAAGTGGATGCCGATGAAGCGTTCGGGGCGATCGGTGGACGCCGCAAGCCGCGTGATCGAAATCGAGGACGTGTTGGAGGCGATCAACGCCTCGGGCTTCAACACGGCGCAGAGATCGTGGAAGATCTTGCGCTTGACCTCTTCCTTCTCGACCGCCGTCTCGATCACGAGATCGCAATCAGCCAGTCCGTCGATCTTCTCCACCGGGGTGATGCGGCCGAGCGCCTTGCTGCGCGCGTCTTCGGTGATGACCTTCTTGGCGACCTGGCGCTGCAGATTGCCGTTGACGGTTGCCATCCCCGACTTCAGGCGATCGCTGGAAACCTCGTTGAGCACCACGTCAAGGCCGGCCAATGCCGCGACATGCGCGATGCCGCTGCCCATCTGGCCCGCGCCGATCACGCCCACCTTCTTGATCATAGCCATGTTGCCATCCACCGGAACGGCGCGCGACAGACGCGCCTGCCCATCCCCCGAAGCCCAGGCCCCAGCCCGAGCCGTCCCTTTTCGAACCCTTGTAGAACGCTAGCCTTGCCGCGACGTGCTCGCGCGGACCGGTACCTTCTTCGCCTGAAACGCTACCCTATGAAGAAAAACACCGGCCGGACCTTGCCCATCCGGCCGGTGGTCTCGTGCTCTTACTTCCCGAGCTTGCCGAGTGCCTCGGTCAATTCGGGAACTGCCTGGTAGAGGTCCGCGACCAGGCCGTAATCGGCGACCTGGAAAATCGGCGCGTCTTCATCCTTGTTGATCGCAACGATCACCTTGGAATCCTTCATGCCGGCGAGATGCTGGATCGCGCCGGAAATGCCGATCGCGACGTAAAGCTCGGGCGCCACCACCTTGCCGGTCTGGCCGACCTGCCAGTCATTCGGCGCATAGCCGGCGTCGACCGCGGCACGCGAAGCACCGACACCGGCGCCAAGCTTGTCGGCGAGCGGCTCGATATACTTCGCGAAGTTTTCGCGGCTCTGCATCGCGCGGCCGCCGGAGACGATGATCTTGGCCGAGGTCAGCTCCGGCCGGTCGCTCTTTGCGACCTCCTCGCCCACGAAGCTGGAGAGACCGGGATCGGCTGCCGCCGCGGCGTTTTCGACCGCGGCACTGCCGCCGGCGCCAGCAGCCGCGAAGGCCGAGGTCCGCACCGTGATCACCTTCTTGGCGTCCTTGGACTTCACGGTCTGGATCGCGTTGCCGGCATAGATCGGCCGCTCGAACGTATCGGGCGAAACGACCTTGATGATCTCCGATACCTGCATGACATCGAGCAACGCGGCAACACGCGGCATCACATTCTTGAAGCGCGAAGTCGCGGGCGCAACGATGGCGTCATAGGACCCGGCGAGCGAGACGATCAACGCAGCCAGCGGCTCGGCGAGATCGTGCGCATAGGCGTCGCCCTCGGCAACCAGCACCTTCTTCACGCCGGCGAGCTTGGAAGCGGCGTCCGCCGCCGTCTTGGTGCCCTGGCCACCGCCGGCGACCAGCACGTCGACGTCCGCACCGAGTTGCGCGACCGCTGTCAGCGCCTTGTTGGTCGCATCTTTCAGGATTTCGTGTTCGTGCTCGGCAATCAATAACGTGGTCATCAGAGAACCCCGGCCTCATTCTTCAATTTCGACACCAGCTCAGCGACGTCCTTGACCTTGACGCCGCCCTTGCGGCCCGGCGGCTCCGATGTCTTGAGCACCTCAAGACGCGGGGTCAGATCGACGCTGTAGTCTGCGGCGCTCTTCTCCGCGATCGGCTTCTTCTTCGCCTTCATGATGTTGGGAAGCGAGGCATAGCGCGGCTCGTTGAGCCGCAGGTCGGTGGTGACGATCGCCGGTCCCTTCAGCTTGACGGTTTGCAGCCCGCCGTCGACCTCTCGCGTCACCTTGAAGTCCGAGCCGTCGACTTCGAGCTTGGAAGCGAAGGTCGCCTGCGACCAGCCGAGCAGCGCGGCCAGCATCTGGCCGGTCTGGTTGCTGTCGTCGTCGATCGCCTGCTTGCCGAGGATGATGAGACCTGGCTTCTCCTCGTCCGCAACCGCCTTGAGGATTTTCGCCACCGCCAGCGGCTCAACATTCCCCTCGGCCTTGACCAGGATGCCGCGGTCGGCGCCCATGGCGAGGCCGGTACGGATGGTCTCTGTGGCCTGGGCGGGACCGATCGATACGACCACCACCTCGGTCGCCTTGCCCGCCTCTTTCAGGCGCAAGGCTTCCTCGACCGCGATTTCGTCGAATGGATTCATCGACATCTTGACGTTGGCGAGTTCCACGCCCGACCCGTCGCTCTTGACGCGGACCTTCACGTTGTAATCGACGACCCGCTTTACCGGCACCAGAACCTTCATCGATCCTCTTTCGCTTGAATTTCAGGGGGCTTTGCACCCGCTTTCCGAAGTTCGCCACGGAAGCCGCACCCCTTTTAGCGAACTTCGGAAAGCGAGGGGTACAAGCAAGTTTATAACTCAAGTGCCGCTTGCCGATTTGAAGCTCCTGATCGAAGTCTTCACAAGCAGCGCAGGACCTTCAGACCGGCGGCACCAAGCGCCGGAACCTAAAGCCCCCGCAAAGCCCGGTCAACGCGCGCCGGGCAAAAATCATCCCCCCAAAAAGAGTGGGCCGCTCAACGGTTCTGGCCAGGCACCCAGAGCACGTCGCCGGCGCCGTTATTGTTCGCCGCGCGACTGGCCACGAACAGAAAGTCCGACAGGCGGTTCATATACTGGATCGCGGCGTCGCTAACGGGCTCGTCCGGCTTCGCCGCCAGTTCCACCACGATCCGCTCCGCCCGGCGGCAGGTGGTCCGCGCCAGATGCAGATAGGCCGCGGCCGGCGTGCCTCCCGGCAGCACGAATGAGGTTAGCGGCGCCAGATTCGCGTTCAGCGCATCGATATCGCGTTCCAGGCGCTCGACCTGGCTCGACAGCACCCGCAGCCGCTCGGCCTTGCCCTCACGTTGGGGTACGGCGAGATCGGCGCCGAGATCGAACAGATCATTCTGGATCTGCCCGAGCATGACGTCGAGCGCGCGGTTGTCCGCAAGATGCAGGCGGACCACGCCGATCGCCGCGTTGGTCTCGTCAACAGTTCCGTAGGCCTCGACGCGAAGATCGTATTTCGGCCGGCGCTCGCCGCTGCCAAGCGCCGTTGTGCCATCATCGCCGGTCCGCGTGTAGATCCGATTGAGCACGACCATTGTCCTGGTCCTCCAGAGCGACGTCAGCGGCCCATCGCCCAAAGCGAGAGCATGGTGATGACGATCGCCACGAACTGCAGTAGCACGCGAAGCCGCATCAGCTTCTGCGAGCGGTTCGCCGGGCCGCCCCGCATCATATTGGTGAGACCAAGCAGCAGCACCACTGCGACGGCGCCAACTGCAACGGGAAGTACGATAGAACTGAGAAAAGATGCCATCGATGCTACATAACACCACAGGAAGCGGACCGCCACACGCCCGGTGAGTGACCCAACGTTCGCATAGCGAGTTTGCGGCAAGCAGGGTAGCGAACGTAAGCTCGCTTCCCAGCGTTGTGGGAACGATCGGGCTTTTGGTATATGGAGCTAGTGAATGGGCAGTTCTCGTTCCTGCAGTGCCATGCAAGGTGACCCGTGAGGCAGCTACGCTACGTCTACCTCATCTTCCTCGACGCGTTTTATACCTTCCTGGCGGACGATGGATGGGCAATCGCCAGCCATATCGCGCTGTCGACGCTGATGGCGCTGTTTCCGTTCCTGATCGTGCTGACCTCGCTGGCCGGCTTCTTCGGCTCCAAGGAGCTCGCCGACCAGGCAGCGGCGCTGCTCCTGCAGACGTGGCCGCCGCAGGTCGCCAGCACAATCTCGGGCGAAATCCATGACGTGCTGACCACCACCCGCACCGACGCCTTGACCATCGGCGCGGCGCTTGCGGTGTATTTCGCCTCGAACGGCGTCGAAGCCTTGCGGGTCGCGCTCAACCGCGCCTATGCGGTCGTCGAGCCGCGGCGCTGGTATTGGCTGCGGCTCGAATCGATCGGCTATACGCTGGTCGCCGCAGTCATGTCGCTCGCGCTGGCATTCCTCATCGTGCTCGGTCCCCTGATCATCGAGGCCGTGCGCAGCTATCTGCCGCTCGCGGTCGAAACCAACGAACGCTTCCTGCATGTGTCCCGCTACAGCATCACCATCGCTGCATTGATCGCCGCGCTGTTCATCCTGCACGCCTGGCTGCCGGCGGGACGGCGGAGCTTTTTGCAGATCCTGCCCGGCATCGTCTTCACCATGGTGGCGTCGCTGATCTCGGGCATGGTGTTTGGTCAGTATCTCGCGCGCTTCGCCAGCCGCTACGTGACGATGTATGCGGGGCTGGCCTCGGTGGTGATCGCGCTGGTGTTCCTGTATTTCATCGCCGCGATCTTCGTTTACGGCGGCGAGCTGAACGCTTCCATCATGAAGTCGCGGCTGCCGCGTGGCGTATCGCTTCAAGCAGCGCAGTCGCTAAAGCCCGCGGAGACACAGGCTTGAGCAGGAAAGCGTCGGCGCCGGCGCCGCGCGCCGCCGCCTCATCCTCGCCACGTCCGGACACACCGATCAGGGCAATGCGGCCGTGCGGCGGACCAAGCGCACGAATGCGCTGGATCGCCTCGATTCCGTCGATGCCCGGCAATACCATGTCCATCAGCACCACGTCGAACGTGCCCTGGGTGACGCGCTCGGCTGCGTCCTCGCCACGGCCGATGAACTCGGTCTGATGGCCGAGCCCGCTCAGGATCGTGTTGAGCACGACACGGCCGAATGGATTATCCTCAACGCTGAGCACGCGCAGCGACGACATCGATTCCATCGCCCCGTCAGCGTCGGCCGTGGTACAGGTGGAGGGCGGCATTGCTGCGCCATTCAACTTCACCGTCAGTGTGAACGTGGCGCCACCGCCGTGCGAGGCCACCGTGATGTTGCCACCCATCGCGCGTGCAAGCTGCTTGACCGAGGACAGGCCAAGGCCCGCACCGCCAAAGCGCGAGGCGATCGAGACGTTGGCCTGCGAGAACGGCCGGAACAGCCGCTTGATCTCTTTCTGCGTTAAGCCGATTCCGCTGTCGGAAACCGCGAAAGCAACGCCGATCTTGCCCCTGACGGCGCGGGCCGGCATTGCCTTGAACGCAACCCTGCCCTGTTCGGTAAACTTTACGGCGTTGTCGATCAGATTTTCCAGCGCCGCCCGCAAACGAACAGCATCTCCGACCACGAGCGATGGCAGTTCGTCTGAAATATCGACCTCCGATTGCAGCCCCTTGGCGGTCGCGCGCCCCGCCAGCGAATCGCCCACGCTGCGCGCCAGCGCCCGCAGGTCAAACAGGTCGTCGCGTATGGCGGATGTCGCGCGGGCCTCCTTGCGAGCATCCTTGTGGGCTTCCTTGGCGGCATCGACGAACAGGGTCGTCAGGCTTGCCAGATGCTCGGCCCCGGTCTTGATGGTATCGACCCAGCGACGCTCGCGTTCGGGCAGGTCGGACGTCGCGAGCAGATCGCTGATCGCGAGGATTCCAGTCAAGGGCGTGCGCACCTCGTGGGCAAATACGGCGAGCGCGGTCTCGACCACGCCGGGCTCGGTCTTCTTGACCGCGCGCTTTTGTGGCAGCGGCGCCTTGACGGCAGCGCGCTTCTTTGCCGGGCGCTTCCTCGAAGACCGCCCCTTATGCCTTGCCTCGCCAGCGCGCAACTTCGCCGCCATGATTCCTTTCACCCCGGAACCAGCATGGCACGAGCGGGCTACGGGAGTCACGGATGGCTTTCGGCTTGCACACGAGTGGTCCGATTCCAACGTTCGCCTCTTGTTCGGGGAGGCACCTCTTCGAACGTGAGGAAAGGATCAGGGCAGGCCGATACGGTAGCGGATCTCGGCCGGCGACGCCCCTGCCGCGCGCAGTTCGCGCAATCCGGTGGCCGAGTTCGACTTGGAAAGCTTGTGCCCGGCCCGGTCCACAATCAGGCGGTGATGCCGATAGGCCGGCTGCGGCAGGCCGAGCAGGTTTTGCAGCAGCCTATGCACGCCGGTCGCATGAAACAGGTCACGGCCGCGCACCACCTCGGTCACCCCCTGCAAGGCATCGTCGGTCACGACCGACAGGTGGTAGCTGGTCGGCGTCTCCTTGCGTGCCAGGATGACGTCGCCCCACGCCTGCGGCCGCGCGGTGACCTCGCCAGTCTCACCATCCGGTCCCTCGCCCCGCTCGGTCCAGTTCAAAGCGCCGGCGCGCGCGATCGCCCCGGCCATGTCCAGCCGCAACGCATAGGGCAAACCGGACTCGATCAACCGCGCCCGCTGTTCCGGCGAGAGCGCGTTTGCGTCGCCCGGATAGAGCGGAGCGCCATCCGGATCGCGTGGCCAGGCGCCGCTCGCCTCCCGCTGTGCGACCAGCCGCGCGATCTCGGCACGGCTCTCGAAACTGGGATAGACCAGTCCCATCGCCTCCAGCCTGGCCAGCGCGGCGCGATAATCGGCAAGATGCCGCGACTGGCGCCGCACCGGCATGTCCCAGGCAATACCGAGCCAGGCGAGATCCTCATAAATCGCGGTTTCGAATTCCGGCCTGCAGCGTGTGCCGTCGATATCTTCGATACGCAACAGCAACCGGCCGCCACTCCGCCGCGCCAGATCGAAATTCAAGAGCGCCGAGTAGGCGTGCCCGAGATGCAGATAGCCATTCGGGCTCGGGGCAAAACGGAAAACGGGTGGCATCAGACCAAGCCGACAGTCGGCCGCAAATCCGACTTGCTTTCGAAGGCCCGCTCCAGCCGCTCTACCACCATTCGGTAGAACTGTTCAGCCTGCAATATCATCTCCTCCGAAACCCCTGGGCGATCATTTTCAACGGTCCCACGGGCAAGCTCGAATTCGGAATCTATGAAGCCGGCCACAGCATGGGACAGAGGTGCAGCGCCCAGCTCTCGGGTCACCGCCTTGCGGCGCATGAGATCGAGGATTTCCTGCTTTAACTCGTCCGGAGGGTCGCACTCCGCCATCAAGGTCGGGAAATGCATCGGCGCGACAGCCTCTGTCGGATGCATCCGCAGCCAGCGCAAGGCGGCCGCCGGCCGCAGCGCATAGAAAATCTTCTTTTGCGGGATATCGCTCCCGTCACCGTAATACACCCTTCGCTGGCGTTCGCCGAGATGCAGGTAATGGCGACAGATGGCCTCACGGTTCACAGCACGCCGTGCAAACTCCAGAAAACCGTCGCGAAACCAGGCCTGCCCGCGATAAATCACCGGAGAGCGCAGCCACTCCACGATCACCGCGTTGCCTTTCAACAGAAGCCGAATCGCCTTGCGCAAGTCCCATCCGTTCGCATCGAGATCCCCTTCAAGCGGCAGTTCGATGACGTCGCGCGCCGTCCAAGGCGTCATATGATCGACGGCACGACGCACGAAAACGAAACGGCAGTCGTAATCGCTATCAGGCGACGAAAAGCCCCATGCCCGGCTTCCACTTTCGACCGCCAGCGGCAAGAAGACACGATAGTCATCGACAATGCGGTCGAGCATCGCATCGATCAGCACGACCTTCTCGGCGTTCATCTCGGGAGGAATGCTTCTCAAACTCATCCAGCACTTCCGAAATCAAGGGATGTTGTCATACTCTGAACATCCCAAACCGTCCACAAAACGCAAACCCGTTGCTGCCAAGCTGAATAAATGCTTCCAACCGATCGGCGCAACGATGCCCGTCCTAGAGCCGACGTCCCGATGACCTTCCACCTCAACAGCCAGGCCGATCTCGAAGACGCAATCCACCTGCTGGTCAAAGAGGACCCGCGACTCAAGCCCATCCTAGACTTGACCGGCATGCCGGCGCTGCGCCAGCGCGAGCCTGGTTTCGAGGGGCTGGCGCACATCATTTGCGGCCAACAACTATCGACCGCGAGCGCGGCGGCGATCTGGGGCCGTGTACGTGCCGCCTTCGACCCTTTTACCGCCGAGGCGCTGCGGCGGGCGCGCGCCGACCGGCTCGGCCGGCTCGGGCTTTCGGCGGCAAAGATCAGGACCCTGAAAAGCCTCGCCCATGAATTGGCCGGTGAGCGGATCAATCTCGATCTGCTTGCCAACGAAGATGCCGATGCCGCCCACCATGCGCTGACCGCACTCCACGGCATCGGTCCGTGGACCGCCGATGTCTACCTGTTGTTTTGCCTGGGACATGGCGACGCTTGGCCGGCGGGCGACCTCGCCGTTCAGGAAGCGGTCAAGATGGGGCTCGGCTTGAAGGAGCGGCCGAATGCGAAACAGATGGTGCCGCTGGCCGAGCCATGGCGGCCGATGCGCGGCGCCGCCGCGCATCTGTGGTGGAGCTACTACCGCGTTATCAAGAAACGCGAAGGCGTGATCGGCAGTACCAATTGACGCGAACGGCTCCTCACCACTTTTCACGACCGCGTTAAGGCTAATTCGCCGCACTTGTCGGACGAGATTCGCGCAACAGTTTCAGCAAACGTCTTTCGATGGTTGTCTCGGAGCGCGGCGCACGTGACGAAATTCGGTGAGATTCATTGGGCCGAGGGCGATAGCGGCCCATCGATCGTGCTTGGCGGGCAACGGCTCGTGCATAGCACGTCGCTCGGCGCCATTGCGATCTGTCCTGCCGGGCAGGAATGCTCGGTGGTGGCGGACGCGGCCGCCGACGCGCTTATCGTCGTGGTCAAGCCAAGCCGGCTGGCGCTCGCGGCCGCTGAGGAGTCCGCGGTCGAGGCGCAGTTGATGGAGCGGTTGCAGGGCTACGATCAGGAACTCCTGACAATTGCACAGTCGCTGGCGCGCGAAAGGGCAAGCCGGCATCCGGAAGCTCCGTTGCTGTGGAACGAGATGGCGGACGATTTTGTCGGCCGCCTTCTGTCGGCGCACAGCTCGGTGCCATTGAGACCGGCGCGCGGCGCGCTGAGCGCGAAGACACTGCGGCGGATCCGCGACTATGTTCACGAGCATCTGGCAGAGTCGATCGAAGTCACCGATCTGGCGGCGCTTGCCGGCCGAAGCGCCTTTCACTTCTCACGGGTGTTCGCGCGTTCGGTGGGCATGACGCCCCATCGTTATGTCGTGCACCTGCGGCTACAGGCCGCAGTCCGGCATGTGCGCGACGGCCGCATGAGCCTGGCTGCGATCGCTGCAGACACCGGCTTTGCCGATCAGAGTCATCTGTCGCGCTGGATTCGCCGTGTCCACGGCGTTGCACCGTCGAAACTCGCCTAAGATAAAAAGCGCAGGAATCTTCACGAACGGCGGCCACGCTTTCCGTACATCGAGAACGCACGCCGACATTTTGCGCGCCGTGATCGGAGAGCAATTCATGACCCGTTCTATTGCGAAGAAAGCCGATGGACTTCCCCGACAATTGCCCGGTCTTGTCTCGACACCGGGTGAAGACCGTTACCTCGCGGCAACCCGGATCTGGGCCAAGCAGCCCGACATCCAGCCGGCCGCGATCATCCATTGCCGCAGCAGCGCCGACGTACAGGCCGCGATGCGCGCCGCGCGCGAGCGCGATCTGCCAATTTCGGTACGAGGCGGCGGTCACGATTGGGCCGGCCGCGCGCTCTGCGACGGCCTCGTGATCGATCTGAGCGCAATACGCGACGTTACGATTGCTCCCGATCGCCGTTCGGCGATGATCGGCGGCGGAGCCTGCGCCGCGGACGTCACCGCGGTTGCCGATCCGCTCGGGCTGGTCGCTGCGGCCGGCTCCGCCGGCTGTGTCGGCATGACCGGTCTTGCGCTCGGCGGCGGCTACGGCCCGTTGATCGGCCGCTACGGTCTTGCGCTCGACAACGTCATCGAAGCCGAAGTCGTCCTGGCCGACGGCAGTTTCGTGACTGCCAACGCAGAAGGCAATCAGGAACTGCTCTGGGCGCTGCGTGGCGGTGGCGGCAATTTCGGCGTGGTGACGGCGATGCGGCATCGTTTGCATGAGTTGCCGAGCGTTCATGCCGCCCTCCTGGTCTATCCCTTCACCGAAGCCAAGGCTGTGCTCGAAAAATGCGCCGCGCTGGCCGCCACAATGCCCGATGAATTCACGGTTCAGTTCGTCATACTGTTCGGGCCTGACGGCACACCCATGGTGTTTGTCGTGCCGTGCTGGTGTGGCGGACCTGAAGAAGGCGAGGCCCGGCTAACGCCGTTTCTCAAGCTCGGCACGCTGTTGGCGGGCAAGATCGAACAACAAACACACGGCGCGCTGCTTTCGATCTTCGATGCCAGTCTCATTAACGGCCTGCGCATCTTTGGCAGGTCATGCTGGCTGCCGTCGCTCAACGCCGCCAGCATCGACACCATCATCGCAGTGACGAACGACGCCCCCGCACCCGGATGCATGATCGTCTCCCACGACTTCAAGGGTGCGGCATCCCGCGTGGCGGGGGATGCGACCGCGTTTCGCCTGCGCCGCGATCATGTCATGCTGGAGTTCGTCGCCGCGTTCCCCGATCGCGGAAGCGCGCAGGACGAAACGGAGCATCGCGACTGGGCACGCAATAGCTGCGAGGCATTTGCCGGCGCACTCCCCGGCGGTTATCCGAATTTTCTCGGCAGGGATGAGCAGGATCGCGCCACAATGAGCTATGGCGGCAATGCCGAACGGCTGATCCAGGCCAAGCGCCGCTACGATCCCGACAATGTATTCTCCTCCGCGATCCCACTGCCGCGCGGCGGCCACCATTGAGGTGCGTGCCCGGTTTCCAATCCGCATTCCCGCGGAGCAGGGGCACATGTTGTCGTTGCAATAGCTCGCTGCTTTCAGCGCCGGCACAAACGGTATAGCGTTGCTTGATGCGAGGCAGCGAAGATCGCCCGCGGGGGAAAGGCCCATGCTCGACAAGACCACTGATATTTCGGTCGAAGCCGAAAACTGGCTGGTGCAGTTCGAAGCCGCGCTCACGGATGGCGACGATACGGCGCTGAAGAGTCTGTTTCATTCCGAGAGCTACTGGCGCGATGTGCTCGCGCTGAGCTGGAACCTGCAAACGCTCAACGGTGCGGATTCGATTCTGAAGGAGTTGCCCGGCCTCGCACGCCACGCCGCTCCACGGAATTTTCGGATCGATCCTGACCGGGCCGCGCCGCGCCAGGTTACTCGCGCCGGCACCGCGACAACCGAGGCCATCTTCACGTTCGAGACCGCTCTTGGCCGCGGCCACGGCATCCTGCGGCTAACGCCGGATGAGGCGGACGGCAACCGGGCGAAAGCCTGGACCCTGCTCACCGCGCTTGAGGAACTGAAGGGCTTTGAAGAACAACGCGACCTGACGCGACCGCGGGGGCAGGCCTATTCGCGGGATTTTCGCGGGCCGAACTGGCTCGATCAACGCAAGGCGACCGCGGCCTATGCCGAGCGCGATCCGGTCGTGCTGGTCGTCGGCGGCGGACAGGCAGGACTTTCGATCGCAGCCAGACTCTGCCAGCTCAAGATCGACACCCTGATCGTCGATCGCGAGGCGCGCATCGGCGACAATTGGCGCAAACGCTATCACGCGCTGACTCTGCACAATCAGGTGCAGGTCAATCACCTCCCCTACATGCCGTTTCCGCCGAATTGGCCGGTCTATATCCCGAAGGACAAGCTCGCCAACTGGTTCGAGGCTTATGTCGATGCCATGGAGCTGAACTTCTGGACCGGCACGGAATTCGAAAGCGGGACTTATGATGAAACGCGCGGCCAGTGGGACGTGGTCTTGCGCCGCGCCGACGGCTCGGTTCGGAAGGTGCAGCCACGCCATGTCGTGATGGCAACCGGCGTCAGCGGCATTCCGAATCTGCCCGACATACCCTCGCTGAAGAATTTCGCCGGGCCGGTCATCCATTCGAGCCGCTATGACGACGGCGAGAACTGGAAGGACAAGCGTGCGCTTGTGATCGGCACCGGCAACAGCGGCCATGATATCGCGCAGGACCTCCATTCCAGCGGCGCCAGCGTCACGCTGGTGCAGCGCTCGCCGACGCTGATCACCAATATCGAGCCTTCGGCGCAGCTCGCTTATTCCATCTACAATGAAGGCACGCTTGACGATAACGACCTGATCGCGACCTCGATGCCGCTGGTTCTTGCGCGGCGCAGCCACATGATGCTGACCGAGCAGTCAAAGACGTTCGACCAGGAATTGCTCGACGGACTGACCCGCGTCGGCTTCAAGCTCGACTACGGCGATGATAACACCGGCTGGCAGTTCAAATATCTCACCCGAGGCGGCGGCTATTACTTCAACGTCGGCTGCTCCGATCTCGTCGTCAGTGGTGCGATCAATCTGGCGCAGTTTTCCGATATCGCCTCCTTTGTCGCCAAAGGCGCGCGATTGAAGAACGGCGAGACGATTGCCGCCGACCTCATTGTGCTTGCGACCGGCTACCGGCCCCAGGAAGAACTGGTGCGCCGGCTGTTCGGTGAAGCCGTCGCCGCGCGCGTCGGTCCGATCTGGGGTTTTGGCGACGGCCAGGAGCTGCGCAACATGTATGTTCGCACGCCGCAGCCGGGGCTTTGGTTCATCGCCGGCAGCCTTGCCCAATGCCGGATCAATTCGAGATTTCTCGCGCTGCAGATCAAGGCGATCGAGGAAGGTCTGCTGCCGCGAACGAGACAATAAGCCGTCATTCCGCGCGACGCGTCAGCGTCGAGCCCGGAATGACGAAGACGTTAGAGAAGAAAGCGCTGGAGGGGAAACATATGAAAAACGTTCTCGGCACTGGCGAGCACCGCTATCGCGTCGTCGAAAATTTCGCCAGGTTGCCCGATGGCTGGAGCCTGACCGACGTGGCTTCCGTCGCGGTCGACAGCAAGGACCGCGTCTACGTCTTCAATCGTGGCGAGCATCCGATGATCGTGCTCGATCGCGAGGGCAATTTCATCAGGAGCTGGGGCGAAGGCCTGTTCAACCGTGCGCATGGCCTTCACATCGATGCCGACGACAATCTCTATTGCACCGACGATGGCGATCACACCGTGCGCAAATGCTCGATCGACGGCAAGGTGCTGCTGACGATCGGCATTCCCAACAACCCGGCGCCCTTCATGAGCGGCGAGCCGTTCCATCGCTGCACCCACACCGCGCTGTCGCCGAACGGCGATATCTACGTGTCGGACGGCTACGGCAACGCCTGCGTGCATAAATACACGCCGAACGGCAAGCTCATCAAAACCTGGGGCGAGCCCGGCACCGATCCCGGTCAGTTCAACATCGTCCACAACATCGCGACCGATGCCGACGGATGGGTCTATGTCGCCGATCGTGAAAACCATCGCGTGCAGGTGTTCGACGGCAACGGCAGATACGAGACGCAGTGGAACAATCTGCACCGGCCCTGCGCGCTGCATTGCTGCGGCGGCCGGCATCCGCACTTCATCATCGGCGAACTTGGACCCGGCATGCCGGTCAACCGCAAGGTGCCCAACCTCGGGCCACGCCTGACCATCGTGGATTCGAAGGGCAAGCGCATCGCGCGGCTCGGCGGCGAGAGCGGCCCGGGCGTCGAGACCGGAAAATTCCTGGCGCCGCACGGCATCGCACTGGATTCCAGGGGCGACATCTATGTCGGCGAGGTCGGCGTCACCGACTGGAAGACCAGTTTTCCCGATGTAGCGATGCCGCCGCAGGTGCGCGTCACGCGCTGCCTGCAGAAGCTGGAGCGCGTTAGCTCATAATTCAGCGACTGCCGTTCTGGCGATGCGCAACTCCGCAGCACAGAATCTCGAGATTCCAGATGCGCAATTGCGCATCTGCGGTCTGGTGCTAACGCACCATCCCGGAATGACGGATTGGTTTGCTCACTCCGCGCTGATGTTCGCGGCCTTGATAATCGGCCACCAGCGCGCCGCCTCGGTCTTCTGCAACTCACGCAGCGCTTCCGGTCCCTGCTGCTGCAGCGGCGTAATCTGGATGCCCAATTCCTTGAAACGGTCCTTCACCTCAGGACTGGCAAGCACCTGGGTCATGGAGGCATTGAGCCTTGCGGTGATATCTCTCGGCGTGCCCTTCGGCACCCAGAGCCCGTACCAGAGCGAGGCAAAGAAGCCAGGTACGCCCGCCTCATCGACGGTCGGAATGTTCGGCGCTGACGGCAGCCGTGTGTGGCCCGTCACCGCAAACGGCTTGAGGTTGCCAGTCCCAAGCTGAGACCTGAAATTCGACGCCGGCTCCATCATGAAATCGATCTGGCCGCCGAGCAGATCCTGCAGCGCCGGCCCGTTGCCGCGATAGGGCACAAACTGGAATTTGGTCCCGGTCTCCTTCTGGAAGGAAATTCCCGCAAGGTGACCCGTGGCACCGACGCCGGCAATGCCGACCGATGCCTTGTCGGGATTGGCCTTCAACCAAGCGATGAGCCCCTTCAGATCGTCGGCTGGCAGGTCCTTCCTGCCCACGATCAGCAACGGTTCGCTGCCGATCCCGATCACGGGATCGAGAGCGGTCAATAGATCGAATGACAGCTTGTAGAGGCCGCCGGTCAGCATATGCGTGGTGGAGGTTCCGATGCTGAGCGTATAGCCATCCGCGGGGGCGCGAACCGCACGGGTAACGCCGAGACTGCCCGCCGCGCCTCCGACATTCTCAATGACGATCGGCTGGCCGAGCACGGCCCTCATCTTTTCGCCAAGGAACCGCGCTACCGTATCGGTCGCGCCTCCCGCGGGAAACGGCACGATCATGGTGATCGGCCGCGTCGGGTAGTCTTCCGCGCCGGCAAAACTGTTCCACGCGACCGCCATCAACATGACGATTGCGGCTCGCGAAAATCTCCGCATCAAAGCCCTCCTCCCCACTGATTCGCCGCTTTTGCCGCGATCCCGGCACGCTTGCCGCGCAGGACGCGCTTGCGGGATAAGCTCTTCTAGGCTCTTCACAATCCCGTCACGCTGCATGTAGTATGTCAATATGCGCTGCTTTGCAGCCGATCTCTGGGGGTCAGGAGCGTTATTTGAACGCACATGTCTCACAAGGCGGTTGGCCGGTGTTGGTGCTGAACGCGGACTTCCGGCCGCTGAGTTATTACCCGCTGTCGCTCTGGTCCTGGCAGGACGCGATCAAGGCGGTGTTTCTCGATCGCGTGAATATCGTCGAACATTACGACCGGGCGGTGCGCAGCCCCTCCTTCGAGATGCAGCTTCCGAGCGTGGTGTCGCTCAAATCCTTCGTGAAGCCGACTACGCATCCCGCCTTCACCCGTTTCAACGTTTTCCTCCGCGATCGCTTCGCTTGCCAATATTGCACTTCGGGCGATGACCTGACGTTCGATCACATCATCCCGCGCAGCAAGGGCGGTCAGACGACCTGGGAGAACGTGGTCGCGGCCTGTTCGCCCTGTAACCTGCGCAAGGGCAACATGACGCCGCAACAGGCCAAGATGTTCCCGAAGCAAGCGCCCTATGCGCCGACCGTGCATCAATTGCACCGCAACGGCCGGCTGTTCCCGCCCAACTATCTGCACGATAGCTGGCTTGATTACCTCTACTGGGACACCGAGCTCGATCCTTAGCCGCGGCTGTCCGTATGTAGCTGGGTGTGTCGGGGACTCATAAGGGTGTCCAAGGACACATAAGGGTGTCACGAGGGTGTCACGTTTTTCGGCGCTGCCCCCGCGGAAAGCCACAACTCAAATAGGAAGTGGACGTAAAAGAGCGCGGTGAACCCGAAGAAGACGCTCGTATGTCAAAGAGTCGACGTTCCGATCGATGCGGCGGCATGGATGCCGCCGCATCGTCGTCTCGCTAACGCATGATCCGGAAAAGCGTGCAGCGGTTTTTTCTCGCGACAAACGCGGAACACGTTTGCGCGGAGATCATGCGCAAACAAAGGGCTGGAGCGCGATGACTATTTTCCTCAAATCATCGCGCTTTAGTGCGTTGCCGGCTCGAGATGCCGGCGCAGGCCGTCATTGATCTGAGCGATCGCGGCCTCGGTCGAGGGCACGTGGCGGATCGCAATCATGAATCGTGCCGTTGTACCGAACTGCGGCAACGGTCACGCCGGCTTCCTTCAGTTTTCTCGCGTAAGCCTCGCCCTCGTCCCGGAGAGGATCGTTTTCCGCGGTGATAACGAGCGCCG
>Ga0153954_1001042_pt1 | contig 16922 bp, 16 predicted proteins | sample TSFL038MetaG_FD_102277 | JGI IMG/M metagenome (GOLD analysis project Ga0153954, IMG submission 102277) | Attine ant fungus gardens microbial communities from Florida, USA - TSFL038 MetaG | ecosystem: Host-associated > Fungi > Mycelium > Unclassified | place: USA: Florida, Wekiwa Springs State... | reverse complement strand
GTTTTTGGTCACTCGACTCGGTCTGGGCCCGCATCGTGCGGAGGACATCTTCGATCAGCGGTCCCAGGGCGGTCGGCTGCGGCCGGATCGAGAGGCGGCCGGCGTCGGAGCGGGCGAGGTCGAGCAGGTCGTTCAGCAGCCGCACCAGGTGACGGCAGTTGTCGAGGATGATCTCGACCGTCTCCACCTGCCGCGGGGTGAGTGAGTCCCGCTCCATCATCAGCAGCTCGGCGAAGCCCTGGACCGAGGTCAGCGGGCTGCGCAGCTCGTGTGACGCGGTCAGCACGAACTCGTCTTTCATCCGGTCGAGCTGGTCGCGATTGGCGGCCTCGATCTCGAGTTCCGTCGCCATCTCGTTGAAGGCTTTGCCGAGGGTCGCGGTCTCCGCCGGCCCGCCGACCTCGACACGCGCCGAGCGGTCGCCGCCCGCCAGCCGGCCCGCCGCCGTGACCAGCGCCTCGAGCGGCCTTCGCATCGTCGCGATCAGCCCGGCGAAGAGGAGGAGGGCGCCGATCAGCCCGGCGATCAGGCCGACGGCGACGAGGATCACGGTGTCGCGGGTGTCGCCGGAGATCGAGTCGCGCAGTTCGCCGCGCTTCTGCTCCTCGCGCAGGACGATCGCTTTGTTCGCCGTGGGGTTGATCCCTTCGGCGAGTTTCGTCCGCGCCACCATCTCGGTCTGGTAGCTGCGTTCGATCGAGGACTCGTAATCCTGGCGCTGGGTGATCATCCGCGCGACGCCGATCACCGTCATCGCCGTGATCACGGCGAAAGCGATCGCGAAGCCGATCCGGAGACGGTTCGCAAGCGACGGGCTGAGGCGTCGGCCTCCACGTGAATATGCTTGCGCGGCTATGGAGAACGAGGGTACCGACCCCACCAAAGAGGACGCCACCGCGAGCGTCGATGGCATCGAACCTGCGGGGATGGCCGCGTGGTTCGCCGAGCACGTCCCGGGGGCGCGCGGGCCGCTCTCCTACGAGCGGATCGCGGGCGGCCACAGCAACCTGACCTACCGCGTCAGCGACACCGACGGGCGCGAGTGGGCGTTGCGTCGGCCGCCGCTCGGCAAGCGGCTCAGCTCCGCCCACGACATGGTGCGCGAGTACAAGGTCGTCTCGGCGCTGGGCGGGACGCCGGTGCCGGTGGCGCCGGTCCAGGGGCTCTGCGAGGACGACGCGGTCAACGGGGCGCCCTTCTACGTCATGGACTTCGTCCGCGGGCCGGTGCTGCGGGGGACGGCGGAGGCCGAGACGGCATTCCCGGACGAGGGCGACCGCCACGAGATCGGCATGCGCGTCGCCGACACGCTGGCGGCCGTCCACGCGGTCGATCCCGACGCGGTCGGACTTGGCGACCTCGGCCGCAAGGAGGACTACGTCGCTCGCCAGCTGCGCCGCTGGTACGGCCAGTGGGAGAAATCGAAGACGCGCGAGCTGCCGGAGATCGACCAGGTGCACGAGCGCCTCTCCGCCCGGATCCCGGAGCAGGCGGGAGTCTCGATCGTCCACGGCGACTACCGCCTCGACAACATGATCCTGACCGACTCCGGCGAGGTGGCGGCGGTGGTCGACTGGGAGCTCTGCACGCTCGGCGACCCGCTCGCCGACGTCGGCACCCTGATGGCCTACTGGCCGGAGCGCGGCCACGAGGCGATCGCCCTTGGCCTGCCCGCCGTCCTCGCGCCCGGCTTCCCCACCCGTGAGGAGGTCGCCGCCCGTTATGCCGAGGTCTCCGGCCGCGACCTGTCCGAACTCGACTTCTTCACCGCCCTCGGCTACTGGAAGCTGGCGATCATCCTCGAGGGCGTCTACGCCCGCTACACCGCCGGCGGCTACGGCGAGGCCGGCTCCGCCGCGGGCTTCGAAGAGTTCGCCCGCCTGGTCGAGCGCCTCGCCGAGACGGCAGCCGCGATCGAGGCCCGCGGGTAGGACGCCTGACGACCTTACGCAGGCAGCCGGCGTTCCTGATACTCGGTCGCAAACCGACTTATAGAGCCGAATCTGTGTCGATGTCCGCTTGACAGTGCCGAGGCGCGCTGGGAAGGTCGCGGTGTCCAGTCCCGACCCCCCCCAAAGACAGGAGTAGCCCATGAAGTCCGTCCGTAGACGACTCACGTACGCCAACGTGATGTCGTCGCTCGCGGTGTTCCTCGTTGTCGCCGGCGGCAGCGCCTTCGCGGCAGGCCAGCTCGGCAAGAACACCGTCGGCACCAAGCAGTTGAAGAACAACGCGGTGACCGGCGCCAAGATCAAGAAGGAAGCGATCACCGGCGTGAAGATCAAGAAGGAAGCGATCACCGGTGCGAACTTGAAACTGAGCACCATCGGCAAGGTGCCGAGTGCCTCGACCGCCGATACCGCGGGCACCGCCAACTCGGCGAAAACGGCCGACACGGCCAACGTGGCGAACTCGCTAGCGCCGCCCGAAGCGGTGCACATCGTCGGCACCGCCGGCCAGCCTGGCTTCGAAGACGGGAGCCACAACTACAGTCCTCCCGGGGTCGGGCCGGTCCTGAACCTGGTCGGGTTCTGGAAAGACCACGACGGCGTCGTCCACCTACAGGGAATCGCCGAAGCCGGGAAACCTGGTACCGGCCTCGGCTCGGTCTTCACCCTGCCTCCCGGGTTCCGGCCGGCCGACGGGAAACTTCTCCTGTCCGAACCGATCAATGAAGCCCCGGTGGTCATCGGCGGGAACAACATGTTCCTCGAAGGGAAAAATTTCAGCGCCAAAGTTGTCGGCAGCGAAGGGAAACCAGTCGACCTCGATGGCATCACCTTCCGGGCGGAAGGCTGACGATCGAGATCAAGGAGGCCCGCCGACGCCTTGTCGGCGGGTCGTCCTCCCCCACGATGAGGACGATCGGCATCACGGTGGTGATGGCCACGGTTGCCGCCGTGGTGCTTTCCGCCTGCGGCGGCGGGGGTGGGTCGAGCCCGACCTCGTCGGCTGGCGCGCCGAGCGCCGGCGCCGTGCCGACGAAGCCCGTGCCTCCCGAATCGCACCTGCCCGCGACCTCACCCGGACGTGCCAGGGCGGATCGCTCTCACGACCGATCTGAACCCCGCAAGCAGGAGCACAAGGATCAGGCCCCTGCCGAAGCCGTGCCGGCCCCCAAGGCCCACAAGGTTCACCCGACCCTCGAACGGTTGGTCGGCTCCGGCAGATCAGGCGGGCACGACGACGCAACCGCCGCGCAGGGCGTCGAGGTCACCTCCGATCAGGCCGTGGAAGTGCTGCGACAACTGGAACGGGAAGCGCGTGAAACTGCCAAGGCACCCGACGGCACGGAAGACCCGGTGGAACGGATCATCGGCGAACTGTCGGGCGGGAGCGGGTGACTACACCATCCGCGCCGCGTGCCGCGGCTCCAGCGGCTCGCCGCTCGCTTCGGCCTCGGCGCGCTTCGACCAGCGGTTCAGCTCGCGGCGGGCGAGGACCATCTTGTGGACCTCGTCGGGGCCGTCGGCGAGGCGCAGCATGCGGCTGAAGCGCCACATCGGGGCGAGCGGGGTGTCGTCGGTCATGCCGAGGCTGCCGTGGATCTGGATCGCCCGGTCGAGGACGTTCATGACCATGTTGGCGGCGACGATCTTGATCGCCGAGATCGACTGGCGGGCGGCGCGCTTGCCCTCGGTGTCCATCTTCCAGGCGGCGTAGAGGGTGAGCAGGCGGGCCTGGTCGATTTCCATGCGGGAGGTGGCGATCGACTCCTGGACGAACTGCTTGTCGGCCAGCGGGCCGCCGAAGGCGTGGCGTTCGTTGGCGCGCCGGCACATCATCTCGTGGGCGCGCTCGGCGGTGCCGATGGCGCGCATGCAGTGGTGGATGCGCCCCGGGCCGAGGCGGTCCTGGGCGATCACGAATCCCGCCCCGCGCTCGCCGAGCAGGTTCTCCTTGGGGACGCGGCACGCGGTGTAGCGGATCTCGCAGTGGCCGGGGCCCTTGTCGTGTCCCATCACCGGGATCGCCCGCACCATCTCGTAGCCGGGGGCGTCGGTGGGGACGCAGATCATCGAAGCGCGCCCGTAGGGGGGCGCGTCGGGGTCGGTGACGACCATCGCGATCGCCAGGTCGGCTCCCACGGCGCCGCTGGTGTACCACTTGTGCGCGTCGATCACCCACTCGTCGCCGTCGAGGACGGCGCGGCCCTGGAGCAGGGTCGGGTCGGAGCCGGACACCTCGGGCTCGGTCATCGAGAAGCAGGAGCGGATGCGGCCCTCCAGGAGTGGCTCGAGCCAGCGCTCGCGCTGCGCGGGGCTGCCGTGCTCGGCGAGGATCTCCATGTTGCCGGTGTCCGGGGCGGAGCAGTTGAAGGCCATCGGCGCGGCGAGCGGGCTGCGGCCCATCTCCTCGCAGAGCAGGCCGTACTCCCAGTTCGTGAGGCCCGGGCCGAAGCGCTCGTCGGGCATGAAGAGGTTCCAGAGGCCGGCGGCGCGTGCCTTGGCCCGGACCGCGGCGAGGTTGGCCGGGTAGGGGACGCCGGGGGCGACCTCCGCGTCGAGCGCCTCGACCAGCTCGCGCTCGGCCGGGTAGATCTCGGCGTCCATGAAGTCGAGGATCCGCCCGCGCAGCGAATCCACCTCGGCGGTCGGTTCGAAGTCCATCTGCCCCCTCCTGCTCGATGACCCGGTCGCGCCGAATCTAGTTCATCGCCGCCGGTAGCGCGTGAAGAGCTCCGAGCCTTCCTGCAAGAGCCAGAGGAGCTCCAGCTCGGCGACCGCGGGGAGGGCGCCCTCGAGGATCGTCGACCCGCCGCCGACGAGCTTCGGCGCGATCGTGAGGAAGAGCTCGTCGGCGAGCCCCGCCGCCTGCAGTTGGGAGTGGAGGTGGGGGCCGCCCTCGCAGAGCACGGCGCGGACGCCGTGCTCCTCGCGCAGGGTGCGGAGCGCGGCGGCGAGGTCGACGCGGCCGTCGGGGGCGCGGACGACCTCGACCGGGGTCGCGGTCGCGGGCGGGTCGCCCTCCTCGGCGGTGAAGAGGAGGACCCGGCCGCCGCCGTCGGTGAAGAGCGAGGCGTCCCAGGGGAGGTCGAGGCCGCCGACGATCACCATCAGTGGGTCGCCGGGGAGGCCGAGCTCCTCGCGGCGCTCGCGCTTGGCGGGGTCGGCGACGATCCGCCCGTAGCGCTCCGCCCGCATCGTCCCGGCGCCGATCATGATCGCGTCGAAGCGCCCGCGGAGGCCGACCAGCATCGCCGTGTCGGCGTCGTCGCCGATCGCGCCGGAGCGGCCGTCGATCGCGGCCCGGCCGTCGAGCGTGCCGGCGAAGTTCAGGGCGACGTGGGGACGGTCGGCGGGCGGGTCGTCCCAGGGTCGGTAGGCGTCGAGCAGCTCGGGGACCGAAATCGGCTCGGGGTCGGGGACGAGGCGCCGCACGTCCCAGACCCTAGTGGCGCGCCCGCTCAGGCCGGGTAGTCGTTCCAGCCCGCGAACTCGCGGCCGGCGAACTTCTGCAGCTCCGCGACTTCCTCGCCGAAGCGGCCGCGCAGGGTCTCGAAGAGATCGTCGGGGAGCTCCGGCTTCGGCGCCGACGGTTTCTCCGGGTCGTGGACCACCTTCTCGACCACCCAGCGCAGGCGCTCCGGCAGGCGGTCGAAGTTGCGGTCGAAGGAGCGGAAGCCCGGCAGCTTGATCAGCTTCTCCATGAACTGGTATTTGTCCCCCGACTTCGCCGCCGACTTCTCCCACTCGCGGTCGAACTGCTCGGAGGTGAAGTTCTCGTCGACGCCCGCGTAGGCGAAGGCCTTGCGCATCGTCCCGTCGCGGTCGCGCTGCAGCTCCTCCTGGGTGATGACCTCGATCTGGTCGCGGTCGAAGCGCTCCAGGTAGGGCTGCAACTGCATCCAGAAGCGCGAGCGGTTGACGTACTGCGTGTTCGGATCGGAGAGGACCGGGACCATCTCGCGGGTCTCGTAGCCGGCGCCGGTCGCGTGGAGCCAGTGGCTGAGGATGCGCTTGATCGGGTCGCGCACCATGTAGATCAGCCTGGCGTCGGGACAGTGGGTGCGGATGCGCTCGGCGACGCCGTCGTAGCGGGGCAGGTTCGTGTAGTGCGGGGAGGACTCGCCGCGCACCTTGAAGCGGTCGTCGAAGCGGCTCGCGTACCAGTCGAGGCCGAGGTCCCAGTTCAGCTCGGCGACGAAGAAGTTGAGCTCCTTCGGCTTCGACATCTGGATTTCGGGATGCAGGCCGAGGTAATGGTGGATGCTCGTCGTCCCGCACTTGAGGCCGCCGATGATGATCAGGTTCGGCATCGCCGCGTGCGGTTTGCGGCGCCGGCGGCGGGCGCTTTTGCGATCGGCGGTATAGCGCTCGCGGGCGCGCGCGCACATCGCCTCGTCGGCGGGGTCTGGCGGCAGCTGGGGTGGCAAGGTGTGCGTGTCGGTGTCCGGCACGAGCGTGGCTAGTCTAGCTGCGATGCCGGTTTTCCTCGTTCAGACGCCTTTCGGCGACCTCGGGTCGAGCCTCGAACACTTCTTCGACGCGGCGACGGAATTCTTCCGCCACCTCTCCGAAGTGCACTGGGGGCCGTTCGGATTGGCGCTGCTCTGCCTGCTCGGGATGCAGCTGGCGCGGGCCTGGGCGTGGCGCAACGTGCTGCGGGCGGCGTATCCGGGGAAGCGGATCGGGTTCCTGCAGCTGGCGGCGGCCTACCTGGCGGGGGCGGGGATCAACGCGGTGATCCCGGCGCACGCGGGGGACGTCACCAAGGTCTTCCTGGTCAAGCGGCAGATCCCCGACTCCTCCTATCCGGCGGTGACCTCGTCGTTCCTCGTGCAGACCGTGTTCGACACCTCGGTGGGGATCCTCGTCCTCCTCTACGCGATCAGCCAGGGCCTGCTGCCGCCGCTGCCCGAGCTGCCCCACCTGCCCGCCTTCGAGGTCTCCTTCTGGGCCAACCACCCGAAGACGCTGGCGATCACCGTCGGCGTCCTCCTGCTGTTGATCGTCGTCGGGGTCTGGCTGCTGGCGCGACGGGTGCGCCGCTTCTGGGCGCGGGTCAAACAGGGCGTCGTCATCCTCAGCCGGCCGCGGGACTACATGAAGCAGGTGTTCGCCTGGCAGGGCGTCGGTTGGCTCCTGCGCTTCGCCGCCTTCTGGTTCTTCCTCGAGGCCTTCGGCCTGGAAGGGTCGGTGGGCAACGTGATGCTGGTGATGAGCGTGCAGGCGATCGCCAACATCGTCCCCTTCACGCCGGGCGGCGCGGGCGCCCAGCAGGCGCTCCTCGTCGCGACCCTGCAGGGCCCGTCGCGCGCCGCGGTGCTGTCGTTCTCGGTCGGGACGCAGATCGCGATGGCGGCCTGGTCGGTCGTCCTCGGCTTCGCCGCGATCCTCCTCGTCTTCCGCACCACCGACTGGCGCGGCCTGATCCGCCAGGCGCAGGAGGACGCGGGTCGGGAGGACGACGGCGGGCCGGGGGGCGCGGAGGGCAGCGACGCGGACACCGGCAGCGAGGCCGCGACCCCGCGTTCGGCGTGATCACCTCCCCTCGCTCCGCCACCTTCGCTTAGCTGTTCCTTATGCCGGAATAGTGGAGATAAGGAACAGCTAACGGGAGGTCAGTCGGACCAGCCGGGATAGCGGGGCTCGACTTGCCAACGCCACGGTGGGGCCTCGGTGGCGGGGAAGGCGTAGTGGTTGCGGCCGGGGAGGGTCTCGAGGGGGACCAGGGCGGGGTCCTGGGACGCGAGGACCTCGGTGCCGGCGGCGGCGTCGACGTCGGCTTCGGTCGCGATGCGGCGGACGGCGCGCCAGCCGAGGGTCGGGCGGTACTCCCAGAAGATGATTTCGACGGTGCCGTCGGCGCGGCGGCGGTCGACGAGCTGGGTGAAGTCGGTGGTGCGGCGGTTCGAGGCGGTGAGGTGGGGGCCGGCGGCGACGGCGCAGCTCGCGCGGCGGCAGCGGCGGAAGTCGACCGGGACGAGGGGCAGGCCGTCGGGGCCCGGGAGCGCCACCGGGGCGGGGGCGAGAGCCCGGGCGAGGCGCGCGAGCGGCCGGCCGTAGGCGGGGACGAGCGGCTGGTGGCGGCAGGCGTCCGGCAGGTGCGGGGCGCAGGCGATGCGGCGGCCGATCGCGCTCGCGAGCTCGCGCCCGGCGTCGACTTCGCCGCCGCCGGCGACCGCGGCGATGGCCGCGATCAGGAGCAGCGCGATCAGCGCCGCCAGGCCCGCGCTCTCGATCGTTGCCTGTCCCCGCTCGTGCGCCATGGCGCCGACGCTAGGCGGCAAATGCGCGCGGGTGGCGCGCACTGCGTGCCGGATGTCGATCGGCGATGTGCCGGGTCTGCTTTGATTGGGCGATGGAGGGAAGCCCGTTCAACCTTTTCGGTGATCCCGACGAGTTCCGCGCCCGCATGGAGGAGCTCTCGGAGCAGATGCAGTCCTCGCAGCGCGTCGCCTGGGCCGACAACGCGATCAAGCTGGCGGTGGAGATGACCGTCGCCTCGATCGGGCGGCTCGACCTGGGCGGCACCGCCGACGAGCAGGCGATGCAGGTCCGCGATGCGATCCGCGTCCTCTTCCCGGAGGCTGTGACGCTCGTCCGCGAGGCCCGCGAAGGCCTCAGCTGAGGGCGCAGGGGCGGCGCATTTCGGCGTCCTCCCTCGCTTGTGTGCAGAGCACACGGCGCTCGGTGCGTCCTTGAACTGCTTGCCCCTGCACCCTCAGCCGGGCACCTGACTCTTAGAGCAGTTCGAAGCGCAGGTCGATGATCGTGCCCTGGCGGAAGAGCGCGCTGCCGAGCTCGATCGGGAGCGTGAGGAGCGCGGCCGGGATCGCCAGGACGACGCTGGCGAGGGCGTCGATCCGGCGTTGCCAGCGCTCCTCGGCGGGGGTCGCGCTGCCCGAGCCGAGCGCCGCCAGCGCCACGTTGTGGCCGAAGGTGACCGAGTTGAGGAGCGTCTGCCAGGTCAGCGCGAGGCTTGGGCCGGCGGCCCAGCGGCGGCGGCTCACCGCCTGGTCGCGGCCGGCGACGAGGCGCCGCGCCGCCTCGACCGTGAAGAGGTAGTGGACGCCCGGTTGCAGCCCGGCCCAGCCGGCGCCGCCGATCGAGCAGGAGAAGCTCGCCCGGTTGACGATCCGTGCCCGCTCCTGGTCGCCGAGGCGGTCGAGGGCGGCGAGCGCCTCCGCGGTCCCGGCCGACTCGCCGACGACGCCGAGCCCGCAGCTCTCGCAGCGGCGCACGGGGGCGCCGAGGCGATCCTCCTCGGCAAGCCAGCCGAAGAGCGGCTCGCCGCAGGCGGGGCAGGGAGGGTTGTCGGGCCCGGCGCCGGCCTCCAGCGGGACCGCCGGTGCACGCGTCGTCAATTCATCCATGCGCTGTAGCGTACGCGTCCGTGCGAGAGGGCTGCCTGAGTTGAAACGCCGCAAGGAGGACGTCCTGGCCTGGGAGTCGCGTTGGAGCTTGCCCACCGGGCTCCTGACCTTCCTCGCCGTCATCATCCTGATCGTCTCGGCGATCGTGATCGCCGGGGTCAACGGCACCGGCGAAGCCGAACTGCTCGTCTCGGCGTTCGAACACTCCTCGTCGGTGACGATCTCCTCGGTCCTCGAGGCGATCGGGTTCCTGATCCTCACGGCGCCGCTCTACTTCCTCTTCCGCGCGGCGCTCTCGCGGGCCGGCGGGAAAATGAAAAGCCAGCTGGTCGGGGTGATCGTCGTCGCGCCGCTCTTCTTCGCGATCAGCGGGGTGCTGAACGGGATCGCCACCAACGAAGCGGCCGACACCTTCAACAAGGGCGAAGCGAAGTCGACGCTGAGCGTCGAAAAGGGCGCCGAAGAATGTCGCTCCGAAGAGCGCGAAAAGGGCGCGAAAGCGTTCGGTGAAAAGTACGAATCCGGTGCGAGTCCGCTCAAAGCCTGCGAAGCCGAAGAACAGGAAGAAAGCAAGGCGAAGAACGCGCTGAGCGACGCGTCGCTGCGCAACGCGGCGACCGGCTTCGGGCTGGCGGGGCGGATCGGCCTTGCCGTGGCGCTGATCTACAGCTGCCTGTGGGCGATGCGGGTCGGCCTTCTGTCGCGCTTCTGGGGCTCGCTGGGGATGGCGCTCGGCGTCGCCGCGCTGCTCCTCCTGGTGCAGTTCTGCCTGATCTTCTTCATCTACTTCGGCCTGCTCCTGATCGGCAAACTTCCCGGCGGGCGGCCGCCCGCATGGGCGGCCGGCGAGGCGGTGCCGTGGCCCACGCCGGGCGAGCGGATGGCCAAGGAACTGGAACCGAAGGGCGGCGGTCCGGACCCGGATGAGGGCGGACCGGCTGCGGACGAGGGCGCCGGCGGCGCGACGATCGGCTCGTCGGCTGCCGAGCTGCCCGAAGGGATCGAAGCGCCGGAACCCGAGGAAGCGCCGGAACCTGACGACGACGGGATGTCGGGTGACGCGCAGGGCGGCGGCGGAACCCGCCGCAAGCGCAAGCGCCGCAGCTGAGGCGCTGAGCGCGCGGGGAGGATGAGACCTCTCGAAGCTGCCCCCTCCCGGCGCGTTCGCACTTATCCGCGCTATCCGCGGATAAGTGCGAACGCACTCGCGGCGGGAAGCCCGGGGAAAGGGACGGGCCGTCCCGGGAGTGCCACGGCTCCGTCACCGATGTCCGACACGTCACGGAGATGCAGGGGAGGTCACCCTTCTGCGCGTCTTCCACAGGCCTCGCAATCGCGCTGCGTGAGTCGACCCTGCCATGGCATGGTGAATCCACGCAGCACGTTCCAGGGCGTCCGAATCAGGCGCCAGAACCGGGCAGACGCCATCTGACACGGCACTAGTCGCTGTTGGCGAAGGTGAAGTAGGCGGAGTCGAGCAGCAGGCCTTCGGTCACCGGGTCGGGCTTGCCTTCCTTGTTCAGGAGGATCGCGATCGTCTTCGTCTGCGAGGTGCCGTCGGCGAAGGCGAGGTGGATCCGGCCCTTCGGTTCGATTTCGTAGGTGCCGCGCTGGTCGGGCGGGTAGCTGCCCGTGGCGACGAAGCTCCCGGGTCCATCCGAGGTCGTCAGCGATTGCCTGCTGAGGACGAATTCGCCGGCATTCGTGAGGGTCAGGTATTCGTGCCAGGTGGTGCAGGTGCTGAACGGCCCGCAGAGGCCGTAGAACCCGACGTATTCCTGTTCGACCTGGAGCCGCGTCCCGGCGGCCGGGATGGCGGTCGGCGAGTAGGTCTTTTCGCCGATTTCAAGCGAGCCCGAGCTGGTGATCTTGCCGCTGCCGATCGATTCGAGCCCGACCGCGCCTGAATTCGGGTCGTAGGTGTACTTGACGCAGCCTTCCGTTTCGGCGCCGCCGGTGACGGTCGTGCAGTTCGGCAGCCCGCCGCTCGGCATGCCGTTGTAGGCCCAGGTGCCGTCGACGAAGGTGATGGCGGCGAGGCTTGCCGATTCGGAAGGGTGCGATTCGAGGCGGTAGAAGATCTTTTCGGCGAGCGGCGGCGGTCCGGCCATCGGCGACGGTTCCTTGCCTTCCTTCTTGCCTTTGCCTTTGCCCTTCTTGGGGTTGACCGGCTTCTTCGGGGCCTTGATCGTCAGCGAGCCGCTCGCCTTGACGCCCTTCGCCCCGGCGACCGCGAGGGTCAGCTTCGAGGTCGCCTTCGCCTTCTTGGTCAGCCGCACCTTGAACGAAGCCACCCTCGACTTCCCCGCCGCGATCGACCTCAGCTTTAGCTTGCCCGACTTCGGCTTGACCACGATGCCCTTCGCCTTGCCGATCTTCAGGAAGACCTTCGCCGCGGCGGCGTTCCCGGTGTTGGTGATCTTGACCTTCACCTTCTTCCAGGCGTTGCGGTGGAGGGTGATGGCCTTCGAGGGAAAGGCGAGCTTGGCGACTCTGGCGACCTTCGGGGCCGGGGCCGGGGCTGGGGTCGGGGCTGGCGGCGCCGGGTCGCTTGGAGGCGGGGGAGGCGGCGGCGGACCGACGAGTTGGATCGGCGCGGCGGCGTCGAGGAAGCCCGCTTTCCCTTCGAAGAGCAGGACGGAAAACGCTTTGGCGCAATTGAACGATTGACTGGCGAGCACGGGAGCGGTGACGGATAGGGTCGTCGTCGTGCCGGATATGCCCATCTGGGCGGTTCCTTGGCTTCCCGCAAATTCCCAAGCAGCGAACGGGTCTTCTTCGTCAAAGCCCAGAACCAGGGCGAAGGGCCCTTCGCAGGCACCGTTCTGAAGCGTTCCGAGGCCGATGGCAAGCCCCGCTTCCGGTTCTACTTCGGGAGCATCGCGCGTCGACAGCCGCGCGGTGATCGTCCCCGCCGACGTGTCGTAGTCGGCGCTTACAGAGAGGAGGTCAAGTCCGCCAGGGAGATACCCATCAACCGGATCCGTCCCCGACCCGCTCCGTACCTCGGCGGCCGCCGAGGCGGCGAAGAGGAACGATAGGCCGAGCGCAATCAGCGCCGTGACGAGACCAATCCGGTGTGAATGCCGTCCCCAGTCGATGAGCATCAGCCGGTGGGCGACACTACCAACCGGACCGAATAGGGTTGTCTGCCTAAGAATCGGCAGGCGGGGCGCCGGCCGCGACGCGCTTTCGGTGCGTGCGGATCTCGCTCATCATCCGCTCGAGGCGGGGCTCGGTCGACTCGTCGACGAACTTCATCACGGCGGCGACGCCGGGGTGGACGGCGGCGATCTGCTCGTGCATCGCCTGGGCGACGGCGCGGTAGGTGGGGTGGCCCTCGCGGCCGGAGCGCAGCTCGATCAGGTGCATCGCCTCGCGCGCGTTCAGGTCGAGCACGTAACGGATGCGGAAGGCGAGGCTCAGCGCGTACGGGGCGAGCTCGCTGAGCCCGGCGGCGGCGAGTCGCTCGTACTCGTTGCGGGAGATTTCCAGGGCCCGCTCGAATTCGCCGCCGACGCCCGCCTCGCGCACCTCGTCGGGGATGCCGGCGCCGAGGTGGGGGCCGAGCCGCTGCCACTGGACGGTCAGCAGGCGATGGCGCTGGAGATCGCGGAAGGCGCCGTAGTCGGAGACGATCTCGAAGCGGTAGCGGAGGGCCTCGAAGCCGCGGCCGGGGCGGTGGCGACGATTGGCGCGCTCGCCGACGACGGCCGCGAGGAGCGCGCCGCGCTCGTCGTCACTCAGCGAGGCGACCCGGGCGCGGATGTCGGGTTCGGCGGCGGCGGCCGCCTCGTAGAGACAGGCCGCGAGTAGGTCGGCTTCGCTGCCCTCGACCTGGAGGAGGTCGACCGACGGCGCCGGGTCGGTCTCCGCGCGGCGGCCGAGGCCGAGCCGCTCGACCCACTCCTCGGTCCCGGCGCGACGCTCCTGTAGGTAGGAGACCCACTCGCCGCCGCGGTCGGGGCGCTCGACCCGGGAGACGAAGCTCGGCATCACCTGCTGCAGCTCGCCGAGGATCATCGTGCCGAACTCGCGCGCCTCCGGGAGCGGGGAGGCCATCAGCCGCAGCAGCAGCTGCTCGTAGGCCTGGCCGGAGGCGTAGATGCCGACGTGGCTGAGCGTCGCCGCGGGGAGGAGGCCGCGCAGGAGGTCGAGCGCCTTGGCCCGGATCGAGCGCCGCCACGCCGCCTCGGGCTCCTCGTCGCCGCGCGGCCAGCGCCCCGCCGCCCACTCCTCGACCCTCCCGAGCGAACGCGAGTAGATGACGAAGAGCTCGTCCATCGCGGCGACGAACTCCGGGCCGAACCGCTCGTCGCGGTAGAAGCGATAGCCGCCGCTCGGCAGCGCTTTGTCGTAGGGGATGTAGCGGGTCGACTGCTCCAGGTAGGCGGCGAGCCGGCCGCGCTGCAGCACCTTGGTGAGGATGTTCGAGACCCACTCGCAGGCGACGTGGGCGCCGCCGACCTGGGCGATCGAGTCGTCGCCGTAGCCGACGAAGACGCGCTCGTAGAGGCCCGCGGCACGGGCGCCCTCGGCGGCGTCGAAGGGGCGGCCGGCGGCGGGTGCGTCGGCGGCGAACTCGTCGAGGTAGAGCCGGCGGACCGACCCGGAATAGCGCGAATAGCGGGCAAAAAGCGCGCCCTTGACGGTCTCCGGCAGGTTGACGAGGGCGAAGACCGGCCGGTCCAGGTTGGTGAAGTGGGGCGCGAGGAGAGACTGCTCCTCGGGCGTGAATTGTTCGGCCGGGTAGCGCATGGGTGGGCCATCGTACGCCTGCCTCCGGCGGGGAGAACGGGACCGATTCGTCGTCCCCGAGACCTCCACCGAACCGGTGCTACGGGTATTTCACGAAAGCCCTGGAGGTGTGCCAATTCGGTGGACTTCGTGCCAATTCGCGCGCGCCCCCTTGACCCACCGCGGGGCGCCCGCTTGGGTGGCCTCCATGCGGATCGTCCTCGCCCCACTGCTCTTCCTTCTCCTCGCCGCCCCCGCGATGGCGCGGCCGACGGCGATCGTCGCGCTGGGGGACAGCTTCATCTCGGGCGAGGGCGGCCGCTGGCTGGGCAACGGCTCGGAACCGTTCGGGACGCGGTCGGGGACCGATCGCGCCGCGCACGGGTGTGGGGCGCTCGATTGCGAATACGACCCGGCGCGGGTCTACGGGTCGAGCGAGGCGAACGATTGTCACCGGTCGGACGTGGCGCCGATCGCGAGCGCGCCGATCGACGTCGACGAGCGGGTGAACCTGGCGTGCTCGGGGGCGAAGGCGCGGGACCTGTGGCCGGGCGACGAAGGTGGGACGGCGCATTTCGGTGAGCCGCCGGAGGCCGATCAGCTGGCGGTGGTGGCGAGGCGGGACCAGGTGCGGATGGTGGTGGTGACGGTCGGCGCCAACGACGTGGGGTTCGGTGAGCTGGTCGCGGAATGCGCGGTCGACTGGGCACGGAGCCCGGAGGGGGAGCAGGCGACCTGTCACCGCCATGTCGAGGCGCACATCCAGGGGGCTTTGCCGGCGGCCGTGCGGGGGATCACCGCGGCGCTGCACGGGGTGCGGCGGGTGATGCGGGCGGACGGCTACGCGCGCTCCGACTACCGGCTGGTGGCGATGGGCTACGCGTCGCCCTTTCCGCAGGGGCGTTGGTTCCGTTACCCGGAGGACGGCTGGAGTCGGCTGACGGAAGGCGGCTGCCCGGTTTGGAATGCCGATGCCGATTGGGCGGCGGATCGGGCGACCGTCGATCTGGCCGGGGCGCTGAAGGCGGCCGCGGCGGCGACCGGGGCCGAGTACCTGGACCTGGCCCGTGCCTTCGACGGACACCAGCTCTGCGACCGTCGCGCGGAGCGGGTCGGTTCAGCCGGGCCATCGCCGCGTACCTCGGAGTGGTTCCGGCGCCTGTCGTTTACCCAGGGCGCGACCCGCGAATCGCTCCACCCGAATGCCTACGGCCAGCGGGTGATGGGCGCGTGCCTCGGGCTGCTGTTCAGGCGGCCGCGTGGGAGCTATTCCTGCGCCGACACGCCTGGCACGTGGCTCGACGGCATCCACCTGAGAGCGGTGGTCCGGTGAGCGTCTGATGGCCGAGGGGCTTCAGACCGTGCGAGGGGGTGGGGCCTTCATCAGCTCGACGCGGTGGCCGCCGGGGGCGATGGCGAGGGCGCGGGGCTCGCCCCAGTGTTCGCGGCGGCGTTCGACTTCGAAGCCGTGCTCTTGGAGGCGGGCGAGGGCGGCGTCGATCTGGGGGCAGACCACGGCGACGTGGGCGCGGGGCGAGACGGTGGGGGAGTCCTCGTGCATGAGGTGGATCTGGGTGCCCGCGCACTCGAGCCAGGTGAAGCCGCCGTCGAAGGGGTCCGGCACCTGGGCGAAGCCGAGGATGGCGAAGAACTCGATCGTGCGCTCGAGATCGGCGGGGGAAACCTCGATGCCAGCGTGCTGGAGCATCAGTGCAGGTGGGCAGATTAGGGCACTAGAGCAGGAGCGAGATCAGGGCGACGACGACGACGATCGCGGTTGACCAGGTGATCGCCTCGGCGACGGTGCGGTTGTCGAGGCCGTAGGCATGGGAGACGATCATCGCGTTCAGGCCCGTCGGCATCGCCGACATCAGGCGGTAGGCGGAGGGTAGGTCGATGAGCGGCGCCGCGAGGAGCATGAGGAGGGCCGGGGCGACGGCGAGGCGGGAGATGACCGCGAGGGCGACCGGGGCGTTGACCGGCGGCGGGAAAGGGAGCTCACCGTGTTCGGCGCCCTCCGCCAGGGTCGTCCCGACGGCGAAGAAGCCGACCGGCAGGACGGCGACCGCGAGGACCTGGGAGGCGTCGACCAAGGTGGTCGGCGCCAGTACGGGCGGGGCGAGCAGGCCGAGGATCGCCGCGTAGAGCGGGGGGTTGCGGGTCAGGAACGCCTTCGCCCGCTCGCGCAGGCCTTCGCCCGCCTTGTCGCCGAACGCGGCGCCCACCCCGAACGCGCCGAGCATCAGGACCGGGCTGCCGACCAGGACGTCGTAGAGCACCCCGGTCGAGAGGTGGTTGTGGCCGAGCAGGGCGACGGTCAACGGATAGCCCAGGTAGGTCGTGTTGGCGAGGATCGAGGCCACCACGACCGCGCCGGTTTGGGCGCGGCTCAGCTTCAGGATCCGGCTGGAGACGAACCACGCGAAGGTGCCGACCAGCGCTATCGCCACCAGTGCGAGGACCAGGCCGACGCCGTTGTCGACGCTGATGTGGGCCTTCGCCAGGTTGAAGAAGATGATGATCGGGACCGCGACGTAGAGGATCACCCTCAGGAAGCGGCGCGCCAGCGCCACCGCCGCGGTCGGATAACGGTGCTCGGCGCCGACCCCGACCGCGGTGCCGGCGATGATCAACACGGCGGTCAGCAGGACGCCCATCGGACGCGCAGATATATCGGCCGCGGCAGCTTGGTGCTCAGAGGTTGGTTTGGCTCTGCGGCCGGCGGGGGTTCGGGTGCTGCGCCCGGGTTGGGGGAGGGACGGCGAGGGTTCAGCCCCCCGCACCCGCCTGCTTCCGAGCTTTCCTGCCATATATGGCAGGAAAGCTCGGAAGCAGGCGGCGTCCCGGGCGCCTCATGGGGGTCCTG
>Ga0153954_1001041_pt1 | contig 16940 bp, 18 predicted proteins | sample TSFL038MetaG_FD_102277 | JGI IMG/M metagenome (GOLD analysis project Ga0153954, IMG submission 102277) | Attine ant fungus gardens microbial communities from Florida, USA - TSFL038 MetaG | ecosystem: Host-associated > Fungi > Mycelium > Unclassified | place: USA: Florida, Wekiwa Springs State... | reverse complement strand
GGCCGCGGCCCTGGGGATGGAGCCGGGCGGGGCTGCGCCGAATCGTGAACATACCCGCTTGGCAGGCTCCCGGCCGGGGCGGCGCCCCCGCCCTGGTAGGGCAGGAGGCTGTCCTGATCCATCTCCAGGCAGGTCAGCATCTCGACGTAGCTCGGGATCGGGTGCGGCGGGACACAGCTCCGGCGGCTCGCAGCCTTGAACTTCGACCATTTCTGACTGAGCTGCTGGCGGGCTTCCTTTTCGTCCAGCATGCAGTTGCGAAAGGTCTCTTTCGGGTCGGTCGTCCCATAGTTCTGCGCCGCCCGGCAGGATTTTTCGACGTTGAGAACCGGGATCCGGTCCAGGGATGCGACTGCGGGGATACTCGCCAGCGTCACGCCGGCCAGCACGGAAAACGCAGACAGAAGAAGAGGGGATAAGCGCAAGATCGGACACTCCAGCCGCACGATTCTCCCATATCCTAGTTCGACGCTGCGTAACTGCAACACTATGCGGAAAAGAGTCCGCGGCCACTCAGCCAGGGCGGGATTCCTACGATGTTCGGGGGCAAGGCCAGCGCTAAGGCCATTTTTCAGGCCCGGCCAATAAGGCTCGCATCAGGCTCGCGGCTTAGATTGGATCGTGATGGAACGGCAGCGCTATGCCGCCGTTATCCCTTTCAGATGAAACCATGCGTTAACTTTTTGTTATCGCGATGCGGAGCATCCTGGGGGTGGAGGCTCTGATGATCCAAATTGGGCTTATCTCCTTTGCTTTTGGGGTGGCGCTCGCCGGGCGCTATCAATTTCTCATCTTGAGCGTTGCGACCTTCTTGGGCCTCATCGGCGTCGCGCTCTACGCGCATACCGCGCATTTCACCTTGATGAACGGGCTTCTCAGCGCGCTTCTCTTCGCCATCTGTCTCCAAGCGGGCTATCTGACGGGCGCGTTTATCTTCGACGTGTGCCTGCCGCTGGTGAAGGCGCCCGCTCCCGTCAATGCACAGCGCCGCTGGCGCTGAGCGTCAAGCCTGACGGTTCTGCAGCGAAAAGCGGATCAGATCGGTCGTGCGCTCAAGACCAAGCTTTTCCTTGAGCCGCGAGCAGGAATTCGCCACGGTCTTATAGGCGATGCCGAAGGTGTTGGCGATTTCGAGCAAGCTCTTGCCCTCGCCGAGCAGACGCAAAATCTCCATCTCGCGATTGCTCAACTTCTGCAGCGGGTCTTCCTCGTTCGAGGCCGAGAAGACGAGTTCGTTGGCGGCCTCGCGATCGACATAGCGCTGACCCGCCGCGACGCGCTTGACTGCCGTCACCAGTTCGTCGGCCGGCGCGCTCTTGCTGACATAGCCCGACGCGCCGCCGCGCAGTGCGCGCGAAACATAACCGGCCTCGGAGTACATGGTGAACATGACGATACGGGTCGTCTTGTTCTCATTCTTCAGCCGCTGCAGCAATTCGAGCCCGCTGCTGCCGTTGAGATTGATGTCGAGGACGATAACGTCCGGCCCTTCGCTGCGCAGCTTCGACAAGCCTTGCTGGGCGGTGCCGGCTTCGACGACTTCGGAGCCCGGAATGGTGCCGAGCAGCCGGCGCACGCCCTCGCGCACGATGCCATGATCGTCGATAACCAGGATCTTCATTGCGCCGCGATCTCCTGAACGAATTCGTCCTCGTCCTCACTCGGTAACGGCAGACGGACGGAAACGACGACGCCGGATTTGTCGCGGCGGTTTTGGACGGTCAAGGCGCCGCCAAGCAAGGTGGCGCGTTCCTTCATTCCGATCAAACCAAATCCCCCCGAGGCATTATTGGCATCGAAGCCGCAGCCATCGTCCGCGATCCGCGCAACGATAAAGCCGCTTTCGTAGGTCTCCTCGATCGAAACCTCAATATGCGACGGCTGCGAATGCTTGACCGCATTGTTCAGGCTTTCGCGGACGATGCTGTAAAGCGCGCCATCAATGCGCGGTCCCCAGCTCTTGTCCGGCATTTGAACGCGGAAGGTGATCTCCGGACGCCGCGTCTTCCAATAGGAGATCAGATTGTCCACCGCACTGGCGAGGCCGAGCGCATGCAGGCCCGAGGGCCGTAGCTGGCCGAGAATGGCTTTGACATTGCGCTTCATTTCGGCGACCGCGCCGCGAATGGCGTGCGAGCGCTCGACGATCGCCGAATAATCCTTGCTCTGCGCCAGTTCCCGGATGGTCATGGCATCGACATCGACGGAAAACAGCAGCGGGCTGACATCGTCGTGCAGGTTACGCGCGAGTTCGATGCGCTCTTCCTCCTGCACGGTCTCGAGCTGTTCGTGCAGGCGGTGGTTGCGATGCTCCATTTCCGTGAGGCGCACCGCCATCTCGTTGAACCCGGCGCTCAGCTTGGCGAGTTCGAGCGGCGCGAAGATCGGCACGCGCGTGCGATAGTCGCCGTTGCCGATCCGCGCGAAGGCGTGGGTCAGTTCTTCCAGCGGCCGCAGCGCGCGCCCGAGCATGAAATAAAGGACAAGCAGGCAGGTGCCGGCGAAGATCGCCAGGAGGACCAGCAGGTTTTTCGCATCGTCCCAAAGCCCGGCGATGTCGTTGCGCGCATCGGTTTCAAGCCGCAGCGTGCCAGCGCTTTTGAGGGCAGGCGGCAGATCGACGGTCGCGGTCTGCGGCGGTCCGGCGAGAACCTTGAACAGGAACGGCGGCACCGGATGCGCCGGCGGCGGCAACAGCGAACTGACCTGGCTGTTGTCGGCTCTTTGCAGCGTTGCGCGGATATTCCGGTCGCCGTTGAAATTGGCGACGATATGCTCAAGCCGCCAGCTTGGCTGGGTAATCCCGTCCGTCTCGTCGGCGGCATTGGCGACGGCACGCTGCCCGGCGGCAAGCGCCCCGTTCATGTCCGCCTCGACTTTCTCGTAAGTGCGCCAGAAAACCAGCAAACTGCTCAGCGCCAGCGTCGCTAAAAAAATCAACGCAATCGAACGGACAAGCAAAAGACGCAGCGGCAACGACGAATCCTCACCAGCGACCCGCAATTTCCGGACGTTTCCCGGCGGGGGCGACAATTATCTGCCCGCCTTATAGCAGGTTAACCGGCCGCAGGTCTTCCCCCATTCGTCGGTGGGGTAAAGAGGCCGGCCGCTACTCGGTGACGACATAGGCGATGCTGTCGGCAAGGTCGTTCAGCCCGTCGAGCTGGTCGCTGTTGCTGAGGATCGAGACGGAAAGCCAGTGGCCGTCCTTGCGGCGGACGATCTCGTTATACGACGTATAGCCGGGGACGGCGCCCGAATGACTATAGATCGCCTCGTCGTCCCTCGGCTCGTAGAACCAGCCCATGCCGTAATAGATTGTCGGCGAGACCCTGGCCTGGCCGGCAAGCATGGTGTCGCGGACGTCCGGCGGGACGATTTTGGGATCCATCAAAGCTTTGTCCCAGGCGAAAAGGTCGACCGCACTGCTGACGGCATCGGCGCTCCCCTTCAGCCAGTCGGGGTGGGTGAAGGCGGGGCGCCGGCGGCGGCCATAATCGGGTTGCGCCCAGGTCGCCGTCTGATCGCTGAGCGCCGCCGACACGGGCGCCGGCCGGATCGAAATTTCAGGATCGTAAGAGCCCTGCTTCTCGTCGATGAAACGCGTCTCGGTCATGCCGGCGGGTCCGAAAATGCGTTTACGCAGCAGCTCGTGATAGGTCTCGGGCTGGCTTTCACCGGGCAGAACCGATTGCTCCATCAACTCGGCCAGCAGGAAGTAATTGGTGTTGCTGTAATCGAAATCGTCCGAGGCGACCGAAGGCGGCTCTTTTTCGATATCGCGGAAGAGGACATCGGCGCTGATCGGCTGCCAGGGGTCGGCGCCGTCCGGCGGCCGGCGGGTGAAGTTTGGCAGGTTGGACCGCATGGTCAGCAGCCGCTCGACCGTGAGCCAGGGCTGGGCCTTCCAATAGGGATCGGTGCCGAAGACGGCCGACAGTGGTGTGTTGAGCGTAAGTTTGGTGTGCGAACGCGCCAACACGGCGCCGCTCTTGATCATTTCGACGGCCGCGGCGGCGGTGAATTGTTTGGTGATCGAGCCGATCTCGTAAAGCGTATGGCCGTTGACCGGCTTGCCGTCGCTCGCGCCATAGCCCTTCGAGGCCACCAACTGGCCATCAAGACCAATCGAGAGGCTGAGGCTCGGCAAGGTCGCATCGTCGGCGCCGTTCAGCTCGCGGAAATGCGCGACGATCTGATCGATCTGCGCCGATTTGCCGGGCGACCAGGATTGCGCCTGCAGCCGGCCACCGGCAAGGACCACAAAGCAGAGGGCAAAACCCCCCGCGACCCCGGCGCGGAGCCACGCGGGACTGAAATGGCGAATGACCTTGGGCCAGTTGATCATGCGGATTCGCTCTCGGCGCCGCCGCTTCACGCGTCTGTGCTGCGTCGCAAAACTGACACAGACTAGACAAGATGGGTGAAACCAGGCGCCGGATCAAGAAGCAGGTTTTGGGCCGGGCCGAGTTTTGCCCTGGGATTCGAGGCGGATATGTCGAAATTGATCGAATTGCCGCAGGTTGCGGCACAAATATATCGGGCCGCTGCGGCGCCGGGCACGCAGGTCCTCGACATGCGGTGCACAATAACCAGGCTCCCTTAAACGCGGAGAAGCCGGACTGGGTCCACGTCTTGGCAAAGTTTCCCGGATCGGCCGGCAAAATCGGAACTTTCCTTTGTGCTGCCGGCCTTTAAGGTCGATCGGGTGAATATTCACGGCGGTGTACGACAGACGCCACCGTGAACGATCCGGATCATGCGATGCGGATTGCCCCCATGCCTTGAGCGTTTCCCGCTTTCGGGAAACGCTCTTTTTCTGAAGGGCGGTGTTCAGGCCGAGTGGGGCGCGATACGGCTCGCTTCGGCGAGAAACCAGGTCCGCCGCTCGGTCTCGTCGATATAGACTTCGAGCTGGCTCGTCGTCCCCACATCGCCGTGTTCATCAGCGACTTCGTGGGCGGCGCGCAGATGCTTGGCGAGTTCGCCATTGTCCTCGCGCAGCTCGGCCAGCATGTCCTGCGGATCGACGAAAGGCGCGTCGTTGTCGAGGATGCGCTGGTTGCGCGCGATCTCGCCGATCGAATGAAGCGTGACACCGCCAATCTTGCGGACGCGCTCGGCGAGCACATCGGTCATCGCGAAAATCTGGTCGGATTGTTCGTCGAGCAGCAGATGATAGTCGCGGAAATGCGGGCCGCTCATGTGCCAGTGGAAATTCTTGGTCTTGAGGTAGAGCGCGAAAACGTCGGCGAGGGCGAGGTTCAGCGCGGCGGCAATGTCGCGCACCGCATTGGCGCCGAAGCCCGTGGGCGTCGCCAATGCCGGTGGTACGCCATCATGGTTCTTGGCCTGCGAGCTCGATTTGGTGGACATTCTCTACTCCTCTTCGGCACGATACGGCGACCGCACGATGTCGGATCGCCGTCATATCTGGAGCGCGGACACGCGGGGGCGAGACCGGCGGCAAAGTTCTATGCGATTTCCTCCAATTTCGCGTCGGCTTTTTTTGTATCTGTTGGTCCAGGTCCGCGCTTGATTTTGTCAGCGGTCGTTCCCAGCACGGCAAGGTCCGCGTGCATTTGCTCGAAGCAGAAGCCGAGGGCAAAAATGCGTTCCACCGTGTCGGTCGCGACATTTTGCAACAAACGATCGCGACGGATGCCGGCGAAAGCCGCGTCGAAATCGGCGAGCGCTTGATCGAGCGCATCGAGCGGCGCCGGCTCGATCCGTGCAGTCAGCGCCGCGGCGCAAGAGATGAGGAATTCCCGCGCCGCGAGGCAGAATTGTTCGATCGGCACCTCAAGGCGCTCGAGTATCAAAGGCGGCAGCGGCTCGACTGCGGCGCGGCCCAGCAAGATGATGTCATGGCGCAGCCGAAGCGTCACATCGATCAAGGGCTGCGGATCGGGATCCGAATTGAGATAGGCCGAGCGTTCGCGCGCCGCCTCGATATTGATGGCGGCGAGTTTCCGGAACCCTTCGCCGACATTGCTCTGCAGCTTCTGCGCCGGCGTATCCGGCCGGCTGGTCTTCAGATCGGCGAGAAGCACGGGCAAAAGATCGGCCATGCGGATCAAGATCTTCGCGGCAGCATCATAGACAAGGCTGTGGGCGCGCTGCGGCAGAACAAGCAAGGAGACGGCGAGCGCGGTCATGCAGCCGACGGCGACTTCGATCACCCGGTAGAAGGCCGATTGGAGCGGGGTGGCATGGGTAACGGTCGGTAGCAGCAGCACCATGACGGCGGTGAAGGGCGCCGCGGCAAAGCGGGAATTGGAGCTTGCGAGCAGTGACAGCGGCCCGACCGCGACCGCCAAAGTGAGCGCGATCTCGAGATTGGTGTCGTGCGGCAGGATCAGGCCGACAATGCCGCTGTAGATACCGCCGCCGAGCGTGCCGATCATGTAGTCGATCGTTGCGATTAGCGATTTGCCGACGCTCATCTGCGTCACGATCACCGCAGTCAGCACCGCCCAGAGTGCCCAGGGCAGGTGGAGCATTTGCGAAATGGCATAGGTCAGAGCGGCGGCGACCGTAATGCGCAAAGACAAGCGCAATTGTACCCGCCACTCTGCCAGGCGCGCCAAAAGCCAAATTCGGGCGCGCGTGAAAGCTTCCATCTTCGCCTTCGTTCTCTACGAGCCTGTTCCGACCGAAAAATCGGACCATGCGCTAGGTCGGCGGCAGGACTTTCTTGGCGTCGAGCGCCAGGACGACCAGGGTCGCGCCGCCGAAGACCATGTTGATGCCGAGCAGCAGGCCGATCGCCCAGAAGGCCGAGCTCGGCAATTGCAGGAAGATCAGCACGGCAAGGATCAGATCGACGACGCCGCTCACCACCATCCAGCTCCAGCGGCCGGGAAGGTTCTGGCGATATTCGGTGGCGAAGATGATCGACGAAAAGCCCTCGATGATGAAGAAGACGATGAGCAGCAGGGTCAGCGAGACGGCGCCGTGGCCGGGCTTGGCTATGAGCAGAAAGCCCACGGCAATGGCGAGGATGGCCGAGAGCAGCGACCACCAGAAGCCGGGTGCCGGGCGCAACGAGAAGGTCGAGACGAGGCCAACGACGCCGCTGATGAGCAGCAGCCAGCCGAAGAAGATGGTGAACGCCAGGGTCGCGATCAGCGGCACGGCGATCGCCGCGGCGCCCAGAATGATCAGGACGATACCCTCGATCAGGAAATAAGTCGTATGGCGCTTCAGCGCCGCGACGACCCGCTGCTCTACTCCGTCAAGCGTGGGATTAAGGCTCATGATTGATCTCCTGGATAGGGGCATGATGCGGCGAACGGGCCCTGTCATTCTACCGCAAACAAAGTCCTTTGGCCCCTGACAAAGGTCAAACCCGGGGGCGGTGTGGGCGGATTTTGATCATTTTGAGCCGGTCCGGTTGCGAAGCCACTTGACGCCGCCCGCCGATCGCAGTGAATGACGGATATGAAAAGCCGTTAACAGGGAGGTACCATGGCCAGCCATTTCGCCGGTGCGGAAACTTCGGAACTCGATTTCGCCGAACACGTCCAGACCTACCGCATGTTCATCAGCGGGATGAAATACGGCGCCATCGCCGTCGTCGCGATCCTCATCATCCTCGCCATCACCACCCTCTAGACCCGCGCCGACATCGGGCGCTTGCGCTTTTTGGCCAAGGCCGGCTCGGCTTGGGCGTCACCGTTTTTGACGTTGCGAGCTGCTTTGGTCTTCCAGATTCGCCCGGATTGTTCCGGGCCGTCCTGCAGATGCAGGATGCCTTGGTTATTCGAGGGGAAGCCTGTCCATGCGTATAGCCGTACCTGCCGAAACCGATCCCGCCGAATCGAGGGTGGCGGCGACGCCCGAGACGGTCAAAAAGCTGCTCGCCCTTGGTGCCAGCGTCACGGTCGAGACCGGCGCCGGCCGCAAATCATCCATTCCCGATAGCGACTATGCCGCCGCAGGGGCGACGATCGCGCCGGATGCCGCGGCGGCTATCGCCGATGCCGATATCATTCTGCGGGTCCGCCGGCCGGGCGGCGGCGAACTCGCCGGCGCCAAGAAGGGCGCCCTGCTGCTCGCGATCCTCGACCCCTACGGCCATACCGAGGCACTGCAGCACCTGGCTGACACGGGCGTCAGCGCCATCGCCATGGAGCTGATGCCGCGCATCACTCGCGCCCAGGTGATGGACGTGCTCTCGAGCCAGGCCAATCTTGCCGGCTATCGCGCCGTCGTCGATGCCGCGGCCGAATATGGCCGCGCCTTGCCGATGATGATGACCGCGGCGGGCACCGTGCCGGCGGCGAAAGCCTTCATCATGGGTGTCGGCGTCGCCGGATTGCAGGCGATCGCGACAGCGCGCCGTCTCGGCGCCATCGTCACCGCAACCGACGTGAGGCCGGCAACGAAAGAGCAGGTCGAATCCCTCGGCGCCAAATTCATCGCTGTCGAGGACGAGGAATTCAAACAGGCCGAGACCGCCGGCGGCTATGCCAAGGAAATGTCGGCCGCCTACCAAGAGAAACAGAAGGCGCTGACGGCTTCGCATATTGCCAAGCAGGACATCGTCATCACGACGGCGCTGATCCCCGGACGTCCGGCACCCAAACTGATCACAGAAGAGATGATCGCCTCGATGCGGCCGGGCGCGGTGATCGTCGATCTCGCCGCCGAGCGCGGCGGCAATACGGCGCTGACCCAGCCGGGTGAGAAGGTCGCAACCGCCAATGGTGTCACCATTCTCGGCTATCTCAATGTCGCCGGCCGGCTCGCCGCGACGGCCTCGTCGCTTTATGCGCGCAACTTGCTCGCGCTGGTCGAGACCTTCGTCGACAAGCCGAATAAGGCGCTCGCCGTCAATTGGGACGATGAGATCGTCAAGGCGACCTTGCTGACCAAGGACGGTGCCCTCGTCCATCCGAATTTCCAGAAGCCCGCCTGATCGCGTCGGGGAGTCTAAGACATGAGTGATACGCCTCAGCAGCTCGCCGATAAGGCCCAAGCGGCGGCGGCGGCCGCGCAGCATGCCGCGGACACCGCGCAAGCCTATGCCGATCAACTCGCCCATGCCGCCGGCGCTGCGGCGCATGCCGCGACAGGCGGCGCGGTCGATCCCTTCGTCTTCCGCTTCGCGATCTTCGTGCTTGCGGTCTTCGTCGGCTATTACGTCGTCTGGTCGGTGACGCCGGCGCTGCACACGCCGCTGATGTCGGTGACGAATGCGATCTCGTCGGTGATCGTCGTCGGCGCGCTGCTGTCGGTTGGTGTCGATGTCTCGACGCCCGGCGATGACGGCTCGATCCTCGCCCGCATCTTCGGCTTCATCGCGCTGATCCTTGCCTGCGTGAACATCTTCGGCGGCTTCCTCGTCACCGAGCGGATGCTCTCCATGTACAAGAAGAAGGGCTGAGGCGATGTCCGGCAATCTCGCAGCCCTGCTTTATCTCGCCTCCGGCGTTCTCTTCATTCTCGCGTTGCGCGGCCTGTCGTCGCCGTCGACCTCGCGGCGCGGCAATCTGTTCGGCATCGTCGGCATGGCCATCGCCATCCTCACGACCTTGCTCTACCGGCTGCCGTCGGGGTTCTCGGCCTGGGTTTTCGTGGCGGTCGGCGTCGCCATCGGCGGCGGCATCGGCGCCTGGCGCGCGCGCACCGTGGCGATGACGGCGATGCCGCAGCTCGTCGCCTCGTTCCATGCCCTGGTCGGTCTTGCCGCGGTCTTCGTCGCGGCTGGCGCGCTCTATGCGCCGCAGGCCTTCGGCATCGGCACGCCGGGCGACATCCATACGCAAAGCCTGATCGAAATGTCGATCGGCGTCGCCATCGGCGCCATCACCTTCACCGGCTCGGTCATTGCGTTCCTGAAGCTCGACGGGCGCATGTCCGGCGCGCCGATCCTCCTGCCGCAGCGCCATGCGATCAACATCCTGCTGGCGGTTCTGCTTGTCGTTCTGGTCGCGGTCTTCGTCACGAGCCAGAACCCGCTGCTGTTCTGGCTGATCGCCATCGTCGCGTTCGTCATCGGGCTCTTGATCATCATCCCGATCGGCGGCGCCGACATGCCGGTCGTCGTCTCGATGCTGAACTCGTATTCCGGCTGGGCGGCGGCAGGCATCGGCTTCACCCTCGGCAATCTCGCGCTCATCGTCACCGGCGCGCTGGTCGGCTCCTCGGGCGCAATCCTGTCCTACATCATGTGCAAGGGCATGAACCGCTCGTTCATTTCGGTGATCCTCGGCGGCTTCGGCGGTGAGACGGCGGGCCCCGCCGGCGGCCAGGTCGAGACGCGGCCGGTCAAGCAGGGCTCGGCCGAGGACGCAGCCTTCATCCTGGAGAATGCCGGCAAGGTCATCATCGTGCCGGGCTATGGCATGGCGGTCGCCCAGGCGCAGCATGCGCTGCGCGAAATGGCCGACCGGCTGAAGAAGGAAGGCGTCGACGTCAAATATGCGATCCATCCGGTCGCGGGCCGCATGCCGGGCCATATGAACGTGCTGCTCGCCGAGGCCAATGTGCCTTACGACGAGGTCTTCGAGCTTGAAGACATCAATGCCGAATTCGCCCAGGCTGATGTCGCCTTCGTCATCGGCGCCAATGACGTGACGAACCCGTCGGCCAAGACCGACCCGAAATCGCCGATCTACGGCATGCCGATCCTCGATGTCGAAAAGGCGAAGACCGTGCTCTTCATCAAGCGCGGCATGGGCTCGGGCTATGCCGGCGTCGAGAACGAATTGTTCTTCAAGCCGAATACGATGATGCTGTTCGGCGACGCCAAGAAAATGGTCGAGAGCATTTTGAAGTCGCTCGGTTAGCTATAGGCCGGAAATGCGTTGAGCGTCATTGCGAGCGAAGCGACGCAATCCAGGAATTGTTTTCGTCGTTGCCACTGGATTGCTTCACCTTCGGTTCGCAATGACCTGCGTGGTGGCTTGGCGCCCTGATGTCGACGACGGGCTCGGCAAGCAGCGGAGATCGAGAAGCTAAGTCGGGACTAGGCGTGCCCGACCCGCGCCTGGCCGTCGCGGGCAATCTTATTGTTGGGATCGAAGGCGAGCGCGTGGTCATAAGACTCGGCCGCCTTGGCGCGATTGCCGAGCTTCTCATAGGCAAGGCCAAGCCCCGCCCAGGCATTCGCGTCCTTATTGTTGACGTTCAGCGCGGCGTTGAAGTCCTCGACCGCCTTGGCCGGCTGGCCGATGGCGATCAGGCTCTCGCCACGCGCTTCATAGGGCGCGCCGACGAAAGGATCGCGATCGATCGCATTGTCGAAATCGGTGATCGCCGCCTGATAATTGCCCTGGCGCTGAAAGATCAGGCCGCGGGCGTGATAGGCCTGAGCGTTCTCCGGGTTGAGCCGGATCGCGGTGTCGAGATCGGTGCGCGCCTGATCAAGCTTGTCCTGGACGCGCAGCAGATTGGCGCGGCCGATATAGGCGGGGGCGTGGTTCGGATTGGCGATGATCGCCTGGTTGAAATCCGCCAAGGCGAGATCGTCGTGCTGCGTCTGGCGATAGGCGAGCGCGCGATTGGTCAGCGCCGCGGCATCATTGGGGTTCAGCTTGATCGCCTGGGTGAAATCGGCGATCGCCGCATCATATTGGCCGGTCCGCGCATAGGCGACGCCGCGCGTATTATAGGCCTCGGGACTGCTGGGATTGCGCTGGATGACATCGGTCAGCGAGGCAATGTTCGTCTGCGAATCCTGCGTCGATTCCTGCGAGACCTCGGCAACGCCGGTCCCGGTCGGCCCGAGCGAACTGCCGTTTTCACAGGCCGCAAGGCCGAGCGTCGCCAGCAAAAGCGTCGTGAGCGCGGAGGGGCGTCGAATCAATGTCATCGAATTCAGGTCCCGGATCAGTCCGTTCCTGCCACACGCGGGACTCTTGGAAACGGTACGATCAGACGATGCGCCAGATCACGATGATTTTGGACCGAACCGCTCCAAGATCTGAACGTGACCGATTCTTATCACTTGGAACGGATTTGCGCGAAAACCCGATATTCACTTTTCGCATCCGCCCTGGGGCCTTTAGGCCCCGGCAATCGGGCAAGATTGCGACCAATCCTGCCGGCCCTTTGCTTCACTCTTGAAAAACCAAGCGTGGCCAGTGGCGGTGCGCGCCGGCACCGCGCCTCTTTAGCGCGCGCCGACCGTCGGCTTCGGCTTCACCGGCAACAGACCTTCACGCTGCAACTTCTTCCGCGCTAATTTGCGCGCCCGGCGCACGGCTTCGGCCTTTTCACGCGCCCGCTTCTCGGAGGGCTTCTCGTAATGGCCGCGAAGCTTCATCTCGCGGAAAATCCCTTCGCGCTGCATCTTCTTCTTCAGCGCCTTCAGGGCCTGGTCAACGTTGTTGTCTCGAACCAGAACTTGCACGCGGCGATCCTTGTCTTGCGCCGACGGCCCTAGGCTTCGGCAATGTTGGAGTTAAAACTTTCGGGAATAGAATCGCGGGCGCAAAAGCGCCACGATCCGGAGCCGGGGAGATAGCAGAGTCGACCGGCCTTGTCCAGGGAAAGACGGCTTCAACCGTCGCGATCCAGCACCCGTGTCACATGACCCATTTTGCGACCGGGCCGGGCCTCCGCCTTGCCATAGAGGTGGAGGCAGGCGCCGGGTTCGCGCAGGATGTCGTCATAGGCGTCGATATCGTCGCCGATCAGATTGTGCATTTCGACCGCGGCGCCGTGGTGGCGGGTCGTGCCCAGGGGCCAGCCGGCAATGGCACGGATGTGCTGCTCGAACTGCGAGCAGAGCGCGCCATCGAGCGTCCAATGGCCCGAATTATGGACGCGCGGCGCGATCTCATTGACGCGAACTGTCTGCACCGGGCGGCCATCCGCGTCCGGCTCGTCGGTCACGAAAAGCTCGACGGCGAGGACGCCGATATAATCGAGTGCGTCGGCGATCTTGCGCGCCGTGGCGATTGCCGCCGCAGCGCAGGCGGCGTCGATCTTGGCCGGGGCGCGGCTGACGCTGAGAATGTGATTGGCATGGACATTCTCGGTCACGTCATAGGCGGCGAAGGCGCCGTCGAGGCCGCGCGCCGAGATGACCGAGATTTCCTTTGTAAAGGGAACGTAGCCCTCAAGAATTGAGGGCGCGCCGCCGAGGCCGCGAAAAATCGCGCCAAGGTCGGAGCCTTCGCGGATTGTCACTTGGCCCTTGCCGTCATAGCCGAAGCGGCGCGTCTTCAAGATCGACGGACGCCCCAGTTCGCCGACCGCGCGGGCCAAAGCGCCGGCGTCCTCGACCGAACGATAAGGCGCTGTGGCAATGCCGAGATCGTTCAGAAAATCCTTTTCCGTCAGCCGGTCCTGGCTTGCGACAAGCGCCGCGGGGCCGGGCCGCACCGGGCGCAATGCGGTCAGCAGTTCCGCCGTCCGCGCCGGAATGTTTTCGAATTCGTAGGTGACGACCTTGACGGCGTCGGCGAAGGCCCGCAGCGCCGTTTCGTTTTCATAGGCCGCGACCGTTTTCGCCGGGCAGACGTCGAAAGCCGGGCTATCGGCCTCGGGCGAAAAAATATGGGTCTTGAGGCCAAGCCGTGCTGCGGCTGTGGCAAGCATCCGGCCCAATTGGCCGCCGCCGAGAATCCCGACCGTGTCACCCGGCATCAACCGCTCTGCCATCGGTGCTACTCGGGATGTTTGGCGACGGCGGCGGTCTGCGCCACGCGCCAGTCGAGAAGCCGTCCGGCAAGCGCTTTGTCATCGAGGGCGAGGATCGCGGCGGCGAGCAGCGCCGCATTGACGGCGCCGGCCTCGCCGATGGCAAGGCAGCCGACGGGCACGCCGGCCGGCATCTGCACGATAGAATAGAGCGAGTCCTGACCGGAGAGCGCCTTGGTCTCCACCGGGACGCCGAGAACCGGCAGCGGCGTCATCGCGGCGGTCATGCCCGGCAGATGCGCCGCGCCGCCGGCCCCGGCGATGATCACCTTGAAGCCCGCCGCTTCGGCGCCTTTGGCGAATTTGACGAGCCGATCGGGCGTGCGGTGCGCGGAGACGATTTCCGCCGAATAGCCGACGCCAAGCTTATCGAGCGTCTCAGCCGCATGGTGCATCGTCTTCCAATCGGACTGGCTGCCCATCACGATGGCGACAAGTTTGGGAGCGGACATGAAAACCTGCGGCGGCCGGAAAGAAGGCGTGGTCCTAGACGAAGGGGGGCTGCGGCGCAAGCGCGACGCATTTCGCCGCGGGCGGCCGTCACATCGGCGCAAACAGAAGCTGCGCCTATAGCCGCCCCATGGCGGCCGCGCGCCTCGTTCCAAAGCCTTGCCAAGCGCGCTAAAAAGACGCCGCATCATCCGCGATGCATTGGAATAGGAATAGACATGTCCCAAAAGGTTTCCGCCGCTGGCGCCGGTCAATTTCAGATCGGTGGCGATTTCACCGTCAACCGGTTTGGCTTCGGCGCCATGCGGCTTGCGGGCAAAAGCATCTGGGGCGATCCGGCGGATCCCGCCGCGGCGCGCGAGACGTTGCGGCTGCTGCCGGAGCTTGGCATCAATTTCATCGACACGGCCGATGCCTATGGCCCCTTCGTCAGCGAGGACCTGATCCGCGAGGTGCTGCATCCTTACGATCACATCCTCGTTGCGACCAAGGGCGGGCTGACGCGCCCCGGTCCCGAGACCTGGCGGCCGCTCGGCCGGCCGGAATATCTGCGCCAATGCGTGATGATGAGCCTGCGGCGCCTGCGCGTCGATCGCATCGATCTCTGGCAATTGCATCGGATCGATCCGGCGGTGCCGCGCGACGAGCAGTTTTCGGTGATCGCCGCCATGCGCAAGGAAGGCTTCATCCGCCATGTCGGTCTTTGCGATGTCGGCGTCGACGACATCGAGGCGGCGCATAAATATTTTCCGGTCGCGACCGTGCAGAACCGATTCAACATCGTGAATCGCTCAAGCGAGGACGTGCTCGACTATTGCGAGGAAAACAATATCGGCTTCATTCCCTGGGCGCCGCTTGCCGCGGGCGCGCTGGCGCATGAAGGTTCGGCGCTTATGCAGACGGCGAAGAAGCTCAACGCGACAGCAAGCCAGGTCGCGCTCGCCTGGGTCTTAAAGCGCTCGAAGATCATGCTGCCGATCGCCGGTACGGCCAATCCCGAGCATCTTGTCGAGAATGTCGCCGCGGCGGGGCTCGATCTCAGCAACGAAGCGTTCGACGCGCTCGATCAGCAGGGCCGCAACGCGCTCTGAATGTAGGATTCAACCCACAAGAGCCTGAGCCAAAGCGGTGAGATCGGCCGCGGCAATGTCGACCGGCACGCTGGGTGCGCGTTCGCCCTTGCCCGGGCCATGCTCATCCGGCCGCGCGATATGCGCGGTTTTGAGGCCAAGGTCCGCCGCGGCGGCGAGGTCGGAGCTGTGGCAGGCGACCATCATGCAATCTTGCGGGGCGAGGCCGAAGGCTTCGGCCGCATCGAGATAAAGCCGCGGCTTCGGCTTGTAATCGCGCGAGAGATCGGCGCCGAGGATCGCATCCCAGCGAAAGTCATTGTGCCGGGCGAGATCGGCCTGCAGCGCAATGTTGCCGTTCGAAAGCGGCGCGAGCCAAAAGCGCGTGCGCAGACGCGCCAGCGCCGGCAGCACGTCGGGCCAGGCGTCGAGCCGGTGCCAGGCGAGGTTCAATTCGGCGCGCGCCCCGTCGTCGAGATCGGCGAGAGCGAAGCGCGGCAGGATGCGATCGAGGTTGCGGCGGTGAACCACGTCAAGCCGCACATAACCTTCGCGCCCCGCGCGAATCTCTTCCATCCCGGCCTGATATTCGCCGCGCCAGGCATCGGCGAAAGCGCCCCAGTCGAGCGCGATGCCGCGTGGGGCGAGCAGACCTTCGGCTACGCGTGCGACACCGGTGCGGAAATCGACCAGTGTGCCGAACACGTCGAAAAATAGGGCTTTAACCGCGAGATTCTTGGCCAAGGTTCATTCCTCTTGACGGGCTTCGCCGGCCGCAGTATATAGCCATTAAGATATATAACTTAGTGGCGATATAAATGATCCCAGATCATCTGACCGATACGTTCTCTGCGCTCGCAGACCCGACCCGCCGCGCCATGCTGGCGCGGCTCGCCCTCGGCGAGGCCTCCGTCAACGAGCTGGCCGAGCCGTTTTCGCTAAGCCAGCCCGCCATTTCAAAACACATCAAAGTGCTTGAACGCGCCGGCCTCATCTCGCGCAGCCGCGCCGCGCAGCGCCGGCCGTGCAAGCTCGAGGCGGCGCGCTTGAAGGAAGTGGCCGACTGGATCGAGCACTACCGGCGTTTCTGGTCCGAGAGCTTCGATCGGCTCGACGATTATCTGCGTGAGTTGCAGGAGAAGGAGGGGCGTAATGACGGAGAATAATGCCATCGAAATCCACGGCCGCGAAGTGACCGCCACGCGAATTTTCAATGCGCCGCGGGGGCTTGTCTGGCGCGCCTTCACCGATCCCGATCATTTGAAACATTGGTGGGGGCCGAACGGTTTCACCTGCACGTTCCATGAATTCGATCTGCGGCCCGGCGGCGCCTGGCGCTTCATCATGCATGGGCCGGACGGCATGGATTACAAGAACGACAATGTTTTTGTTGCGATCGATTGGATGGAACGCGTCGTCTTCGATCACGTGTCCTTCCCGAAACACCGCGTCACGATGCAGTTCGAGGACGCGGGCGCCAAGACCAAGCTCGTCTTCAAGCAGGTCTTCGAGTCGCTCGATGATTTCGAGAAGGTGCGGCCGTTCGCCGTGCCGGGGCTCGAGCAGAATCTCGATCGCCTCGCGGCGCATCTGCCGGAGATCGATCCGTACCGGCGCGAGCTGACAATCCAGCGGACATTCGCGGCGCCGCGCGCGCTCGTCTGGCAGGCCTGGACCGATCCGAAGCAACTGGCGAAATGGTGGGGACCGCATGGCTTCAGCAACCCGGTTTGCGAGATCGATCTGAAGCCGGGCGGCGCGATC